>Ga0315274_10005532_pt1 | contig 18484 bp, 9 predicted proteins | sample YL17G02_20_MG_FD_203700 | JGI IMG/M metagenome (GOLD analysis project Ga0315274, IMG submission 203700) | Sediment microbial communities from Yellowstone Lake, YNP, Wyoming, USA - YL17G02_20 | ecosystem: Environmental > Aquatic > Freshwater > Lake > Sediment | place: USA: Wyoming | collected...
AGAGACCGTAACACCAACTCAAACCGCTTCTCTTGTGACCACTTGCTGGCATGCATTCTGGACCTCCTTTGTGGTTATTATACCACAACTCTTCTTTGGTCCAGTCCTAATGGGGGCCGAAACGGTCGGATGGCCGTCCGCGAGGCGTTGGATGCGCTCCTCCACCCGCTTGCGGTACTCCTCCACGTAGACCTTCTGGGACTCCTTGCGCACAACGACCCACTTCCGGGCGTCAATGATGTCGTCCAAGCCCAGCTCGATCACCAGGGAGGGTCTCTCCCGTCTGTAGCGCATCAGGGGAGTCAGGGCCTCCTTGGCCTCGTCCAGGTCCCTGAGCGAGACTTGGGCCCAGAACTCGTTGGAAAGCAGGGCGTTAATGTGCTTCGCTTCAGCCGCTACCTGGGGTAGTGTAGTCGGCAGGAGAGCCACGTCCTCCCGGATAGACTCGATATGGGACTTCAGGTCCTTTTTCCCCAGCAGGGCCAAGCCGCAGCGCTCCATCTTGCTCATGAAAAAGGCCTCCTCGGACCGGACGTTGGGCACGAACCTAAGAAGGGGCGCGACTTTGAGCCTGAGGAACTCCAGCTTCTCCGGGATGAGATAGGTCCAGAAATCCTCCTCCCAGGCGTCCCGGACCTCTCCAAAGGCCCTGCGGACCGAGTAGGACTCCAGGGGGATGCGGGCGACGTCAGCGCGCAGGTCGCGGAGGATGCGTTGGGCGTCCCCGCAGGCCTGGTCCCCGAGAAAGGCCTTCATCTTCTCCAGCCGGGTCTTGAAGATCGTGACCAGGATCGGGACCTGGGACTTCCCCTCCTCGTCCTTGGGGAGCATGTCGAAATGCGCGAAGTTCTCCCAGAAGTCCACGATCAGGAAGGAGTCCTTGTGCCGGTCCGGCAGGCGGTATAGATACTGGCAGGTGGCGTGGTGCCGGGTGCCCCGCCCGATCATCTGCCAGAACTTGATCTGGGAGCTCACCGGCTTCAGGAAGGCCAGGTTCACGACCTCGGGGATATCCACCCCGGTGTCCAGCATGTCCACGGAGACCGCGATCCGGGGCAGGTCCTCCTTCTTGAACTTCCGGATCAGCTCCCGGGTCCGCTCCATCTTGGAGTCGATCACTTGCACCAGGCGGCCCCCCTGCTCGGGGTACATCTCATCGAAGGCCTGGGCCAGGCGCAGGGCGTGGTCGTGGGTCACGGCGAACACGATGGTCTTGCCCGGGACCTGGCCGGTGGAGTCCTTCAGGCAGACCTCCATGAACTCCTCCCACTGCCTGCGGAGAGTGTCCTGGTTGGTCACCTTCCGCTCCAGGTCCGTGCCCTCGTAGTTGATCTCCTCGGGGTCCAGGCCCTTGGAGCGCAGGACCTCCTTGTCCTCCTCGGAGAGGTCCACGCCCTTGATGCCCTTGCGCTGGAACTTGGTCTGGGCGGCGTAGACGTTGAAATCGGCCAGGTAGTCGTCCTTCACGGCCTGGTCGTAGGTGTACAGGAAGGTCGGGATCCCGCCCTCGCACTCGAAGAACTTGAAGGTGTCGCGGTCGATGAGCTGGGCCGGGGTCGCGGTCAGGCCGATCTGCACGGCGTCGAAATAGGCCAGGACGTCCGTGAACTTGTTGTAGATCGAGCGGTGGCACTCGTCCGAGACGATGAGGTCGAAGTCCGCGGGGGTGAAACGGTCGTAGCAGAGCTCGAGGGTCTGAAGGGTGGAGACGTAGAGCCGCTTGGTTCGGTCTATCTCCCAGGTGCGGATCCGGGTCCGGGCCTCGTCCGGGAGGTGGCGCTTGAACCCGTCCGAGAGGGCCTGCTCCACCAGGGCGTCGCGGTCCGCAAGGAACAGGATCTTCTGGGCAGCCCGGGCCTGGAGGAAGACGTCGATCAAGGCCACGATCGTGCGGGTCTTCCCGGTCCCAGTGGCCATGACCATGAGGGCTTTACGCTTCTTTTTCTGCTCGACGGCCTCCCCGATCCGGCGGATGGCCTCGATCTGGTAAGCCCGGTCAACGATCGAGCCCTTGATCTGGACCGAGCTCAGGGGAAGGCGGTTCTGCTTGAGGTAGAGGAGGCGCTCCAGGTTCTCCCGGGAGAAGAAGCCAGCCACGTGGCGCTTGGGCCCCTCCTCGGTGTCCCAGAAGAAGACGTCATCCCCATTGGATAGGAAGGCGAAAGGCCGGAAGCTCTGGGTCTTGCCGATGGAGGTGACGTAATCCAGGGCCTGCTGCTCGCCTTCGCGGGGATCGCGGGACGTACGCTTGGCCTCCACCACGGCCAGGACCTCCCCGTTCTGCCGGTAGAGGCAGTAGTCCGTGATTCCCTCGACCACGGTGCGGTCGTAGTTTTCGACCGGGATCTCCAGGCCGACCTGGGTGTGGTCCTTGGAGTTCCAGCCCGCCTTGTCAAGCTGGGGGTCGATGTAGCGGTAGCGGGTCTGGGCTTCGCTGATTCGGAAAGGGGTCATGTTATTTCAGCCCTTACGAGACACTGAAATGGCGCTTCACCCGCTCTTCTTCTTGCCGGTCTTACTCAATTCTGCCTCAAGCTCCTCGATCGTCGGCAGGCTGCTCTTCATCTCCCTGGGCAGGGAGCGCGTGACCCGGTAGGAGCTGACCCCGATCGGCTTGGCCAGCCCCCGCAGGGCGTACTCCACAATCACCCCGGCCCGATCCTTGCAAAGGATCAAACCGATGGAGGGGCGGTCCTCGGGATGATGGTAGCGGTCGTCCACAGCCGAGAGGTAGAAGTTCATCTTGCCCGCGTATTCCGGCTTGAACGGCCCGGTCTTGAGGTCGATCACCACGTAACAGCGCAGGCCGAGATGGTAGAAGAGGAGGTCCAGGTAGAAGTCCTCGTCGTCGACCTCCAGTGGAACCTGACGCCCGACGAAAGCGAAGCCCTTACCCAGCTCCAGGAGAAAGCGTTGAAGGTGGTCCAACAGGCCCTGCTCCAGTTCCTTCTCCCGGGCGTCGGAGGCGAGAGTCAGAAAATCGAAGTTGTAGGGGTCCTTGAGCACCTGGGCCGCCAGGTCGGACTGCGGCGAAGGCAAGGCTACCTGGAAGTTCGTAATCGCCCGACCCTGACGCTCGAAGAGGCCGCTCTCGATCTGGTGGACCAGGACGTTCCGGCTCCAGCCGTGCTCGATGGTCTGCTGTGCGTACCAAAGGCGCCGGGCGGGGTCCTTGATTTTGAAAAGCAGGACCACGTTGTGGCCCCAGGGGAGGCACTCCACCACGCCGGGTAGACGTGTGCCGCTCATTTCCGGCACAGGCCGTGCCGAATCCGCCCCTTTCGATTTCGGCACAGGCTGTGCCGAAATCGGGGTTTCCTGCGCATAGGCCAGATAGAACGCCCGCATCCGGGAGATGTTTGAGGGCGAAAACCCGGCGATGCCGGAAAAAGCCGCCTGGATGTCTGCCGACAACCGGTCGATCACGGATCGTCCCCAGCCTTCGCTCTGCTGACGCTGGACGATGGATCTCCCGATGTACCAGTAGAGAGCGATCAGCTCGCGGTTGACCGAGAAGCCGGCTTTGACCTGGGCTTGGCGGATGCGGGCTTTGAGATCCTCGAGCAGGGCGGGATATCCCGCGGGTAATCGCGCAACAAACGGTTGCACAATTCCACCGGAGCGTTCCGAGATTTCTCTCCTGGGCTTTTCGCTGCGCTTTCCTTTGGGCATGGTTTCTTTCAATCAGGGCATGAATTTAGCCGAGCCCCCAGGCTCGGCTAAGAGACCCGGAGGGGTCCTGCCAATTTCAATCTGCATTATACACCCAAGCTGGGAGGGAAGTCAAGGACCGAAGGGCGCCGGATCGCTGCGCTCGCTTGAACGCTTACGCTACGCTGGTAAAGACCGCTAAAAGACAATCACCGGGCCTCACCCGGGGCCAAAGTAGGCTCCGGCCGGGGAAACTCCCCCTTTTTGCCCTCCCGGAGAGCTCCTCCAGACGGTCTTGACGCCTCTCACCGACGGATCCTGCCACGGAAAGCTACCCAGGAGTAGCAGGGAGAAGGACCGTCTCCAACGGCCGTACCCCTGGGGAAGGGGCCAAAAGGGCTAACATACATGAGGTAAGTCATTATATTACAATAACTTACCTAACTTCTATGTGATAATAGTAATTATGATATCCGCAAGCGAGACAAGGTTCAAGGATGGCCTCTGCGCTTGGCTGGGGAAGACTCCGGATGGTCCAAGCTCTTGGCAGCAACCCTGGCTCTGGTCGTCAAGATCGTGCTGCCGGGGTCTCGGAGCCGGCCAGCAGCGCCGGACGGCGGTCCGGGTGGGTTTCCCGAGCTTCAGGTCCCCGAGCACCGTGCGGGTAGGCCCTGGGGCAGCCTAGAGCGAGACAAGGAGAGCATGTGAGTTGTCGCTGAGGGCCCCCGAGGGCCGGTAGTGCAGGATATGTTCTGCTGACCCTCCAGCACGACGCTACCGGAACTGACTGGTGGTCGGGCTCCTATGCCGGGAGCTGACCGTTCCGAGCGCACTTAGACTCTCTCTTGGAAGCTCAGCCTTGACGGAGTGGGGGAAGTGGAGGAATAATGCCTATTATCTTAGGATTCGAGGCTTCGAGATGGCCCCCTTACACCTGCCGGAGGTAGACTGCAGGCGGACCAGGCTCTTGGCGGTAGCTCCCTGGCGTTGGTCGCCAAGATTTTGATGCCGGGGATCTTAGGCCCGGCCAAGCGGAAGAAAATTCCCGGCCGGTCGGGAGCCATTATATAGGTCTGGGCGGCCTCCGCCCTATTCCTTGTTGCATCTTTTCGGGAACAGAGCCCTTCTCCAAAGCCCCCTCTATTCTCTGCCTCGGGGGTCCTTTTAACCTCCTGATCCCAGCAAGCTAGTTGCTCCACCTCTTTCGCCAAGAACGTTTCTGGCCCACTATGTTCACGGGTAAAATCTGTTGACCAGGATCTGGGCTCATGACTCAAGGTCAGGCTTCGCCGATCTTCCGGCAGGGTGAGCTGGAAGAAGTCTGGGAGTGGGCGGTTTATATATGGCTGTCGGTGGTGGCGAAAGCCGTTAAATGCCCCAAAAGATAGTTTGAGAGGGAGTTACCAACTGGGGATGGAGTTTAGAAGGAGGTTGGTTCTGAAAAGAAGGGTCTGAACGGAATTATTTACACGTTTTCAAAATTATTTACGTGGGAAATAGGATTAATATGGCGTCCGCAAGGGAACTTTGTGGTGCACGTGTGGAACATATGTGGGTGGAATATAAAATATTTTATATTCACAAGGTTGGGTTTGGTATATAATTTCCTCGTTTGAGCCACCCATTTAATTGTAAATTATTTTTGCATTGGGTGAAAGCACCCACGTTTATTTTCCCGCCCTCAAGGAAAAGAAACCTTACCATATTTGGCCCAAACCAGATCGCCGACTTGAAGATTTTAATCCAGCTGATGGGTAGGCTGGTGAGGGGCCGCAGTTCACCCGTTTGCACGTCCCAAGCATGGAGCTGATGGGCCTCGGATTTCTGGAACAGACCCCCTCTCCCCGTTTCGTCTCCTAATGCTTACTACCCGCACGAGAGGGAAGCCTACATGGTATCGAGGCGTGTGAATGACCCCCAAAAACAACACTTCGGAGAGCCGGTAGGCCTTCCGGCCGGATCGGATGAGACCGTCAGGAAACACCGCGGGAATTGATGAAAAGGGGAGCTTTTTAAAAGGCGAGGCTTAAGGCCTCGGGTTCATTGTGGGGAGGGATAAGGGGGGTCGTGAGAAAGGCTTAGCTAGTGGTTTTTTAAGGACAGTATGAGCAGCCCCAAAACGGACCCGTCCCGATCGGTGTCCGTTTTATAACCTGTGGGATTTCAAAGGATGGCGGAGATCCCGGGAACGCACACCTCCCAGACGCCGTGCCGGGTGACTGCGGTCACCTCAATGTTGGAAATGGCGTTTCCAGGCCTCATCAGTGGCCGTAGGGGCTCGGAGTCCCGGCGCCCATCGTGTCGCAGTGCGTTCCGGAAGTAGAGGGCTGGACCAGCCCCGGGCCAGCCGGCAGGAAGATTCCCCAAAACATCGTTTTCATAATTTCCCCTCCATGATTCTGGTCCGGTCGCGTTTACGGCGCCTCCAGGACCTCCCGGACCCGGCGGGCGAGGACCATGGGCTGGAAGGGCTTCTGGAGCAGTGACGTCTCCGAGCCCAAGGCTCCGTAGGAGGAGATGTCGCCATCGGTATAACCGGACATGAAGAGGACCCTCATATCGGGGCGCAGGGGCTGGAGGTGGCGGGCCAGTGCGGGGCCTCCGAGGCGGGGCATGATGACATCGGTCAACAGAAGGTGGATGGGGCCCGGGTGGCTGCCGGCCACCCTCAGGGCCTCCTCGCCATCGCCGGCTTCCAGCACCGTGTAGCCTGCGCCCCGAAGGACCTCGCGGGCAAGAGAGCGGACGGTCTCCTCGTCCTCGGCCAGCAAAACCGTTTCTACGCCCCGGGGGAACTCGGCCTCGACGGGGCCGGGGGGTTGGGGCTGGGGAGAAGAGAGGGGGGCGGGGGGTTCCTCGGTGCGGGGGAGGTAGATTTTGAAGGCGGAGCCCTTTCCGGGAGCGCTTTCCACCTCGATGTGGCCGCCCGTCTGCTTGACGATACCGTAGGCCGTGGAAAGGCCCAGGCCGGTCCCCTTGCCTTTCTCCTTGGTGGTGAAGAAAGGCTCGAAGAGGTGGGACTGAACCTCCGCATTCATGCCGTGCCCGGTGTCGCTCACCGCAATCATCACGTAGGGACCGGGGGCGACCTCCCTCCGCCGCCGGACATAGGACTTGTCCAGGAGGACGTTCGCGGTCCGGATGGAGAGCCGGCCGCCGTGGGGCATGGCGTCCCGGGCATTGACCGCGAGATTCATCAGGACCTGTTCGATCTGGATCGGATCGGCCTTCACGCGACCGAGGGTGCCCTCGGAGTGGATCGTGAGTTCGATGTCCTCTCCGATCACGCGCCGGAGCATCCGCTCGACCTCGGCGACCACCCCATTGAGGTCCAGGACCAGCATCTGGGCGGCGTGCCGGCGGCTCAAGGACAGGAGCTGCTGGGTGAGGTTCGCGGCCCGGTTGGCCGAGGAAAGGATGTTGTCGGCATAGCGGCGCAGGGGGCCGGAGGGGTCGTCCTCCGTGAGCTTCTTGGCGAGGAGGTCTGAGTATCCCATGATGCTGGTCAGAAGGTTGTTGAAATCATGGGCCACCCCCCCGGCCAGCCTTCCTAAGGCCTCCATCTTCTGAGCCTGGAGGAACTCGGCCTCCAGGAGCTTGCGCTCCGTGACCTCGATCATGGACCCTTGGATGGCGGGCATCCCTTCGTAGAGGATACGGCCTCCCAAGACCTCCAGGTCGATGAGTGCGCCGTCCCTCCTCTTCCCTTTGAATTCGTAGCGAACCGTGTCCAATTCCCCGGACTCCCGCCGTTGGACCTGGGTATCCACGGCCTCCCAGCTTTCCGGCGCGACCAGCTCCCGGACATACGTCCCGATCAGTTCCTCCGACCTTTCGTAGCCGAAGATCTCGGCCAGGCGCTGGTTGCAGAACCTCATGATATGGCCTTGGGTGATGTAGATGCCCAATAGGGAGTGGTCCACGATGCCCCGGTATTTCGTTTCTGACTCCTTCACCGCCTGTTCCGCCCGTTTGTGTGCCGTGATGTCGGTGATGACCCCGATGGACCCTGCCACGTTGCCCTGGGCATCGGTCACCGGAGACCCGCTGATCCGGACCAGGACCTCCTCGCCGTTCTTCTTCCGCATCCGGGTCTCGTAGGCGTCGGAGACTTTCTCCCGCCTCAGGCGGTTCTTCCTGCGGATCATCTCCTGCTCCTCGGGGTCGAAGTAGATCTCGTACCCCACCCGGCCCAGGAGCTCGTCTTCGCGGTAGCCAACCATCTGGCAGAACTGGGGGTTGACGAACTGGACGACATGGTCGTTGTCCACCTGTATCACGGCCTCGCTCATGCCCTCCACCAGGGTCCGATACTTCACCTCCGATTCGGCCAACCGCTCCTCGGCCCGCTTGCGATCGGTGATGTTGTTTCCGATGCACAGGATTTCCGCGAGCTTCCCGTCCGGGTCGAGGATCGGCTTGTTGGTCCAGGCGACCCAGACCCGCTCCCCGTTGCGGAGCACGTTCTCGTTCTCGTTGGTCGCGTAGCGCTCGGGGTGCCGGGAGATGTCCCGGATCATCTGGGCCAGGTCCCTGCCCGACGACTCTTTTTCCGGGACGATCGTCCCGACGACGTTCCGGCCCAGGATCTCCTCCTCGCGGTAGCCGAAGAAGCGCTGCGCGAATTCGTTGAAGAAGGTGATCCGCCCCTCGGGGTCCCTCCGCAGGATGATGCTGTTGGCGTTCTCGACGAGCTCCCGGTATTTCGCCTCGCTCTTGTGCAGTGCCTCCTCGGCAACCGCTCTTTGGACGACCAGAGCGATGGTGCTGCTGAGTCCATCCAGCATGGCCTCTTCAGTGGACAGTATGGGGTGTTTGGCGAAGAGGGCCAGAACCCCTATCGTTTCTCCGCCGGGAACTCGGAGCTGGAATCCTCCGAACGACACCAGTCCCAGATCGCGCGCCCATTCGTGGTTGTGAACACGAGGATCGTTCTGCACGTCGTTGGTGAGGAACTTGTGATCTTCGCCTGACGCGACGCGTCCGATCTTGTAGCAGCCGAACGGGACCCGGCGGTGAGTTTTGCCGTCTGTGTGGGTGTAGCGGCCGGAACTCGCCAGCAAATGCAGACACCGGTCGCGGTAACGGCAGATATGCGGCCCTTCATTTACTTCGGCATGGATGCAGCCCCGTTCGCACAGATCTCCGGGCCGAATCAGCCAGATTCGACAGAAATCGGCGTCGAAGAGGCGGACGATGCTGTCGGTTATACTTCTCAGTTTGTCCTCAAGCAGGGCCGGCGCAAGGAGCGACTGTTGGAGCAGGTTGACCCCCTGCTGCCACAGCAGCGTTTTGTCGCGTTCCTCCTCGGCCCGCTTGCGCTCGGTGATGTCCCAGAAAATGCCCAAGACCCCGAACACCTCCCCCTCATCATTTTTGACCGGGGTCTTAACCGTGTGTACCCAGCGCTCTTGTCCCTCCTGGAGGTACCGCTCCTCGATATCCTCGGACCTTCCGGACTCCATGATCCTCCGATCGTCAGATCTATATTTCTCGGCCAAATCTCGGGGGAAAAAATCGTAATCCGTTTGGCCTCGAATCTCATCGGAATGAATCTTTAAGTCCCGGGCGTAGTTCTCATTGCAGGAAAGGTAGACGGAGTTTCTGTCCTTGAAAAAGATCTTTTGCGGCAGGTTCTCAAGAAGTGTCCGATGCTTCCGTTCGCTATCCCGCAGGGCCTCCTCGGCCCGCTTGCGCTCCGTGACGTCCTCGGCCGTCCCCTCGTAATACAGGACCTTCCCCTCTTGGTCTCGGACCGCGCGAGCGCTTTCCCGCACAAAGAGCAGGCCGCCGTCCCGCCTACGCCATGCCGATTCCAAGCCGACGACCTGGCCTTCCCTTTCCACCTGCTGCCTGAAGTCCGAGCGGGGAAAGCTTGGTGCATACCCGTTCTCCTCGAGGTTCCGCTTGGCAAGTTCCTCGAAGGTGGCATAGCCCAGTATCCTGACGAGGGCAGGGTTGGCCATCAGGATCCGTCCGTCCGGGGTGGTTCGGTAGAGCCCGATGGCGGTGTTCTCGAACAAGGTCCGGAACCGCTCCTCGCTCTCCCTGCGCGCCCTCTCGGCCTGCTGGCGCTCGGTGACGTCCCGGACATTCATAACGAAGCCTGCTACTGCCGGATTATCGAACAGACTCCTTCCTACTCCCTCCACAATGCGCTCCGATCCGTCTTTATGCCGGACGTGGAAAGCATTGGGAATAATGCTTTCGGTAATAAGTACCGCCTTGCCGAAATCAATAACGGCTCTCGGAAGATCGGCCAACGCAATGAAATTAAAACCGCTTTCGCCGATCAACTCCTCGGGTTTATACCCCATCACACGCTCGATCGAGGGACTCACATAAGTTATGATTCCCTTTTTATCCACAACAATAACGGCATCTGAGGAGTTCTCAGTGAGGGTGCGGAAATGTTCTTCGCTCCGCCGCAGCCCTGCCTCGATCCGCTTGCGCTCGGTGATGTCCCTGACAATTGACAGCATGACCTTAGTGCCATGAAGATCGAAGGTGCGTATGCTGCCAAGAACTGGCACTCTGGATCCATCTTTCCGCAGGAGCTCGGTTTCAGCGACCGCGTTCCCTTCCGAGAAGAGCCGGTCAAGAATTGCAGGAATCTCCTCCGTATGTTCAGGCACGTCAATATCGGCAATCGTCATCCGGAGGAGTTCTTCGCGGGTATAGCCAAGCATCAGGCAGGCCGCTTCGTTTGCCGCAAAAATTTTCCTTGGCCCCTCCCGTGAAACCTCATGGAGGAAAATGGCATCATTTGCGTTCTCGAAGAGCAGACGGTATTTCTCCTCACTCTCCTGAAGCGCCTCCTCGGCCCGCTGGCGCTCGGTGAGGTCTTTCGCTAACACCGCCACCCCGATGACCTCCCCTTCCGGGGTTCGAATCGGATTGTGGGAGACCTCGAAATACCGCCGGGACATTTCCTCGAGGCCGGAATAGGCCTCTCCCACCAGCCGTTCGCCCTGCAACGCCCGGTCGAGGTTGCCCTTGGCCGTATTCCGGTCTTCCTCCACCTTCATATAGTCCAACAGGCTCCGCCCGATCTCGATGTCCACCCCGTAAATTGCCTTCATTATGGCGGCATGGTTTTTATTGAAACTGGTATAGCGATAATCCCGATCCAGGGAAAAGATCAAAGCGTCGGTGCTCCCGATTATCGCTTGAAGGATGGAGTATTGACTCTTAACCTGTTCCTCGGCCCGCTTGCGCTCCGTGATGTCGCGATTGATGCTCTGGATCGCCCACCGGCCCTGGTAATTGACCCTTGAGCCGTTGATCTCCACGAACATCTTGCTCCCGTCTTTCCGATAGTGCACTGATTCGAAATGATGGTAAAATCCTTGGTCCAGAGTAGCCTGGATTTGTACCTTTCCCCGGGGGATATCATGGGTGATCTTCTCCAGGGACATCCCGATGAACTCCGGGCGTCCGAACCCGTAGAACTCGCAGGCCCTCTGATTGACCTCCAGGACCACCTCGTCCTCGGGCCGGAAGATGAGGATCGCGTCGTGGGCGCTCTCAACCAGATGGCGGTAATCCCGCTCCGAACGCTTGAGCGCGGCCTCGGCCCTCTCCCGCTCTTGCGTCTCCCAGCGCAGGGATTCGAGGTCGGGGCGTAGCCCGACCGACCGCTGGTCCGTCTCCGGACGGTCTGTCGGCCGGGCCTCCCGGGAAGCGTTGTCCTGCTTCCTGGCCCTGCCTTTCGGAATCGGCCTGCTCTTTCTCTTCTCAGAGTCCATTAGTCCTTTAAAGCTATCGTGGTGAATCCCCTTTTTGACGGGACTTCCTAATAATATTAAAGGTTATGGCCGGGAAAGTCAAGCATATATTAAGGTGTCTCTCTCCCTCCCCTTGATCGGGGACGAAAGGAGGCTTTTCACTCCAACAATCACCTGCGACTCAAGTGCCAACCTGTATGTGACCTGGCAGCGCCCCTATCCCGATACAATTGGTTTCAGCCAGCAGGTTTTCTATTCCACGTTCAACGGGACCTCATGGTCCCCCGAAACTCTGATAACCTCGGATACGTCGAGATACCACGGACAGGCGAATTTGGGTTATCTTGTGACCTTAAACAGCGTGGACCTCCTCTGGACGACCTACGAACCTCCTCCGACCTACAAGGACAGCGTGGTCTACCTCCGCCTGCCCTTGGTCGGTAGCGGGTTGGAGGGGGGTAGGCCGGTTGAGCCGAGGGGTGAGGGCTTGCAGATCTCTATCCAAACCCCTGTCCACTCGCAGTTGGTGGTTTGTTACTTCTTGCCTCAATCTGAAATTCACAATCCGAAATGTGAAATCTCCCTTTACGACCTTTCTGGACGCCTGATTGCCGTGTTAGATGAGGGGGTTAAGCCTTCCGGCTGGCACGAGCGTAAGGTCCCCCTGAATATGCCTTCCGGGGTCTACTTCCTCCGCTTGGAGGCCGGGAGCGTCACCCTGACTCGTAAGCTGGTGGTTCTGCGGTAGTTCCGAAAAGAAAGTCCTGAAGGCGGAGTCAGATTCAGGCTTCGCCTTTTTTCATGTGCAGCATTTGCTGCATAGTAAGCCAAAATGACACACTTATGGCTTTTTTGAAAAATCTTCAGTTTTTTTTGGATGGTTTTTTGACGGGCAGGGGAGGGGAGGGCGTGAAATGGGCGTGAAGTGGTCGGAAACCCTTTGGGTTTTCGGCCCTTTTTCGTACCTCCCCTGGTTTGGAGGCGTCGCCCCGGTGTTGTTCAACCGGGCTGCGTAACTATGCTTTGTCGGCCCTGTTTACGCAAAAAAAGGGGGAAAGACCCCTTATCAGGGGTGGTTTGGAGGCCAAGGGACGTGGGGGTAGCGGGTGTTTAAGGGAGTTCCGTTTTGCATTTTGCATTTTGCAATTTGCAATTTTCATTTCCCGTTTTGTATCCCTCCCCCGTCCAGCCCCTGGCGCACTTTGGAGATCAGGTCCCGGACGTGAAACGGTTTCTGGACGAACCCCATCGCCCCGCCGGACAGGATCTCCTGCGCTTTCCCTTCCTGGCTGTAGCCCGAGGAGACGAGCACGTGCACCCCCGGGTCCATCTCCTTCATTTTCAGGAAGACCTCCCCCCCGCCCAGCTTCGGCATGATGATGTCCAGCACCACCAGCCCGATCTCCCCCTGATGCTCGCGGTAGATCTCCAGGGCCCGGGCCCCGTCCTCGGCCAGCAGCACCCGGTACCCCTCCCCCACCAGGATGTCCCGGGCCAGGAAGCGGATGCTCTCCTCGTCATCCACGACCAGGATGGTTTGGTCCGGAACCGCCCCGCGGCTTCTTTCCGGCGCAGCCAAAGCCTCGGGCCTGCGGTCCGAGAGCTTCTCCGCGGCCGGGAGATGAAGGGTGAAGACCGAGCCCCGGCCGACCTCGCTCCGGACGGTCACGAAGCCCCCGTGATTCTTGACCACCCCGTAAACCATGGCCAGGCCCAGGCCCGTCCCCTTGCCCTTCTCCTTGGTCGTGAAGAAGGGCTCGAAGATTTTGGCCTGGGTCTCCTCATCCATCCCGCATCCCGTGTCGGCCACCGACAGGAGGGCGTACAGCCCGGCCTTGGACTCCGGGGGAACCCGCTCGTCTCCCTCCGCGACCTGCTCGGTCCGGGTCGTGAGGACCAGGCTCCCTCCCTTGGGCATGGCGTCCCGGGCGTTGATGCAGAGGTTCATCAAGACCTGCTGGAGCTGCATCATATCCCCCTCTACGTTGGGCAGGCTCTCGGCCAGCCGGGCCTCCACCGTGACCGCCCGGTCGAAGGTCTGCCGGACGATGGCCAGGGTGTCCTCGGCGAGGAGGTTGAGGTTCAGGGACCGGAGGTCGTACTTCCCCTTGCGGGCGAACCCCAGGAGCTGAGAGGTGAGGACCGCGGCGCGCTGGCTGCTCTTCTCGATGGTTTCCACGTACCCCCGGAAGGGATGGTCCGGCTCCATCTTCAGCCTCATCAGGGAGGCGTAGCCCAGAATGCCCCCCAGGATGTTGTTGAACTCGTGGGCGATCCCCCCGGCCAGCATCCCCAGGGACTCCAGCTTCTGGGACTGGGCGAGTTGCTCTTCCAGGCGCCGGCGCTCCGTGATGTCCCGGTCAATCCCCCGGTAACCCTGAAACTGGCCGTCCCCAGCAAAAACGGGCACCCCACTGGACTCTAAGACGACCAATCGGCCATCCTTATGTCGGTTTGTATTCTCTATTCCTACAAGGGCCTTCTGGGATTCTATAACCTCCCGGACCTCCGCTGCGACGCGCCTGGCTTCTTCCGGGGGCATGAGATCGAATGGTGTCTTGCCGATGACCTCCTCCGGCTCGTATCCCAAAATATCTTTTATTTTAGGACTGGCGTAGGTATAGAAGCCTTTCTGGTCTACTTCCCATATCCAGTCGCTGGTCGTTTCGACCAAGGAACGGAAGCGTTGTTCGCTCTCCTGCAGTGTCTCTTCGGCCCACTTGCGGAAAAGAGCGATGCCGATGCTGGCGCCCAGCCCCTCGAAGAAATGGATCATCTCCGGCGTGAACCGGTCGGGCCGGCGGTCGTTGAGCTGCAGCAACCCGATGGTCTTGCCCCTCGACCGCAGAGGGATGAGCGCCACGGATTCGTAACCATCCCCTTTGCAGCGGTTGCGGGTGCGCGATTGGCGGTCTTTTTCCGTGGTCGAAGCTAATAAATTTGTGGTGCAGTTGCTCCAAAAGCTCCCGCCCTCGGTGAAGAACGGCAGGGCGGGGTCGGTCCGGCCGCGGAGGATGTTCCCGCACATGCACTCCAGCACCGGGTTCCCATTCAAGTCGCGCACGACGTTCCCCGCCTCGTTGCGCTGGCACAGGTATCGCTCGGCGGCCACGAAGACCTCGGAAAACCCGTTGGTCTCGTAGTAGGGGAAGTCGTCTCCCACCTGCAGGCGGATGCCCACGGCCTCGAAGCCGGTCTCCTTTTTGACCAGCATCAGGATGTCGCGGATGGTTTCCACAGCCCCCTCCGGACCGTTTAGCAGTTCGAGCACCTTCCCCGCCAGCCGCCACCGGCTCTCCGCCCGGCGTATCTCTTCAACTTGGTGGCGCAGCACCTCCTCCGCCCGCCTGCGCTCGGTGATGTCGCGGCAAAACGTGACGATCTTGGTCTCCTCCGCCATAGGCAACACGGTGGCGTTCATCTCAACAGGGGTAACCTTCCCCTCTCTGTTCACATAGTCGATCTCGAGATTGTGGACGAAGCCTCGCTCCATGCACTGTCTGACCTCTTCAGCATTTCGGGCCAGGTCATGTTGTGCCGTCCATTCGGTCACCCGGCGACCGCGTATCTCCTCCAGCGCTTCGTGACCGGTGAGACGGATATATTCCCGGTTGGCGTCAAGGACCCTTCCCTCCGAGTCGATGATCACATATCCGGTACCCGTCGTTTCGACGAGGGCCCGGTAGTTCTCCTCGCTCTTCCGCAGCGCCTCCTCCGCCCGCTTGTGCTCCGTGATGTCCTGGAAGTTGCCGAACGTGCCGGAGAAGTTCTTCTCCTTGTCCAGCCAGGGGACCGCGGTCACCTGCAGGATCCTCTTCTCCCCGTCCGCGCGGGTGATGGTCATCTCGTAGGAGCCCTTCTCCCCGTACATGCGCTTCCAGGTCTCCTCCCGGAGGGCGAGGTATTCCTCCGGGTCCGTGAACTCATCCAGCCTCCGCCCGGCGAGCCCTCCCGGGGAGGTGCCGAAGATCTCCTCCCCCGCCGGGTTGGCGAAGACGAAGCGCTCCTCGAAATCCATGATCCCGATCCCCTCCCCCTGGGTCTGGACCAGGAGTCGGAACCGCTCCTCGCTCTGCCTGAGGGCCGCCTCCGCCCGCTTTTGCTCGGTGATGTCCCGGATGTAGACCAGGGCGCATGGCTCCCCGCCCACCGGCATGACCCGCAGGCTCACCTCGGTCGGGAAAATGGAGCCGTCCTTCCGCAGGCCCGCGCTCTCCATCTGGATCCCCCAGACCCCGCTGTTTTTAAGCTCCTCCTCCACGATGCGCGTCATCTTCGCCTCTTCCTCCGGCGGGGCCAGAGCCCAGGCTCGCAGGGAAAGTATCTCTTTCCTGGCGTAGCCGAACATCCGGCAGGCCGAGGCGTTCGCGTCCCGGATGGCCCCGTCCAGGGTCGCGAGGAAGATGGCGTCGGTGGACGCCTCGAACAGCGTGCGGTACTTCTCCTCGCTCTCCCGCAAGAGAGGCTGGTCGTCCGGGGGGTTCATAGCGAGCGCCTCCCGTGAGCGGGCCCTGGGATTAAACACGGGGCCCTTCCGGGGCGTCCAAGGTCTCGCGCACCTTGAGCAGGAGCGCCTCGGGCTTGAATGGTTTCTGGAGGAAGGCCAGCCCGGACTCCAGGACCCCGTGGCGCACGATGGCGTCGTCGGTGTAGCCGGAGACGTAGAGCACCCTGACCCCCGGGCGCAGGGCCGCGAGGCGCCGGGCCAGGTCCCTCCCCCCCATCCCGGGCATGACCATGTCTGTGATCAGGAGATGAATAGGGCCGGCATGCTCCCCGGCGAGCCGGAGAGCCTCCTCCCCGCGCCCGGCCTCCAGCACGGCGTACCCGGCGTACTGCAGGATCTCGTAAATCATCCTGCGGATGGTCTCGTCGTCCTCCGCGACCAGGACCGTCTCCGTCCCTTTGGGAAGCTCCCGGGGACCGGCGCTCGCCCGCTGCGGCTCCAGGACCTCCTCGACCCGGGGCAGGTAGATTTTGAACGCCGTCCCCTTCCCCGGCTCGCTGTAGACGAAGATGCTCCCCCCGCTCTGCTTGACGATGCCGTACACCGTGGAGAGTCCCAGCCCCGTCCCCTTGCTCTTTTCCTTGGTCGTGAAGAAGGGCTCGAAGATGCGCGCCTGGGTCTCCCGGTCCATTCCGCATCCGGTGTCCGAGACCGCGAGCATCACGTAATGCCCGGGCTGGACCTCGGGATGGCTCTTGGTGTAGGCCACGTCCAATTCCGCGTTCGCCGTCTCCAGGGTCAGTTTCCCGCCCTTGGGCATGGCGTCCCGGGCGTTCACCGCTAAGTTCATCAGGACCTGCTCCATCTGAACCGGGTCCAGCTTCACCCGGTCCAGGGCCGGGTCCAGGACCGCCACCAGCTCGACGTCCTCCGGGATCATCCGCCGGAGCATCTTGGTCATCCCGCTCACGACCTCGTTCAGGCAGAGCACCTCGGGCTGGAGGATCTGCTTCCGGCTGAAGGCCAGGAGCTGGCGGGTCAAGGCCGCGGCCCGCTCCCCGGCATTCCTGATTTCCTCGATGTGGTTGTGCTCGGGATGCTCCTCCGGCAGGGCATCCAGGGCAAGTTCGCTGTACCCCATGATCGCCGTGAGCACGTTGTTGAAGTCGTGGGCCACGCCCCCGGCCAGGCGCCCCACCGCCTCCATCTTCTGGGCCTGGAGGAGCTGAGCCTCCAGGCTCCTGCGCTCGGTGACGTCGCGGGCGACCGACAACACCGAGTAGACGCTGCCGTCTTGAGCCAGCTCGGGTGTGAGACGGGTATGAAAGTACCGAAGGCCGTCCGGCGTGGGGAAGGCGTCCTCCGCGTCTATTAGCTGACCGGTCTCCAGGACTCGTCGAATACTCTGCTCCCACTGCCCGGCCGCCGGCTCGGGGACTCCCGATTCCGCGATGGTTTTGCCGAAATACTCGCTGGCCGATAACCGGCCCGCCCTCGCGGCCGCCGCGTTGACATACACGTGCCGCAGGTGCTTATCGAACCGGGCGATCCGGTCCGGCGAGTTTTCCGCCAGCGTCCTGTACTCTTCTTCTGTCCTCCGCAGGGCCTCCTCCGCCCGCCGGAACTCGTCCACCTGGCTGCGCAGCTCCTCCTCGGTGGTCGCCAGCTCCTCGTTCGCCGCCTCCAGCTCCTCGTTGTTCCGGCGCAGGACCTCCTCGGCCCGCTTGCGCTCTTGGGCGTAGCGGAGGGAGCGGACTAAATGGGACTCCTTGATCTCCCCCTTGACCAAGTAGTCCTGGGCCCCTTCCTGCACCGCTTTTATGGCGACCGCTTCGTCGTGGAGCCCGGTCAGGACCACGATGGGCATGGCCGGGGCTTTAGCCCGCAACACCTGGAGGGCTCCGAGGCCCTGGCTGTCGGGCAGGCCGAGGTCCAACAGCACCATGTCGAAGCCCTTCTCCGTCAGGAGCTCGAGGCCGGCGTCGAGCCGGTCGGCCTGTTCTAACTGGAACTGCTCCGCTCCCGCCTCCTTCAGCCACTCCCGGACGAGCCGGGCATCGGCAGGGTTGTCCTCGATGAGCAGGATTTTTACAGGGGTCTGCATCTTCCTGACGGGTTAAGGCCTGCGCGCCCTCGGCTGTACTTAAACCTTTTTCTTCACGGGCGCGCTGCCGTTGGGGGGAAGCTTCACGATGGAGAGCCAGAAGCTCTCGATGGACTCCACCATTTTGAAGAACTCGGAGAGGGTCACCGGCTTGGTGATGAAGCAGTTGGCGTGGAGGTTGTAGGACTTGAGGACGTCCTCCTCGGACTGGGATACGGTCAGGATGACCACCGGGATGCGCCTCAGGTCCGGGTCGCCCTTGACCTCGGCCAGCACCTCCCGCCCGTCTTTTCGGGGCATGTTCAGGTCCAGGAGGATGAGGTCCGGGCACGGCGCATTGGCATACTTCCCCTCCCGGCGCAGGTAGGCCATGGCCTCCACCCCGTCCCAGACGACGTTCACGGTGTTCAGGACCTTGGCGTCTTTCAGGGCTTCCCGGGTCAGGCGCACGTCGGCCGCGCTGTCCTCCACGAGCAAGATTTCGATGGGCTTTCCGACTTTTTCTTGAAGCATGGCTCCTCGTTAGGGTTTGGGCAGGGTGAAGAAGAAGGTGGA
>Ga0315274_10005533_pt1 | contig 18484 bp, 15 predicted proteins | sample YL17G02_20_MG_FD_203700 | JGI IMG/M metagenome (GOLD analysis project Ga0315274, IMG submission 203700) | Sediment microbial communities from Yellowstone Lake, YNP, Wyoming, USA - YL17G02_20 | ecosystem: Environmental > Aquatic > Freshwater > Lake > Sediment | place: USA: Wyoming | collected...
TGGGTCAACTCATCCTGTTGTCGTCGCAGCTCTCGGTCAAGTAGGCGGGAGCGCAGTACCGCCATGGCCTTCTGCCGGTTGCGCAGTTGAGAGCGCTCATCCTGGCAAACAGAAACTATGCCTGAAGGGAAATGGGTAATGCGCACCGCCGTAGATACCTTATTGACATTCTGGCCACCTGCCCCACTGGCATGGAAGATATCTATTCGGAGGTCCTCGGGGTTTATGTATATGTCTACTTCCTCCGCTTCTGGCAACACTGCCACTGTGGCCGTGGAGGTATGAAGGCGGCCTGAAGCCTCGGTGACAGGCACACGCTGCACCCGGTGTACCCCCCGCTCGTGCTTGAAGCGGCTGAAAGCCCCCTTGCCCCGCACCTCAAAGATAACCTCTTTGATACCACCGACGCCAGTTTCGTTGAGGTCGATGACCTCAACTTGCCAGCCCTTCTTCTGAGCATAGCGGCTATACATGCGAAAGAGATCGGCGGCAAACAGGGCTGCCTCATCCCCACCAGTGCCCGCGCGGATCTCCATGATAACGTTTTTGCTCTCGTAGGGGTCTTTGGGCACCAGAGCCAGCTTTAGCTCTTCCTGAAGGCTTTGCTGACGGGATTTGAGCTTTTCGATCTCCTGTTTCACCAGGGTAAGCATCTCCTCATCCAGGCCATCTCCCAGCATAGCCTCGGTCTGGGCCAGGTTTTTCACTGTGGCTTTGTAGTCCTTGTATTTGGACACCACATCCTCTAGCTTGGCCCGCTCTTGAGCCAGCCGTTGGAGGCGCTCAAAATCAGCAGCCACCTCCGGCTGCGACATGAGCCGGGTGAGCTCTTCATAGCGCTTTTCTATGGATTCTAGCTTATCCAGCATATTTCTCTGCGTACTAAACCTGTTTGAATAATGCTCTTTATTCTATGGAGATTATAGCATACCCCAGATTTGGCCCCAAGTTCAGCTAATAGCAAATGGTGATAGCAGAGTCACCAGCTCCTCCTGGGTTATGCTCCTCTGCTCCCCCTTGGCCATGTCCCGCAGCGTCACCGTGCCACTGGCCAGCTCGGCCTCGCCCAGTATAACCACCTGCTCCGCCCCCATGGCGCTGGCTTGGCGGAGCTGAGCCTTAAGGCTCTTGTCGGCGGGTGCTTCAATAGCTGCTATGCCGGCCAGGCGTAGCCGCTGCGCCAGCTTTAACGCCTCTTCTCTAGCAGCCTCCACCTGATGAGCCAGCCAGACTCTGGGGTGGGGCAGCTCAGGCACAGACACCTGCTGATGTCTCAAATTGAGCACAATGCGCTCTATCCCGGTGGCAAAGCCTACGGCGGGGGTGGGGCGGCCACCCAGTTCCTCTATGAGGTCATCATAGCGGCCTCCACCTCCTATTGTGTTCTGTGCTCCCTCCACCTCTGGTTGTATCTCAAAGACTGTCCGGGTGTAGTAATCAAGGCCCCGCACCAGGCGATGGTCAAGCTCATAGGGCAAATCCAGCAGGGCAAGGTATTTCTGGAGCTGCTCGAAGTGCAGGGCACACTGAGGACAGACGTGCTCCAGACTTCTGGGGGCGGCTTCGGCAAGCGCCTGGCAGGATGGCTGCTTGCAGTCAAGAAGACGCAACGCATTTCTCGCCAGGCGGGAACGGCAATCGGGGCAGAGACGCTCCACATTTCCGGAAAAATGGTCACGCAGGCGCTGCTGGAAGCCGGGGCGGCATAGCTTACAACCGATGCTATTGAGATGCAGACGCAGCCCTTTAAGTCCCAGGCGGCGGTAGAGCTGCCAGGCCATGGAGATGACCTCAGCATCCAAAACAGGGTGGCCATCGCCGATTGCCTCAAAGCCAAACTGCTGGTGCTGCCGGTAGCGCCCGGCCTGGGGCCGCTCGTAGCGGAAAATCGCCGCCAGGTAGTAGAGCCGTACCGGCTGGGGCCGGTTGTGCAGGCCATGTTCCAGATACGCTCGACATACCGGCGCCGTTCCCTCAGGCCTGAGGGTCAGGCTGCCGCCCCCCAGGTCCTGGAAAGTGTACATCTCTTTCTCCACAATGTCGCTGCCTGGGCCCACACTGCGCACGAATAGCCCGGTCTCTTCAAACACGGGGGTGTTAATGCGTTCATAGCCATATAGCTGGCAAAGCACGCCGGCGGTCCGCTCAATGTGGCGCCAGTAGGGTTGATCCTGAGGTAAGATGTCGGCAGTACCCCTCGGCGCTTTGTACATAGTAGTCCTCCTAGTGAGAGTGCTGAAAAAGTCTTGTTCAGCCCATTTAGTCCCGCCAGAAAGTTTCCTGGACCTCTTTTTCAGCGGTCTCCCGATGTGAGATATTAACCTATAGAAGCGGCCTTGTAAAGAAAGACCACAATTGCACGGCCGCTGTGATTGGGCTATACTTTGTTTATGCAGGGGATTCAGGCTGCAGTGAGTGGAATGGATGCTCTTCGGGAAAGGGCCAAGGCTTATCTGTCTCCGTCCAAGCTAGCGGTAGTGGAGCAGGCCTATCAGTTTGCCTTGCAGTGTCACCAGGGCCAGACACGCCTTACTGGCGGGCCTTACCTGGAGCATCCTCTGGCCACAGCTATGATACTGGCTGAGCTGCAACTTGATGCCAGCACCCTGGCTGCAGCTCTGCTCCACGATGTGCCCGAGGATTGCGGTGTATCGCTGACGGAGATAGCAGCCAAGTTCGGGCCTGAGATCAGCAAACTGGTGGATGGCGTTACTAAACTGAGTAAGGTCTCCTGGCCTGCCTCCCCAGAAACTAAGAAGCCAGCCAGCCGCCCCGCAGCCAGAGAGGCCCAGGCGCAGAACCTGAGGAAAATGTTGGTGGCCATGGCTGAGGACCTGCGGGTTGTGTTTATCAAGCTGGCCGACCGATTGCATAATATGCGCACTCTGGACGCCCTGCCGCACAAGAAGCAGCAGGCTATAGCCCAGGAAACAATGGAGATATATGCCCCCCTGTCCCACCGCCTGGGTATCTGGGAGCTCAAGTGGCAACTGGAAGACCTGGCCTTCAAGCACTTGGAGCAACGCCACTATCGCCAGGTGGCTGGGCTGCTGGCATCACGCCGGGAAAAACGGGAGCAATTTGTAAATGAAGTCACCCAGGCGCTGAGAGAAGAGTTGCACAAAGCTGGCCTCAAGGCAGAGGTGGTCGGCCGGCCCAAACACATCTATAGCGTATACGAGAAGATGAAGAAGTATTCCGACCAGGGCAAGGAGTTCGATGACATCCATGATCTTCATGCGGTGCGAGTGCTGGTGGACAATGTTCATGACTGCTATGCTGCCCTGGGTGTGATCCACAACTTATGGCACCCCATCGTCGGTGAGTTTGACGACTACATAGCCAGCCCCAAAGAGAACGGCTATCAGTCGCTGCATACCACAGTAATGTATCAAGGCACCAGGCCTCTGGAAATACAGATCAGAACCTACGAGATGCACCAGGGAGATGAATATGGGGTGGCCGCCCACTGGCGCTACAAAGAGGGCGCTCCGGCTGATTTACACTTTGAGGAGAAGATGGACTGGCTGCGTCAGCTTGTGGAGTGGCACCGGGAACTCAGCGGCGCCGAGGAATTCGTGGAATCGGTCAAGGCCGACATCTTCATAGACCAGGTTTTTGTCTATACCCCCAAAGGGGAGATCAAGGAGTTGCCAATCGGTTCCACTCCGCTTGACTTTGCCTACCGGATACACACCAATCTGGGACATCGTTGTGTCGGAGCCAAGGTTAATGGCAAGCTAGTATCTCTTAGCTATCAACTGCACAACAGTGATACTGTGGAGATTATGGCAACCAAGGCGGAGAGGGGCCCCAGTCTGGATTGGCTCAACACCAATCTGGGCTATGTCAAGACCTCCCACGCCCGAGAGAAAATCAGGCAGTGGTTTAAGAAGCAGGAGCGAGGCGAGAATATAGAACGGGGTCGGCAACTCCTGGAGAAAGAGCTCAAGAGACTGGGCTTGCCTATGGGCGACCTGGAGCAGACGGCTCGCCTTTTTCAACATGATAACGTAGATGATTTCCTGGCTGCTGTCGGCTATGGCGGGATCAGTCCTCACCAAATTTCCCTCAGGCTGGCTGTCCAGCAGGAGCAGCCTAGGGTAGTCACCGGAGCCAGGCCTGCTCAGCCAATCACCTCTGAAATTCAAGTCATGGGGGTGGGTGACCTGCTCACCCAGCTCGCCCAGTGCTGCCATCCTGTGCCAGGCGACGACATCATCGGCTATATAACCCGCAGCCGGGGAATTTCAGTTCACCGCAAGAGGTGCTCCAACATGAGAAACATTAGAGAGAAAGAGAGACTGGTCGAGGTGGAGTGGGGTCGCACCGAAAGGCTTTATCCCGTATCGGTTCGGGTCGAGGCCTGGGACAGAGTGGGGTTGCTGCGGGATATAAGTACTGTTGTAGCTGAGGAGAAGGTAAATATAGCTACGGTCGGCACCACAGAGCACGATGACCATACCGCCTCAATACTACTGACTCTGGAGACAAAAGGGATACGGCAACTCAGCCTGCTGCTGGACAGAATAGAGGGTATCCGAGGTGTAATCAGCGTGACCCGTAGCAGCGACGGAGTGCAGCCCAGATAGCATTCAATGCTTTAACTTCTAAGGAGGCAAACTTGACTGTCAGCACATCGTCTCAGAAGACAGCCCGGGTAGCGGAGCGAAAACGCACCTACAACAAGCCTGTTCGTAGCTCGGTAAAGACCAAAGTTAAGACTGCCGAAAATCTTATCGCCTCGAAGGAACTGGAGCAGGCAGAACAGGCTGTTAGTAAGGCGGTCTCAGCGCTGGATAGGGCAGCACAGAAAAAAGTTATCCACCGCAACAGCGCAGGACGCCAAAAATCAAGGCTTATGGCCAAGCTCCACAGCACCAAAACCACTCAGGCTAGCAAATAACAGAGCAATCCCCCATGCTGGCTTGCCGCCAGCACCACGAAGCACGAAAATGGGGATTCCACAAGGGGCGAAGCCCCTTTGGCGGGGGGTTGGGGGTGCCCCCCAGCTCCCTCCCAATTCCCCCAAGAGCGGGGGATACAGGGGGCTGAAAGAGCTATTTTCGTAAGAAGCCTGAGCTTTTCTGGGGATGGCTATTGACAAGAAAGCCTGGACGTGTTAATCTTTTTGTAGAACAAAGGTTCTTAAGCCATATAAATTATGAAACCACTTTCCGCCAAACAGCAGCGTATTCTCACCTTCGTGAGTGAGTTTATTGCTGAGAGAAGTTATCCTCCCACAGTAAGAGACATCCAGTCCGGCTGCAACATTAGCTCAACCTCCGTGGTGGACTACAATCTCAATATCCTGGCGCAGCAGGGACATCTCCGCCGCGATGCGGAGGTATCACGCGGCATCGGGCTCAATGAGGCAAGGCAAAAACGTCTGGTTACAGTGCCCCTGGTAGGCTGCATCTCCGCCGGAGAACCAATCCCCGTGCTCACTCCAAGCGCCTGGGATAACCTCGCCGGCGCTGAGACCCTGGAGCTAACTGAGGATATCATCAAGGGTAAAAGCCAGGTCTTCGCTCTAAAGGTGAAGGGCAACTCCATGGTGGACGCGCTGGTGGACGACGGTGATATCGTAGTGCTAGAGCAGACTAACAATGTCCAAGATGGCCAGATGGTGGCAGCCTGGCTCAAGGAAAAAGAAGAGACCACCTTGAAGAGGTTCTACCGAGAGGCTGACCACATCCGTCTCCAGCCTTGCAACGCCCAGATGTCGCCCCTCTGTGTTCACCCTGATAGCGTTGAGATTCAGGGCAGAGTAGTAGCTGTGCTCCGCCAGATAAGATAAGAAGACGGAACTTCATCAGGCAACATTTAGAAACGTCGTCTAAAAGCATATGACCAGTCAAACCATAAGCGTCTTCAGATGGCCGCCTCCAGCTTGACAAGAGGTGGCCTTTAAGTTAACATCTCAAGTGGTCGTGCTAGGCGGGGAGCTAGCGGTGCCCTGTACCCGCAATCCGCTATAGCGGGGCCGAATTCCCTCTCGAGGTCTCTTGCCTCGTGGGACTGCTGTGGATAAGTTGGCGGTGAAGGCTGGGTCTTGCGCGGCAGGGCGCTATGAACCCCGTCAGGTCCGGAAGGAAGCAGCGGTAAATAGATGGCTCTGGGTGCCGCAAGGTCGCCTGGCTGGAGCCAACTGGCCAGGGCAAGCCGTGATGCGGAATCGACAGAGGGTGCACGACCAATAATAATGTGCGGGAGGTATTACTGTGGACTTAAATCTCGGTGGTAAGGTGTCTGTAGTGACTGGGGCAGGCCGAGGACTGGGCCGGGCCATCGCCCTCGCCTTCGCTAGGGAGGGGGCCAATGTGGTGGTGGCTGACATCGACGAAGCCGGGGCCAAAAAGGTGGCCGCCGAGGCACAGGCCTTAAAAGTAAAGGCTGTGGCTGTCAAGGTAGATGTGAGACGTCTTGAGGAGACCCAGAAGATGGTGCAGGTGGCCCTGGATAAATTTGCCCGCATAGACGCACTGGTCAACAATGCTGGGTCCTGGGTCATAAAACCATTTATGGAACTGCCCAAGGAAGAATGGCAGAGAGAGATCGACATAAACATCTACGGCGTGCTGAATTGCACCCGTGCAGTGCTCGACTGCATGATAAAGCAAGGCAGTGGCCAAATTGTAAACATCGCTTCAATGGTGGGGAGGCAAGGAGGTGGTACTGTAGCTATCTATGCTTTGACAAAGGCCGGCGTTATCGGTTTTACCAAATCAATGGCTCTTGAGTTGGCCCCTAGCGGAATAAGGGTCAATGCTGTGGCCCCTGGCCTCATCGCCACAGAAGGAGCAGCCGAAGCCTTTGGAACGCCTATTGAGGGCCTCAAGGCAATTGACTTCGCAAAGCAGATTCCGCTGGCCCGACCAGGCAAACCGGAGGAGGTCGCTGACCTGGTGGTTTACCTGTCTTCAAACCGCGCTGCTTACATAACAGGCCAGACCTTCGGCATTGATGGCGGAGCCTGTTTGGCTTAAAAAAGAAGGACACACCAAAAAGTGAAAGCGATTGATGTCCATCCCCACCTGAGGTATGCCAGAAGATTTTCGTCAAGAACGCCCAGCGGATTTTGAAGGTGGGCATATAAGGGGGCTGTTCCTGGGTCTGAATCGGGGCGCATTTTCCTCAGTGCAGAGGCTGTCCCAGGAGGAGGATGAGGACCCATCGTTGCTATCTCAGACCAGAGGTTGGCTACGGCAACTGGGCATCCGCGGTGGGCGCAGATTGGGACAGCATTTCCTGGTCAACCGTGGGGTGCTGCACCAGATTGTGGCTGCCGCTGAACTGGGGCCTGCTGACACGGTGATAGAAGTCGGGCCTGGCCTTGGCCTGCTCACCAGAGAGTTGGTCAAGAGGGCGGGCAGGGTTGTCGCCATTGAACTGGATGAGCGACTAGCCACAGCTTTGGGTCAGTCCTTGCACCATCCCCCGAACCTCAGCATCATCAATGCCGACGTGCTTCAGGTTGACCCGGCGGAGCTGATAGCACAGCCTCAAGTGACGGGCTACAAAGTGGTAGCCAACCTGCCCTACTACATAACATCGCCCACGCTGCGCCATTTTCTGGAGGCAAGAGTCAAGCCCAGCTTGCTGGTGGTCATGGTGCAGCAAGAGGTGGGCCAGGCTATTGTGGCCAAGCCGGGTGAAATGAGCCTGCTAGCTATAAGCGTTCAGTTCTATGGCCAGCCCAGGATAGTCAGCAAGGTACCGGCAAGTTGCTTCTTCCCCCGGCCCAAGGTTGATTCGGTGCTGCTGCGTATAGACGTTTATAGCGAGCCTCCGGTGAAGGTGTCTGCCCCGAGCCTCTTCTTCAACTTGGTGCGAGCCGGCTTTGTCAGCCGCCGCAAGCAGTTGCGCAACTCGCTGGCCCATGGGCTACAGATAGCTCCACAAGAGGCAGCCTCTTTGCTGGAACAGGCGGGCATAGACCCCAGACGGCGAGCGGAAACCCTCAGCCTGGAGGACTGGGCCAGGCTTGAGTCCCGACTGGCCGCAGGATAAACCATGTTGAAAGTGCTGGCCCCAGCCAAGATCAATCTCACCTTGGAGGTGCTGGGCAAGCGCCCTGACGGCTATCACGAGGTGCGCACCATTATCCATGCCATCGACCTCTGTGATGTCCTGGAACTGGAGCCAGCACTGGATATCCAGGTCAAGGCTGATATAGCTGAACTTCCGACCGAAGCCAATCTGGTCTATCAGGCGGCCAGACTGCTCAAGGAGTTCAGCGCCTACCCCCAGGGGGCCTGCCTGAAACTGACCAAGCGCATTCCTGCGGCCGCTGGGTTGGGAGGGGGCAGCAGCGATGCCGCCGCTGCGCTGAGGGGACTCAACAAGCTTTGGCGGCTGGGGCTATCCACTGAAGAATTGTTGCCCCTGGCGGCAAAGCTGGGCTCTGATGTGCCCTTTTTTCTTTACGGTGGGGCGGCGTCGGCTGAGGGCAGGGGTGAACAGGTGACCCCACTACGCAAGGGCATCAAGGCCTGGGTGGTGTTGCTAGAGCCGGGTCTGCCTCGGTTGCCTGATAAAACACGTCAACTATATACCAGCCTCCGCCAGAACAACTTCACCCGAGGTGAGTTCACTGCCAAGATGGCTGATGCACTGGCCCAGGGCCACGTTTTGAATGCAGCGCTCGTGTTCAACGCCTTTGAGTCAGTGGCCTTCGAGGTGTTTCGGACGCTTGGTGACTACCGAGAGCGCTTCCTGGCGGCGGGGGCCGACTGGGTTCACCTGGCCGGTTCAGGGCCTACCCTTTATACATTGATTGAGGATAAGCAAAAGGCAGAGAGGCTGTGTGAGAGCCTGACTGGCCAGGGTTTGAAGTGCTATCTGGCTCAGACACTAGACCAGCGGCTCAAATCAGTCTAAAATCCATAGTATGGACAACAGGCGCTGATGGAAGACCACACGAGAACAGAAGAAAACGACGAACTGGGCATACCCTATCTATTGAACCAACTGCCCTCAGTCCGCAAGGGCAACCTGACCAGACACATCCTGAGGTTGCTCCTGGCCATCGCCATATTGCTGGGGGTAAGCTATCTTCTGCTGAGGCTCGTCCCAGATTTAGAGCACTTTGCCGAATTGGGCTACCTGGGGCTATTTGTGGCTACCTTCATCGCCAGCGCCGCCCTCTTTTTCCCCCTGCCGGGACTGGCGGTGGTATTCGTCGCTGCGACAGTGCTATCCCCTCCCTGGGTAGCCCTGGTGGCCAGCCTGGGGTCTACTCTGGGTGAGATCTCCGGTTATTTCGTGGGCCGCTTTGGTGTTACTGGTCTTATTCAATCACGCTTGAAGTTGTATTCAACGGCAGAGCACTGGATGCAGCGCTATGGCGCATTCGCCGTCTGGTTCTTCGCTGCTTTCCCTCTGCTTATCTTTGACCTGATGGCAGTAGCCGCTGGAGCGCTACGTTTGCCCGTGTGGAAGTTCCTGCTGGCCACCTGGCTGGGTCGGTTGCCCCGTGCTTATATTGAGGTGTACGTAATATTGGGAATACTGCACCTGTCTTTCCCCTTCATTTTCCGCTAGAAAGGGCTTTTAATTAGGATGAATCGCCTTCTGGTTGCCATTGACCTGGAGACCACCGGCACCGACCCTAATACCGACCGCATTATGGAAGTGGCCGCTGTCAAATTTGAGGGACGGCGTATCGTGGACACCTTCCAACGCCTGGCTAACCCATACTGTGCCATACCTTATCGCATCCGTGTACTCACCGGCATTGGCCAGACCGAGGTGGATACAGCCCCACCCCTGGCAACTGTGCTGCAAGAACTAGCTGCCTTCATCGGCAACCACCCCGTAGTGGGCCACAACGTCTCCTTCGACCTGGCCTTTCTGGGCCAGGCAGGTGTTCGCCTGGCCAGCCAGTGCTATGACACCTTTGAACTGGCCATCCTGCTGCTGAGGCTGGATGATTACAGCCTGGCCTCCCTGGCCAGACATCTGGGGGCGAGCACCCCCAGCCACCGCGCCCTCCCCGATGCCATGGCCACCGCTGGGGTGTTCGCAGCCTTGCTGGAGAAGGCCTACCAGCTTGACCCAGGCCTTATCGCTGAAGTCAACCACCTGGCTGCCAGCCTGGAGCAGTGGCCACCCCGCCCCCTATTTGCTGAGCTAGCCAGTTCCGCCCACCCGACCCCTGGCCAGTTCGCACTGGCCTTGAAGGTGGCTACGGATAGCTTGGAGCCACTAAAAGCTGTAGCCAGTGTTCAGCCACTAGACATAGATAATCTGGCCATTTTTCTGGAGCCAGGCGGCCGCCTGGCCAAGACCTTCCCCGACTTTGAATATCGGCCGCAGCAGGTCAAAATGATGCGGTCGGTGGCCCAGGCGCTGAGCCGCAAGGAGCACCTACTGGTGGAGGCAGGCACCGGCACTGGCAAGTCCATAGCCTACCTGCTACCGGCTATCCGATTCGCCCTCCAGAATAACGCCCAGGTGATCATCTCCACCAACACCATAAACCTGCAAGAGCAACTGATAAACAAGGACATCCCCGGGCTATTGCGCTGCCTGGGAAAAGACGGAGAAGGTCTGCGCTATGTAGCCCTCAAAGGGCGCAGCAACTACCTCTGTCTGAGGCGTTGGGAACTGCTCAGACAAAGCTTGCTGCTCTCGGCCGAAGAAGCCCATCTACTAATACGCCTTGCGGTATGGCTAGCCTCCACCCAGAGCGGCGACCGCGCTGAGCTAAATCTGTCCTCCAACGAGGCCAGCTTGTTTGGCAGACTCTGTGCCCAGGAGGCTGGCTGCCTTGGTGTCAACTGCCCTCACCAGCAGAGAGCTTGCTTTCTCTACAGGGCACGGCGCAAGACGCAGGCGTCCCACCTGGTGGTAGTTAACCACGCCTTGCTTCTGTCTGACCTGGCCAGCGGGAACAAGCTACTGCCCGAATACAGATACTTGATAATAGACGAATCACACCAGCTAGAGGCGGAAGCCACCGAGCAGTTCGGCTTTCATATCGGCCAGCGCCACATTGTAGATTACTTTAATCGGCTCACGCAACCATCGGGAACCAGCGGCTTGTTACCCCGCATAAAGGGGTATTTTGGTGTCCAGCGAGCGCTGGGGCAGCAGGCAGAGTTGCTTCAGAGCCAGGTGGAGGCAGCCCGGTTACGCCTGAGCCGATTCTTCGACTTGTTGTCTCGCCTGATTAACGACCATACCCAGGCACAGTGGAATTACGAACGCCAGCTCAGCATTACGCCGGGGTTGCGTCTTCAGCCGTCCTGGAGCCAGAGCAAGCAGGCCCAACAGGAACTGGCTTTGTCTTTGCACGACCTGGAGCTTGGCCTCGGCCGGCTCCATACTGCGCTACAAGATTCCCCTTCCCCCCAGCGGGATGACCTGGCGGCGGAGCTGGTTTCCCTGCTAGAATACGGCCACCAGTTGGGAGAGCGTCTGACCAGCGCTATCTCCCAGCCTGAGCCAGGTATAATCTACTGGTGCAGCCTCAGCGGGCAGGAAGAGGTGGTCAGCCTGGGAGCAGCACCTCTGGAGGTAGCCCCTATTCTGGAACAGGAGCTATTTTCCCGCAAGGACTCTGTAGTACTCACCAGCGCCACCCTGACCGCCGAGGGCAGTTTCAGCTATATAAAGGAGCGGCTTGGGCTTGGGCAGGCCGCTGGGCTTATCGTAGAATCTCCCTTCGACTACCTGTCATCGACACTGGTTTATCTCCCGCAGGATATTCCTGAGCCAGAAAGGACCGGCTATCAAGCCGGCGTGGAGCAAGCCCTGGTGGAGATGTGCCGGGCGGCCGGAGGCCGAACGTTGGCCCTGTTCACCTCGCACGCTGCATTGAGGGCCACCCAGGCAGCCATTCAACCTACTCTGGAAAAGGAGAACATCCTGGTGCTGGCCCAGGGGGTAGATGGCTCCCCCAAGCAGCTTTTGAATGCTTTTAAGAACAGCCCCCGAACGGTGCTGCTGGGCACAGCCAGCTTATGGGAGGGTATTGATGTGCCTGGTGACGCCTTGAGCTTGTTGGTGATGGCAAGGCTTCCCTTCAGTATTCCCAGCGACCCGTTATTTTCTGCCCGCTCCAAGCAGTATGACGATCCTTTCAATCAATATGCTCTGCCTCAAGCGGTGCTCAAGTTTAAACAGGGCTTTGGCCGGCTCATTCGCAGCAAACGGGACCGTGGGGTGATGGTGGTGCTCGACCGCCGGCTCAGCAGCAAATACTATGGCCCGGCTTTTCTACAATCGCTGCCTCAATGCACCGTAAAGCGGGGGCCACTGCGATTGCTTCCTCGGGAGATCAGCGCCTGGCTAGGGCAGACCTAGAAAAGGAGTGAATGTGCAAGTTCTTGGTTGGATAGCTCTGGGCTTAGTTCAGACTTTCTACTTGCCGCAGACAATCAAAATCATCAGGACAAAGGAAGTAGCCGGCTTGTCACTATCATCCTGGGTGATATTGTGGCTGGGACTGCTTTTCTATCTGGTCTATAGCATATATGTCGGTAATATGGTGTTCACCGTTGGCAACGCCGCCGGCGTATTTCAATCAACCCTGGTTATCGGGCTGGTGCTGAGGTACCGGCCGCGAGGCCAGGCAATGAGCACAGGCAAACATTAGAGCGCAACTCATCTCATCTATCCAGTAGCCGCCACACTCGGGCACCTGGGCCTTAATTGACCAGGACATGTGGAACCGTCCCCCACAACGGCCACAACGAGCCACATTTTCTTCGTCAAGCGGTTGTCCGCAGATACAACACTGTTGCTGCAAGCTGACCTCCATTCAAGATTTCTTTACTACTCTATTCATCCAGCAACCGCCCCTTCAACCATTCCTTCACCAGGGCTTTCTCCTGTTGCTCATTCTCAACCTTGCCATCGAGCCTGGCGTCCTGAAGTGCCTGCAATATCTGCCCCATCCTGGGCCCGGGCGCTACACCTAGCGCCAGCAGGGCCTCTCCATTAAGACTGGGTTTAATGTGGTGGAGCTTGTTTAAGTATAATTCCAGCCACTCCTTGGCCCGCTCCGAAGATGTGGCCAGGGCATTGGCCTGCACAGCCTCAAGGCTGTAGCCTCCGAGCAGATGAAAGACAGCACTGGGGGCTAGTTTTTCGGCCTCCAGAGACTCTTGTTGCCCCTTCAACCGTATGGTCTCCCGAAGCACCTGGGCCAGGTTGGCCATCGGGTTGATGCGCTGCATGAAGCGCTCCACATCCGTCTCAGTGAGGCGATAGACCAGCAACGCCAGATACAACGGTATGGGTGGTGTGGTAGGGTGGCAGGACTTGCGTGCCTGGGCAAATTTTTCAGCCAGCCAGCCATTGCCACCAAGTCCAGAGAGCAGGACACCCAGCAGCCCCAGCTCTCCGGCACGGCGCAATGCCAGCTCCGGGCGTTCCTCTTTGAAGATAAGCTCCAGCTCATGGCGGATGCGGTCAGCGCTGATTGTGTCCAGTAGAGCTACATCCTGGCGCAGCCTGGTTTCGGTGGATTGCTCCAGACGAAAGCCCAGACGTTGCTCGTAGCGCAGCGCCCGAAACATCCTGGTGGCGTCATCTATAAAGCTTTTCTGGTGCAGGATACGAATAAGACCTGCCTCCAAGTCTCTCTTGCCACCATAGGGGTCTAATAGCTCTCCGTAGTGAGCGGGGTCTAAATGAACAGCCATAGCGTTGATGGTGAAGTCGCGGCGAAAGAGGTCTTCCTGGATAGTGCCCGGACGCACTGTGGGCAACGCCCCTGGCCGGGAGTAGCTCTCAGAGCGGGCGGTGGCCAGGTCAATGCTCCAGTTGCCGTGGCGCAGCTTGGCCGTGCCAAAACGGCGGTGGGCCACCCAGCGACCGGGGTAGTGCTCAGCCAGGGCTGCGGCGAGCTTAAGTGCCTCGCCTTCCACCACCAGGTCAAGATCAAGGCTCGACCTGCCCAGGAGAAGGTCACGCACCACACCACCCACCAGATACAGCTTCTGCCCCAGCCCAGAGGCCAACTCACCTGTCTCATGCAAAATGCCCATAAGCTCCGATGGCAGGCTTCTTTGCAGGAGTCCAGCCAGGTCGGCAGCTCGGGCGTCTTCACCAGTTGCCATATATGGGATTATATCCCCTCGCTACCAGGTTCTCAAGAAATGCAGGTGCCTAAGGATAAAGCTCTTTCACTGGAGCAAAGGAGCGGCGGTGGATGGGGCAGGCTCCCAACCGGTGCAAGGCATCAATATGCGCCGCCGTGCCATACCCTTTGTGAGCGGCAAAGCCATATCCCGGATGCTCCTGGCCAAGGTCAGCCATAAGCTGGTCACGGGTAACCTTAGCCACGATAGAGGCACAGGCGATAGAGAGACAAAGGCAGTCACCCTTGATGATGTGCTTCTGGGGCAGTTTCACAGCAGGCAGGGTCAGGCCGTCAATGAGCAAAAAGTCGGGGACTGGCTTGAGCTCGGCCACGGCCAGGCGCATCGCCTGGCGGGTAGCCCATATTATACCCTTGCTGTCGATGTCCTGGTGCGACACCATCCCCACACCTAACGCCAGAGCCTTCTCCCTGAGGCGCTGGGCCAGGAACTGGCGTTTCTTTGCGCTCAACTGCTTGCTATCGCGCACCAGGCTGAGCCAGGTGGCATTGAGGCGCGGAGGCAGAATTACAGCAGCAGCGGCCACCGGCCCGGCCAGGGCACCCCGCCCGACTTCGTCAATGCCAGCCACAAAGCGATAACCCTGGGCCAGCAGCGCTCGCTCTTCGGCTAAACTAGGTGGCTCTTGAAAACGCCGGCTCTGCCTCATAGCTTTCTTGATGTGGCACCGGCCAACTCAAACTCGGCTGGTATTTCGGGATGGGCACTCTCAATTATGCCTCCACCCAGTACCTCCTCCCCCTGATAAAAGACCACAGCCTGTCCTGGGGTGACGGCTCGCTGGGATTTAGAGAAGACCACTCTCACCCCATCGTCCTGGGGCCACAGCACTGCCTCAGCCTTAGGAGAGCGGTATCGTATTTTGGCCGCCACTGGCAGGGGCTTTGAGGGTGCTTCGCCCGAGACCCAGTGCACCTGGGTGGCCCAAAGTTTATCAGTTAGAAGCTCCTCCTCACCGCCAACTACCAGTTTATTGCTCTGGGCATCAATGTCCACCACATATAGTCTCCGTTTAGAGGCCAGCCTCAGCCCTTGCCTCTGCCCGATAGTGTAGCCAGCGACGCCTGAATGGCGTCCCAGCAGGCGACCCTGAGTGTCCACAATATCGCCCGGGGCCTGGGGAAAGCGCCTGGCCAGGAATGAGCGGCAGTCACCATCGGGGATAAAGCATATCTCCTGGCTGTCTGGCTTGGAGGCCACCGGCAGACCCAGGCGGGCGGCCAGGCGGCGCACCTCGCTCTTGCGGCAATCGCCGAGTGGTAGAAGCAGATGAGCCAGCCCTTGCTGTCCCAGAGTGTATAGCACATAGGACTGGTCCTTGCTGGGGTCAACAGACTCAAGCAGCCGGTATTTCTCATCACAGCGGTCTATGCGGGCATAGTGCCCGGTAGCCAGATATTGAGCATCCAGGCTCAGCGCTTTCCTCATCAGAAAGCGGAACTTCATATAGTGGTTGCAAGCCAGGCAGGGGTTGGGGGTACGACCACGGCTGTATTCCTGGCAAAAATAGTCAACCACATACTCCTGGAACTCGGCCTCCAGGGAACAGACATAGTGAGGTATGCCCAAAAGCTGGCACACCCAACGGGCGTCGTTAACATCCTCAGTGAGACAGCAAGTGTGACGGCGCGCATTGCCACTTTCCTCCGCCCACAGCTTCATGGTGATGCCCACCACCTCGTAGCCCGCTTCGCGGAGCAAGGCAGCCGCCACCGACGAATCCACCCCCCCACTCATGGCCACTACTACTCTCGTTTGGCTCATGGCTCTGCCTTTGGCTTGGCCAGGCACTGTTCCACCGCCTTCCAGATTTCCTGGGTCACCTTGTCTTTGGGCAGGCTGGCGTTCACCTTGACCCAGCGCTGCGGGTCTTCTTCCATTTGCTTAAGATAGCCCTGCCTCACCCGGCGATGAAAGTCGAGGTCTTGTGTCTCAAATCTGCTCATCTCCTGTGTTTTCCCTTTCCTGCCGACCCCCTTCACCGGGTCAATATCCAGCAGCAGCACCAAGTCTGGCTTCAGTCCCCCGGTCACCAGCTCATTGATATTTTGAATAAGCCCCAGATTCAGACCTGCCCCATAGCCCTGGTAGGCCACAGTGGAATAGATATAGCGGTCGCAGACGACGACAAGGCCTTTTTGCAGGAATGGTCTGAGCTGCTCCGCCACCATTTGGGCACGGGCTGCGGCGAAAAGGAGAAGCTCTGCTTCAGGAACAATAGACAGGAAAAGCTCCTTAGCTACCAACTGGGAGTTATCTTGAGGAAGGGTCAAGGAACTGCGCCAGCTAGAGAAAAGCGTTTGCCGTGGTGAGGTGACCAGCGTCCTGATGGCCTCCCCCAGCGCCGTGTTGCCCGGCTCACGCAGCAGCCTGGCGCGGTAGTGTTTCTGGCACAAGCGACCATAAAGGATTCGGGCCTGGGTGGATTTGCCTCCACCCTCGCCGCCCTCAAGAACGATGAACAAAGCCAATTCCCCCACCTGATTACTAACGCATTATACCATAGATACGAAGCACTGAAAGTCTCTAGCCTCACCCTTGTAGCAATCCTTCATGATGTTTGGCACCAGCACCACGAAGTATAAAAATACCGTTTTCAGACTCATGACATGTGCTGATACCCCACCTCCTGCCCCTCTCCTGCGGGAGAGGGTAGTGGAAAGGAATCTGGGGGATAACCCCCAGACCCCACCAGAGAGGCCCGGCCTCTCTGGACTCTCCACTATTTTCAATGGGGATTCCACAAGGGGCGAAGCCCCTTTGGCGGGGGTTTGGGGGTGCCCCCCAGCTCCCTCCCAATTCCCCCAAGATTGGGGGATAAAGGGGGCTGAAAGAGCTATTTTCGTAAGAAGCCTATTGAATAGGAGCTGCTAAGGCTGTAGAATAGGCAATTAAAGGCTGATTTTAGGAAACAACGATGAGTTTTGGCAACGAGCTGGCTCTTAGTTTCGTGCCGCTTTTCGTGGCAATTGACGCTATGGGCAACGTGCCCATAGTGATTTCGCTCACCGAGGATATGACCATTGTGCAGCGGGCCAGGGTGGTAAATATTGCCCTGGTCACCGCTGCAGCAATGGGGCTGGCCTTTCTTTTTGCTGGAAAGTATATCCTTGAATTTCTGGATATCTCGGTACCGCACTTCGCCATCGCCGGGGGAACTATTCTGCTGGCGCTGTCAGTAAGAGATATCGTCACAGGCAAGATGATGGAGATGCCTCTTAAACAAGAGTTGGTAGCCATAGTCCCTATCGGCACCCCGCTCACTGTAGGTCCGGCTACCTTGACCACCCTGTTGCTGCTAAACCAGGACTATAAGCTGGGGGTTGTCCTGCTGGCCTTTGCTCTTAATATGGTGGCCACCTGGCTTATACTCGTTTCCGGCAACCGGATAGCCGGCTTTCTGGGCCAGGGTGGGCTAAGGGCCTTCTCCAAAGTAGCCAGCCTGCTGCTGGCCGCCATAGCGGTGAGGATGATGGTTAAAGGGTTTACCGATGTCTTCCCCGGCCTCACTCAGTAGGCAAATACTCAAGCTGCCGCTAAGCGTACCTCAGGATCAAATAGGCATTGCATATGCCCACTACCATAATCATGCCGGGCAGAGCGTACTTGCAGTATGTGCCCCAGGAGATGCGATAACCCTCCCGCTCGGCTATGGCTATGCCCACCACATTGGCTGAAGCTCCGATAGGAGTACCATTGCCCCCGATGTCGGTGCCCAGGGCCAGCGGCCAACTCAATGTCGCCTTGCTCCAGTTATGAGTGCCGGACAGGGACTCCACCACAGGCACCATGGCCATGGCAAAGGGGATGTTATCAATTATGGCCGAGGCGAAGGCCGAAATCCACAAGATCATGGTAATGGCCAGGTACAGATCCTTACCAGCAGCGTCTCCGATCCAATTGGCCACCTTACCCATCATGCCAGCCTCCTCCATACCACCTACGGTGATAAATAGCCCTAGGAAGAAAAGCAGGGTTCGCCAGTCCACCCCTTTCAGCACATCCAGGTCACCCTTGAACGCTGTCCCCCAACCAGAGTTGGCAGCCCTCAGCTTGACCCAGAGCACTGCCAGTAGGGTGGAGCCGGCAGCTATCCACCCGATCTTGTCCACAGTGAGGTGCGATATATGGTGGGTAACCAGCAGGGAGACCACCATTAGAAAAATGAGCGTGGAGAGGCGGAAGAGGCGCCGGTCGGTGATAGCCTCCACAGGCTGAGGTAGCTGGCTCACATCCACCGCCAGCACTCCGGCTGGCTGAAGCGTTTTGCGAAAAACGAAATAGAAGAATATGAGTGCTGCTATCATACCTACCCAGGCGATTAAACCAGTGTTAATCAGGAAATCAAAAAAGGACAAACCAAAGGAGGT
>Ga0315274_10005534_pt1 | contig 18483 bp, 30 predicted proteins | sample YL17G02_20_MG_FD_203700 | JGI IMG/M metagenome (GOLD analysis project Ga0315274, IMG submission 203700) | Sediment microbial communities from Yellowstone Lake, YNP, Wyoming, USA - YL17G02_20 | ecosystem: Environmental > Aquatic > Freshwater > Lake > Sediment | place: USA: Wyoming | collected...
GTATGAGCACCCCGCCGCGAGGTGATGGTTGTCTGCGGCCAGCATTGGCCGGCAACCCTGAGAACGAAGCGCCAGCAGGTTTCGTCCGTGGTGAATGCGACATGTGTGGAACTGTCAATCGTGATGGCCTGGCGGTCGCCGATGAGGTAGTACCGGAAGTCGGCGAAGAGAATGTCACCCGCGGTGCCGAGCGCCTGCAGCTTTTCGCTGATGATGACGGGCCGCCCCAAGATGGTCCAGGCACCAATGCCATCCTTGAAATTGGGTTGCCAGATCAGGATCTTCCCGCTGGCATCGGCCGCGTTGCCGCTGCCGAGTTCGAGAAGTTCGGCCATAACCGTAGGACCGATAACCCAAACGGCATTGCCAAGTGAAGCGGGGAGCATGGACTGGTACATCTCGGCGATGTCTTCAGCATGAACCCGGTTGGCGGTATTGCGGAGAACGGATTTTAGACACGGGCAGTTGAAAACGCCCAGGGGTTGACCCCCGCCGCCGCCCATAAGAAAGGCGTCGTCTTCATAGTATCCCCAGGCCGACCCGAATTGACGTCGGATGAGAGGTTCGAGAGCGATGGCGCTGTCGGCCAGGAGTTCATTGGAGGTATAGGTGAGTCCGGCGAGTTTGTAAGGGATGAGTTCGAGCTGTCCGAAGGTGGGCTTGGAAGCTGTCTTTTCCTTCGCCTCGGCCGTCCAGTAGGCAACGATGCCTCCGAAAACGGTACTGGCGTGCGAGGTGTCATTAACGTAGGGGATTTTCAGCGAATCGGTGGCCATAGGGATAACGGTCGCCCGGGGCCTTACAACGGCACCCTCAAGAGCGATCTCCTGGAGGTCCATCCGGTACTCTTCCGGGACGAGGAAGCCGCCCTGGCTGTCTTCCCCGATTTCCATGTGGCCCGTAGTTTTACTAACGGTGCCGGGCATAAAGGACAACCGCGGATCAACGGTGCGATTGATGCGAACATTGCGTGCGGCAATAAGAAATTCGCCGAAGGATTTGAACTTTTCCTTGGATTGCCCTTCGATGATGACTTCGCCTACCGGCTTGAGTTCATCCTTGAGTTTCGTGGTTGCATCGGCCAGCTGTTCTTTCAGCTGACCCTTAATGTGCTCATCAAGGGTGGTCTTCAGGATTTCGTCCGTCTTGTCCTTAATGAGTTTATCGAGTTCTTCTTTAGTCATAGTAGACCCTCCATAGGTCTGTGTGGAATTTGTTCTAAGATGTCCCGATCATCCGTCGTTCAGCTATCGTCTCCGCGTCCGGCCTTACCCCACTAATGGCTTGAAAATCCATTTCCGTGGGGTAAATTGGACGCTGGCGATTCCGCCATTCTTAGGGATGCGGCGACATCAGCCTGTTGTCAGATTATTATCTGAGCAGAAGCTCGCCCGCGTGCATGACGTGGGCGAGCGTATGGTCAGATATGATTAGATAACCCGTCCCCTGACCTTGGCCAGGGCGACCTCAATGGCCTCGGCAACGGCCTTCTTGTAATCCACGCTTCGGATGTATTCGTCGATCAGCACTTCGGCTGACTTGTCGGGCACGAATGGTTCAATAACGATTTCGGGGGATGCTTCGATGATAATGTCCGGCTCGGCCTCGATGATGATGTCCTCCATGGGCGCGGGCGCAGGCGCTGGCTCGGGTGCGGGTGTCACCTGAAGCCGTGCCAGGATCGCCGCAACGTCCTGCCTGAGCGAGGCGATCTCGGCTGACAGGTCGGGGGTGGGGGCTTGCTTGATATCGGGCACAGCCGCGTCCTTCTTGTGCTCTTCAACCCATGCCTCAGCCTCGGCCATCGTAAATTTATCTACGTCGAACAGATATGTCACAATCTCCTTGCATTCCCCGCAGTAGAGGGCTTTTATTCCCTGGTCGGCTGATATGGTGATCGTGCGGATGCGGTGTCCTTCGTGGCCCGTAGAGACGGGGATGCGGTGGTAATTCTCGGTCGTCTCAGGCTTGGTAACAACCTCGGCTTCTTTGTTTCGATATGCTACAACGATTTCGACACGCGTGCCCTTTAAGATTGCCCGACCATCAGCATAAGTATACTTTTGACGATAGGTTGGATTGACATCTCGCCCCGGCAGGTATTCCGTAAAGATGCAATGTCCATTAGGAAAATCGACGGGAAATACATCTTGAACGCAATACCACGGTTTAGGCGGCCCCCCAACAGATTCCGGGGTTGGCATAGGCGGATTCAGGACATTGCCGATAGCGGTGAAAAGGTCAGATATACCAGGATTGTCCTTGTCGTCCACGATTTTATTGGCCGTATCCTTTTCGCATACGTTTGTATCCGTTCCGGATACGGGCGTCATCACGAGATTCAAGTCTTGCATAAGTTGATCGCTCTTGATGATACCCTTAGCATAGGCATCCATGACTAACGCATCCTGGTTCGCAGGCACGGGCACGGCGCTTACCTCGAGGAGCGAGACTTTACGGTGCACCTTCTCCACGCTGTCGAAATCCATCGGGATGAACCCAATCGAGAATGCTCGCTGATAGCCGCCCTTATAGAGCTGATAGATTTCGTCGGCGAACTGCGTCGGCGCAAACTGGAACTTGCAGATGAGGCCCTTGTCGTCCGTCTTGGCCCAGAGTGCCTTACCGATGGCAGGCATATCATATCGATGCGCCCAGAGTAGGCAGGGGTTCTTGGTATAGCCAGAAAGGTCAATTCCCTTCGGCTCTACGACCTCGCCGTCCCTGTCCCGGTCATTGGTCGAGACGCGGGCGACTATGGCCCGTTCCTCATCGACGGCCTCGACCTTATCGACGGTAAAGACCTTGCGGACGAAGTTCAGGTCATCCTTTTTCCGGTGAAGCCGCTGAGCCATGTGCTTGGCATCATCGGGATTGATGTCGGCATATTTTAGAATGTCCATCTATGTAATCTCCTTGCTATTCGATAAACGGTAATACCGCGCAACGGCAGCTAGGATGCCTGGGCGGACTCATGCCGTCGCCGTAGTCGTCGTCGAAGAACGCCTCCTCAAGCGCGACAACCTCGCCGTCCATCTCCGCGCAGATGTCGCAGCAATCCGGCGCCGTCAGCCATTGCTTCTGCTCGACGACCCCGCTCTGCTCATAAGCCTCGACTGCCGCTTGGTTCGATGCCCGGCTTGTCTCCGTGCGCGAGATGATCTCGGCCCGGTAAGTATCCCAGGAATCGAAACACGTCTTGACCTCGGCCATAATCTCGGGGATCGTCTTGCCTTGTTCGAACCCGGCATTCAGGATCGCCCGGAGTTTCTCGCTGTTCACGGCTTCGAGGTTTTCACTAAACTTGAATGTGTAATCTTCGAGCCATTGTTTGATGCGTGGATTCGAGATATCGAAGGCCGTGCCTAAGTTCAGTTCATCGAGTTTATCCTGCCCGAGATCGGCAAGGACTGCCGTCAAGAGCTTCTTCGTCTCTTTCGATAGGCGATTCTTGAACTGGGAGGCCGGATACATGATGTTGTCCGAGACGCCCTTGCGCCCACATGCCCGATTGCCGCCCTTGAGCTTCTTCAGGTTCGCCAGGATGATGGCCTTCTCGTCGGCCCAGAGCGCACGGAGCATCGATTTCCAGCGCTTCTCGTATGGCGCAAGCCGCTTGAACAGCACGTCGAAATAGACGGCGTGGGAGATACGAACGGGCTTTCTTTCACCATCCGGCGAAACGGCCAGCGTCAGCTTATGACGGATCATCTCCTCAGCCTCGGCTCCGCAAACGGCGCGGATCATGGCGTCGGCTATGGCGTCGATGTCGGAAGAGCGAAAGAGATGAATCATTTCCAATGTAAAAATGTACCTAGTAATCCGACAAGAACCGTGCCGCCGATAATAATGGCAAGATATTTAATCATATCAATCCAAGTGGCCCTATTTTCGGCCCTTCGCCAGACCTCATATAATCCCGGAAATGGCTCGTTCTTCTTTTTCATCTCTCCCTCCCTCTTTCTGAATGAAACCCAAACCAACGATGCTTACTCAAAAATCCACATATAAAGTCGATAATCTTCCACACATACTTCATTTATGTCACACTTGCCTTGAATCTCTGCCAAAGGGCAATCATATAGTCGGCCATCTCTCTTTGTTCTTCGCTAGTCAGAAGGTCCGGATCGTCGTAGTTAGTATTAAGCACTAGCATGCCATCTTCGCCATACCCGGCATACCACTCGTTGTCATTAAATTCCGGCGGGGTAATGCTAAGTGCTTCTCCGAAGATGGATACTTCATGCCCGGTAGAAAAAATAATTTTATCGTGCTCGATCCTCATCTCTCCCTCCCTTCTTATTTTTTCTCGGCGACCCCGAGCTTTTCCTTTATCCGCTCGACGACCTTCCCGGCCAGCGCATCGGCCTCCTCGTCGTTACCTTCACCGGGAACAGGCTCCCGAATAGTCTCACCTATCGGGACTTGATTGAACGGTATATATACGGTATCCCCGCCCTCGACAGGCTCAAGTCCCATATCGGCCCTAGCCTCGTTCCGCGTCATGACCCCGGCGTTCACGTACTGCGTCCGTTCGGCCAATTGGCTTACCTTATCCTCCGGCACCACATCCTCGAATGCCGCGAATAACGTCCCGCTCTCATCGAACATCGGGAGGAGCTTTTCGTTTATCTTCTCCTCGATCTTGCGGAGCCTGGGTTGAATGCCATATTTAGCATGGAAGTATTGGGCCCCTTCAACATTGGCTCTTATGGCGGCCTGGTCCCAAAGGGAGACGGGCTGATTAAAGGCGGCGGCAATCTCCTCGCGAGTGATCCGCCTGCCCTCGATGAATGACAATTCCTCGTTAGTCATCGTGTTCTTGATAAATTTGAGTCCTGGAGGAAGGATGGGCATTTCCCCGGCATTCTGTGTCCCCGCGTATTTTTGCTTCCATTCCTCACGAAGCCTTTCCACTTCTGGTCCGCTTATTTCGGACGAAGTCTCCATAACTCCACCCGTCCGCGCCTTCTTCTCGAATAGCGCCTCCTCGTACTCGTACATCTTCGAGTTCGTATAGACGGCATCAGCTATCCCGCGCACAACGCCCATGCCGCGATACTGGCTGGACGGGTTCGGGAAGGAAAACGCGACGATATCCTCAATCGGAACATCGAACCTGACATTGCCGCGTTCATACCGATACCCCGTGATGAAGTCCTTAAACGTCTTGCCGGGGATTGGCGTTATGTACTGACTCGGGATAGGCCAGAGTTCGACGGGCTGGTTGAGTTTGCCCTTGATGATGTACCAGTACGCCTCGCCCATGAGGTCCAGAAACATGATCGTCAACTCCATCAGGTCCGAACGATTCATAAACGGATTGACGTTCTCCATGAGGTCCAGGAAGGCATGCTCCGTGACCTCCTCGACGTCGGCAGCCTTGGTGCGCCAGTAGGGGGCGAGCCTTGATTTGATTCGCCTATCAACTTTCGCAGTCTTGATCGAACGCCATGCCTTCCCGCCCTCGGGCACGCGGGCATAGAGTTCAAGCGGCACGGCGGCGCAGGACTGGGCATTTAGACTGGCACAGATATAGACCCATGACGTGAACTGGTCTATAGCATCCATCTTGCTGATAGGCTTGCGACCCTTCATAAGCCCCTCGCCCCAGAGTCGCGAGTCCATCCATGCAGACGGATCGCCGGCGGGCGCATTCCCGCCCTTTACAAGCCGCCGGAGCCGTCCCCATCTTAGGGCAAGGCGTTCCAGCCCATTCAAGCGTTCTATTTTATCCATCGGTTTATTGTCCTCAGATGAAATGAAAGTGCCGCGCCCCCGCATTGATCCGCGCCCAATTAGCCAGGGCCAGCCCTATAACGCAGTCATCGTGCTTTCCTTCGGGAGCCGAGTATTTAATCCCCGAGGCCGTTATCTCATAGCCGAACATCTTCAGCTCGTTTGTCTGGACATCTTCTTTGAGTAGCCTGATGGTCTCACCCTCAAAGGCCAGCATCAGGGATTCGATGAGCTTCTTCTTAGATTCGTGCGTAAACTTGTAGCCTATAACGTCTAGGCCGGTGTTGCGAAGGTCGTCAAATATAGGATCGCCAATGCCCGTCGAGTCCATGCATATCCGCGCGCCATATCTCTTGGCCGTCTCGGCGATGAGCCCCTTTTGATACGGCCAGTCCAACTGGTTCAGACGGTTGAAGTGGACTTGGAAGCCCTGATCATCGAGAATACTCAGCACTGTGAAGTCAACGTGCTTAGCTAAGTCAACGCCCATGAAGTATTGACGATTAGCAACTGCGCCTGACCGCTCTGCCCCGATGGCCTTGTCTACGTTCCTAAAAACGGAGGATGCATCGTCAAGGAATAGTCCGAATATCTCCTGGTCCCTGACGACAAGGGGAAGATCAGCGGCCAGTACGTCTATGTCCACCTTGGGGATGAACGGATTATCGTAGCTTGTGAAATGGAAGTACTTCCAATCCTTATATTTCGGCTCTTGCCTATCCTGGGCCTGCGTCGCCAGATCGAAAAACAGGTTCTTCCCCTTCGGCGTCCCCCCGATGAAGATGTCGGGATTGAAGTCCATCGCCATAGGCCGGATGGCATTCTCCCAGAGATAGGGGTCATTGAGAATGATGCCGGCTTCGTTAAGCAAAATGAGCCGATAACCAAACCCTTCGATGCGCTCCGGCTGGTCCGCACTTCTGAAATCGAGTTTTGAGTCAAAAATCGTTAGTTCTTTCTTCTGTTGCCGCCATGACCAGTATTGCGATGGCAACCTACGCAGAACTGGGTAGAAATAGCGTTCGACGTAGCGGTCTATGTTCGAGTTTACGGTATCTGTCCAAAGAATTGGGGTAGTGCCCTCCAGCATCTTTTCAATGCAATAGTTGGCATAACCCCTCGTCAACCCCCATCGCCTGCCTTTAACAATAACCTTTACCTTCGCTGGGTCATTGAAGACTAATTGCTGAGCAGGGTGATAGATTATCTTGAGTTGGCAAAGATCGCGCGCTGAGTCTGTTGTCATTTAGGCCAAGTAGGAGAGATTGCCAATGCTTCCGATTGCCATTGGTACGCCGGTGACATAATAGGCAGAGAGTAATAAGATTGCACCCGTCATTGTTTTTTCGGTTATAATCGATGTGGTGGACATCATGTTTTCGACCATTTTCCATAGCGCCGCACCCAGGCATCTAGCACCTCCGCTTGTCCCTAAGGCGAATGCCCTCTCGCATACTGCGCCATCCGGGGGCGTAATCCTCGAGGGATGTTCCACCTCGCCAATTGGGATTAGTAATGCCAACATGAGTAATTTTTTTGACCGCGGATATTTTCGCCCGATGCTCAGCCGATAGGGTTCGACCCCACCAATAACATTTTGCTCCGGCATATTTTCCCTTGCGGGCTAAGCTTAATTTCGCCTTTGTCTCGGTAGACATTGGCTTTCCCAGATTCCATCCGGCAATCCCCGGAAGCCAACGGCCCGTCAAGGGATTGCGACATGATTCGGTCATTCTTCCCGTCCATTGGGGTCTATGGTGGTGATGACCTTTTCGAGCCGGACGCGGATGGGCGCGCCATCAGGGGTGCCGCCTATCGGTTGTGTCACCTTGCCCATCAGGCGCTCGTGAACTTCGGCAATAGCCCAGGGACGCCCCTTCTCGTATGCCGTGGCCAGGATATTGGCAGCGTCGGCAGGCTTGAGCCGCTTAGCCAGCCGATTCAAGAACAGATTTGTCCAGGCGGTTCGCTCAACGCACGCAGCTCCCCCTTTCGCCCTCTTGGGGTCATACCCTTTCTTGAAGGGTTTCAGGTTTTTCTTAGACGAACTGCGAATCATTTTCCCTCCGGCTTCTCCATAAGCACAACGAAGATTTCGGCGTCGGCCTTCATGAGGCCGTTGATGTCCGCGACAAGTTCATCCCTCTCCGCGTTAAACTCCAGCGTTAAGGAACCGCCCTTGTCTAGGCTGGCAAGGCTCTTGATCTCCAGCCGCTTCATGAGGGCAGAAAAGGCGACGCGCTTATTGGTTTTCATGGTTTATTCCGTGAATAGCAGGGGCCAGAGTCGAACTGGCGTGACGAGGTTATGAGCCTAGTGACTGACCGCTAGTCTACCCTGCGATTTTGTGCATAAAAGGCGTGGCGACTTTCACCCGTTACCGGATGCTGGCCGTATCATCACGTCCGAATTGTCCCGCCCGTACACGCTGACGGTTCAGCGATCCCGGGTTTCAGGCGAGACCTTTGTACACCATGTTTCTTTCGAAAGCTGAGTGTTCATGGGGTAACATCTGACAATTCCCAGGTAAATATAATCTCTTTAATAAGCGCGTTCGTTACGAAAGCGGATTACCTTTCGCTTTAATAGCCGTCCGGACTGCCGCGATGACCGTCTTGATTACAGCCACGACTGATGCAATGACAGCAAAGACAATGACTAGGGGGAGTAGGATGACGCATACGACGCCGACGATGGCGGCCCCGATGATTTGACTAATGCGCTTCATTCCTTTTTCTGCTCCGGCTCCGGCAGGGATTTGAGTAGGGCGCGGATTTGTCTAGCGTTTTTTGGATAAGGGAAAATGGGATACCCGCAAGCATGGATAAATTTCAAGCCTCCTTCCTTGTCCACCTTCCCCGCCACTTCCAAGATGCGGATGGCAATCGAAATCCCGCCCAGTTTGGTTGTGGCCCTAAGTAAGGGAATCATCGAACCCGCAAATTGTTCAGCTGAAATTAGAGCTTCGTTTGCGGCTACCATGAAATCATCGAATGGCCCCTTCTTCTCGCTCATCTGGCCCTCCATTCTGTCGCCTCAATCCGCCGTTCTGCTATCTCTATGTATTCTTGCTCTTTCTCAATTCCGATGAACCCGAATCCCTCAATCTTGGCCGCCATGCCCGTAGTGCCGCTTCCCATGAACGGGTCGAGGATGGTTCCGTTTGGCGGGGTTACGAGCCTAACGAGATAGCGCATAAGGGCGAGGGGCTTAACACAAGGATGGACGTTGGCGGCCTTTTTAACTTCATTTGGCCCCAAGTCATTACGGGTAAGGTTGACGGCCTTCGTCCCATAGTTATCACTCGGCCCATCCCTTAGCGCCATCCCCTCGCACCCCGCCTCACGCTCTGCCCGACTTGCCTTCGCGCAGTAGATGAACCTACTTGCGAAGTCCTTCCCCCCATGATCCGAGTTCGCGGGCGTGATCTTGAATGTGGCACTTACGGCAGAGCCATCTGATTTCCAGCGGCTTATCATAATCTCGATGGTGTCTGTCTGCCCTGGGATTTCCGCATAGTTCACAAGGCATCCGTTTGGGAAAGGCGCGTCTGGCGATTGATCGGGCGAGGGCTTTTTTTCGGAACAGAGGATCGCCGTGATAAGAGTTTCGCTTATCCGCCTTAACTCGCTCGGCGTGACGCTGGTAGAAAGTCCCCGCACATCGCTTAACTGCTTGGCCCCTTGGCTGGCCACGATTACTGCACCGCTTAGAACAGAAGCGGCGACTTGGTTTGACAGGGATAAACTTTCGTCCACAGTATTCGCAAGCTCGTTTTTCCATGAGTCCATTATATGCTTTGCGCGAGAGAAAAGCAAGTTAATTCTATCAGGATGAGCGCAGTAGAAGAAGCGGGCGGCGGAACCGGAGTCCCCAAAGTTGTCAATAGCATCTACGCCTTCACCGGGGGATGAATTACACCAGCCCTTATTTCGCTGTCGCTTCTTGACGGTCGGATGGCCCGACCCATTCTTCGTCTCCGGGAACAGTTCCAGTACTTCCTCGCTACCGTCGTGGATCAGGTTCGCGGGCCAGCGACCAGAAACAGAATGATAATCCTTAATTGTTGTCCCACCCGTCGGCTGAAATTTTCCAGCCTCTTTCCCATGAACGATATGACTTTCGGCCCCCACCCTGCACCCGTCCACGTTGATCGCGCCCATCCCCCACTTCTGCACATTCGCGGCTACGGTTCCCTCCAGCGGCTTACGGGCCATGATGATAGGCTCCCATGCTGGCTTCAGGGCTGTGCCCCAACCTTCCCATTGGCGGGCGGCGTCGGTTGCGGGGGCGGCGATGGGGATATCTCCCGGTCGAAATCCCATACCTTGACCACCACTTCTATCATTTGCTCCAAAGTTTTTACGATCTGGCGTCAATCCAGAGATCCTATAAGTCCCCACAACTTCCCGCTTTGCCCCCGCCGCCTTATCAATCGCCTTGCTGACATCATGCGACTTAGGAAATCCGCTCCCATAGACCCACATCAGCGTATCCCGTATCTCCCACCCCGCATCCTCTATCGCGCAAGCCAACCGATGAAAAGTCCGCGTCCCTCCGAACGCGAGTAGATGACACCCCGGCTTGGCGACGCGCAGGGCTTCGATTGCCCAGGCGTAGTGCCAATTTTGCATTGAGCGGCCCGCAACAAAACGAATCCCCTTACCGATAAACGGGTCTCCGCCTTTCCGCTGTTTCCCAAGCGATGAAGCAAACGCATCTTCGGAACTTCGCAGGGGATTGCCGTGCAGGTCGCGCAATTCGAGTTTGTCCCATTCCTTCCCCATGAACTCCAGCCCATACGGCGGGTCCGTCACGATAGCATCAACGCTGTTCGGCTCCATGCCGCGCATTATATCTAGACAATCGCCGTGATGGATCAAATCCGCACCATCATGCCCACGAGCGTGCCGACGGATGCCCCGAGCGCGTATGCGAAAAACAGTTCACGTCTTTTGGCAGAGATGCCCCGTTCGGCCACGAGAAAAGGGACGAGGGTTACGAGGAACGACAGCCACATCGCCGCAAATGCCATGCCGGAAGAGACCGAGCGATAATAGAGAACGACGAGCACGTCTGTACCCATGCCTAGCCCGAAGAAACCGGCAAGGCTCGCTATCCGTCGGCGCAAGCGGAGGCTCATCGGCCCTCCCGGTCATGTGGGTTGTTCCTCCGTTTTTTTGTCTGGTTCTTGGTCGAGACAACGATTACAGAAATCTCGCATCTCTCTTATTCTGCTGAATCCCTCAAGGGTCCAATCCGCGGTCTCGTGCCACCCATTCCCTCGGATGATCTCCCATGCCTTTTTTATCCGTTGCCACAAGCCTCCGGGGTAATATTTGAAAAAGATTTTCAACGTCGGCATTTCTTCATTTTCTGTAATGGGCCATCCCATAAAGTCGAATCCGATAAAGCACCATGCGTCATGGCAAGCACAATCAAGCCGGATTCTTTCATCCTTAAATTTGGTTTTATAGATTCTTTCCATGCTAGATTTTTCCTTTCGCCCATCGCCATACCACCAGCAGGCAGAATCCAAGTGCGAGCAGTGCACCGATATTCAACGGCGTGAGCTGTAGCTTCAGGGCGAATTGAATGGCTAAGTACTCTTGAATAAGATTCATTTGGTCTTCACTTCAGGGAATCTACACATTAACTGACTTTTCAGAAGTTCCAACGTTTCTGCCATCGGCTTAGAAATTTCGTCTGGAAGTCGATAGGCTAAATTCGCCATGCTTTCTTCGAGAGTTAAGAGGTGTTCCCAAAAACACATTTCATCGGAAAGCTCCTCCATTCTGTCTCGCCAATAAATTTTCTCGCTCGGGTTCATGGAAATCTCCTGGTTGGTTTCACTTTGCTATTCTCAATATCAAATCGACGATGGTTTTGATATTTATGCCGGTAAACGCAAGCACGGCAATCACGACCCCGATGGCGTAGATTTTCTTCATGCACTTGTCGAATTTGCGGCCCAGTTCGTCCATCCGGGCCTCGATACATGCTAAGTCATTAACCGCCATCATCCTGACCATCGTTGCCAAGATACTAAACTTCTCCGGCAGTTCTTTGGCTTGCTCGATCTGCTCAATCAGGGGGTCCCACTTATTATCCTGCTGAATAGGGTTCATCTCATTTTCCTTTTATGGCCGAATAGCCGAGATAGCCGATCGCCCCAACTATCAGGCCGGACTTGATGTTTGACATGACCCGCGTCCATCGGAGTCTCCGCTCAGACGCCTTCCAGCCCTTCTCGGCCAGTGTGCGGAGCCGCGACTCGCCCTCGTACTTCTGCTTCCAGGATTCGCTTATCGTAACTTGAGCGTTATATTTTACGGTCCATGCGGCGTTAAGGTCGAATAATTCCGTCTCATGCCGCCCCTCGGCTAGGGTGAACTTATCTGACCATGCCTGAATTTCGCTCTTTGCGGCTTCGAGCGCCGCCGGCAAGTTACCCTGTACCTCAAATTCGGCGAGCCTCCGCTTCTGCTCGGCGATGATCTTGTCCTGGGCGATTTCGGTCTCGGATGGTTTTCCGGCATTACCCAATAATTCGGCGATTTTCGCGGTTTGTAGGGTAATCGTCGCTTTGGCGTCAACGATGGCTTTGTCCTTCTCGGCATTCAGCGTCTTGGCTTGGGCTAACGCTTCTTCATACTTTCCGATGGCGACGGAGTACTTATCGTGCAGGCGCAGGCCATCGCATACTGCTACGGTCAAGGCCAGGGCTAAAGCCAAGGCAATCCAGTAGACGGGTTTGATTTTCATGGTTTCCATAACCTAGTCCAATGAAGGTATCGATGAAATAATATGCAAAGCCAAAGGCTTATTTCGCCAATGAGAAACCCGGCAATTACCAAGAGAACGAATCGACCGATACGCTTGATTTTCATGGACTCGTTGTCTCGTAAGGATTATATGGCCGATGCCACGGATAGTAGGGAATGTAATAACCGGGAATGGCTATATCCTCATGCACTTCAACCCATCCCTTGCCAGCACAGCCATGACATTGTTTGTCGATGGGTGAGGTGGTTCCCTTAAATGATTCGTCGGGAATCCGCCCTTTTCCCAAACATACTGGACATAGAACAGCTTTCACGATGCCTCCGTCAGAACGATATGGACTTAATTATCAACCATTACCTCCCGCGACCTTCACCAAACTGTAGGCCGAGAGTGCTCCGACGATGACGGGCACCAAGAATGTGACGGCGGCGAATGTAATCGGCAAGCCCTCATTCACGAACTTGTAGAACGTCACGGCGACGGACGCGGCGATGACAAGTGCAACAGCAGCGGTTCCCTGGATTAAGGGAAACACCTTTTTTGCGAACTGAACTACCGCTACGACGATGGCAATTGCGGCGACTGTGGTCATATTGACCTCCTCATAAATTTATTTCCCACTCGGTATCTCGGGCGTAGGTTCCTTTTTCGGCTCGGGCGGCAAGTCCTTCGGATCCAAGAGGTCCCATGCCTCATGGACAACGCGAGGCCCATAAATCTTACCGATCAAGTCCTTCACAAGCTTTAGGTCATCTACATCAAGGGCGATTGCTTCCCTTGCACCGTAGATGCGCGATGCTAACGCTCCTCGTCGGTACTTCTCTTTGCCATCGAGCTTCCTGTCCTCATCGGATACGGCATCAAGCGCAACAACAGCCGCGTCCCTGAGCGTGAACGCCTCGCCTTTGCCGTCCTTGAGGTCCTCTCCGCTAAGTGCTTTCAATGGAGCCGAAAAATCAATTTTCATATCTTCTCCCTCATTTGTTCCTCCTGATCTCCTTTCTGTATTTAATGAATTGGCGAATAATTCTAATGGTCGCATCTACTACATCTTCACCCTCTACTGGCCCAGCATCAGGAAAGGTTATCAAGATGAAATCCAATAATCTTTTTATTTGTGATTTATATTCCTCGTTTTTGTCCCGCACCCACAATCCCCTCCAGCCTTTTACATGAATGATTTCTTCGCCCCGTTTTTTCCCGTCGTTCATCTATTCCTCCCTCGAATTCGATGAGCCATGCCAGATATGTTTGCGCCTTGGCAAGATCGGCAATCGGCTTCCCCTTATATTGATATCGGCTTATGTACTTTATGACCTGCCCCTTGAGATAGCCACGGTATTCATCCGGCGTGAAATTCGATTCCATGAAATCAATCGGTTGGATTCCGGCACCACCGACACCATGAGCATAATGGAGGACAGGCGGTTTGTTGGTCGGCATTATAGGCTTTCGTCCGGCACGGTATCTAATTCATCATATAAGGGCATTCCAAGTTCTACGGCCCTTGAATATTCAGCCTGACATCCTTTGCTCGCTTCCCATCCGGGTATAAAGACGACGATGTCGGAAATGTCCAAGAACGCCATGCTCAATTTCTTAATGTTCTTTTCGGAAATTATCTCCCCTGACCTCAAGTGAAGGAAGTACTGAAAGTCCAGCGCTGCGCAATATGGAGCATAGCCCTTGTGGATGAGTTGGATAGCGGTGGCGACAAAATCACGTACGTTGAAAAGATATTCGATGGCTGCATTGTCCGTATCCGTCCTGTTTCCCCGGGGCGTCAAACACCCCACTATAAAAGCGATTTTCATTCGGCTTTTTTCTTCCCCTTCGGCTGAGTCGTCCAGACTGCCGACACCTTGCCGTCGCCTAGGTCAATCAATTTCAAGCGGATTCTCTCATCGGCGACAAGGCCATACGATTGTATGCGTCCGGCAAACATCCATCCGGCAAAGATGGGGCGCTTCTCGCCTTTAATGGGTCCAACCGCGATGGGTTTACACGGCATGAACATATAGCAACTATGGGATGCCGTTTTCTCCATGCCGCATTCGAAGCGTGGGTGATCTCCCGTCTCCAGGAATCTCGCCCGATGCTCACATCTGTAGCAAAGTCCGAGACCTTGCGGCTTGTCCGCTTCTTCGGCCTTCATTCCGTCCCCGGCACGGGAAGAAATACGTCCCCGTTCTCTTGCTTTTTCATGTCCTCCAGCATCGCTATCTGGCGTCGGTACGTCTCTATCTTTGCGCACTCAAGGGCACCGATGATTTCATTGAATACTCGGTAATTCATCCCGTGCGTAGTAAGATAAATTTGTCCGAGCATCGTGATGAGGAAATTGAGTTCCCCGGCCGTATCGATGCGTAGATTCTTTGTCTTCTCAAAGAAGTCCTGAAAACTCTCTCTGCGCGCCGAGACAATGTAGGGCATTATGCGCCCCCGTCGTGCAACCAGAAATCCCAGTCTGTCCGTTCGTCGAATAGATGAAAATATCCGTTCCTGAACATCCCGAACCCCTGGTTCCATGAAGGATGAGTTGTCGTTTTGACGTTCATGTACTCGATCTTGTCCGGATCGAACATCCCCCCAAGATCGACGGCCAGGAATTTTCCGCTCGGATCGTAATTCCAGCCGACGTGATGGCCGTGGGTGTTCAGGACGTTCTTGAGATACTTTGAGCAGAGTGAACGCGATGCTATCCCCGCCCTCTGCGAGTATGAGCGAGGATGGACGCAGAGCCATTCGCCGCCGATGGTAAGTTTATCGTAGAGGCTATATTTGAACCGCTTGCCGTACTCCGGGCCGCTCCAGAGTTCGAATAGATACCGCGCCTGGATGACACCATCGGTCTGCCGGCCAAGTCGGTCCTCATGGTTCCCTTTGACGACGACGATTTCCTCGAACTGGGCGAGAAGCGATTGGATGAGGCGGCGGTTCTCGTCGGCCTCATCAGCTATTCCCGGTTTATGATCCGAGTAATAATGCGATGCAAAACCAAAGTCTACGAGGTCGCCGATCACGATAAGCTTCTTGATTCTGAACCGTTCGGCGACGGCAAGGCTTCGATTATGCCAAATGATGCTGTAATAGGGCGAATGATAATCAGCCGTGATGATGTAGTCATCCATCGGAAGCTTGAGGTCGCCCTTGAAAAGAGGGACGTCTAGGTTTTCCTCCAACGTCCCCACGGGTACTTTGCCATGGCGACGGATGGCGTTATCGATACACTGGGTAGGTTGCTCAAAGGCGGCGGCAATATCCCGGGCCGTGCATCCCGCGGCAACCATCTCTCGCAATTTCGCCAGAGCCTCCGGCGTCCAATAAAACCGAGGTCGACCGGTCTCCGTTGCTGAGAATATCGCCTTGACAATGGTGTCTATGTCAGCCTCCTATTCATCCGTTCCACCGGGCCCCTTCGTGCCACGCCCGTAGTACGCGGGGGATAATTCGATAGCCGGTGTCCAAATGACAGAACGTCGCCTTTTTTGTGTAAACGCCCATGCGGAGATTTGGAGCCATGAGATTGACGGTGGTGACTAGTGAATAAATTTCATCAATATCCTTCGCATCGATGTCTAGTGCCAGCCCAAATAGGTGGACACTCAGCGGCTCACCGCCAATGTCCGCGTTGTGTTTCGGGCACCTGAAACCGGACGTGATTCGCAAGGGTCGATTGAGCGTCGCTCGGATGGTTTCGTAAGCCTCGAAAAGCTCCTGGTGTGCCAGACTCTCCGTGTCGTATGGAATGGCCCCACAGCACGGACAGCGATATTCCGACAACATGATGTGACCGGAGATGTACTTGCCGTTGGTCATTCCGCCGACTCCAGCTCATCGATTGGCGAACTCCAGTTCCATGCCGTTAAGGGAAGATCTTCCATTTGTGAATCTGCCCCACAGGAAGAGCAGAGTTTCCCCTGTCCATGTTCCCCGTAAGGTTCCCAAATGGAACCACAGATAGAGCAAACCCAGACATTATCAAGTTTAATTTTCATCGTGGAATCCGCGGCCCAATCGTTCTCTGCGTGCCAGGGAGGGGAGCCATGTGGCGTCCGGTGTGCCGAATACGGCTGCGTAGCAATAGCCACAGTACCAGACGCGCCCCATTTTGGCCCCGTGTCGGGTTATGAATTTGCCTCCACAGCGGGAGCATTCCCGGATAGCATTGGGATCGGGCTTCTTTCCCTTCACACCCGAAGTGTACCCATCGAATTTTCATAGATACGCCGAAAGGGGGTAAAAACTACGATGAAACGACGTAAGAACTACGCCGCCAGAAGGAGGGATTTCCTATTGACAGAGATTATTCAAGTGGTCATAAACGCGCGTTATCCGGCGCGATGAACCGGCCAAACGACATTCGATGACCTTGCGCTGATTGGGAAGCGCGGATAGGGCGAGCATAATTTTGACGTCCTGATCCGTGATTTGATCGATACAGACGCGCACTTCACATTCATGGGTCAAGGCTTTATCTGTTGCGATAAAACACACCTTTTCGTTATCGCTCTTTTTGACATCATAACCCCTGTCGCGATATTCCTGCATGACTTTCTGTTTCGCATCGGCACACCGCCGCTTGATCGCTTCCTCAGACATATTGCCTCCTCCTGTTCGTTAATTCATGGCCTAGCCAATCATCGGATCCCTCGTCCGGTATCCTGTGCCATCGGCAACTCAAACAGAATCTTGCATAGCGCAGGTCATGGTCGCTCGGAATGTAGTCGATTCGCCGATGGCAATAGCTACACAGCCGCCCAGTGGTGCACTTGATGAGCGTCGCAAAGTGAATCCTGTCGGGACTATATGGCTTATGCGTCCTCATGCGTTACCTTTCCACGGCTTATACGCTTGGCAGTCTCGCCCGCAGTTGCCCCTCGGCACCGAGCTCATATATGCGGCGCAGACAACCTCGTCTTTGGTCGATTGCGCGAACACGTCATATTGGCATGGCGGAATCCACTTCAGCTTCGGCTTGTCAGGCGGGTTCATGCCTTCCTCCTATCCTCGAAAATGGCATATCCGATCCCGCCCGCGAAGGCCGCGAGGTAGACCAGGACGATATAAAACATCATAATTCCCCCACGATAACCTCAACACGCGGTTTCTCCGAATATGCCTTAACGACCTCGACCCAAACAATCTGCTTATCGTCCACATATGCGAGTCCGTTCAGGGCGTCCTCAATAATTTTCAGCACGTTCGAGATGTCCGGTTTAATCGTCGGGTAAAGTTTGGGCCCCTTCCCCAATTTTCGGCGCGTCTCTTTCGACGGCATAAGAAAAATCGAAAGTGTTATCCTCGCCGGGCCGGTCATCGGAACGAAGTCGGGATACTTGGCGGCGAATGTCTGCTTGACTAACGCCTCATAATTCACCGTCTTGGCCGGTGTATAGGCGTGACCCGTCCTGCACACGCGGGCGCGTTGCTTACCGACAGGCGGGCCGGGGATCGTCAGGCTGATGATCATATCCCTAACCCCAGTTGCTCAGCGGGCGGCGCGAGCTGAGGGTAGAACGAGTAGATCGTCGCGCATCGTCTGTGCGCCTGTATCGGACCCCATGCCTTCGTGATGTACGCCTTGAAATCCTGAACCTCGGCAACCGTCGTCGGAAGGAATAGCCCATCCTCACATGAGCAGATCGGCAGGCCCGCATACAACTCCCGGCAGTCGCGGTCGGTGAACGATGGCCGATACAATCTTAGTTCGGCGAGTAAGACCTTGCGCGGCATGGCGTTGGCGCGGCCCCTATGCCCCTGCATGACGCGCATGATCTGGTCACGTAAAAAGGTGTTCATTTCTTCCCCTCATACTCGGCGATGGCCTTGCAGATAACGCTGAATGGGATAATCTTCCTTACGATCTTAGCCATGTCTTTATGGGCGGCGGCCCATGCGGCGGCCCCTGCGTCCCCTGCGGTCCATGCGGCGGCCCGTGCGGCGGCGGCGGCCCAT
>Ga0315274_10005535_pt1 | contig 18483 bp, 33 predicted proteins | sample YL17G02_20_MG_FD_203700 | JGI IMG/M metagenome (GOLD analysis project Ga0315274, IMG submission 203700) | Sediment microbial communities from Yellowstone Lake, YNP, Wyoming, USA - YL17G02_20 | ecosystem: Environmental > Aquatic > Freshwater > Lake > Sediment | place: USA: Wyoming | collected...
ATCCTTCGCCCTTGCCACTGTATCGTCCCGAGCCTGCGATATCGCATCGTCAGGCCGGGCGTTCATCAAGCTCATCATCCACGGCATGTTTTGGTCACCTACGCTTCACACCTGAAGCAAAACATAAAACGGGAACTATCTATAAAAGGAAATTGTATTATCATATGGATTACACATACTTAGCGATACTTTAAAATATACTCAAGACTATATCCAATATACATGAAGAAGCCCAACGACGGCGTCATTCTGATATCTGTCCGGCTGGACAAAGAGGTTCTCCAAAACTTCAGAATGGCCATCTCCCGAAAGCATAAAGGCGTCATGCGCGGAACTACCTTTACAGAGTTCAACAACGCACTCATTCATTGGACAGATAGTATGAACAGCGAAATCGAGAAGAGACGGGGTATTCGAGCTCCCCTTTTCACTCCCGAAGAACGGTGATTTCATGCCTGGCAATAGCGCAGAAGTGAAGGACAGACCGCCGCACATCCAGGGTATAACCCGACAGGTAAAAACAGGATGCGGCAACATGTACGTCGTCGTCAATGAACTCCACGGCGCGCCGTTTGAGGTGTTCGTAATATTCGGAAAGAGCGGAACCTGCATAGCGACCACTCTAGGCGCGCTCGCTACCGCCATATCGATAGGGCTGAGAGCCGGCATAAGCTTGGAAGAGTTCACCAAGCGCTACATCGGCCACACCTGCGAGAAAGCCCTCCCTGCCGCGCAGAATAAAGGCGAGGCTGTACACTCCTGCATTGACGCTCTCGGCACCTTTCTCCTCGCATACTGCGAGGGGCACACTTATATTACCTCTCCACCCAATTCACAATCGCCGGGCTCCTCCGCCCCTGCTATAGACCCGCCCCCGGCCGAGACAAAACCGGAGGAGCCGAAAGAAATACAGGTGAGAGGCGGCAAAGTCTGCTCACACTGCGGTGGTGGCCCCATCGTCTACGAAGGCTCATGCGACATATGCAAAGCGTGCGGAGCGTCCGATAACTGTCCATAGAGGTGAACACTATGCCCGAGAAGAAGTTGAAGCATATACCGATATTTGGAGTGGACATCGTGCCCGGCAAAGACGAGCCCAAGCCGAAGCAGACCAAGGCTACCGACGCTCCTCCCCCTCCGAAAAAGAAGCCCCCGCTGAAGACCGCGTTCATCGGCGGCTGATTCTAAAAGGCTAAACCTGGACCTGGAAGAAACTTTAAAAAAACGAGCCGTTCACCTCTTGCCCTCTATGGCACCGCATATTTTAGTGCCATATATTATTTGGTACTCTAACCAGCTTATTAGGTCTGCTATGGTTAAGAGATGCTTGTTGTCTCGTTCCACTACACCACGTTTGCGATTAGGATAACCTGGTATGAAGCCCGTGGGCGAGACTCTTTCCCCGGAACGAGCCGCGGTCTCCACCTCCATCCGCTGAAGAGCATCCAGCATCTGTTCAAGCTCGTAGTGCAGCGCACCATCTAAGACATATAGATTATCCTTGCTTAGACACGCATCTCTCTCCAACATATTTTTCACCACCTCAGAAGAACTCGGTTCTGCCGAATGGCCGGACCTTTTCCCCTCTGGGGGCAGGTGGGTTGGGTATCTCTTGCTGGGGTGCCGCTGTGAACCCGCCCTTCATGTAGTCCCGCTCACCCTCGGTCAGAGGGTAGTACGGAACTTCCTTCGAGGTTTTCTCTTTCACCGCAGCGGGAGCCCACTCAGGGAAGAACCCCATCGGAGAAATCCCCTCTCCGCCCTTCCCCAGCGCTTCCAGGGGTATGAGCGGGGGCCGTGCCATCTGCGCGGCCGGGCCGACCAGGAGCTGGTTGAGCGTGTTGAGCACGTTCACCTGCGTCTGCTGGGCGTTCTTGAAGAATGCCTGCGCCATCTGAGCCTGCTGATTTACCATCAGCTGGGCACCCGTCTGGGCCTGGCTCAGGACGAGCGAGAAGCCCTGCGCCATGCTTGCCGGGAAGAGCGAGGGCGGTGCCGGTGGTCCCTGGTCCGCCATCTTCATCACCTCAGAAGATGGTGGTCCGGGTGTTTTTCCCGCCGGTTCCGGTCGCGCGCTCTTCGCCCACTATCTCGCCGCCCTTCTGGAGCAGCTTGAGCGGGCTGGCCTGTTCCATGAGCAAGGAGGTCTGCTTGAGCAGGTCCTGTGGGGTCGGTATCTGACCGCCCCGGGTCATGGTCTTGCCGGTTTCGATGAGAGCCCCACCGACGGACAGAGGCACCGTGAAGGGTACCTTCAAAATCTCCGTCAGCTTCGTAGCGTTCTGCGATAGCATATTCCCCAGGTCTGCAAACGGGTCTGGCATTTACTGACACCCCTATGGCTTCTATATAACTGACGCAGTATTTAAGATTTACTCGCTTCATTCAACTGCATTATTCTTTGAAAACCCGCGCTGCTCAACCAGTATAGAAACGGGAGTAACGTCAATTCTATCACTACAAACCGCCCATCCTCGCCGATGCATCCATCGACGCTTATGAAATGACTTTTGAACAATGAAGGTATACCGCTCACCTCTCTGAAGACCTCGCCCCAGTTTGGTATTTGCGTACCATGCAGGTCCACTCCGCTGTCTGGATGAACCGTGCACTGATTGAGAGTATAGGGAACTTGAGTTATCACACCATTGCTGTCCACGCTTACTTGAAAGGCCCCGTTGTGGACATTCCCGTAGCCCCTCGACGCCTGCGTGGGTATGCGTATCGATGCGATAAGCAGCCTACGGTTGACAAAGCATATTCTGAAATCCGAGAGGGTACCATATGGCGACAGTCTCGCTATATCTTTATGCGGCGCTATCCTCTCCTCTATGATGAAGAACTTGCCCGGCGATGGTTGCCCGAGCGTCGCTATCAACTCGGCCGCAGAATGCTCCCTGCCATCCGGCTCAACAAAGCATTCACCGCAACGCTCTATGATGAGCACTCCCTGTCCGTTCCATAGGTTGTGAGGTTTGAGCACGAACCTGCTCGGCACCTGGAACAAAATCTGCGGGTCTACAGGATGAGTATCTATGATATGATATGTCTTAGGAGTGCGAAATCCATTCTTGTCGAGAAACTTCTTACACGCCTCTTTATTGCAGCAAAGAGCGTCCTCTCCGGCATCCATGAACTTGCGCATTATGTCACGATAGGCTTTGGACTCCGCTGACTGCCCAAAATTCTTATAACTCCACGCCTCAGTCATGCCTGGTTTCTCCCAAGCCTCCTCATCGCCCATTCCCTGGTTTCCTTGCTTGCTTTGGTATCATAATATAGTATTTCATTCGGCTCCGGCCCTCTCAGCCGCTCCGCGGGCACCGGCCCCTTGTGAGCGAGAGTCCATTTACTGATGAGGGACAGTACCCACTTCGGTAAATTGGAGCATATCATTTCCCGTTCTTCATCGGTAAAGCAGCCACCCTCATGTACCCCTTTCAGTATCTCATCCGAGACCGCCTTGGGAAATTTATCTATGTATGCCGAAGAGCGAAAGGTCTCCTCATCCAGTCTGCACGCCTCTCCGAGAACCAACTTACATGCAGCAACCGAATCTCCCTTCTCTATGAAATAATCTGCATCCTCATCGGAATCCAGTTTCTCCGCATCTTCCTGCCTGAGAGCTATCCCGAACACAACCGGCTTTCCATTGAACTTCTCCGCCGCTCTGCCGGCAGAGAATAAACATGTCCCGAGCGAGGGTTCCAGCCTCGCTAGATACACCTTATCCGGCTGGCTCTCAAGCTTCCCCTCGTAGACGCTCGACCGGCAGATGTCCCCGTCGCACTCTCTAGGCTTCAGCCCGGTCTCCTTAATTCCCTTCACAAACCTTGACGATGTGCCGTGACAGAACGGGTCCCACGTCTCGACGTTGAGAATTAACTCTCGTATCTTCTGAGCTCGCTCATCTGAAGAGCCTGGCATTAACTACCACTACTCTCCTTCACAGTTCTTTGATTGGAGTTTGCTTATTAAATCCGACTTGGCCTTATTACTAATTTTATCAACCTCTATCATCATCACCGACGGACGAGAGCGCGACGGCAACCCGGAATCGAAGGGTTGTTTTCGTTCGGCGGCGTACTCGTTTATTAAACGCTTGAGTTGCCACTCATCTCGACCAAATGCTATGAGGCGGTTTACAAGAACGGCCTGAACACTGCCACAAACCAATCCGGGGTTCCCAATATCATCCGCTGTATCGATGAGCATAGTAGCCTGTCTTCTCAGCTCTTCTATGCCTGTTTTTACCGTGTCTTCTGTTATCATTTTTTCACCTCCCGTTATCCAAAAATTTTTGCATGCACAACTTCTTTCTGCTGAACCGGACGCTGACCGCCGGCTGCCAATGCAGGAAGTGCGGGAGGTGCCGGAGGGAGCGGCGCGGACTTGGCCAGCCCGCCTACCACACTGTAGACCCCGAGCATGGCCAGCGGGTCGATTGCGCTTATCCCGTAGTTTTGGTCGAGGAAGGTGTAAAATGGGGTCGGATGGAAGACCGACTCCTCGATAATCCTGACCGTAACATCAAACCCGTGAAAACCGAGGTCCAAAACCATGGCGCTCTCCCCCTAAACACGGAGGAGAGCGATGTTCCCAAAATCTACCGGGCCTGGAGGCAGTACCGCCCGGATGAACTGGTCGGGTGTCATGTCGCCCTTCATCGCCGTCTTCTCGAAGAGCACCTTCCGTTCCTCGTGCTGGTGCTGCTCCACATCAAACGGCGTAGGAAGCCCGAGCTTCCTCACCAAATCGGCAGGGCCGGGTATGGAGTCCATGAACTTCCTGATATCTCCCCCGACCTCTCCAGGGCTCTTCAAGTCGGCCATCTACTTCCTCCTGGAAGCAGATTGCCTACTTCATCCCCGGAAGCTTGAAGACCTGGTGCGGCGGCGGAGGCATCGGGAAGCCCGGTATCTGCGGCAGGCCCGACGGTGCCGGGAGCTGGAGTTCCTTGGCCCCGAACGCGTGAGGCACCTTGATTATCTCGTTCAGGTTCTTGGGCTCCGGCAGGTCGATGCTTCCCCTGGCGAAGATGTTCTGCGGCGTGAGGCTCCGAGCGAAGCCGTAGATGTCTTCTCCGACATCCCCGACTACCTTGGGCGCATCGATGGGAATGAACTTCTCCACGATGCCGGGAATGCTATGTCCCTTCGGTTCGCTGCCCGTCAGTTCCGCTGGAGATTTTATCTCCTTCGGTATGATTGCGGGCACCCACTCCTCGGGGCTGCGGCCACCGAGAGCCTTGGTCACAATTCTGCCTACGACATCTTGCGGCTGTTCTGGCATTGTACAGACACCCCTTATGTCTTCTATATAATCGAGCGAGTATTTATCTTTTTCTTACCCCGACCAACTCAAGCCAAGTATCGGGCCGGACTGGTTGTACCGGCGGCACGAAAATATTTCGAACGGCGACGTACGCATCGTTCATCGCCACCATAGCGTTGTCCATCGCTGTCTTCTGCGTTTCCATTGCGCGCTCTTGCGACCGTTCCGCGCTGCTCATCTGCTTGTGCGCCCACTCTTTTTCGGGTTGGGGCGAAGGAGGCGGTGAAGTTGGTGAGGCTACTGCCGCCTTCTTCGCCTTGGCATCTTTAACCAGCTTGTCAAACACGTCCGCGCGGCCCTTCTCAGCCATCATCTTGCGGAGCTTCTCAAGCATTAGGCGTTTTTTACGTTCACAATTTGGACATCCACGAATCTTGTCCAACAATGTCTCGGTCTTGGCCAGTATTTCATCGGTTGAAGTGCCGACGGGGTAGTATGCACGTAGCGGCGCGAGTTGACCCGACACGATTCCCATATCTACCTTGATATCTGGATTAGACTCTGTCGGTTGACGTTCAACGGTCGGCACAACAAACATATCAGGAGTGAAGTCTACGACCACCCCCTCAGGGGTCTCAGTGATTCGCATTTCCCTATATATCGGAACCTTCGGAGCAGCTTGCTGCATCATTCATCACCTCTACTGTCTTATCTTCCAATTTAGCCCGTAGCTCAGCGTTCTCCAGATTCAACTTAGACACCATTTCCTTTAACTGATTAATCTGAGTTTGCATCAAATTGTAAGGCATATGCGCTGCATTGTTCGGAAGCAATTCCAAATTTTCTATTCTATTATCGGATATTTGACCGTTGATATGATGCACAACCTCTCCGCGTTCCAAACATCTACCAACATCATTCGCCATCACCAGACGATGCTCGTAGACATAGCCTGCTATTTTTTTCTTATTGACCAGACTTGCCATTTTAAAAAAAGGACTACCCTTCTCAACATATATCATCGGGTATCCTGCACCATCATGTTTTCTCCCACCCCTCCAGTTGCCCGCTTTCGCACCCACGCAATCATTACCATTGGCTCTCTTACGTGAGCACTTCTCACAATATCCCGTAAATTTTGGTTTCTTAGTAAAGTAGAGAACAATATCTCTAACAACACCACATCCCGGGCATTTGTATCCTATATAAGGCATACCCTGATGTAAAATTTTCACTTCCCCCTCTTGAAGTACTGAGGTCCATCGTCTCTGATATCGCTCATCCGGCACGCTCATTCGCTCCGGCGCAACCTCGCTTGCGCACTGTTCATATTGCCGTCTACCATCCCACGGCGCGCGCGCCCTTATACCTGAGCTTTTTAGCAATACGCTAACATACCCTTTACTTATTCCAACCTCTGAAGCGACCTCACTACAGGTCTTATTTCTTTCTATATAAAGGCGGTTGAGAATCTTTACACGCTCTTCGCTGCCCAGAGATAGAAACTCCCTTCCCTTTATAGACACAGTTTGCATATGGTCGTCCCTTCCTATACATTTTGCAGCCCTTATAGCACTGTACCGATGCCTTGTAGCACTTTAGATGTGATGACCGGCTGGTTTTGGTTTGACGCCAGCGCATCAGCTTACTATGACGGGACCTCTTTCTTCTGTTCCAGCACCTTGCAGCTCACCTGGCTCAGGCTCTCAGACAGCTTGGCCTTGTCTGCAAGGCCATCGAGCTTCGTAGCGCCGCACCTCGTCTCGATGGTCAGCTCAGGAGCGCCCTCTTCCTGCCCGCCCACCTCCACGAAGTCAATAGGCATATCCTTGCCGAGCTCGCGGATTGCTTCGCGCATCTCGGCCGGGATTCTCTTGCCTACAATCTTGTACCGTTCTGGCTCTTCTGCTTTCACTTCAAACGCCCGTTGTTCCTCTACCATCCGGGTCCTCTCCATCCTAGAGCATATATCTCCCATATCTTCAAGCTTCCGATAAGCGACACGGACACTCGGACCCATCCTGCTGCCCTCGTAGAATCCGGCCCCGTGACCGCCGCGGTCGTTGAGCCGGAGTTCCACATCACCCGGCGAGATTGCATATGGCCGTATTTCGTAGATGGCTATAATCTCCGACACCGGTACCGAACCTATCACCGCAGTCTCGTCTTCGCGGCTTACCTTCAGGTCAATCCTTCCAGGCGGCTGCTTCCGAATCTTGATGACGTACCCGGGCCGGTCGAACGACGGCTGCATATGATACGGCTGAAATGTACCACCATAGTGCGCAGCCATGTCTGGGTCCTCGGAGAAGTAGGTGCGCCCTATCTCGCACTCGCCAAGATTATAACTACAGTTTGATTCAATCTTACACCGCTCTTTGATGAACTGGAACTCCTCCCAGGAGACGCCACGGTATAGATTGCCGTCCCGTTCGGCCGGTATTTTCTCCACGTATCCGCTCTCATGTCTCAACGCCGGAGATACAATATTATCCCGGTCCTCAAGCGTAGCAAGTCTTGTATCGACCGCTGTTTGCCTGCTATGCCCCTCAAACCCAGTACCAAAATACTCCACACCCGGAACGAGCCGCGGTCTGATAAACACCCTGAACTGGGTACCAGGCTGAACATACTTATACTGCAACGGCTCCGCTTTCAGGTCCCAACGCCCCAACTCCACCATCTGCTTAATAGTGGGGTCAATAATTGGAACACCCTTGGGCAGCCCGGGCACTTCTACCATAGTGCTTCCCGCTGCTTCTTCACGAGCTCCTTGGCCTTCTTCGACGGCGGCTCGGAAGGCCGGATAAATAAAGTACCATCAGGTCCAATCTGCGAAATAGCGAGCCAGTCCTTTCCTATTTTGATTTCATCCGGCTCCTCGTCCTCCTCGCAGTAGTGCTCCTTAACATCGTCTTTCTCTCCGAGCCATACCGCCTTTGCCGCCAGCCCGAAATTTTTCTCGATTGCATCCTTTATTTCATCAAGTAAAGAATTAAGAGCGTCATCGGTCTCGGCCGCGCACTCGCTATGGGTATCTCTCAGCCCGAGAGCCGCGCATGCGTCTTGCGCAATATGGTCATTGCCCAGAGCAAATATCTCGAAATTTACCACCTCTGAAGCAAGATGTTCCCCCAGCTCGGCATAACTCTCACAACGGTACCCTCGACCTTTCTTGAGCATGGTGTTGGTTTCCTTCGAGGGAATTAATACCATTTCACCACCGTCCGCTCAGCACCAGCTTGCGCTCTCGCTCCCTCAAGAAGGTCTGAAATTTGTCTGCATCACCAGGATAACGACCGCCGCCAAATACCACATCCCCCAACTTCTTGAGCATAGCGGCCTTGTAACGGTCCTCCCGCCAATGCATTAATTCGGTGAAGGCATTTAGGAGTAGTATGTTCTCCTCCGGCGTGAAGAAAGTGCTCCGCTCATTGAACTGCTTCCATCGGGGCTCCTGGTTTGTCCACTGAATATCCGTCACGGATGAAGAGAAATAATCATAAAAGGGATTGCCATAGTACGCATGACAGTTGCCGTAGCCACCCTTTTGTTCATAGGCGATGTTCCAGTTCTTGTAGTAAATCAGGTTCTGCGGGTCTCCCAGTAGCACCGAGAGCTCCTCTGTATCACAGCCGTAAATTTTGCAGAGAAGGTCCAAATTTATGCATGGCTGGTAACCACTGGCTATGGCCTCTCGGATTGGTACCGGCTCGCCCATATCACTATTCCTCACTGGTCGGCGTCGGGAAGTCGTCTGTATCCTGAACGTAGAACTCCTTACCATCTTTCATATGGAGGACCGGATGCATATTAACGCAACGCTCAATCCATACTACATCCTTCAGGATTTTATCCATAACTGCCATGGCCCGCCGCTCGGAAATCATCTCGGCCTGGTAAGCGTAGCCGGTAAGCCCAGGGTAGTATGCGTCAACATACCCCTCACGGAACTCCTCCATCGTCATCTTCCGACACAGCGGCACACCCTTCGGTTCCTCGGCCATCTACACACCCCTCACCCGGTTATACAACTGCTGCATCCCGCTGTTGCCTATAGTCATCACTGTGCATCCATCCAAGCATGCATTGAGAGCCTGGCACTTCGAGCACACCGTTGAATCACTCTTCTTACCGGCCGTCGCCAGCGCCAGCAACTCCCGGAACCCGGTGCAGATGGATGAGAACGGCATCAGAGGGCATTTGTAACAATATAGCTCTTCATCATTGTCATGTCCATCTGACAGCTGAAACGGCCGCGGAGGGAGAGGTAGTGCCATAGCGCACCAATCATTTGAGAACGGTCTTACATCCACACTCTTCCTTTATTATTTTCTCCATTTCTTCCTGGTACCTATGCAGCACCTCGAATTTAACAGCGACCGGCACAGCGTAATAATCCTCGGAGAGGCGCTCCGAAATAGACGCGGCAGCGCCAACCGCCCCCTCAATCACCCAGAAGCCCTTGCCCTTCCTCTTATAGCTTGTTAGCATGCAGTGCCTAGCAGCCTCCAGCCCACGCTGGTAATACATCATAAGCATCGTGTTTTGTTCCATTATAGTATCAGCCGCAGTCTTAACTTCTTCCTCACTCATCTGGGCTCCAAGCCGCTCAGCGAATAACCTCTCCTCAGCCCGCGCGAAGCCACGCTTTTCTTCCTCGGTAGTAAATCCCGTCCGAGGCAACCCGCTCTCCTTCCACCGCGCTATTTCAGATAACTTCGCCATTCACATCACCCCTTCTGCGGCATCCCCATCCCTATCAGCATACCCAGCAAGCGTATCGGGTCCTCCGCACGCTCGATGAGGAACATCGCCATCGCCGTAGGCATATTCTCCGGTTTCCCCTCAGCGGCAAAGAACGACGTCGCGAGACTCTCGAACGACGCCATCTGCAACTGAACAAGGTTCCTCATCGGGTTGTTCATTACCTTCTGGACCTTGGTGAGGTTGCTCGGCGCAACGAATATCTGAGCAAGCTGGAAGAGAGCGTTCTGGGGTGAGGCGGGTTCTGGCATCACCTTGTATATGGAGGTGGTATTATTTCTTTTTTGCCAACGCCGCACGACGGGCACGCCGGCTCCCCGTACAGGATGCCCCGCTTCCTGGGAACGTGCACCTTGCACCAGACCCTGCCGCATTGCGTGCAACTATACGCGGCATCGTCATTACCTCTGCCCCCGAGCTTCACCTTGCATAAATCACAGCCTTTTCCTCGCAACAACTTCACCTCAATATATCGTTATATCCGTTCTGGGTTCGCACTCCGCATTCAGTTTCAAGCCCGCTGGCATATGCTCAAAGCAAAACCCGGCTCGCGTGTCCCGGGACCATATGGCCTTGTTTCCCAAGCCGGCCACGACTTGCCTGCCACATTTTTTGCAAGTAAAATAAACCGTCTCCTTCGGCCCTGGAATGTTTCCATCCGACAACTCCAGATGCTCATAGGCCCCAAATTCATTTCTGCGACGGACATATAAGGTTCTGCTCATCTTCCCGCCTCCCTCATTTTGTCCAACTGGGTATAGACTTCCTTGGCAATAAATCTGCCTTCCATAGTAACCAAAAATGGAAGAATATCAGTGTCCGCGGGCAGCTCCGGGTGCACCTTGCGATACTCCTCCGACGCGCGGTTCCAGTCCAACATTGCATCTATAAGGAGCTCCTTCACCATGTCCCATTCCCCGGACCTCACCAGCTTCAACAGCCTCGCGTCCACCACGAACGGATGGTCCTTGCTGATGACCGCCACCTGGTCGCACATCACCGCGTGGCATATCGCGCAGCCAGTGCCCACCACCAGCAGCTCGGCGGTGTCTACCATTTAGGCACCTTCTACCGGCTTGGTCCTCAATCCGAATTTTTTCATCTCCGCCGTAGTCCGCTGCCCATGAGCTATCTTGCCTTTCGCATATTGAACGGGAGTCTTGTAATCCATATCTATGCCGAGCCGACGCAGCCGGTCACGAATCGTAGATGCATTTACTTTAAAAAAACTCGCCATCTCGTTCGGTGAATATCCCATTTTATATAAGCGAATAGCATGCTCGGTATCTACCTCTTTTTTATCGGGTCGATTATTATTCTTATAATAGCCGAGGTGCCTCAACTTCAACCGTATAAAACGCCCAGTTTCGCCGGTCATTCTCGCCAGTTCTTCTGCCGTCTTCCCTTCTTGAAGATGCAGCCATACAAGTTCATCATCTGGAACCGAAAATGAATCCTTCACCATGTACCGAGTGTCTACCAATCGAACAGCCTCCCGTCGGCCTTCTTCATCTTGGTTCTGACTCCATACTTTTTCAGCTCAGATTCATTCTTAATATGGTGCGCTATCTTTCCTTTAGCATACTGCACCGAAGTTTTGTAATCCCTACGCCTGCCGAGCCGACGCAGCCGGTCACGAATCGTATTCGCACTTACTTTAAAAAAACCTACCATCTCGCTCGGCGAATATCCGAGTTCATATCGTAGAAGCAACTCTGTACTATCGACTGTTTTCTTGAGCGGACGGTAATTTCTACGATAACACCGCTTACACCCTTTGCCCTTCAACTTCAACCTTATGAAGCGCGGAGTTTCACCGGTCATTTTTGCCAACTCTACCGCCGTTTTTTTCTCCTGAACATGCAACCGTATCAATTCGGCGTCCGGTATTGAGAAACTATCCGCTATTGCATACCTGGGTCGTTTCGCAGTTGACTCCGGCCTTTTCCACGGTCCCATACCAGGTGTCGGCACCCCACAAGTATCAATCCCATACAATGCCTTGTAATCCTTTGTCACGGTATCACAACAGCTATATCAACTCTTCCATATTTAAAAGTTGTGAGCATCGTCAAGATGAACTTTAGGAAGGCGTCCGTATTATACTACCGTATATTCCTAGTAGGACACCTTCCTTAAGTTCATCTTCACGAAGCTCACAATCGCTCGAATAGCAGGGTTTAAATAGTATGAGTATACGATAAATATTAAATAGTTAGACCGGGGGAAGCCCCCTATACTTTCGTGTACTTCAACTGAAGGAAGCTCTCTTCATATAGTGTTCACTATAAGTGGGCACTATGAAATGACATAAAAAGCCCTGTTGAACGGGGTCTAAAGTAGTATGCGTAGAGGGGGGTAGACCTCACCAAATCAATATTTATATGGAAGGTATATATACATAAACTGCATTTTAGGTGTGGTGACAACTGTGGCGATGGCTGAAGAGATAGTAATCCCGAAGGACCTCAAGGCGTTTTTGACCGAAGTTTCCGAGAGCAAGAGCGGGTTTCACCTCGGCGAGCCCTGGAAGTATTCCGATAAGGCGCTGGCCGTTGTGGTGCCGATACTGAGGGAGAACTCGCCCGACCGACTCTATATCACGATGTACGAGGTGCTCAAGCAGCTCGGCATCAACGACACCGGGCACATCGACCGTGTCGAGATGCAAAACCGCGCCGGCAAGCCGGTCTTCGTCAGGGCCGGTACGATTTTCGAGGGTAACACTCAGAGCCGGGCGGCAGAGCACTCCGGCATCTACGAGCCCGGCAAGGTGGACATCCCGGTGAGGTGCGTCCATCAGACCCACGGCATAGCGACAGGGGCGCAGATGAAGTTCGGCGATATCGCCCCATTGTCCGTGACCAGCGAGCTCATCGGCGACCGCGGGCAGGGGGCGGTCTGGCACTCGGTGCAGAGCTACAATTTGTTCCAGACCAATCTACTCAGCCCGAGCCCGAGGAGCGCTCCATGCAATGTGGAGCCGATATCACATAGTCTGACCATGAACCGCGGCAGCCGGGGGTCGTCGTTGTATTCCGGTTCCTTTGGCGAAGCCGGCGGTAACAGCATCTGGGGAACCGGAAGCAGCGAGACCACCTTCACCGGTGGAAGTTTCTTCAACACCGCTGGCAGTATTAACACCGACCTGCTCGGGACCATGCGGGCCACGAACGCCGGCAAGAAGGCGCTTGATGAGATGATGCAGAAGGTGCCGCTCTTCCCCGACCAGGTGGGCGCAATAATTTTTGACCCCATCGGAGTGATGGCTGTGGAGAGCTTCGACTCTCCGAAATCCTGGGAGGCAATCAAGAAGGAAATCATCGAAAAGTACGGCGACCAGGTGACGACCGAACAGGCGGAACACTTGTTCGAGCTCAAGCCCGAGAAGATAAGGCCCCTGCTCAAGAAGTTCATCCAGGGCATGGACAAGTTCGAGGAGAAGACCATCCGCAAGGACGAGCTCAGCGAGACCCGGGCGGTAAAGGGCGAGGGCGTCGTGGGCGAGTACACGCTCATCAGGAACCGCGTCATGCATACCATCCTGGTGCGGGCGGGGTGAGGATGATGATAGTGGTACTACCGGAGGACGTGGAGACCCGGATGCTGCGGGAGATGGAGGAGCGGCAGCGGAAGCATAGGGCCGAGAATCCGTACTATCCCTATGTCTGGGGGCAGAAGATATGAAGTGCTCCAACTCCAAGCCGACCGTGGTGGAGATAGAGAATCATGGGGTGGTGAAGACGTACTGCGCAGCTCACGGCATCACGATGCGCACGTACGTCAACCACCTCATACGGGACGATATAATCCGGCACGGCGACGTCGCAACCAGTATAAAATATTTCAAGGATGGGAAGTAGATGCCCGACCATATGGGCTCTACTGGTATGGGTCTTTCGCCATCGACTACACTATATCCCAACCCGGCCGGGCACTACTGCGGGCTGTGCGGCTCGAAGATGTACCTGAGCCAGGATGGGTCGCACTACAGGTGTCCAAATTGCGACGACGCCGGCGGGCAGCTATTCACTCCGTATAGCGAGTGTAATAGGATGCCGGGTGATACTTTCTAAGATACCAGTCCAGTATTGCCACGCCAATCATACCGAATACGAGCCCGAATAGAAACCCGTACAGGTCGTACCGGGTCATCTCTGGAGTCTCCAGTTCAACATCGACCACTTGTCCAGCATATGGCTCATTTTCTCGCCGGTGTAGCCCTCGGAGACTATGAGTTCAGGCTTGCCACGGTTCCGCGATATCCCAAGAATGACTCCGTTGGCGTCGTCAACTACGAGAATGGGTATCCAGCGGGGGTCCTCGTCGTCATCGAGGATAGAACGAATGGTAAGATTGGTATGGTCCTGAGCGGTGGTGATTTTATGGAGGAGCTCGAAGATGCACTCGACCCGCTCTTCCTTGCCGGGCAGGGATGTGCATCTCTCTCTTTCCTGCTTCGCCATAGCGACAAAATCGTCTGGCACGATATCTTTATCAGTTTGGAGGTAAATAGAGTTTTCGTGGACAAGGCCATCATTGTTGATATTGACGGAACCGTGGTGGACACCTCCGAGCGGCTCGCCTATGTTCTGAGTAAGGCTCCGCTGGGGTCGCACGATTTCTATCGAATATTCCTCAGCGGTCAGTTATTCCATATGGATAAACCGCTTCCCAAGGCCCGTGAGTGTCTGCTGGAGATGGCGAAGACCAATCATATTATTTACCTCTCAGGTCGCAGGGCCGGGACCGAGGAGGATACCCGTAAGCAGCTGGAGAGCGGTGGCTTCCCCAAGGGGGACATACATCTTAGGCGGAGCGGCAAGACGCTCGACTTCAAGACTGAGAAAGTGCGCGAACTGGCTAAGAGCTTCGATATAGTTTGTGCAATAGGGGACACGTCGGAGGATATCGTGGCGTACCAGGCTGCCGGCGTCAAAGATACTCGATTAGTGCTCACTAATATGGATTGGTTAGATTGTCCTTGCGAGGGTGGTAAACATGGCTGAAGAAGTACAGTACAAGCTCGGGTGCAGGAAGGACCGCGTAGACAAGAGGGACTGGAAAATAACCCGGATGACGGCTGCTCAGGTGGCGGACTTACCACCGTCCTTCGACTACACGGATAAGATGTCCCCGGTTGGCAATCAGCTGAGCGAAGGGACATGTGTGGGTTTCGCCAGCGTGGACGGGATGAAGGAGTACCAGGAGAACGAGGAGTGGAAGGAATACAAGGACCTCTCCGTTCGGTACGTCTACGACAACTGCAAGAAGATTGATGGGTATCCAAATGAGGAAGGCACCGAAGTCCGGCTCGCAATGAAAATACTCTGCGAGAAGGGCGTCTGCTATGAGAGCTGCTGGCCTTACATTCCGGGTATCCCGGGCGAACCGTGCCCCGATGCCGATGACCAGGCGAAGGGGTTCATAGGCGATGGCTATTGGCGCGTTGATGGACCTGACATCATTCAGGCGATGAAGGAGACGCTGGTTGCCAACGGCCCTATAGTGCCGGGCGTTATAGTTTTCAATGGTATATTCAATGCCCCGGGCGGAGTAGTACCGATGCCGGCCGAGGGCGAAAAATGGGTCGGCGGGCATGCCATATGCGTCGTTGGTTACGATGATGCGAAGAAGTGGTTCAAGTTCAAGAACAGCTGGGGCAGGACCTGGGGCGATGGCGGCTACGGGTATATGTCCTACGACTATATGGCCGAGTACCTGATGGACGTGTGGTGTGCACATGATAAGCTTGGTGGCGACAAGCCAACCCCGCCAAAATGGTTCGACTGGATTGTGAACTTCTTCAGGGTGCTGTTCAGCTGGTTCAAGGGGAAGAAGGCTTAAGCACCCGCTTCCACTCTTCGACCAGTTCGAGCATATTGTTCTGGCCGAAGAGATAACCGCCGGCAGCGTCCAGTAGTTCCGACCGTTTATCTTCTTCGTGGTCCCAGTAGACGGCCTGGTATAATTTAATAAATTTTGCAACGGCCGGGTCGTCTCGGTTGAGCTTGTAGCATCGGATGTTGCCGTATTTGTACACATTTCCGATGCATATGTATTGTACGCTCTCGGATATGGCCTGCATCAGGTCTTCAACGGAGAACATCAGTCCAGCGCCCGGAGGATGGGTATGCATTTCGAGGAAAGTGTGCGGCCATGGGCATTTCTTTATGCCGACGCTGCATTGCTCTCCAACGCAGAGGTCGGATGGGACCAGTGCTCCTTTCTCTTCGCAGACGTTGAAGCCGTGTTCAAGTTTTCGCTTCTTTGTCTGGCGGACGGCCTCGACCATCATATGTTTGAACTGGAGTATCTTCTGACGGTCTTCGTCAGGTATTTCGGCACGGGGTTTTTCGAGCATATTCTTCCTACAGGGGAAGGGAAGCAGGCAAGGCGGGGGAAGCCTTAACCCACCGAGGAGGACCCCGCTTCTCCTTCCCCATACTTATGTAGTGTTAGGTTCCAAGGGCCGATAGTATCCAGCGAGCATCTATGAGTCCATGGCCCATCTCGTTGGATTTCGGCTGGCCGAACTTGGTGAATATCTGCTTGATGTCCACGGTTCTCAGCTCGGGCACCATTGATTTCCATAGGGCCACGATTGCTGCGACAGCTGGCGTCGCCATACTGGTGCCCTTCAGTGGGCAGAACCCGTCCATTATGAAGTCGAGCGGGTCGAGTTGCGAGCCGAATGCGGAGCCAGAGAATATGTCGCCCATCCCCTGCTTGTAGCCGCTCTCCATAGACCTTCCCCCGCCATCGCACATGATGTCGGGTTTGATTCTTCCGGCCTGCTTGGTCGGGCCTGTTGAGCTGTAGTAGGACCGGGTTCGGTCTATGATGGACCAGGCACCCACGGTAAGGGCGTGCTCTGCGCAGGCGGGTATGCCGACGGTTGCGCCGTGAGTCTCTCCCTGGGCACCACTGTTGCCGGCGGCTATCACGAAGATGGTCTTCGGGTGGGTCTCCGCAGCCTTGTTGATGAGTTTGACCATCGGGTCGTCTTCCTCGTCCGGGGCTCCGTCCCCTCCGAGGCTCATGCTCACCACGTCGGCCTTCTGTTCCAGGGCCATCTCCATGGCCTTCATGATGTCGGAGGTGTTGCCGAAGCCCAGGTCGGTGAGAACCTTTACAGTGTGTAGTGAGCACTCTGGGGCTCCGCCGAGGAGGTCGAAGCCATACACCGGGTGGGTGTAGAGCTGGCCGGCTATACGAGAGGCGCACCAGGAGCCGTGACCGTTCAGGTCGTTGGGCGCTCCTGCGGTGGTGGTGTATGCTCCGGCCACTATTCCTTGGAGCTGCGGGTTGGTGATGTCTACTCCGGTGTCGAGGACCCAGACATTGACGCCTTGGCCTCGAACGCCTCTGTTGTGGAGGTCATAGATGTTGGTCACCTTGTTGGCTTCTCCGCTGGGTATCCAGCCTGTCTCGGGTGAGAGGTATATCTTCGGGTCTGCCAGCAGTGCGGCCAGCTTCTGGTTCGCCTTGTCGAGAAGAGCGAAGGGGTTGGGAAGGGGACCTTCGAAAGCATGCATCGTCCGGTCGAGGTGCACCTTATCAACAACGTCGAGGCTGGCTATGCCGCCAACCATGCTGGTGGGTGCTATGATGCTGAATGCGTTTGACATTGGCAGGACCTGGCGGATATCTATGCCGGTCATTGAGTTGACCTGGGCGGCGACGCCAGCTACGTTGCTATCTGGGGCCAGTTCAACAATGATTGGAACCGTCTGGAAGTTGGCCGGACTACGCATTGCCTTGAGAAGCGAGGTCGTTATCACACCCATGTGGACACCCGTAATCTTAATAAGCCGGGTTGGATATAAAGATGACGGGGTGTCTCGTGGCCGTAGTGCCTGCCGCATGCAAGCAATTCACCGAGAAGTTCTTCGAGCAGCTCAGGGAGCTCGATGATATCGAAGAAAACCTCGGGGCGCTTTTAGAATATGAGAAGCGGTATGGCACCAATAGGGGCATCGACATACTTCGGGTCGAGCTTAAGGGCCGGTTCGAAAGTGTGAAGATAGAACTCAAGGACAGGCTTGGGGGCATCGAGGAATGCACTCGCCGGGAAGCAGGAGATATCGAGGAATTGCTATCAATGAAAGCGGGGTTGTGATGGTATGGGAATGCATCCAGACTTGATGAAGGCTCCAAGCTATTATACGAAACCGTTGACCAAGGGTGGACAGTTGCCACCTCCTCCGCCTCCGCCTATGATACTTCCGCTTCCGGTTTTGCCGCCTCTCTTCATGCCTGTTCCGATGCAGGCGGCGGCTCCGCCTCAGATGCCTCAGATACCGATGGCAAAAGGTGGAGCGAAGGCTAAGGCTCCGGTCTGGTGAATGCGGGCGGGGAGCGGATAGATTTCCACCCAGGTGGAGCCTTACCAACTTTCCGTAGCCAGGTATCGATTTCCGCAGACCACTTCAGCGGGAA
>Ga0315274_10005536_pt1 | contig 18483 bp, 17 predicted proteins | sample YL17G02_20_MG_FD_203700 | JGI IMG/M metagenome (GOLD analysis project Ga0315274, IMG submission 203700) | Sediment microbial communities from Yellowstone Lake, YNP, Wyoming, USA - YL17G02_20 | ecosystem: Environmental > Aquatic > Freshwater > Lake > Sediment | place: USA: Wyoming | collected...
CTCCTCCTCCTCCTCCTCCTCCTCCTCCTCCTCCTCCTCCTCCTCCTCCTCCTCCTCCTCCTCCTCCTCCTCCTCCTCCTCCTCCTCCCCCTGTCCTCTTTCCCAGCAGCCGCTCCTCCACCAGAGCGGAATACCGAGGGTCTGCTCCCGCGCTCCTATCTGCGTCGCAAAGGACGAGGGAGGCTGCCGAGAGGAGCGGGGAGAGGCGGGAGTGGAGCTGTTTTTTTTTAAGGTGGAGGTCGAGGTCGAGGGTGAGTTTTTTTTTTCCTCTCGAAAAACTCAAAGAAAAAAAAGTCTCCCTCTCTCCTTACCTGAGACATCGGGAACGCCTCGTCCGCCCCGAAAACTCTCTTCGCGGCCTCCACAGACAGCCTTCCCCCATCCCAGAGGCGGGTCCGAGGGCACTCGTCGGGGACAAAGAGGATGAAGCGGTGTTGTCGCCTCCTTTTCTTCGCTGACGTTGCCGTCGCTTTTCTCCTTCGACCGCCGAGACCGCCGCTCTCTTCTTCTTCTCCTCCGTTCTCGTGTTCTCCTTCCTCCTCGGCGACCACGACGGCGACACACCCGGGCTGCACTACCCCGGTCAGGTAGTAGAAGTCGGGCTCCGGGCGATAGGGGTAAGGGATCACCCCGGCCATCATCACCGGGAGCGGGCTCGGCAGCATGGCTAGGTGGAGGCTCCCCCTCCGCAAAGAAGAAGAATTCCAATTCCTAGTAAAGTAGTGGTAGCCCGACGCCGCCGCCGCCGCTGCCTCCTCCATTCTCTGGGCGAGGGCATCCCTTCGCGAGGAGACCTCGAGCGGAGTGACTCCTGGGGCGAGCTCTCCGGGGGCGAGGACCTGTGTGTGAGAGAGCGAGAGAGCGAGAGACGAGGTTTGAAATGAGGAAAAAAGAAAGGACTGAGGAACACGAGGCCTTGCCGTCCTTCATCAATAGAAAATATTTTCCCCTTCTGAGATCCCTTACCTCCGGGTGCGTCTCGTGCGTGGGCTGTCCCACGTCCTCCTCGAATGAAGGCAGCGAGGCGAACGAGCGGGAGGAAGAGGGTTTTGGCCGAAGGGAGGAGGAGGAGAAGGAGGAGGTCGTCGTCGTCGTCGTTGCCGCCGACCGAATGACCGAACGAGCACTCGCCACCAGCATCGACGGAAGGGAATCGTTCGCAGCTGAAGCCGCTGCGGCTGCCAATCGCCTCGCGATGAGCATAGGCCTGCCGGCAGTAGAAGGAGCCATAGCGACAAAGCAGAAGCAGAGAGGGAATGAGAAAGGCCTCTTCCGACTCTCTCTTCCTCCGCCGATGCCTTTGTGGGAAAAAGCGAGGTCGGAAAACTCGGGGGCCAAAAAAAAGAAAAAAAGAAACATCGGCCCAAAACCACATCTGCCTTCTTCGCAGCTCCTGACTCTCTCCATCGTCGACATCATCTGCCCCCGCCGCCCCCTCAAGAGACGATAGTCATGCAATTTGTCGCCGTCGCCGCCACGACCGGCGGAGCAGCCGTCTCCGTCTTCGCTGGGCAGCAGCAGCAAATCCACGCTCGCCGCACTCCCACGAACGTTGCTGGCCGTCCTCGCCGCCGATTCTCGCTCGCCTCGGCGCAGCCGCTGTCGACGCAGACCTACTCCTCCGAGATCCTGAAAGCCGCGGCCGTCCAGGCCCCGAGCGGCGCCGTCGTGCCCGGGCTCGCTGAGGAGCAGGAGGTGCCCAACGTCGTCGCTCTCAAGTCGGTCTCTTCGACTTTGGCTTCAGCGCCGGCAGCAGCGGCAAATGCCGACGACGATGCCGAGCAGCCCCCGCACGCCCCGCTCCGCTCGCCGACGTCTCCCCTGATCAACTGGCTCCCAAGGACGCGCTGGCCCAGGGGCATCCCCGTCGTGATGGGGGCGCATCTGCTCGCGAGCCACGGCGTCGCCCCCCTCAGCGTGTCGAAAGGTTTGCCTCTTGCTTTTCCCCCCTCTTTTTTTCCCTTTCGCATCTCGTCCCGTCGGCGGCCGTCCCCCTCTCTCGGCCCTCTCACCTCCTCCTCCTTCACCTTCATACGCATCATCAACGTCGACAGGCCCCGGCGTCGACGTGACCCCGCACCAGTTCCAGTACCAGGTCCCTGCCGAGGAGGGGGAAGAGGCCACCGCGGCCGAGGTCTCGGCCTCGGTACACGGCTCCCCCGCCTCGCTCTCGGCAGCGCTCGCGGCGGCGCTGCTCGCCTCGGCCGCCGCTGCGGTCGCGGAGCGGGGCCACTTCGCCGTCGCCGTCTCCGGCGGGTCCGTCCTCGACCTGCTCGCGGAGGGGCTGCGGGGCAAGAACGTGGACTTCTCCAAGTGGACCGTGGCCCTGGCCGACGAGCGCCTCGTCTCCGCGGAGAGCGCCGACTCCAACCTCCGCGCCGCGCGGGCGGCGCTGCCGGCTTTGTTCGGCGCCGCCGCGGACGTCGTCGTCCCCTTCACCGAGGTCTCGGGGGGCACCGAGGGCGCCGCGACCGAGTTCGAAGGGGCGCTGAGGCGCCTCCCCGCCTCCGTGCTGCCGCGGCGCGCCGCGGGGAGCGAGGGAGGCGAGGGAGGCGACGGAGACCTGCCAGTCTTCGACGCCGTCGTGCTCGGCCTCGGCCCCGACGGCCACGTCGCGTCGCTGTTCCCCAACCACCCCGCGACGGCGGCCGCCAGCGGTCGCTGGGTCGTCCCCGTCGAGGCGGCCCCCAAGCTCCCCGCGCGCAGGGTCTCGCTCTCGCTCCCCGTGCTCAGGGCCGCGCGGGACGTCCTCGTCGCTGCGAGCGGGGCCGGGAAGGCCTCGGCGGTGCAGCGCGCTCTCGAGGTGCAGGCCCTGCCGGGAGCGTGCCCCGCCCAGATGGTCCGGCCGCTGCTTTCGCCGGCCTCTTCTGCTTCTTCCTCTTCCTCTTCTCCCCCGCGCGTTCGATGGATGGTGGACGCCGACGCCGGGTCGCTGCTGAGGCCGGAGACGTGGGAGGACGGGAAGGCGTGGCCCCGGTCGGCGGTTTAGGTGGGGAGAGAGAGAGAGAAAGAGAGTGTCAACTCTCTCGCCGCTGGTTACGCACGCTGTTGACAAGGTTCAAGTCGCGCTGGCAGAGGCGTTGATGCGGGGGAGGACTATGCCGAGGCGGCGAGGCTGAAGGGGAAAAGTTGAGAGGTTGACTATTGTTTTTTTGTTTTCTCCGATTTCTTACGTCCGAGGTCCCTTTTTTTCTCTTTTCCACCAAAAAAACAAAAAACAACAAAACACGAAACCTCCACCCTTCTTCTCTAAACGCGCAAATGCGTCGCACTCTCTCTCCCGCCTCCTTCTAGTTTATTCATTGTATCGCAAAAAGAGGTCGGTCAGTGTAAAAACGAGATCACACGCAAAAGAAAAGTTAAGAGAGAGAAGAGAAAAAAAGAACAAACGACTTTTCCTCTCTCTCTCCCGTCAGAGAGAATTCCAAAAGGAGAGAAAAAACAGAGTGCTTACAAAATCAGTAAATAGAGAAAAGTGGTGTGAAAACGGGGCGAAAACGAATCTCTCTCTGTCAAGCACGAGAGATGAAAGAAAACAGAAGAAGAAAAGAAATGAAAAACAAAATCACGCCGACTCGGAGGAGCAGAGCACCTCTTCGAGGATCTCGTCCTCGTCGATTATCTTCAAAACGCAGTCCGAGGTCGGCTCGGCGACGCACGTCAGCACGTATCCCTTCTCGATGGCTCCCTCGTCGAGCATCCCCGCGGACTGGTCTACGGATCCGGAAAGCTGAGAAGTTTTTGGATTTTATTGTCGAAATTTCGAGGTGAGGAAAAAAACAAGAAACAAACACTCTCTCTTGCCTTTCTCTTTCAAACAAACCCATCTCACCAGCTTCGCCGGGCAGGTCATGCACACGCCCATCTTGCAGTCGTGCGTGAGCTCGATGCCGGCGTCGAGGGCGGCCTGGAGAGAGAGTTTTTTGAAAAATTAAAAGCGTTCAAGTCTTTTTTTTGTCAAGTTTTCGAAAGAGACGGGGAGACCCGAGAGACCCGAGACCCTCTCTTCCTTGCTTCCTTCCGCTCTAAACTAAGTAGACCAAAACCCTCCTCCTCACCTGGAGGATGTTCTCTCCCTCGTCGACCTGGAGCTCCGAGGACTTGCCGTCGCGCTCGATGGTGATCCTGGTTTGGTTTTGGTTGAGGTTTGAAGAAAAGTGGAGAGGAAAAAATGGATAAGGATATCGAGAGACGACGGCGACGGCGACGACGAGCGAGAGCGACGTCGCTCTCGACAATCTCAATCGTCTTCCATTTCACGTAAAACCAGAGCACCTCTGGTCAATTCGTTGCTCCCAGAGCTTAGAAGAACCATCTCCGCTTCCGTCTACGCGGCGAAAAAAACCGAAAAATGTTGGACTCACTTGTACGCGGCGATGCTGCTGCTGGTGCGGCGGCGACGACCGATGGTCGCCGAAGGAGTCGACGGCGTCGCCTCTTTGTTTGGCCTGACGCTCGCGCCGCGTCCGCTGGATGACGGCACCGCGACAGAGCAGCGGCGCAGGGCTAGGGCATTCATCCTGCAAGAAGTTGTTGCCGGTGTGTTCGTGTGTTGGGCGGAATGCGGCGAGCAAGGCGCGAAAGCCGAGGGGGTTGGAGAGTGAGTTTTTTTTTTTTTTTTTGTTCCCGAGGAGCAAAAAAGGCAAGGGGCATTCAACTTTTTCCCCCCTCTGCTCGCCCTTGAGAGAGACGCGCGCCTCTTCTTCGTCGTCGCTGCTTCAAAGAGAGCTGCGCCCCCCTTAGTGTCGCTTTCAAAGAACCATGGCGTCGATCCTGGCTCCCGGCGGCCTGGCCCCCGCCGCCGCGGGCGAGAGAGCGGTGCAGAGCTTGCAATCGTCGGCGGCTGCCGCTGGTGCTGCGCCCTTGAGCAAGAACCGAAGAGGTCTCGCTCGCCGTGCTCGCACTACCCAGGCCGCGGCTTCTTCGTCGGCGAGGCTCGCCCGCGGCATCTCCACGCAGCAGAGGTACTTGATTTTTGGGAACACCGGGTGAGAGAAAGAGAGACAACTGAAAAGGTCGAAGAGAGCACGAAAGGCGTTTCGAATGGCGATGATGCGGGGGTTCCGACGACCCGATCTCTCCGAGCGTCGCCTCAGCAGAGTCCAAGCTCGAATTCTCATCCGTTTGCACCATGCACATCGCGTTCCTTGCAATTTTTTTGCGCTCATGGCAAATTGGGAGGAGAAACGAGCGCAAAGGGAGGAACTAGCTGAGGTCGAAAGAAAGCGAAAAAGTCAGCATTTGCTTGCCCATGGCGAACAACGGGGCTTGCTCAGTACCTCCTCGTTTCTCTTTTTTCTCAACCCCGTCCGACCACACTCCACCAAAACAACAACAACAGCCTCCTCCTCCAGCACCGCCGCCCCCTCGCGCCGTCCTCCTCTTTCAGGGGCAGCGGTAAGAGCACGGGAAGCCGTACCGTCTCCACCCTTGGAGGCCCCGCGACCAGCTCCTTTGACGACGCTGACGGGGGGGGCGCCGCCGCCGGCGACGCCGCCTCGCCCTCCTCGCCTCGGGCGCTCGCTTCGCCGGACCTCGAGCGCCTCGTCGCCGCCGCCGCCGCCTCCCCGGCCGGCGCCAGGGCCGGCCTGCTTTCCACGCTGCCGTTCGAGTTCCCCGACGAGCTGTCGCCGCTCGCCGACGCGCTGACGGCCGCCACCGCGCGCTCGGGCGACGCCGCGGCGGTCCGCGACGCGCTCGAGGCGGAGGCCCAGGAGGTGGCGCAGCTCAGCGTCGACGCGCGCGACACGGCATCGGCGGCCAGGGCCCGCGCCGAGGCCGCCGGAGCGGAGCTGGCCGCGGCGTCCAAGGCCAGGGACGCCGTCGCGGCGGAGATCGAGCAAGCGATCTCGCGGCTCGAGGAGACCAGCAAGACCCCGCTCCCCGTGGGCGACGCCGTCGACCCTGCGGACGCCGTGCGGTCCTCGCTGGCGCTGTCTCGCTCGAGGCTCGTCGAGCGGGAGGGCGCGGTCATCACCGCGAGGGAGAAGGCCGAGGCCGCCGGCGCCCGGGCCGCGACGGCCGACGCGGCGGCGGCCAGGGCGGACGACGTCGCCGGCGCCGCGATGGCCGCGGCCGAGGCGGCGGTCCGCGACGAGATGGAGGCCGCCGCGGTGGCCAAGGAGACGTCCAAGGCGCTGGCCAAGGCCCTGGGGGATCTGCAGGAGCTGGGCCTCTCGTTCGAAGGGGCCGCCGCGGGCGAGGCGGCGCGCCAGGAGGCCGTGAGGAGGAAGAAGGAAGCTGGTGTTGTCGACGCCGCTGCGGCTGCTGCGGCTGCTGCCTCCGCTGCGGCTGCCGCCGCTGCTGCTGCGCCCGCTGCCTCTGCTGCGGCTCCTGTTTCTCTTTCTTCTTCTTCTTCTTCTTCTTCTTTTTCTTCTTCTGCTGCTGTTCCCGCCTCCGTCGCGGCTGCCGCGGCGTCGCTGGCGGGCAAGGCCGCGGCGGCGGCGGGGGGAGCGTCACTTTCGTCTCAAGACGACAGGAGCGCTCTCTCGTCGTCCTCCGGCCCCGCCCCTTCCTCTTCTTCTTCCAAATCGGCCGTCCTCTCCCCGGACAGCTTCGTCGAGGGGGCGTCAGGCTCGGGGATCCACTCCCTCAGAAAGAGGCTCCAGACGCGCAGGGCGCTGCTGGCCGCCGCGTTTGCTGCGGTGCTGCTCGCCGCGGCGCTCACGGCGGGCTCCGTCGGCGCCGCCGACGCGCTCGCCTCAGCCCTCGAGCCCGCCGCAGACGCCGCGCGTTCCTTGCTCGCCGCGGCAGGCTCGGCCTTGGCAACAGCTAAGGCGGCTCTGCCCCCGGTGCCCCACGGAACCGAGGGGCTCATCGAGACGATCTGGCTCCTCGCGACCTCCGTGGTCCTCGTCCCTTTGGTCTCCCGCCTCCCGGGGGGGAGTCCCGTGCTCGGCTTCCTCGTCGGAGGCGCGCTGATCGGCCCGCACGCCTTCGGCATCATCCGCGACGTCGAAGGGGTCAGGCACCTCGCCGAGCTCGGCGTCGTTTTCTTGCTCTTCAACATCGGCCTCGAGCTGTCGCTCGAGAGGCTGCGGTCGATGCAGAAGTTTGTGTTCGGGATGGGGTCGGCGCAGGTTGTTGCGACGCTTGCGGCGATCTACGCCGCCGTGTCGCTTTCGGGGGCGGCTCCGGGAGGGGCGCTGTCGCTGGCGGGGCCCGCGGCTGCCGTGATCCTCGGAGGTGAGTTTATTTGAGTTTTGAGTTCCGCTTTTTTTTTTTTTTTTGGGAGTGCTGAAGAACGAACTTCTCCTCTTTCTTTCCAACCTCTTCCTCTTCGCAAACTCGAAAAAAAAAAAAAAAAGGCGGCCTCGCCCTCTCCTCGACCGCCGTCGCGATGCAGGTCCTCCAGGACCGCGGCGAGTCCGGATCGAGGCACGGCCGCGCGACGTTCGCCGTCCTGCTGCTCCAGGACCTCGCGGTCGTCGTGCTGCTGATGCTGATCCCTCTGCTGGCCCCGGGCGGCGACGGGAGCTCCGGCGGGGGCGCCGCGATCGCGAGGGCGCTGGGGCTGGCGGCCGTGAAAGCCGTCGCCTGCATCGTCACCATCATGGCCGGTGAGTTTCGTTTGCTCTCTCTTTTGGAAGCTTGGGAAGAGAGAATGAAGAGAGCAGAGGAAGAGCAGAAAAACAGGCAGCAAGACGAAAGAAGAAGAAAAAAACTCACGTTCTCTCCTCTTCCTCTCCTCCTCCTCCTCCAGGCGGCCGCGCCATCGTCCGCCCCTTCTACCGCAGGATAGCCGACACGGGAAACGCCGACGTCTTCGCCGCGACGACGCTTCTGGTCGTCCTCGGAACCTCGGTGCTGACGCAGCTCGCCGGGCTGTCGCTGGCCCTGGGCGCGTTCCTGGCGGGGCTGCTGCTCGCGGAGACCGAGTTTGCGCTGCAGGTCGAGTCCGACATCGCCCCCTACAAGGGCCTGCTGATGGGCCTCTTCTTCATGACGGTGGGCATGGAGATCTCGGTGGGGCTGTTCTTCGCCCGCATGCGCGTGATCGTCGGCGGGATCGCGCTGCTGCTCGCGGGCAAGGCCGCGGTCATGGCGGCCGTGGGCCCCATGTTCGGCCTTTCGAGGCTCGTCGCGGCGCGCGCGGGGCTTCTTCTCGCCTCGGGCGGCGAATTCGCGTTCGTCGCGTTCGGCGAGGCGCAGGCGGCAGGCATCCTTCCCGCGCCTGTGGTACAGGAGCTCTTCCTCGTCGTCGCGCTGACGATGGCATTGACCCCGCTGCTCGCCGAGCTCGGCTCCCGAGCCGGAAAGGCCTTTGGTTCGACCGACATGAAGGCCCTGGCGCCCAGTGAGGGCGAGGCCGGGGCCCTGCGCGGCCACGTCATCATCGCGGGCTTCGGCCGCGTCGGCCAGATCATCGCGCAGCTGCTCGCCGAGCGGCTGATTCCCTTCGTTGCCGTGGATGTGCGCGTCGACCGTGTGCAGTCGGGCAAGGACCTCGACCTCCCCGTCTATTTCGGCGACGCCGGATCGGCAGCGGTGCTGCACTCTCTGGGAGCCGAGCGCGCTGCCTGCGCGGTCATCACGCTCGACACGCCCGGAGCCAACTACCGGAGCGTCTGGGCCCTCAACAAGCACTTCCCGCACGTCAAGACGTACGTGAGAGCGCACGATGTCGACCACGGGCTCAACCTCGAGAAGGCCGGCGCGACGGCCGTGGTCCCCGAGACCCTGGAGCCGTCCCTGCAGCTGGCGAGCGCGGTGCTGTCGGAGCTGTCGATGCCGCCCGAGGAGGTCCAGGCGGCCATCGCGGCGTTCAGGAAGAGCCACCTGGCGGAGCTGCAGGCGATGTCGAAGACGGCCGGCCAGGAGGCCGGAGGGAAGGAGCGGTTCTCGCTCGGCTACGGCTACACCGTCGACGACGACGACGAGGGCGCCGTCGGTGTTCCGTCGTCGTTTGCTGAAGGTGGAGGGAACGACAGCTCCGGAGGGATGCCCTCTCCCGTTCCCGCGTGAAGAGAGAGAAAGAAGGAGAGATGATTGAGGGAGGGAAAATGGGAGAGAGAGAAGAGAGAGAGAGAGAGAGAATGAGTGCTGCGCACGGAGAGAGATGAAAAGCGCGAGAGAGGATTTGAGTTTTTTTTTTTTTTTCGGTTTCGAAGAGAGCCAGCAGCGGCAGCGTTGTTTGCCTGTCCCCTCTCTCTATTTCCCCTTTTTTTCTTCTTTCCCGAAATCTCCCCTTTCGTTTGTCAAAATGAAAACAAAAGAGTATAAGAAGCGCGCATTGCGCTTTTTCTGATTTCAGTTTCGAAAAGAAAAGCAGGAAGATGAGAAAGAGAGGGAGACAGAAAAAAACCTCCTCGTGGGCGGCATTTTCTTTTGTTTTATCTCTTCTCTCTCTTTCTCTCTCTCGCAATTACAATCGAAAGTCACGCATCTAGTAGTAGAGAATCGTTATGAAAAGTGGATATTGTTAAGTTGGCATTTTCGTGGTGGGGAAGTTGAAAAGTCGGAGAGACGCAGCGTCCGAAAGTGTGTGTGTGTGTGGGGTGGTGGTGGTGGTGGTTGGGAAACAAAAACAAATCAAGAAAAAAGAGCTCAACGCCCGGCAGTCGCGGCGAGCCCCGCCGAGCGCAGGATGTCAGCGGTGACCGACGAACCCGCTCCTCCGATGTTGCTTCCCTTCACGGTCAGGGACTCGGCGCCCGCAGGGATCTCTTCGACCTCTTCCTTCTTGGGGGCCGGAGGAGGGGGAGAAGGAGCCGGAGCTGCTTCTTTCTTCGCGGGAGGAGGAGGAGGGGCTGCTTCTTCCTTCGCCGCCGCCTCCGCCTTGGCAGCAGCAGCGGCGACGGGAGCGGGGGCCGCCGATGCAGGGGACTCCACAGCCTTCGCGGGAGCAGGGGCAGCGGGAGCGGGAGCCGCCGATGCAGGGGCCTCCACAGCCTTCGCGGGAGCAGGGGCAGCGGGAGCGGGAGCCGCCGGTGCAGGGGCCTCCACAGCCTTCGCGGCAGCAGGGGCAGCGGGAGCGGGAGCGGCGGCAGCCGGAGCACGCGCAGCGGCAGCGGGAGCGCTCGAGCTGGAAAGCCCGGCGCCGTTGATTTGCACGGCCGTCCCGTAGCGGCCTCTCGCGACGGGGGAGATGGCGCCGACGGCCTCGACGGGGCTCGTGCCGGGCTCGCCCGTCAAGCGCACGTCGAGCGAAGAGACGCCGTCGCCGAACTTCGATGCTTGCCACGACGCCCCGTAGGCGTTGGTCGCCTGGGTCCAGGAGGAGGAGGAGCCGGTCGGGCGCACCTCGACCTTGGAGACGACGCCCGAGCCGGCGACGCCCTGCGGCGCGACGCGGACGAATCCCCCCGAGCTCGTCCTTGCCTCCGTCACTTTCAGGACCAGGTTCGACCTGGGCTCGCAGGCCACGCGCTCGAGGGTGACGGCAACCTTCGGGATCGGCCCGAGGAAATCCTGGAAGGCCGAGGCGTGTACGTTGATCTGGTTCTTGTCGCAGGTCGGGCACGAGTCCACCACCATGACGGTCACGGGCAGCGCCCCGGCCTTGCACGGAGAGAACGGCAGCTGCCTCGAGGGGTCGCAGGTGACCTTGACGCAGACGCCGCAGCCGAGCTTCTGCGACAAGCCGTCCAACAAGACGGAGTTGGGGGGCAGCGCCGCCGCCTTCCAGGCGGGAAAGTCTCCGCGGCTCATGTTGCCGTAGCCGCAGGCGCCGTCGAGGATGCCCAGGGAGGCCGAGTCGCGGGACTGCTTGTCGGCGGCGCCGCCGAACTCGGTGGCGATGCCCGCGACGGGAGCGGCGGAGGCGGCCGAGAGAGCGAGGAGCGCGAGGAGCGCGAGGAGGGGGAGGAGGGAGAGACGAGCCATTTTGTCTGCTGCTGACTTGAGCTGTTTAATATTTCGTTGAAAGTGGAATGGAAGAAGAGAGAGACAGAGGGCGTGCGAGCGTGCGTGCGAGCGTGCGTGCGTGAGAGCGCGGCAGAAGAGAGAAGGAGAGGGAGGAGGGCGGAAAGAAAAAGGTGACGGCAAGTGTCTCCGTACTAGGAGTCCAAATGCTAGTCTCGAGAGAAGCTTTTTTATCGAGGCCAAGTCGAGTTGTTTTCGTTCTTTCCTGACGCTTTGGGTATCAACGCGATCTCTTCGAGGGCCTAAGAACGCAATTAAAGGCCAGAGAGCTGCCCAAGAGACTGCCTTTTCTCTAGACTTTCGCCGTCGTCATTCGAAAGGCGCTGCTTGACGGCGTCGTCGCCCGTCGATTTGAAAACAAACAAACTCAATAGCGCCCTCGCTCCTCTTAGACTCGTTATGTTGATCAATTGCTTCCGTTCAAAGAGTAGAAGAGACGCGTGTCGAGAGATCCCAGAAAGAGAAACACGATCAGAAGAGAAGCTCTTACCTTGCGAATTGCGTTTTTGGGGGATCAGTTTCACTCGGAGAGAGAAGCGAAGTGAAGAAACGGCAACGTCGTTTTTTTTTTCCTTCTGGCCCTTGAGGGTTCATTTCTCCAGTTCTTCTCTTCTCGCTTCTCTCTTTGCGCCGCGTCCCCGCAGTCCCTTCTTCTTCAACTCAAAATGGTACGCGATCCCGTTCCAGATCTCGAGGCGCGCATCCCTCCTCGTCGCAGAGCCTCGAGCAGAGAAGCAACACAGAGAGTAGAGCAACGGTGCTCTTCGATGGTGCTTCCGTCGCCGGCCGATCGATTGCACTCGCTGCCGCCGCCGACGCAACCTTCGCTTCCCCCCTTTTCTCACAACCCCGACTCAAAAACTTCTCTCGTTCATTTCCCTCAATCCCCAACCAGGACTACGTCGCCGAAGACGACGACGACTGGACGCAGCTAGCAGAGACCCTCGATGACCTGAAGATCGCAGCGGAGAACGCGGGAGGAGCAGAGAACGGAGGAGGGGGAGACGATTTTGACGACGACGGCGACGACTCCTCGTCTTCGTGCTCGTCGACCTCTTCTTCCCCCTCCTCCTCCTCCAGCTCCTCCTCCTCCCAGCCTCCGGCGCACGCCTGCGCCTATTGCGGCCTCTCAGTTCCTGAGTGCGTCCTGCTCTGCGAGTCCTCGGGGCGCTGGTTCTGCAACACGCCCCGAAGCGTCGGCGCCGCCTCGTGCGCCATCGCGCACCTGGCCACCTCGAGGCTGCGCGCCTGCCGCCTCCACGCTGCCTCGCCCTTGGGAGACGCGCCGCTCGAGTGTTATTCCTGTGGGGGGCGAAACCCGTTCGTGCTGGGTTACGTGCCGCTGCGGGGCGAGGACACCGTGCTGCTGCTGTGCCGCGACACGCCGGCGGCGGCGCCGGGCCTGCGGGGCCTCGACGTCGACCTCGGCGCGTGGGCTCCCGTGGTCCTGGACCGCGCTTTCGTCCCGTGGCTGGTGCGCCCTCCGACCGACGAGGAGCGGCACAGGGGCAAGAACAGGAGCAGAGGGAGGGTCTCGGTGGCGAGAGCCGCGGCGATGGAGGCGGATTGGAGGAAAGAGCGCGGCGGCGAAGGGGAGGCAAGAGAGGGCGACGGAAAGGTGGCTGCCGAGGAAGCCGCGGCGGGGGAACCCCCCAAGCCGCTGGAGCTGGAGCCGCTGCGCCCCTCGTACGAGGACGGCTACGCGTTTGAGGCGGCCCTGGCCCCGTGCGTCGACGCAGAGGCCGATGAAGACGAGGCCGCTCGCGCCGCCGCGGCGAGGGAGGGCGTGACTATCAGCTGGGAAGCAGCGGCCGGGACCGAAGGAGGAGCGGGAGCGAGCGGCGGCGGCGGCCGGTTTGGCGGCGAAAGAGAGAAGCGCACGCTCGCTCGTATCCCGCTGCCTCGCGACGACGAGGGCAGCGGTGGCGGCGCCGGAAGGCTGGCCGCCGGAGACGACCTTGTGCTCTACCACGCGACAGCTGGCGGGAGCGAAGGAGGCGGAGGCGGAGCAGAAGGAGGAGGAGGAGACGATGAAGGTGAGCGTTTTTTGTTGTTTCGTTCGAGGTCGAGGCCGGAAGAGAGAGCGAGAGGTTTGACGGGGGAAAAAACTCACGTATTTCTTTCCCCATTCTCTCTCTCACCGCTACTTTCCCATCACTAATCTTTCCCATCCAAAAGCAGGCACCATGGGCTGGCACGGCGTCGCCACCGTGCTCTCGATCGGCGAGGGAGGCGCGCTCTGCGAGGTCAGGAGCGTGCTGCCTCCCGCCTCGGCCTCGGCTCCTTCCTCCTCCGCTGCTGACACTGACGAAGTTCCCGCTGCTGCGTCCTCGAAGAAATCGGAAATGCCAATGCGTCCTCCTCGCTTGCCCGCGCCCGAAAACGAGTCCGAAGAGGAGCGCAAGAGGCGCAAGAAGCGAGAAAAGAAAGAAAAGAGAATGTTCAAGGAAGAGAGAAAGGCCGCGGAAGCAGCCGAGGCCGCCGCCGCCGCCGCACGCCGCAGGCGGCAGCAGCGGAAGCAGAAGGAGCCCCCAAAGGTCCCAACGCACGTCTCCGAAGGGTGGCGCGTCCAGCCCGCCGCGAAAGGAGCCACCTACGACCGCATGCGCCGGGCGCTGGCCCTGTTCGCCCGCGACGAGCGGTCGATCTCCCCGTACCTCTACGCGAGGGTCCTGGGCGACGCCGCCGCCGCAGCGCTCGCGCCCTACGCCCCCGCCGAAGGGGTCAGGCTGCCGAAGTCCGCCGACGCGCCCGGCCTCCCCCCGCTCAACGAGTCGCAGGCGGCTGCCGTCTTGGGCGCCCTGAGTGCTCCCCTGGCCCTGATCCAGGGCCCTCCGGGCACGGGAAAGAGCGTGACGTGCGCCTCGCTGGCCTATCATCTGGCGACCGGCGGCAGGGGAGGAGCGGGAGGAGGAGGGGGCAGCGGCGGGAACTCGAACACCGCCGCCGCCTCTTCTTCTCCCTCTCCTCCGATCCTCGTCACGGCCCCCTCCAACGTCGCCGTCGACCACCTGGCGGAGAAGATCGCCGCGACGGGCCTGACGGTCGTGCGCGTCGTCGCGAGGGCGCGAGAGGGGGTGGCCTCGAGCGTGGAGCACCTGTCGCTGACGGCGGCCGTCGCGGCGGCGGCGCGGAGGGCCACGCACGCCGCCGCCGCCGCCGCCCAGAAAGGCGGCGGCGGCGGCGGCTCCAGGAAGCGCGAGCTGGGGTTCGACCAGAAGACGCTGGTAGAGCTGGGAAAGATGCTCAGGGAGCGCGCGTCGGGGCCCGCCGTGCCTTTGGCGCAGCAGCAGCAGCAGCACCGCCGCCGGCGGGGAGGAGCCGGAGGAGGCGACGACGATGACGGCGAGGGGCGCCTCGAGTCGCTGCTCCGCGCCGCGGAGCGCATCGTCCTCTCGACCGCGGACGTCGTCTGCGCCACGTGCGCCGGCGCGGGCGACCACAGGCTCTCTGGGCTGCGGTTCGCGCGGGTGATGATAGACGAGGCCACGCAGGCGACGCTGCCCGAAGCCTTAATTCCGGCGACGAAGGGGTGCAGGCAGCTGGTGCTGGTGGGAGACCACAGGCAGCTCGGTCCCGTATGCTCCTCGAGGGCTGCCGCGGCGGCGGGCTTTGGTTCGAGCCTGTTCGAGAGGATGCTGGAGCTTGGGTACAGGGCCGCTAGGCTGACGACGCAGTACAGGTGAAGAGAGAAGAGGAGAAGTTTCTTTTGGGGGGAGTTTTTTCTTCGGGTTTTTCGGAGCTTCATTGGGCTTTCTCGAGAGAGAGAGAGAGAGGGAGAGAAAAAAAACTCGAGCATCTCAACTCCGACCCCCCTCGACCAACCACCACCGCGCGGAACAGGATGCACCCGGCCCTCTCCGCGTTCCCCTCCGACGCTTTCTACGGCGGCTCGCTGCAGAACGGCGTGGCGCGAGCGGAGCGCGAGGCGAGGGCGGCCGCGTGCGGCGTCCCCTGGCCGGCCGGCGCCGGCACGCCGCTCATGTTCTGGTCGGTGCCGGGCAGGGAGGAGACCTCGTCCTCGGGGACCAGCTTCCTCAACGTCAGCGAGGCGGACGCCGTCGAGACCGTCGTCACCTCCCTGCTCCGCGCCGGCGGGGCCAGGCCGGACGAGGTCGGCGTCATCACCCCCTACGAGGGCCAGCGCGCCCGCGTCCGGCACGCGCTCTCCTCGCGCGGCCCGCTGTCGCAGTCGATCTACGACGCCGTGGAGGTCGCCTCCGTCGACGGCTTCCAGGGGAGGGAGAAGGAGTTTATCGTCTTCTCTGCCGTGAGGACCGGGGGGCTCGCGACGGCGACGGGCGCCCTGCAGGGCGACGCGCCACGATCGCTCTCCGGCGCCGCGGCCGGGATCGGCTTCCTCGCCGACCCGCGGAGGCTCAACGTGGCCCTGACGCGGGCGCGGTCGGGCGTCGTGCTGATAGGCTCTCCCGAGCCGCTTTCGCGGCATGCGCTGTGGGCGGCGCTGCTGGCGCGCGTGGCGGCGGCGGGGGCGATCGTGGAGGGCCCGCTGGCGGCGCTGCGGCCGGCGAGCGCGCCGCTGGCGGCGACGAGGGGGGTCGACGCGGGTGAGTTTTTTTTTTACCGTGCTCTTCGTTTTTCTTCCTCTCCTTCTCCTTCTTCTCCCTCTTTCCCTTGTTCTCTTCTCTCTCTCTCACGCACACTCCACACGTTGGCACACACGTAACAAAAAAACCAATCAAAAACAGCCTGGTGGGCCCTCTCGGGCGCCGAGAGGAAGGCCGCCAGGGCCGCGCAGGCCGCCGCCGTCGAGGCTGCGGCGCGGCAGGCGGCGGCGCACGCGGCGCACACGGCGGCCGCGGCGGCGGCGCAGCAGTTTTACGGGGGCTCCTCATCGAATCAGATGATGCAGTATCCTCAGCAGACTCAGCAGCGGCAGCAGTATTACTACCCTGCAGACGCTTACGGCAGCGGGGCCTCGGTTTTTGCGATCGGCGGGGGCGGGATCGGAGGCGTCGGAGGAGAGGCTCCTTTTGGCGCCGCCGGGACCTACTCGCACTTTTAAGAGAGAGAGAGAGAGAGAGAGAGAGAGAGAGAGAGGAACGCACAAAACTCGCTGCTTTTGTAAAGAGAATGAGTTTTCGCCTTGCATGCATCCTTTGAGAGAGAAAGAGAAAGAGAGACGGAGGAGAAGTGGAGAGAAAGGTAGAGAGGAACGGCGCGGGCTCCGTTCGAGAGCAGCAACGGTGCCTTGTAGCTTTTTTCGCGTTTTTTTTCCAAAACAACAATAATTACACATAGTCCCTCCACCTGTGCCCGCACTTGGTGCAGTTGAAGTACAGCGTCATCCCCTCCTCGCTCGGCGCCGAGAAGAACACGGCCTCGTTGTGCTGGCAGGCAGGGCAGCGCGCGTCTCGAGTGCAGGGCAGCGTCGGGTCGGCTCGCACGTCGCGCAGCACGACGGTGCGCTCTCGCGCCGAGTGGCGGATCTCTGATCGGTGGACACACCACTCGGTTGGGGGGGCGTCCTCCTGGTAGCCGCAGTTGCGGCAGACGAGGACCAGGACCTTGGTGGGTGCGTGGGTTTTTGGGTGGGAAAAAGGAAGTCGGAAGAGGGGAGGTTGAGGGAAAGGAAAAAACGACGAGCGGCGGCGGCGAGGAAATGAAATCTTTTCTCTTTCTCATCCTCTCTCTCGCTCTCCCTCTCCTTCTCCCGAGTTCACCTTGCGCTCCCTGTCCTCCTGAGGGTACAGGAGATCGTTGGACTCGGGGCAGAAGCGGAGTTTCGGGCCCGGGGCCGACGGCACCGGGGCTGCCGTCGCCATTTCGGGAGAGATCGGCTTCGGATCAAACAAGAAATCCGATGCCGCGCCTCTGGGTAACCTCTCTTTGTTCTTTCTTGACTCTCGCTGCGAGGCAGAGCTTGGCTGTGTGCGTGTCTCAGCGAGGGGAGAGGAAGGCGTGTAACTGAGAGGGCCAGAGAGAGGAGAACGAGGGGGAGAGATTCCGCTCTCAAACCTCTCTGGGGAAAAAGTGGACTGCGTTTTTTTGTCCTCGACCTCGACCGCGAAAGAAAAAAAACATTTCTCTCTTTCTACACGCCCCTCTCCCCGAGCGCCGCCGTCGCCAGCCTCGCCGCCGCGGCCAGGGCCCCCACGCGCGAGGCCGGGATAACGTTCGACGATGACGACGAAGAGCTCTGCCCTTGACCGCCTTTCAGGCACAACGACGAGGACAGCGTCGTCGTCGACGGATTCGCTTTCCTCCCAGCGCCTGCGCCAAGAACCATCTCGTCCCTGCTGCTCCGCAGGCTGCCGCCGCTGTTCCCTCTGCCGCAGCCGGCCCTGCTCGCAGCGGCGAGCGCCACGGGCAGGGCGTCCAGCGCCGCCAGCCCCTCCCTCGCCGCGGCCACGGCGGCCCTCGCGGCCTCCCGCCTCCGCGCGACGCCGGGCGCCTCGGCGACCAGCTCGGCAAAGAGCTCCTCCCTGTACAGCCTGGTTATCAGGTGCTGCTGGAGCCCGCGGGCCGCCGAGCGCACCAGGAAGTGCATCACCGCCTTGGGCACGGCGTCGGCCAGGCCGCGCGCGACGATCGAGAAGTAGCAGCGAACGAGCGTGCGCGTGACCTCGACCTGGACCTCCTCGGCCTCGGAGACGGCCGAGGTGGTCGAGCAGTCGGCGTTGGACGGAAAGGAGTCGGAGACGGTGAGCGTCGCCGGGGGAATGGGGAGGGAGGTGTTGCTGCTGCCGCTGCTGCAGCCGGTGGCGTAGCTCGACTGGTGCCGGAGGTTCCGGTAGGAGGACGAGGAGGAGGAAGCGGGGAGAGGGACGGGCGACGGCGACGGCGAGGCGGCCGCGGGCGCCGCGGCGCGAGAGGCGCCGCCGCCGCCGAGCCATCCCCCGACAAACCTCCACCCGCCGCCTCCGCCTCCGTTCCCGCTCCCACCGCCGCCGCCGCTCCCTCCCCTGGACGCGGCCACGGCTGCCGGAGAGGACGCCGCGGCGCTGGCGGCAGCCGAGGAGAGGTGCCACGCGTTTGTCTCGGAAGCGAAGATCGACTGGGCCTGGTGGGGAGGAGGGGGCGTCGCCGCCGCCGGCGGCGAGTCTGGGCCGTCGTTGGTTTGGTCGTTGGCCGCTCCTCCTCGACGCCGCCCCCCCTCGGGCGGCCCCGAGACCGACGGCGACTTGAGCGCCGAGGCGAGCCCCGCCGTCGTCAGGTGGTGGTGGTTGCGCAGCGCCGGCGCGCCCCCCGCGAAGTCGATGTCGTTGTTCCGGCGAGAAGTAGCAGCAGCGGGAGGAGGGTGAGGGTGCGCCTGCGCCGCCGCCGCCGCCGCGGCCGCCCCGGCGGCGCTCTCCTGCGCCATCTGTTGCCTCCTCTCCATCGCCATCGCCACCGCCCTGCTGCCCCCGACAAAGTCAGGGTGGTCCGTGTTGATAAACGCCAGCTCGCAGGCGACCAGGTCGCGGATCATCCTCTCGGCGGGGAGCGCGCCGTCGGCGACGAAGTCCTCGACGGCCGCGAGCAGCGCGCCGCGCAGCGCCGGGAACCGCGCGACGTCCGGGGGGGTGCACTCGTCCGCGAGCCGCAGCAGCTCCGCGACGGCGAGCTCCTTGCACTGGAGGGCCGGCGGGAGGAGGCGCGCGATCGCCCGCCTGGCCA
>Ga0315274_10005537_pt1 | contig 18480 bp, 17 predicted proteins | sample YL17G02_20_MG_FD_203700 | JGI IMG/M metagenome (GOLD analysis project Ga0315274, IMG submission 203700) | Sediment microbial communities from Yellowstone Lake, YNP, Wyoming, USA - YL17G02_20 | ecosystem: Environmental > Aquatic > Freshwater > Lake > Sediment | place: USA: Wyoming | collected...
CGGCGCGGCCTCAATGATTTCCTTGAGCCGGTACTGGAGCTTGACGGTCATTTCCTGGGCGTCTTCGTAGGTCTTCGGCGACAGCGGCATGAACATGCTTTCCTGCATGCTGATGTTGCTTTCGGGGTACTCTTTCTCCGTATGGCGGCCGCCCATCGCGCAGTTGCGGAGCTGCCACGGGGCCGCGACCTTGCTTCCGTCCCTCAGCGTGACCGACTGCATTCGCGTGGTCAGCAGTTTCTTCTTCAGGTCGCCCACCTGGACGAGCCAGCTCTCCTTGGAGGCGGCTGCAGCAGCCCTAGCCGCCTGCTCGGCGGCGATCTTCTCGCGAGTGCGGAACTCCTTGAGCTTGCCGGAGTCAGCCAGGAACCGGTCCAGGAGGCCGACGAAGCCGGGGGCCAGGAAGAATCGGCCGAGATAAATGGGCAGGTCAACGCCGGTCGCCAGACCGAGGGCGATGAGAACGATGGCCGTCGGCAGGCAAACCGCCGCCAGGTACCCGCTCCAAACCGGTGCTGAAGCGGCCACCGCCAGATTGTACGGGGCATCGGGGACGAAGTTGCCGTGCTCTTTCTTGACGCCGAAGAACTTGCCCCATGGAATCAACAACAGCATTTGGGTGTAGAAGCCGAACTTGCTGCCGCCGCTCTTCAGGATTGCATCAGCCTTCTCTTGGGAGCTTTTATTCAGAGCCGTCAGCTTGGCGGCCGTCAGGAAGTGGCCCATCTCGTGGATGGCGATGCCAATGTGCCACGACAGATATAGGATAATCAAAGAAATGATCGTCTCACCGCTGAGGAACATGAACCGAAGCACGTCGAGCTTGATGTTGATCCCTTCGGCGGCCCGCTCGGTCAATTCGGCGGCCGGAAGGCTCAGCACCGACGAGACAAAGGCGGCGTGGAAAGACACCAACTTGTGGTTGGCGATCACCCACCCGCGTTCCAAATAACCTGCGCCGTTGATTCTTAGCCCTTCTTCTCTTGACTCAGTCATGCCAAACTTCTCCTAACTATCATCTTCTCGTATTGCGTGACGCGTGGAGCACAGGTGCATAAAAGATGCTTACCAGCGACCAACAACCGTCCATTCGCTTGGGAAACCCGGAAATATAGCGACTTGCTTGAGCGAAGTCAAGGGTGGATTGGGGAACTCTATCAGGAAAATTGCCGGTTCCGCACACTGCAGGCTGGCGGGATCGGAAGATTTTGCTTGCAGGCCGAGCACGGCTCACGTATGATTCTCCGTGTCGTGGGGATGGAGTCCCCCGCACAACCGCCCGTTGGGCTGATGACTCCTACCGGTTTCGCCTGGTAGGAGTATCCGTATGTCGGAATCACCTTGGCTAATCGCCGCGCTATGGGTCGGCCTGGCGCTGCTGGCGAGCCTGATCTCCATTCGCACGGCCATATCGGTGGCGCTCGTCGAAATCCTCGTGGGGGCGGCGGCCGGGAATATCATCCCCTGGATCGGGTCCCTGATCGGAACGTCAGTCAAGCTGGAGACCACGCCCTGGATCAACTTTCTGGCCGGGTTCGGCAGCATCCTGCTGACATTCCTGGCCGGGGCGGAGATTGAGCCGGATGCCCTCAGGAAACACTGGAGACCCGCCCTGGCGATCGGGTTCGTGAGTTTCCTCATGCCCTTCCTGGCGGCGATGGCGGCGGCGTACTGGCTGCTGCACTGGAGTTCGCCAGCGAGCATGATCGCCGGCACGGCCCTGTCCACGACCTCCGTGGCCGTTGTGTATGCCGTGATGGTCGAAACGGGCTTCAACAAACGCGACATCGGCAAGCTGATCCTGGCCTGCTGCTTCGTCACCGACTTGGGCACGGTGCTGGCGCTGGGCATCATGTTCGCGAACTACAACTGGTGGCTGGTGCTATTCCTGGCTGTATCGGCCGCCATCATGCCCTTTGCGCCCAATTTGACCCGTCACTTTCTGCGACGCCACGAAGGGCAGGTGAGCGAGCCGGAGATCAAGCTGCTGCTGTTCATGCTGTTCGTCCTGGGTGGCCTGGCGGCGAGGGCCAACAGCGAGGCGGTCCTGCCGGCCTACATTCTGGGCTTGGTCGTGGCCGGCGAGCTGCGGCACCACAAGGAGACGGTCTATCACATCCGCGTGGCCGTCTTTGCGCTGCTCACGCCGTTTTACTTCCTCAAGGCCGGCGCTCTGATCAAGGGCAGCGCCATCGCCCAAGGCGCTTTGGTCATTCTCCTGCTCCTGCTGATCAAGGTGGCGGCCAAGTTCCTTGGCGTGTATCCAACGGCCAAGCTCTTTCGCCTGGACAACCGCCTCTCCATGTACACCACACTGTTGATGTCAACGGGCCTGACCTTTGGTACGATCTCAGCCATGTTCGGCCTTTCCCGCAACCTGATCGATTCCAGCCAGTATTCGACGCTGGTGGTCGTCGTCATCGCGAGTGCCGTCGTCCCGACACTGATCGCCCAGAAATGGTTCCAGCCTCAACATGAACTGTCAGAGGAGACTGCCAATGGAGTATAAGAAGATTCTGCACGGACTGGATGGGTCCGAAGGCTCATTCAAGGCGCTGGAGCACGCCATCGAGTTGGCGCGGCGTTTTGACGCGGAACTCCACACGATCAGCGTCGAGGAGGTGCCGCACTATCCCGGGACCGTCGGTGAGGTGGTCGAGTCTAAAGAGGCGGCCAACGGCAGGTACGGCCAGGCGATGCAGCGAGCCAAGCAGATGGCCAAGGAGCAGGGCATCGAGCTGCAATGCCACGTGCTGGTCGGCCATGAAGTCAAGACCATCGTGGAATTCATCGAGGAACGGGGCTTCGACCTGCTGGTCATCGGGTTCATGGGACATTCAAGGCTCTACGACCGGGTGATGGGCAGCACCTGCCAGGGTCTGGTCCGCCTGGCGGGCTGTGCCGTGCTTGTGGTGAAGTAACCATGAAGCCCAAACTCGTTATTTCGCTCGGCGACAACCACCGAAGGGGGATTGGCACGCCACTCTTGTTGCTTGATCGGATGCTCTGCGAGGTCGAGGAGCATGCGCGTGGGCGAGAGGTCCGCTCCGTGTTCTACTTCGAGCGCAATGGACTCTCCGCAGACCAAAAGGCAGGCCTGCTGGCGCAGATCGCGCAGATGCGGGATCTGCTCCAGGAGCTCAAAGACGGCCTGGGGCTGGAAGCGGAGGTCGAGGATGTCGGACGCAAGATCTGGGGACAATGCTCGATGTTCTGGGAAGTCCTCGTTGGGACGAAGAGCAGGTATCTCAAAGGGTACGGAGAACCGCCTCCGGGGCTGGCGGAGTACCTGGACCCTCGGATAGACCTCCTGATCGAGCGCCTGCGGAATTTAACGGACCTCGTCCGCCCTGCCAAAAGACGACTTGAAGGGCATGACTCGTAAGAGACCCAGAGTGCCGGATCAGAACGAGCGGCGTGAGAACGCTCTGCGGCCCAACCTGCGCTTGGGCTACGACCGCGATGCGTTGGGCATGCACTTGATGTCCCGCGAGGCCTTCCGGATTGCCGAGTCGCAGTTCCGCCGGGCCGTGTGGCTCAACCCCTTTGAACCGGAATTCAAGAACCACTTGGCTTGGTGCCTGTACAAGCAGAATGAGCTTGCCGAAGCGCAGAAATGGGCGCAAAAGGTCCTCGACCAGAAAGAGGATCCGAACACCCGCGTTCTTCTGGACTTGATCGGAGGGAAACTGGATGGCAAGTAAGGATCGGGCTGAACCCTATGGACACAAAGGACAACTCAATGGAATCCGCGCGAAGTAATGCTCCTGTTCCAGGCAAGTGGCTCAATCGAAATGTCTTCGCCTTCGGCCTGACCAGTTTTTTAGGTGACTTCGGCCATGAGATGGTGACGGCGGTACTGCCGCAGTTTATGCAGACCATCGGGGCGTCCGTAGCGGCGCTGGGCTTCATTGAGGGCGTCTCGGATGCGACCTCCAGCTTCGTCAAACTCGGCGCGGGATTCCACAGCGACCGTGTCGGGCATCGCAAGGGGTGGGTAGTCATCGGCTATGCCCTGACAGCGATTGGTATTGCCGTCATCACCTTCGCGTTCGCTTGGCCGCTGATCCTGCTTGCGAGGGTCGTGGGTTGGTTGGGGCGGGGCATTCGCGGTCCGTTGCGGGATGCGATGTTGGCCGATTCGGTCAAGCCGGAGGATCGCGGCAAGGCATTCGGCTTCCACCGGGCCGGAGACACCACCGGTGCCGTCGTGGGGCCTCTGGCGGCTTTCGGGTTGCTGAGCTTGGCCGCCGCACACCCGGCCGTCGCCAACGCGGTGATTGGCTGGATACCGGGGCTCTCATTGGCTGCGGGCTGGCCGTTCCGCGTGATCTTTCTGCTAAGCCTCGTTCCGGGCCTGCTGTCCGTGGCGACAATGGCCTTCATGGTTCGGGAAAAGCGGCGAGCCCCAAACCACGAGATGCGATTTTGGGGTACACTGCGCGCCATGCCGCAAGCGTACCGATCCTTCCTGCTGGCCGTGGGCCTGTTTGGCATTGCGGATTTCGCGCCCACGTTGATGATCCTGCGAGCCACGACCGTCCTCGAACCCAAGCTGGGGTTGCTGGAAGCCGCCCAAGTGGCTGCACTCCTCTACACGCTCCGCAACGCCGTATACGCACTGGCCTCCTTCCCAATTGGCGCGTTGAGTGATCGTTTCTCCCGGACGCACTACCTGGCCGTCGGGTACGGCGTCGCCGTGGTCACATTCCTTGGCTTTGCTTTGGTTGTCCCGGCGGTTTGGTGGTTCGCGATCTTCTTTTCGCTGGCCGGCGTGTTCATCGCTTGGGAAGACACAATGGAAGGCGTAGCCGTCCGCGATTACGTCCCAACGGAGATCGCCGGCACTGCCTATGGAGTGCTGGGCGTGGTCAATGGGGTCGGGGATTTCGGATCCAGTCTGGTCGTCGGCCTGCTGTGGGCCGGCATAAGCCCGGCGGCGGGTTTCCTCTACGCCGCGATCATCGGTCTGTCCGGCGCGATCCTGATGGCCAGAATACCCGACCCATGTCGGCATTTCAGCCCCAACTGAAAGGCTCATGGGCGTTTTGCCACTAGTGCAGGACGTGCCGCGTGAAGCCAGCCCCCACTGGATCGTGGACTCATGTCCGAACTCCGCAGTCGCTACGGGCCCGTACCATTCCCCACGCTCGGGAAACACAGGAACATACGAATTCCCCGCAGCAAAGTCAATAGCGATTCCGCAAAGTTCGCAGGACAATCGCACGATTGTGCCAGTGGGGATGTCAGGACGTTAGCGGCAGGCGAAAGACCTTTCGACGATTCGGTCAACCTTAGGGGCTCTGCCCCCCGGTTATTTCGTCCGCGCCATCCGCCTCCCGCGGCAGAAGACAGCAAGTGGCACGTGTCATCATAACCCATACTATGGCCACGGCTTATAGAGGCCGGAGGCGGGCTGCGACCCTTGCTGTTTCCGACGACCCGGCCCATTTTTCTTTCTGAAATCTGCTGTAACGTTTTGTCATGCTCAACGTCTTATTATTAAGTAGAGTTGACCTGAAGCTGCACACGGTCACAGGGATGCGACGGGATATCGCAGGCTACGCGATTGCAGAACCGTTGCGGAGTACCGGCTGCGGGTATCTTCCTGAGCACTTTACCTCCTTTCACTGATGGGCCGACTGGCGGAGGTCGGCCTTTTGCTTTTGTCCGTTGATTCCCCAGCCGTTCGTCTCTACAATGGTAGTCATGCGAATCCCATTGACCAAGTATGGATTGCCCCAGGTGGTTATCTATCCGCTGGCTATTCTGGCGGCGATGGTCGTCTGCTTTGTGATTGGCCTGGGCCATCTTGCGAACGGGGCGGCGGCTTCATGGACGGTTCCGGCCGTGTGGGCGGCGGAGCTTGTGCTGCTGGCAGTGCTGGCGTGGTCCCTGAGCTTCTTTCGCGACCCTCAGCGGGAGATACCCCGAGATGACAGGCTGCTGCTGGCCCCTGCCGACGGCACGATACGGGATATTGAGACGGTGGACGAGAAGGACTTCATCGGCGGTCCGGCGTTGCGGATCGGCATTTTCTTGAGCATTTTCAACGTCCATATCAACCGGTCCCCCTGCGATGCGAAGGTCCAGAAGATCACCTATCGTCCAGGCAAGTTTCTGAACGCGATGAATCCGCAGGCCGGAAAGGTGAACGAGTCAAATGACGTGGCCATGGTGCAAACGAAGCAGCCGAACGACCGGCTCCTCGTCCGCCAGGTCAGCGGCGCGATCGCCCGGCGGATCGTCTGTGCCGCCCGGGTGGGGCAGCAACTCGCCGCCGGCGAGCCGTTCGGTATGATTAAATTCGGGTCGCGCACCGAACTCTATGTGCCCGCCGGCGAATACATGGAGTGCATCGTCCGGGTCGGGGACAAGGTCAAAGCGGGCATGACGCCGCTCGTAAGATATCGCAATGGATGATCGACTGCTTACGTTTATGATGTGTGGGTACGAGACGGCAGCGGGCAAGAACTGAGGTCCTGGAGTCAATAGCGAACATGAATGCCAGCCATCCAATATCAAATCGCAAATCGAGAGGGCGTCTGCTCCGGCGGGTTCGCCGGCAGCGCGTCAAATACATTACGGTCCTGCCCTCGCTGATCACGATCCTCAACGGCATGTTCGGCTTCACGGCCATTGTCTACGCCAGCAAGGCCGTGGACGGAGGCACTGCCCGAGTCTCGCATTTCGCCATTGCCGGCTACATGGTGTTGCTGGCCATGTTCGCCGATATGCTCGACGGCAGGCTCGCCCGGATGAGCCAGTCGACGTCCAGCTTCGGCGGCCAGTTGGACAGCTTGTGCGATTTAGTCAGTTTCGGCGTCGCACCGGCGTTTCTCATGCTCAAGGTCATGGAGAGCGAGCTGGTATTGACGGGCGACTTGAGCGCCGACATCCTGCATCGGTTCGTCTGGCTGGTGGCCGTGGTCTACATAAGCTGTGCGGCAATCCGCCTGGCCCGGTTCAACGTGGAGAACGATGAGAACGAGGCAGCCCACATGAGCTTTGCCGGCCTGCCCAGCCCGGCAGCGGCAGGTGTGCTCGTCAGCCTGGTCATCTTCCACGAGGAGGAACTGCCGGGGACGAGTCTGCTGGTGTATGCCCTGCCGTTCTTCGCCCTGGCCGTGGGCATCCTCATGGTCAGCCGGATTCGCTACCCGCATATCGTGAACGTGTATCTCCGAGGCAAGCAGCCGTTTGACTACCTCATCAGGGTGCTTCTATTCCTCGGCCTCGTCATCTGCCTGAAACAGACCGCCGTATTCCTGATCTTTGTGGCGTATGCCGGCGGCAGTGCCCTCAAGTGGCTCTACTTCAAAGTGACGAAACAGAAAAGCCGGCTCGCCGCCGCGGGTGCAGAGCTCCCCGCTACGAACCCAAGCCCCCAGTACGACACGCACAATCCGCAGTGATGCTGTCCGTTCGAGACTCGCCATAGCATCTCCCAGGCGATTCGCCTTTTCCCTGCATGAAAGCCTCACCCTGATTCCATCCGCCGCCCGTCATACACGCAAATAGGCTTGCATGCCGGGGGCGGGGATTGTAGAATACCAGTAACAACTGAGATACGAAGGCGGGCCGGGAATCCTCTCATATTCTTGGCCGTCGTCATATTCTTGCAGCTTCTTTCATATTCGCCCACCTTCGTACTGCCAATTGCCGTCCGCGCCGTGATCGTCTGTACCCAGGGCGCGGGATCGTGAGTCGTTGTCATCATTCCTATGAAGGAGGCGAAACATGGAGACAACCGCACAATTCAGGTGGGCAGTCTTCCCGTGCCTCGTCGCCCTGGCCCTCTCTCCGGCTGCCTGGAGCCGAATCCTCTACGTGGACGATGACGCAAACGGGCTCGACGATGGCTCATCCTGGATCAATGCGTACCGGCATCTTCAGGATGCGTTGGCCGACGCGAATGTCTCGGAGAAGTCCGTGGAGATTCGTGTCGCGCAGGGCGTCTACCGGCCGGACCAAAGGGCCGGCGTCACGTCGAGCGACCGGAATGCAACATTCCGGCTCCTCAGCGGGGTCACCCTCAAAGGCGGATATGCTGGCGCCGGTCGGCCGGCCCCTGACGCTCGCGACATAGAAGTGCATCGAACTACGCTGACCGGCGATCTCAAGGGTGATGATGCGCCCCCAAACGCGGGTTCAGATTCTTACTTATGGCAGTGGTATCTTTGGTCGCCGGCATCGGGCAGGAGGGAGAATAGCCGCCACGTGGTGACAGCGAGCGGAACCGATGGCAGCGCTGTTCTTGACGGCTTTATCATCTCCGCCGGCAATGATGACCTATCGGAGCCCGGTGTTCGTGAGGCCATTCCAGTAGGTCTTGGTGGCGGCATCCTCAACGTCGGCGGCAGCCCCACAATCGTCAACTGCGCGTTTTCCGGAAACTCGGCCGGCAAAGGCGCGGCCATCTACAGTGACGACGTGGACCTGACTCTGACGAATTGCACGTTTCGCGACAATCATGCGTACAGGGGAGGCGGACTGTACAATGAGAATGGCACGGCGACGCTGGTCGGTTGCATCTTCATCGGCAATTCGGCGTACAGGGGCGGTGGGGGTCTGTATGGCGAGGCGAGCCAGGTCGCAACGAGTCATTGCACATTCAGGCGGAACGATGCGATTGGAGGTTTCGGTGCGGCGATAGCGAATTGCGGTCGAAGCACGACTGTGATCTCCAACTGTCTCTTTGAAGCCAATCGGGCGAATTTCGGAGCCGGCATCTGCAACTACGACAGCAGTCTCACATTGACAGCCTGCACGTTCAACGGAAATTCCGGAGCGGGACTCGGCTGCTACTCCGTGGACTACCCCAGCATTGTCAATGCGACCAATTGCATTCTCTGGGATGGCCAGCAGACTGGGAGCATTGCGATCAGCGGCCCCGGCTCGACAATTCGAATCTCTTTCTGTGACGTCAGAGAGGAAACGGCAGGACTGCACGATGCATACGAAGGCGTCCTCTGGGGCGACGGCAACATAATAGAGGTCGATCCCTGCTTTGTCAGCCCGGGATACTGGGTGGACCGTCGCACTGCACGTGATAACTCAAGGGACGACGTTTGGATTGACGGCGACTTTCACCTGAAGTCTCAGGCCGGACGGTGGGAACCGAACAGCAAGAGTTGGGTCAAAGATACCGCAACGAGTCCTTGCATCGATGCCGGCGATCCGAATAGCCCTGTTGGCGACGAGCCCTTCCCCAATGGCGGCCGAATCAACATGGGCGTGTACGGTGGTACGGCCGAGGCGAGCAGGTCCTACTTCGGTGAGCCGGTCTGTGAGACCATCATCGCCGGTGACATCAATGGCGACTGCAAGGTGGACTTCACGGATTGGGCGATCCTGACAGCCCACTGGTTGGAGGAACGGTAGAATGGCAGGTTCCATAGTGAACGAGGAGAGATGCCCATGAGGATTTCAGGACAACTAGGTTATGCGCGCTGTCTCTGTGCGGCTGGTATTGTTCTGACCCTGTGTGCGAGTCTGGCCACGTGCCAGGAGGCTGAGCCGGGCAAATGCCCTGGCCGCCTCCCAGACGCCCGCCTTATCTAAGTTGACGCGTTGGAAGTTGATCAGCCGTGCGGACCGCAGGAGCTGCTTGTTCTCACTCACGCGTACCTCGACATGCACCGGAAGCCGCAACACCTGATCGCCGACGGTCACATCCGTATACGTCACAGTACAGGTCCTGCCCCCTTTGTGAGAGACATAGTCCACCGTCCCGACCTGGTAGATCTTTGACCCGACGCCAGTGCCGCTGCTTGTCACGTTGGCATCGACGACCACCTTCTCCGGCCTGGCAGGCAGTTCGGCCACAAGCCTGGCTAAAGCAGAAGCGTCGCCGCCCCGGTCGTATTGGTATCTCATCGTGCCCAACTGCCGTTGCTGAGCGTCGAACAGCTCCATCGACTCGATCCGATTGCTCTTGGCATGAACCTTCATCTGGGCGACCTTCCTCTTGACGCCATCCACATTCTCTCTTCCCTTCAGGTCAACCACCCTGTCGGTGCCCTGGCTTGCATCCTTCAGCGACCCGAGGTCGCTGACATAGATGCGCCTTGCGAGAGCCTCTGCCTCCGCAAATCGCATCCCCTTGAGTCTGGTCATGCCTCCTCCCATCTCGAATGGGGCCTTCTCGCCAAGCGGTTTGGGATAGGTGGTGTTGACCGGGACCCAGTCGTGGTACCCCTCGTGACCCATACGAAAGCCAATCTTGTCACTGAGGACCGCCAAACCCCTCCAGGTATACATCAAGCCGCCGCCATGGGGCTCCGACCACGCTACGGCAACGGCGTAGTAGTCTTGGCAGACCCAGTATCTGGCGAACACGGCTGTATTTCTGTCGTCCTTATCCATGTTCAGTTCGGTGATGACATCGAACTGGATCAGGCCGGCCTTCTTGCCGACCGGGCGGATCTGAGCCAGAGCGACGCCGGCGGTGATCGACAGACCCAGGACGGCCGCAACTGTCCATAGCCGCCGGTGAACGCGTGTCTTCTTCATGTCCCTACTCCTCAGGATAGGTCAATATCACGTCGTCGGAGACCGCCTCTTGCACGAGCAAGGCCGGGGTCAGAAGGAAGTCCGTCTGTTCCTGTATGGCCAGGCCATAGTCGAGCACCCGGTAGTGTGTCGCAAGGACTTCCGCCCTCAGCCTGGCGGCCTCGTCATACTTGCCCTGGCGGCGTGCCTCCTCCGCCTCCTGCAGTTGTCGAGCGAAGGGCGGGGTCCTCAGGTCAGGGGCTTTGGTCGCCCCCATGACCAGACCCAGCAACACGCCCACCAACACGATCAGTAATACCCATCGCGCTCTTGATGCCCATTCGTGCCTCATGCTCTTCTCCTCTCAGAGACTATTGGTAAGGGACTGCTTAGGAATGACTCGCGAGCAGGTGGATAGACGGGGCCTGTCCGCGTCCGTGCGGGTCCTTCGCTCGCCTGTTGATCGCCTCCCCGATGCATCGCCTACGCTCCTTTCTCCCGAAGGAAACATACGCCTTCCGTTTTCTGGCATGCCTGCCATCTCTCGTTCCAATACGCAAGGGCGCTAATCCTGGTTGTCATTCTTACCCCCGCTGCCGCCCTCTGTCAAGACTTTCCGGAATTTGAGCCATTCTCAGCGATGCGAAACCGTAAGGTAGTGTAGTGATGATGGTCAGGAAAGCACCGGCCATTCATGGAAGGGGGACGATTGCGCCTTGTCAGGCCAAGGTTTACCCGCTATATTTTCCGTGGACAAGCTCTTTTTTGGAGATAGACGTTGGCGAAGGCCCAGGACGCCGGAAGGACCCGACATGTATCGCTGATCGCCCGTATGGTCGTTGCAGTCGTTGCGATCGGCTGGGTGCTTCGCGGGCAGGACTGGGCGGAACTGGGGCAGGTGTTCCGGCGGCTGAACCTGGGGTACTTCGCTTTGAGCTTGGCGGTGTTTACCGCAAGTCAGTTGATTATCGCGTTTCGCTGGTGGCTGCTGCTGCGGGCCCAGACGATCTGCATCGCGGCGGGCGCTACTGTCCGCCTGCATTTTTTGGGACTCTTCTACAACAACGTCATGCCCGGTTCGGTGGGGGGGGATCTGCTGAAGGCCTGGTACGTCACGAAGCACACGGAGAAGCGTCTGGCGGGGGCTTTGAGCGTGCTGGTGGACCGGGTAGTTGGACTGGTCGGGCTGGTCTTCATGGCTGTCTTCGCGTACCTGCTGTTCGCTCGCGGCTCGCTTGGCGGTTCGACCGAGACCAGGTCGGGCGGGGTAGGGCCGTGGCTCGGGCAACACAAGAACCTCATCTTCTGGGCTTTCGTGGGAGTTTTGGCTGTGCTGGTGATTGTGCTGGTGCAGCCTTACGGCCGTGCGAGGCTCAGGCGGACATTGGGGCGGGCCGTGCATCGCGGCATCGACCTCCTGCTGGAGGTCAAGGACGCCGCCCTCGTCTACTTGAACAAACCACTGACGGTGCTCGGGGCGATGGCGTTGACCTTTGTCGCACAGAGCGTGGTTATTGTAGCATTCTGGCTGCTCGGCCGCAATCTGGGCATCGAAGCCGGGCTGACCCACTACTTCCTCATCTTCCCGGTGACGTGGGTGGTCGGGGCTCTGCCGATCAGCGTCGCGGGGCTCGGCGTGGTGGAAGCGGGGACTGTCGAGCTGTTCGTCCGCTTGACCGGAACGCCGGCGGAAAACGCCCTGGCGCTGGTGCTGTGCCAGCGGCTCATTTGGGTCGTGGCCTCCCTGCCGGGAGCGGCGGTGCATCTGCTCGGGACCCATCTGCCTGGAGAATTGTGTTGACTTGGGAATTTGCGCAAGTTAAGTTACTCGCGTCGGATAGGGACGTGGTGGCCGATACGCGGGCAGTTGTGAATGGCCTTTTCGGGGTGGTAGCAAAGGGCTGTACTGAGTAATGAACATTACGCGTCGCTTTAAGAGCTACTTCCTGCGTGGTTTGGCGGTCTTGTTGCCGACGATGCTGACTGTCTGGATCCTGGCGTGGGGCTACGGCCTGATCCAAAGGAACGTCACTGTCCATATCAACAAGGGGATCGTGAAGGCGCAGACCCGGGTGTGGGCCCAGAGGCATCAGGGGATCTCTGAGGACGCGGTCAAGAAGTACGAAAGCGATCTAACCGAGAGATTTGCCAAGGGCTTTGCCGGCTCGATTGTGGGCATGGGGGTCGCCATGGTGGCGATCGTTCTGGTTGGGGCGCTTCTGGCTAGCGTTGTGGGTAAGGCCCTGTGGCGCGTCATCGAGGCATCCATCATGAATACGCCGGTCTTGCGACGGGTATACCCCTACGTCAAGCAGGTGACTGATTTCGTGCTACCTCCCGAGGATCAGAAACGGATGTTCTCGCGAGTGGTGGCTCTGGAGTATCCCCGCCCGGGGCTGTGGACCATCGGCTTCGTCACCGGCTCGGGCCTGAGGAGAATCTCGCAGAGCGAGCAGCGGGAATTCCTGACTGTGCTGATCTCGACGTGCCCGACGCCCATCACCGGGCCCGTGGTGTTTGTGCCCAAGGAGGAGACGATCGCGCTGGACATGACGGTTGAGGAGGCGGTCCGATTCGTCGTCAGCGCCGGCGTGGTCGCGCCGAACGGCCGGTGCCCGAGCGCTCGGCCCGCGGCACTTGTCGAGCAGGAGAAATGTTGAACGTGCGACCGTACTCATTTTAAGGAGATCCATCTTGCTTTTCACGATCACAGGCAAACAGATCACCATCAGTGAAGGCCTCCGCAACCGCGCACAGGAGAGGACCGAGAAACTTCCGAAGTACTACAGCGGCGTCAACCAGGTGGATGTCATCGTCAAGGGCAGCGAGGGGGGAAAGACCGGTGTGGAAGTGATCGCCCGCGGGGAGCACGGAAACGTGTTCGTGGCCACGGAAACGGGCGACGACGCCTATCAGTGCATCGACCTGGCGGTGCACAAGCTGGAGCGCCAGTTGCACAAGAAGAAGACGAAGGAGCGCGACAACAAACACGTGGGCGGACGCGGGTCTGCCGAGTGAGGTGACTTCACCCGGTGGGCCGATGCGCCGGCGTCCCGGAATGACTACGAGTGATACAACCGGACGTTAAGGATGAAATTCAAAGAGTTTGTGTGTTTCAAGGCGACCATCCCTGCGTTGAAAACCACGGATCGGGACGGGGCGATCAGCGAACTGATCGCCGCCCTGGTCGAGGCCGGCAAGTTGTCGGCGGGGCAGGCCAAGGATGTCACGAAGGCCGTGATCAAGCGGGAAAACGAAGCCAGCACCGGCATGGGCAAAGGTGTGGCGGTACCGCACGTCAAGCACCCGGCCGCCAAGCACGTCATCGGCGCCCTCGGTCTCAGTGCCGAGGGAATCGATTTCTCTTCGCTCGATGAACAGCCGGTGTACTCCGTGATCCTGCTGATCAGCCCGATGGACAATCCCGACAAGCATCTGCAGGCCATGGAGAACGTGTTCAAGCACCTCCAGAAGGAGCGATTCCGCAAGTTCCTGCGGCAGTGCCGAACGCCCGAGGAGCTCCAGGACCTGCTGAACGAGGCCGATGAGAAGCCCTCATGGTGATCCTGGCCGAGCGGAACGCTGAGCCTGGGATTCACGCGGGAGACGGTACGTTGGGAAAACCGGTTTGCGAGAGGATCGTTGAGATCAAGAACGCCGAGGGCCTCCATATGCGCCCCGCGCTCAAGTTCATCGATATCGCCAACCGGTTCAGCAGCGATATCCGGGTCCGCAACGACCAGATGACCGCCGATGGCAAGAGCATCATGGAGATGAGCATGCTGGCCGCCACGTACGGAACCCGCCTGACGATCCGGGCCGAAGGCGCCGACGCCGAACAGGCCGTCAGCGAGTTGCGCGAGCTTGTCGAAGTCCGCATGTTCGACGAGCCGCCTCCGGAGTGCAAGAGTCAGCCGACTGAATAAACGCGGATATGGAGATAAAAAAAGGAATTGCGGTTTCGCCGGGTGTCTCGATCGGCAAGTGCCTCATCATCGATTCGGAAGACTATCGGATTCCCCGGCGACCCATCGAGCCTGCGCAGCGAATGGCGGAGATCCAGCGGATTCGCAACGCGTTTCGCGAGGCCGTCCGCGAATTGACTGCCCTGGAACAGGCTCAGGAGCAGGAGCCGGAGCCGGCCGGCAGCGGGCGCATCAAGGACATCTTTGCGGTGCATCTGCGCCTGCTGCGGGACAAGAGCCTGCGTCGCAGGATCACGGACCTGATTCACTCGGAGCTGGTGACGGCCGAGTACGCCGTCACCGCCATCCTTCGTGAGGTCGCCTCCCACTTCGCCGGCGCCAAGGATGCGTACATCAGCGAGCGGGCCGCCGACTTCCTTGACGTGGAACGGCGTCTGCTCAAACGACTGCTGGGCCACAAGCGCGAGGACCTCGGGCACCTGCGGGAAGAGGTGGTTGTGGTGGCGCGGGAGCTGAGCCCGATGCAGACGGCCGGGTTTGACAAGAAGTTCGTCAAGGGCATTGCCTCGGATGCGGGCGGGCGAACGAGCCACGCGGCCATCGTGGCGCGGTCCCTGGGCATCCCCGCCGTCGTGGCCCTTGAAGACCTCACCGAGATCGTCCACGACGGCGATGCGGTCGTCATCGACGGCAATCGCGGCATCGTGATCGTCAACCCGGACGAAGAGACGATTCGTCAGTACGAGGCCTATGGGCGAGAGTTCATCGCCCTCGAACACAAGCTGGATGCCCTGCGGGACGAGCCGGCGGTCACACGCGACGGCGTGCGGGTCGCGCTGCTGGGCAATATCGAGTTCCCCGACGAGGCCCGGGTTGTTCTGGACCGGGGTGGCGAAGGCGTCGGGCTGTATCGAACGGAGTTCCTGTATCTCAATCGCCCGACGGAGCCGACAGAGCAGGAGCACTACGAGGCGTACGCGACCACGGTCCGCGTCTTCAGGCATCGGCCGGTGATCATCCGGACGGTGGACCTGGGGGCCGACAAGTACACGCAGCGGCGCCGCTACGTGCCCGAGCCGAACCCGTTCCTCGGCCTGCGCTCCATCCGCTACTGCCTGCAGAACCTCTCCATGTTCAAGACGCAGTTGCGCGCCATTCTGCGTGCCTCCGTGCTCGGCGAGGTCAAGATCATGTTCCCGCTGATCACGAACATCCAGGAGCTGATGCAGGCGAAGATGATCCTGCATGACGTAATGGAGGATCTGGATGACGAAAAGATCAAATACAGGCGGGACATGAAGGTGGGCATCATGATCGAGACGCCGTCGGCGGCCCTGACGGCGTCCACCCTGGCCCGCGAGTCGGATTTCTTCAGTATCGGGACGAACGACCTGACGCAGTACACGCTGGCGGTGGACCGGGGCAACGAGCTGGTCTCCACGCTGTACTCCTCGGCGGACCCCGCCGTGCTTCGTCTGATCCGCATGGTGATTCAGGACGCCTACAAGGCGCAGATCGACGTCTCGGTATGCGGGGAGACCGCCTCCGAGCCCGAATACGTCATGCTGTTGCTGGGCATGGGGATTCGCACGCTCTCCCTGTCAGCGCCGCTGATTCCGGAGATCAAGCAGGTGATTCGCTCGGTGACCATCGAGGACTGCAACGTCCTGGCGAGGAAGGTGCTGGCGATGAACTCCGAGAGGCAGATCTCCGCGTACCTGCGAAACGCGGTGCGCCAGATCCTGCCGGAGGTGTTCTGACGGATGGCCCATCGAAAATCAGAAGTGGAGTTCTGCAGAAGGGAGATTAGGCCTATGTCCTTCAAGAAGGTGGTGACGGTCCCAGGAGGTTCTTCTCGGGAGACGGATGGACGTAGAAGCTCTACACGGCAATCCTGATGATTCTTCAGAAAGTCCGGCGGGTCTGACCGCGGCCCGATGCACGCTGGCCGTGCGATTCCGGATCGGAGGGGCCTTGAGGTTCCTCTCCCATGCGGAGACGCTGCGCGTGTTTCAGCGGGCCTGCGCCCGGGCCGGGATCGCCGTCAAGTACTCACAAGGGTTCAATCCGCATCCGAAACTGTCGTTGCCCCTGCCCCGGTCGGTGAGTGTGGAATCGGACGACGAGCTGCTGGTGGTCCGGCTCTCGAGCGAGCTGCAGGAGGCGGAGGATGCCTACACGACGCGGGTGCGCCGGTCGTTGCAGGAGGCACTGCCGGTGGGGATCGACATCGTCGGTGTGGAGCTTGTCGGGTCGGGCTCGTTCCACGCCCGCTCGGTGGATACTGTGTTCCGCCTCCGCGGGGGTCCTGTGGCGGATCTGGCGGAACGGCTCAAGCAAAGGGTACAGGTCGTCCTGGCGAGCGAGAGCTGGATTGTGGCTCGCAAGCTGCCAGGAGACCGGAAGGTGCGCCGCATCGACGTCCGGCCGTTCCTGGAATCCATCCAGCCGGTCGAGCAGGGCGTCCTGGTCCGGTGCAATGTGACGGCGGCAGGCTCCATCCGAATCGAGGAGATCCTGCAGCTTCTGGAATTGAAGGCAGAGGATCTGGCGGTCTCCATTCGAAGGACCGCCGTCGAGTGGGTCTCGGCATGACCTCTGAGTGGAGAACCAACGAGGCGGGGTATGCCCCGATATAAGGAATACTTGAAGATGCCAAGAGAAATGTTGATCAATGTGGCGGAGAAGGAGGAATGCCGGGTGGCCGTCGTGGAGGGCACCACCCTGGAGGAGTTGTATGTCGAGCGCTCCAGCGCCGGCACCCACGTGGGGAATATCTACAAGGGCAAGATTGTCAATATCGAGTCGGGAATTCAGGCGGCCTTCATCGATATCGGAACCGAAAAGAATGGCTTCCTGCACATCAGCGATCTGCACCCCCGCTACTTCCCGGGCAATAAAAACCAGGGTCAGCTCGTCGAGAATATCGGGCGGCGGCAGGCCCTGAAGGATCGGCCGCCCATGCAGAGCTGCCTGCGCAGGGGCCAGGAGATCGTCGTGCAGGTGACGAAGGAGGGGGTCAAAACCAAAGGGCCGACGCTCAGCACGTACCTGGCGCTGGCCGGCAAGCACCTAGTCATGATGCCGTGGATGCGGGGCTACGGGATCTCGCACAAGATCGAGGATGAGGAGGAGCGCAAACGCCTGGCCCAGGTGTTCGATGAAAACAAGCCTCCCAAGGGCCACGGGTTCATCATCCGCACCGCCGGCGAGGGCGCCTCGAAACGCGACATTCAAAACGATCTGCGGTATCTCAACCGGCTATGGAGTGCCATCGAGACGCGGATGGAAACGGAGAAGGCGCCGGGCGACATCTACCAGGAATCGGACCTCGTGATCCGCGCCCTGCGGGACACGTTCGGCAGCGACATTGTGAGAATCATCTGCGATTCGGAGGCCACCGTTCGCAAGATCAAGGACTTCCTGTCGATCGCCGCACCGCGGCTCAAGCCGAAGGTGGTCTGTTACGACGGCAAGATCCCGCTGTTCCACAAGTACCAGATCGAGGACGAGATCGCCAAGGTCCAGTCCCGCACGGTGGAGCTCAAGGGCGGCGGCTCGGTCGTCATCGAGCAGACTGAGGCCATGGTCTCCATTGACGTCAACAGCGGACGCTATCGCAAGCAGAAGAACGCCGAGCAGACGGCCTATGAAAGCAACATGGAGGCCGCCGTCGAGATCGCCCGGCAACTGAGGCTGCGCGACCTCGGCGGGCTGATCGTCTGTGACTTCATCGATATGCGAAGCCAGAAGCACCGCAAGGAGGTGGAGCAGGCCTTCCGCGAGGTCGTCAGGAGCGACCGGGCGCGGACCAAGATCCTGCGGATCAGTCGCTTCGGCGTCGTCGAGATGACCCGACAGCGGATGCGCCCGTCGCTGCACCTGAGCACGTACCTGGCCTGCCCGCACTGCGCCGGCACCGGCTTCGTCAAGAGCCACGAGTCACTGGCCCTGGAGATCATCCGCCTGCTGAACCTGGCGGCCTCCAAGGACCATATCCGGCGCATCGAACTGTCCGTCTCACCCGAGGTGGCCGACCATCTCCAGAACGAGATGAGGG
>Ga0315274_10005538_pt1 | contig 18478 bp, 13 predicted proteins | sample YL17G02_20_MG_FD_203700 | JGI IMG/M metagenome (GOLD analysis project Ga0315274, IMG submission 203700) | Sediment microbial communities from Yellowstone Lake, YNP, Wyoming, USA - YL17G02_20 | ecosystem: Environmental > Aquatic > Freshwater > Lake > Sediment | place: USA: Wyoming | collected...
AGGGTTTTAGGCGGTCGCCATTCCCGGCCATAAATGGCCGGGCTATCGAAAAGCAATTTCAATCGCAGTCCAAACCATGAATGGCCGGGCTATCGAAAAGCAATTTCAATCGCAGTCCAAACCATAAATGGCCGGGCTATCGAAAAGCAATTTCAATCGCAGTCCAAGCATGAATGGCCGGGCTATCGAAAAGCAATTTCAATCGCAGTCCAAGCATGAATGGCCGGGCCAATCGAATTCGGAAACGGCCTTGTCCATCTAATTAGGTTGATGCCCATAATGGCCGGGCTAAGGAAACGCAAAACCGGGATTGTCCATGAGCTTAACTTAGCGCCATTCGGGTCAGACCCCGCGAGGCCTGACCCCAAGATTCCTTCGCCAAGGCTTCGTAGGGCTACGTAGGACAGGTCCGACTTCGTCCCGCAAGGCGGGACTTCGTCGGACAAGTCGGAGGACAAGTCAGTCCCGATTCCTTTTGCCCATTCTATCTAACTGCCGATGCTTCCGCAAAATCGTCATCCTGACACCCCCTGAACCTTGACCCTGAGCGGCGAGGGATTAGAATTTCCATGAGCCAACGCATTCCGCGTTTGGCTTGACAAAAGAGACCGCTTGTCTAAAATAGCGCTTTCAAGCTGGTGTAGCTCAGACGGCAGAGCGGCTGATTTGTAATCAGCAGGTTGGGGGTTCGATTCCCTCCGCCAGCTCCAGGGTAATGATTCTCGGGGAGGGGTGCCCGAGTTGGCCAAAGGGAGCAGACTGTAAATTTGCCGCCGTAAGGCTACGGGGGTTCAAATCCTCCCCCCTCCACCATTCTGCTTCGCTCCCTGCAAGGGAGCTACGCAGAATGCCCTTCGGAGTCCCGCATAGCGGGACGAATTAGGGCAGACGAATCGTCCGGCAGGCCGGGCTGAAATGGGTGATTGTTCGAGATGGTTGAGGACCGGGGCGAAGTCTGGCGCCCGCCCAAGTTGAATTGGAGCCGGGGTTTTGCCCGGGATTACGCGGGTTGCATGCGGCCGGGATCGGAAAAGGTTGTTTTCGGCGGTTTCTTCATTAGAATATAGGGCGACATAGAGAGCGGGAATAGCTCAATTGGTAGAGCATCAGCCTTCCACGCTGAGTGTTGCGGGTTCAATTCCCGTTTCCCGCTCCAATAATTTGACTCTCTTGAGGTTATAGGTTATAATATCAAATTCACAAAGAGAGCGGTAGGGGAGTATGAATTTTTGCGCCCAAGTAGCTCAGTCGGTAGAGCACTTCCTTGGTAAGGAAGTGGTCGCCGGTTCGACTCCGGCCTTGGGCTTCAGAGAGTTCGGAAAAGGAGGAGGAGGAGGAGGATAAATGGGAAAGGCTAAATTTGAGCGGATCAAGCCTCACGTCAACGTGGGCACCATCGGTCACATCGACCACGGCAAGACCACTCTGACCTCGGCCATCACCAAGGTGATGGAGGAAAAAGGTCTGGCCAAATACGTGAGCTACGATGAGGTCGCCAAGGCGAGCATCTCCCAGGGCCGGCGGGACGCGACCAAAATTCTGACCATCGCCACCGCGCACGTGGAATACAATACCCTGAAGCGCCACTACGCGCACATCGACTGTCCCGGCCACGCCGACTACATCAAGAACATGATCACGGGCGCGGCGCAGATGGACGGCGCCATCCTGGTGGTGAGCGCCGCGGACGGCCCCATGCCCCAGACCCGCGAGCACGTGCTCTTGGCCCGCCAGGTCAACGTGCCCTACATAGTCGTTTATCTCAACAAGGTCGACCTGGTTGACGACCCGGAGCTTCTGGATTTGGTCGAGCTTGAAGTCAGAGACCTCCTGAACAGCTACGAATTTCCCGGGGACAAAATCCCGATCATCCGGGGCAGCGCGCTGAAGGCTCTTCAGGGCGACAAGTCCGACGTGGGCGAGGGCTCGATCCTGAAGCTGACCGACGCGATTGACGCCTACATCCCGGAGCCGGTCCGCGATATTGACAAGCCGTTCCTGATGCCGATCGAGGACGTGTTTTCGATCAGCGGACGAGGCACCGTGGTCACCGGAAGGGTTGAGCGCGGGATCATCCTTCCCAGCAGCGAGGTTGAGATCGTGGGCATCCGTCCCACGGCCAAGACCGTGGCCACCAGCATCGAGATGTTCCGGAAAGTTTTGGACGAAGGCCGTGCCGGGGACAACATCGGCATTCTTTTGCGGGGCACGAAGAAGGAGGAGGTTGAGCGCGGTCAGGTGGTTGCGAAGCCGGGCAGCATCACCCCTCATGCCAAGTTCAACGGCAAGGCCTACATTTTGACCAAGGAGGAGGGCGGCCGCCACACGCCGTTCTTTACCGGGTACCGCCCGCAGTTTTATTTCCGAACCACGGACGTGACCGGTTCCGCGACATTGCCTTCCGGGGTTGAGATGGTGATGCCGGGGGACAACGTTAGTTTGGAGATTGTGCTGGTGGTCCCGATCGCGATGGAAGAGGGGATGCGTTTCGCCATTCGGGAGGGCGGGCACACGGTGGGCGCGGGCGTAGTGACCAAGGTTTTGGAGTAAAGGCGGTAACTGAATAATGGCAAAGGACGCAAGGGCAATAATCACGCTGGCTTGCGAAGTCTGCAAGGAACGGGTTTACACCACGACCAAGAACAAAAAGACCACGCCGGACAGGCTCCAGTTGAAGAAGTACTGTCCGCGCTGCCGTAAGCACACCTTGCACAAGGAAACCAGATGATAAACCATAGGCCAGTAGCTCAATTGGCAGAGCACCGGACTCCAAATCCGGGGGTTGGGGGTTCAATTCCCTCCTGGCCTGCCAGCTAACCCGGAGAGAAAAAAATGTTTCTGACGAACGAAAGAGTTTTTCTTTATGGCATTTACAGCCTGGGAGCGGCGCTGTGGTTCCTGCTCTGGGAATTTCTCACCACCATTTTTTCCTTTCTCCCGCCCCTCGGTTTTCTGCAGTCGAGGACGGTGGAAAGCATGGTTTTCGCCGGGGTGTCTTTGGCGATAAGCGTGGCCGCGGTGGAGGCGGTGAGACGGAACCGGAAGTCGCGGGAGTTCGGGGTGGAGGTGGTGGTTGAGACCAAGAAGGTGACCTGGCCCACGATGAAGGAGTTGCAAGGTTCAACCCTGGTGGTGATCCTGATGTCGCTGATCTCGATGTTCTTGATCTTCGGCATGGACAAAATTTTCGACGCGCTGATCAGGGTAGTCTTTCAAACCCTTTAACCCGGAAGAAAAGAGCGATGGAAGAGCAAAAACTTAGTTGGTACGTTGTCCACACTTACTCCGGTTTTGAGGAGCGCGCCAAGCAGTTCCTTGAGGAACGCATCAAACAGGCGGGCCTGGAGAAGAAGTTCGGGGAGGTTCTGATCCCGAGCGAGGAAGTGGTGCAACTGGTTGAAGGCAAGCGCAAGGTGAGTCACCGGAAGTTTTTTCCGGGATACATCCTGGTGCAGATGACGCTGGACGAGGAGACCTTTGCGCTGGTGAAGGGGACGCCGAAAATCACGGGCTTCGTGGGCGGGACCCTGGACGCGCCGGCCATACCGAAGGACGAGGCTGAGCGTCTGACTCAGCGGATCAGGGACGGCATCAACAGGCCCAGACTCAAGGAAGAGTTGGGCCGGGGCGACGTTATTCGGGTGATTGACGGCCCGTTCGCCAATTTCAACGGGATCGTTGACGAGGTGAAGCCGGAAAAAGGCAAGGTGCGGGTGCTGGTGAGCATCTTCGGGAGGCAGACGCCGGTGGAACTGGATTTCGTGCAGGTGGAAAAATCTTGAGGTGAGATGATATGAAGAAAATAACCGCGAAGATCAAGTTGCAGGTCCCGGCCGGGCAGGCCACGGCCAGTCCTCCGGTGGGACCCGCGCTCGGACAGCACGGGGTGAACATCTCGGAGTTCATCAAGAAGTTCAACGCGCTGACCGGCAAGGAAGAGCCGGGGATCTTGATCCCGGTGCTGGTCACGGTTTACCAGGATCGTTCTTTCACGTTTATAACCAAGAGCCCGCCGGCGTCCGTGCTGCTCAAGAAGATGGCCAAGATCGCCCAGGGTTCGGGCGAGCCGGGGACAAATTTTGTGGGGCAGGTGAGCAGGGACCAGGTCCGGGAAATCGCAAAAATGAAACTCGCAGACCTCAACACCAAAGACCTGGAGGGGGCAATCAAGATCATTGAGGGCACCGCGAGGAGCATGGGAATCCAGGTGGTATAAAGGAGGTTGTGATGGCGCACAAGGGCAAACGGTACGACGCGCTTAAGGCCAAAGTTGACCGGGTCAGGCTCTACGGCCCGGAAGAAGCGGTGAAGATGCTCAGCGAGTTCAAGACCGCCAAGTTCGACGAGACCGCGGAAGTGGTGTTCCGGCTCGGGGTTGACCCCAAACACGCCGACCAGATGGTCCGGGGAATGGTCAACCTCCCGCACGGCCTGGGCAAGTCGGTCAAGGTGCTGGTGTTCGCCAAGGGCGAGAAGGAGAAGGAGGCCCAGGAGGCGGGCGCCGATTACGTTGGCGCCGAGGACCTGATCAAGAAGATTCAGGAAGGCTGGACCGATTTTGACAAGACGGTGGCGACTCCGGACATGATGGGGCAGGTGTCCAAGCTGGGCAAGGTGCTCGGGCCCAGGGGGCTGATGCCCAACCCCAAGACCGGCACCGTCACCTTCGATGTCAAGAAGACCGTGGGCGAACTGAAAAAAGGCAAGCTCGAGTTCCGGGTGGAAAAGGCCGGGATCGTGCACTGCGGGTTCGGCAAGCTGAGCTTCGGGTACGAGAAGCTGATGGAGAACTTCAATACCCTGGCCGACGCGGTGATCCGGGCCAAGCCGGACACGGCCAAAGGGACCTACGTCAAGAGCGTGACGGTTTCGGCCACCATGAGTCCGGGGATAAAAATTGACCCGCTTAAACTGCGGGAACTGAAAGCCGCATAATATTTCACGGGAGGCGGTTGTGAAGAAGCAGGAAAAAATGACTTTGGTGGAAGCTCTGAAAAAGGATTTGAGTTCCACCTCCGCGGTGCTGGCGGTGAACTTTCAGGGGCTCAAGATGGGGGAGATCACCGAGGTCCGGAACCGGGTGAAGGAAACCGGCGGGGACTTCCGGGTGATCAAGAACCACCTGATCAAGATCGCCGCGGACCAGGTCGGGCTCAAGGACCTGGACGAGGCTTTGAAAGGCCCCACTGCCCTGGGCTGGCACAAAAAGGACGTGGTGCCGCTCTGCAAGGCGGTGGCCGAGTGCATGAAGAAATACCAGGCGCTTAAATACAAGGGCGGGGTAGCCGAGGGCAAAAAACTGGACGAGGCAGGGATGCTGGCCATTTCGCGTCTGCCGGGAAGGCGGGAGATGCTCGCGCAATTGGCCGGAGGTTTGTCCGCAGGCCCCAGGAATTTGCTTGGCCTCATGAGCGCGTTGCCGGTCAAGATGGCCGGGCTTCTCAACGCGCTCCAGGGGAAGAAGCAGTAAACCGAAACTAAAAGAAGGAGGATACGGCCGTGGGAGAGAAAGTTATGGTAAGTGAGGAGCAGGTATTTGAATTTTTTGACAGCCTGACCATGTTGCAATTGAGCGAGTTCATCAAGAAGTTCGAAACGCGCTACAACGTGATTGCGGCGGCGCCAATGGCAATGGTCGCTCCGGGCGGAGCGGCTGCCGCGGCGCCGGTTGCCGAGGAACAGACGGAGTTCAGCGTCATCCTGAAGGAAGTCGGGGACAAGCGCATAGACGTGATCAAGGAGATCCGTCAGATCACCGGACTGGGGCTGAAGGAGTCCAAGGAACTGGTGGAGAAGGCGCCCGGCCCGGTCAAGGAGGGCGTATCCAAGGAAGACGCCGAGAAGATGAAGCAGAAGCTGGAGTCCGCGGGCGCGAAAGTGGAGATTAAATAACAGCTGATGAGTAAACGCACCCCCGCTTCAAGGCGGGGTCAAGGAGGCTAGGATGAAAAAACAGGCTCTGCCCAGCCGGCCCCGGAGGGACTTCTCAGTGATCCCGCGGATCATGGAAATACCCAACCTGATCGAGATCCAGAGAAAGAGCTACACGCAATTCTTGCAGATGGACGGCCCGCCCGAGCAGCGAAAACCCGAAGGGCTGCAGGCAGTCTTCAACAGCGTGTTTCCGATCAAGGACAGCAAGGGGAATTGCAGTCTGGAGTTTGCCGAATACCGTTTCGAGCAGCCGAAGTTCAGCGAGGACGAGTGCCGCGAGCGCTGGATGACCTATGGCGCGCCCATGCAGGTCAAGGTCCGGCTCGTGGTCTGGAACCTCGATGAGCAGACCGGCATCCGCACGCTCCGCGACATCAAGGAGCAGGAAGTTTATTTCGGGGAAATGCCCCTGATGACCGACAAGGCCACCTTCATTGTCAACGGCACCGAGCGGGTGGTGGTGAATCAGTTGCACCGCTCGCCCGGGGTGTTCTTTGACAATGACCGCGGCAAGACCCACACCTCGGGCAAGGTGCTTTACTTCGCCAGGATCATACCCTACCGCGGGTCCTGGATCGACCTCGAATTCGACCACCGCGACATCCTGTTCGTGAGGATCGACCGCCGGCGCAAGCTCCCGGCCACCATCCTGCTGCGCTCGCTCGGGTTCACCACCGAGGAGCTTTTGAACTTCTTCTACCAGACCGAACGCGTCTATTTTGAAAAGGGCAAGACCTTCAAGTCGATCAATCCCAAAGTGCTGGAAGGACAGAACGCCATAGCCGAGATCAAGCACCCCAGGACCGGCGAGGTGATCGTGGCCAAGGGAAAAAAGATCAAGGCCAGCCACCTGCGCCGCCTGGCCGAGGCCCGGGTCGAGCAGGTCAGGGTGGAAGACCACGAACTGGCGGGGAGGGTGCTGGCCCACGACATTTTCGACTCGGAGACCGGCGAGGTGCTGTTCGAGGCCAACGAGGAGCTGGACTCTGAAAAGGTAATCCAGCTCAAGAAGCAGGGGATCAACCAGTTTGACCTCATCTTCTTCGACAACATCAGGATCAGCTCCAGCTTGCGCGACACCCTGCTGATGGACAAGGCGACCACGCCCGAGGAGTCGCGCATGGATATTTTCCGCTGGCTCAGGCCCGGGGACCCGGCCAGCCAGAAGAACGCGGACCAGCTCTTTAACAGCCTGTTCTTCAACCCGGAGAGATACGACTTGGGACGGGTGGGCAGGATGAAGATCAACCAGCGGCTGACGCTCTCCATCCCGGAAGACGTTCACATCCTGACCAAGGAAGACATCATGGCCGTGGTCAAGTATCTGATCGGTCTCAAGGACCGGAGAGGCGAGCCGGACGATATCGACCACCTGGGCAACCGCAGGGTGCGCAGCGTGGGCGAGCTTTTGGAGAACCAGTTCCGGATCGGCCTGGTCCGGATGGCCAGGACCATCAAGGAGCGAATGAGTTTCCAGGAAATCGATACCCTCATGCCCCACGACCTGATCAACGCCAAACCGGTCATGGCCGCGGTCAAGGAGTTCTTCGGCTCATCCCAGTTGAGCCAGTTCATGGACCAGACCAACCCGCTGGGAGAGATCACCCACAAGCGCCGGCTGAGCGCGCTGGGCCCCAGCGGCTTGACCAGGGAACGCGCCGGGTTCGAAGTCCGCGACGTCCACTCCACCCACTACGGCCGAATCTGCCCGGTGGAAACCCCGGAAGGACCCAACATCGGGCTGATCTCCAGCCTGACAACCTACGCCCGGGTAAACGACTACGGCTTCATTGAAAGCCCATACCGGACGGTCAAGGACGGAGTGGTCACCGACGAGATTCTGTACCTCGGAGCATGGGGAGAGGAGAAACACACCATCGCCCAGGCCAACGCCCCCATCGACAAGAAGGGCAAGCTCCTGGGAGACTCCACCATTGCCCGCCGCAAAGGAGATTTCGTCCTGGTGTCCCCCAATGAAATCGACCTCATGGACGTATCCCCAAACCAGGTCGTCTCGGTCGCGGCATCCCTTGTGCCGTTCCTCGAACACGACGACGCCAACAGGGCTTTGATGGGTTCCAACATGCAGCGACAGTCGGTGCCGCTGCTCATGACCGAGGCGCCCATAATCAGCACCGGCCTGGAAGCCAACGTCGCCAAGGACAGCGGCGCCTGCATTCTGGCCAGGCGCTCGGGGACCGTGGCCAGCGTGGACGCCACCAGGGTGGTGATCGAAGCCGACGAGCCCGGCGGTTCGGCCCTGATCCCGCCTCAAAGCGGGACGAAGGGCGGCAACGGCGACCGGGGGGTCGACATCTACAACCTGGTCAAATTCCGCCGCTCAAACCAGGGCACCTGCCTCAACCAGCGGCCGATCGTTAGCAAAGGCGATCACGTTGAGAAAGGGCAGGTGATTTCCGACGGCGCGGCCACCGAAGGCGGAGAACTAGCGCTGGGCAAGAACGTCCTGGTCGCGTTTATGCCCTGGGGAGGGTACAATTTTGAAGACTCCATACTGGTCAACGAACGGCTGATCAAAATTGACACCTTTTCCTCCATACATATCGAAGAATTCGAGTGCACCGCGCGCGACACCAAGCTCGGCCGGGAAGAAATCACGCCCGACATCCCGAACGTAGGCGAGGAAGCGCTTAAGGACCTGGACGAGAACGGCATCGTCAGGATCGGGGCGGAAGTCAAGCCCGGGGACATCCTGGTGGGAAAGATCACGCCCAAGAGCGTGACCCAGTTGTCGCCCGAGGAAAAACTGCTCCGCGCCATCTTCGGCGAGAAAGCGGGAGACGTCAAAGACACCTCGCTCCGGGTTCCGCCCGGGGTCGAAGGGGTGATCATTGACGCCAAGGTGTTCTCGCGCAAGAGCCCGGGAAGAGAAAAAGGCAAGGGCGCCAAGAGCGTGGAAGAAGAGCGCCTGATCCAGGACCGCGACGACGAGATCCGGATCATCAAGGACCAGGCCGTGCGCCGCATGCTCAAGATGGCCGGCGGGAGAAAGCTCGCCGCCAAATTCACCGATCCCAAAAAGGGCAAGATCACACTCAAGAAAGACTCCGAGGTCAACCAAGAGATGCTCAATGAACTGCCCATGGAGTTCTGGAGCCAGCTGCCCCTCGAGATCGACCCGGACACCGAAATGGAGATCACCGCCCTGGTCGACCGCACCCTGGAACAAATCGACCTGGTCGAAAAACTGATCTCGGAAAAAATCGAGCGGCTCTACAAGGAAGAGGAACTCCCCCCCGGGGTTCTCAAGATCGTGCGCGCTTACGTGGCGATCAAGCGCGCGCTCTCGGTGGGCGACAAGATGGCCGGACGCCACGGCAACAAAGGGGTGGTCAGCCGGATTCTGCCGGAGGAGGACATGCCCTATCTGCCCGACGGCACCCCGGTGGACCTGGTGCTCAACCCTCTGGGCGTGCCCAGCCGCATGAACGTGGGTCAGATCCTGGAGACCCACCTGGGCTGGGCGGCCAAGAAGCTGGGCGAGGAAATCGACAAGATGATCCGCGAGAAATTCGGCGTGGACCAGCTCCGCAAATTCCTGAAAAAAATCTACAGCTCCGACCGGACCAATAGTTGGGTGGATGAGCTTGAGGACCGGCAACTGGTCCAGGTGGCCGGGAGTCTGCGCAACGGCGTCTGGATGCAGAGCATGGTGTTTGACGGCGCCAAGGAAGACGTAATCAAGGAGTTCCTGGTCGATGCCGGACTGCCGGTGAGCGGACAAAGCGTCCTGTTCGACGGCCGCAACGGAGAGCCCTTCAACCAGGACGTCACCGTCGGATACATGTACATGTTGAAGCTGCACCACCTGGTTGATGAGAAGATCCACGCCCGGTCCATCGGGCCGTACTCCCTGGTCACCCAGCAGCCCCTGGGCGGGAAAGCCCAGTTCGGAGGACAGCGGCTGGGCGAAATGGAAGTCTGGGCCATCGAGGCCTACGGCGCGGCTTATACCTTGCAGGAGTTCCTCACCGTCAAGAGCGACGACATCCAGGGCCGGACCAAAATGTACGAGAACATAGTCAAGGGCAGGAACGAATTTGAGGCCGGTCTTCCGGAGTCGTTCAACGTTCTGGTCAAGGAACTGCAGAGCCTGGCCCTTAACGTGGAACTGTTGAAAAAAGCGGAAAATGAATAGCAACCTCAAACCTCAAAGGGGGATGAATAGGTGAAACATCTGGCATTTGGACTTTTTGAAGAGCCTAAAAAACCCATAGCCTTCGACGCCATCCAGATCAGTCTGGCCAGCCCGGACAAGATCAAGGAATGGTCGCGGGGCGAGGTCAGAAAGCCCGAGACCATCAACTACCGGACTTTCAAGCCCGAGCGCGACGGACTGTTCTGCGCCAAAATTTTCGGACCGATCAAGGACTACGAATGCCTGTGCGGAAAATACAAACGCATGAAGCACCGGGGCATCACCTGTGAAAAATGCGGGGTGGAGGTCATCCCCAGCCGGGTCAGGAGGAGCCGGCTCGGACACATCGACCTCGCAACACCCGTGGCCCACATCTGGTTCTTCAAGAACCTGCCCTGCTACATCGGGCTGCTGCTCGAAATATCCACCAAGGAAGTCGAGCGGGTGATCTATTACGAGGCCTACGTGGTGGTGGACCCGGGCAATTCGGACCTGGAAATCGGCCAGGTCCTGAACGAGGAACAATACCGCAACTGCCTTGCCGAGGGCAAAAAATTTGAGGTGGGCATGGGCGCGGAAACGCTCAAGCGCATCCTGGCGGACCTGGACCTGGAGGCGCTCCGCAACAAGCTGCGCCGGGAAATCCAGGACACCAACTCCGAGGCCAAGAAGCTCAAGCTGGCCAAGAGGCTCAGGCTGGTCGAGGCGTTCATCGCGTCGCAGAACCAGCCGGAATGGATGGTGCTCGAGCGCATCCCGGTGCTCCCGCCCGACCTTAGGCCCCTGGTCCCGCTCGACGGCGGACGCTTCGCGACCTCGGACCTTAACGACCTCTACCGCCGAGTGATCAACCGCAACAACCGCCTGCGCCGGCTGATCGAGCTCAACGCGCCGGAGATAATCATCCGCAACGAGAAGCGGATGCTGCAGGAATCGGTTGACGCCCTGTTTGACAACGGCCGGCGCGGACGCGCCGTGGCCGGGCCCAACAAGCGCCCGCTCAAGAGCCTTTCCGACATGCTGCGCGGCAAGCAGGGACGCTTCCGCCAGAACCTGCTCGGCAAGCGGGTGGACTACTCGGGCAGGACCGTGATCGTGATCGGTCCCGAGCTCAGGCTGCACCAGTGCGGACTGCCCAAGAAAATGGGACTGGAGCTGTTCAAGCCCTTCATCTTCAGCAAGCTGGAAGAGCGGGGGCTGGCCAGCTCGATCAAGGCCGCCAAGAAGATGGTGGAAAAAGAAGAGCCGGTGGTGTTCGATATCCTGGAAGAAGTCATCCGCGAGCACCCGGTGCTCCTGAACCGCGCGCCCACCCTCCACCGGCTCGGCATCCAGGGGTTCGAGCCGGTGCTCATCGAAGGCAAAGCCATCCAGCTCCACCCCCTGGTCTGCCAGGCCTTCAACGCCGACTTTGACGGCGACCAGATGGCCGTGCACATCCCGCTCAGCCTGGAAGCGCAGGTGGAAAGCCGCGTCCTGATCATGTCCACCAACAACATCCTCTCGCCCGCGCACGGCAAGCCCATAATCGGCCCCACCCAGGACATCGTGCTCGGCATTTACTATCTCACGCGCGAGAACCCGCTGGCCAAAGGCGCGGGAAAGGCCTTCGCCAGCCCGGACGAGGTCGAGATGGCCTACACCCATCACGAGATCGATGTGCACGCCCTGGTCAAGATCCGCATCAACGGCAAGCTGGTCAACACCACGGTCGGAAGGGTGCTGCTCTATGAAATCTGCCCCAAGCAGATCCCCTTTGAAATGGTCAACCAGGTCATGAAACGCAAAGAACTCGATAACGTGATCTACTACTGCTACAAGAACGCGGGGCTCAAGGAAACCGTGCTGCTCTCCGACCGGCTCCGCACCCTGGGATTCACTTACGCCACCATCGCCGGGATCAGCATCTGCATCGACCACCTCAAAATCCCGGCCAAGAAGGCCAAGCTGCTCGAGGACACCTACAAGTCGGTGCGCGAGATCGAGAACCAGTACCAGAACCAGGTCATCACCGCCGGCGAGCGTTACAACAAAGTGGTTGACCTCTGGGGCAAGGCCACCGAAGAACTTGCCGCGGAACTTACCAGAGATCTCTCCGAGGACAAGCTCAAGGACGCCGAAGGCAAGGAAATGACCTACGAGAGCTTCAATCCCATTTACATGATGGTTGACTCGGGAGCGCGCGGGTCCACCCAGCAGGTCCGGCAGCTCTGCGGCATGCGCGGACTGATGGCCAAGCCCAGCGGAGAAATCATCGAAACCCCCATCACCGCCAGCTTCCGCGAAGGACTCACCGTGCTGCAGTACTTCGTCTCAACCCACGGCGCCCGCAAGGGACTGGCGGATACCGCGCTCAAGACCGCCAACTCCGGATACCTCACCCGCAGGCTCGTGGACGTCGCACAGGACGTCATGATCACTACCCAGGACTGCGGCACGCTCGACGGCATCGAAATCGCGCCCCTGCTCGAAGCCGGCAAAGTGATCATCCCCATTTCCGAGCGAGTGGTCGGCAGGACCGCCTTGCGCGAAATCCGCGACCATCTCGGAAAACCGATCGTCAAGGCCGGCGAGACCATTACCGAAGAGGCAGCCAAGAGGATCGAGGACGAGGGAATTGAGCGCGTGCTGATCCGCTCGGTGCTCACCTGCCAGGCGTCCCGGGGGGTGTGCGCGGAATGCTACGGACTGGACCTGGCCCGCGGGCACAAGGTGCACATGGGAGAAGCGGTCGGGGTCATTGCCGCGCAGTCCATCGGCGAGCCCGGCACACAGCTGACCATGAGGACCTTCCACATCGGAGGCGCCGCGGCCGGAGAAATGAGACAGAACACCCACCTGGCCAACTCCTCGGGAACCGTCAAGTTCATGGGCGTGAAGACGGTCGCCAAGAAGGACGGCACCCAGGTGTCCATGAGGGGAGACAGCCACGTCGTGATCGTGGACGAGAACGGGAGAGAGCGCGAAAAATATCCCCTGGTCTATGGCGCCACCATCATGGTCAAAGACAGCCAGAAGGTCAAGCCCGGAGCAATGCTCGCGGAATGGGACCCCTACGCAAGACCGTTCCTCACCGAAATCTCCGGGCGCATCAAGTTCGGAGACGTCATTGAGCACGTCACCATGGAGGACCAGACCGATGAGCGCACCGGACTGTCCACCAAGGTCATCATCCCCAGCAAGCGCGGAGACCTCCAGCCCAGGATCTCGATCAAGGACGCGCAGGGAAAGACCATCAAGATCGCGGGAGCTGATAATTTCGCGCGCTACTACCTCCCCATCGGCGCGCACCTGATCGTCCAGGAAGGGCAGGACGTGGGCGCCGGAGACGTGATCGCGAAAATTCCGAGAGAAACCGCCAAGACCAAGGACATCACCGGCGGTCTGCCCCGGGTGGTCGAACTCTTTGAAGCGCGCCGTCCAAAGGAAGCCGCGGTCATCACCGAAATTGACGGCGTGGTCGAATTCGCTCCGGAGCAGAAAGGCAAGTACGCGGTGGTGGTCAGGCCCGCGGTGGGAGAGCCCAAGACTTATCTGATTCCCAAGGGCAAGGCCTTTGCGGTGCACAAGGGAGACTTTGTGAAAGCGGGAGATAAATTGACTGAAGGATCCCCCAACCCGCACGACATCCTCAAGGTCAACAAGGAAAAAGAACTGGGCAAGTTCCTGGTCGACCAGATCCAGCAGGTTTACAAGCTCCAGGGCGTGCGCATCAATGACAAGCACATTGAAGTCATCGCCCGCCAGATGCTCAAGCGCGTCAAGATCGTTGAGCCGGGCGACACCCAGTTCCTGGTCGGAGACATCGTTGAGAAGCAGATTTTCAACGGCGTGAACGAGGAAGTGATCAAGAAGGGCGCCAAGCCCGCGACCGCGGAACCCAGCTTGATCGGAATCACCAAGGCGTCCCTGATCACCGACAGCTTCATCAGCGCCGCCAGCTTCCAGGAAACCACCCGCGCGCTCACCGAGGCCGCGGTTTACGGCAAGATCGATTACCTGCGCGGTCTCAAGGAAAACGTGATTGTGGGAAGACTGATCCCGGCCGGGACCGGCACGGAAAACTATAAGGAAGTCGGAATCGAGGTTCCGGAGGAGGCCGAGGAAACCGCGAAAGCGGAAGCCAAGTCCGAGGGTTGACAAAACGGGTAAAATCCATAAACTAATGGCTTTAATCAGGAAAGGACTGTAGATGCCGACTATCAACCAGTTGGTTCGGAAGGGACGCGAAAGGCAGGTGCGTAAGAGCAAGTCGAGAGCGCTCGGCTTCTGCCCGCAGAAGCGGGGAGTGTGCACGCGCGTGTCCACCATGACGCCCAAAAAGCCGAACTCGGCTTTGCGGAAAATCGCCAGGGTGCGCATGACCAACAGCATTGAAGTCACCGCCTATATCCCCGGGATCGGTCACAACCTGCAGGAGCACTCGCAGGTGTTGGTGCGCGGCGGCCGCGTCAAGGACCTGCCGGGAGTCAGGTATCACATCATCCGCGGCGCGCTGGACGCGGCCGGGGTGGAAGGCAGGAAGCAGGGCCGCTCCAAATACGGCGCCAAGCGGCCCAAGTAAGGAGCAGTTATGTCGAGAAGAGGCAAAAAATTTGAGCGGAAACTGGTGCCGGACCCGGCCTATCATGACGTTTTGGTGACCGAGTTTGTCAACTGCGTGATGCGCAAGGGAAAGAAGAGCATCGCGGAGGGGATATTTTACGGCGCAATGGATATGATCGGCGGGCGGGTCAAGGATGAGCCGATCGAGGTCGTCAAGAAGGCAATCAAGAACGCCAGTCCGATGCTGGAAGTGAAGAGCCGGCGGGTGGGCGGGGCCAACTATCAGGTCCCGATCGAGGTCTCTGCCCGGAGACAGCAGTCGCTGGCGATTCGTTGGCTGGTCCAGTATGCACGTGAACGTTCCGAACATACGATGGCAGAGCGGATCGCGATGGAAATCATGGATGCCGCGGATAACAAAGGCAATGCCATCAAAAAGCGGGACGACATCCACCGGATGGCGGAGGCCAACAGGGCCTTCGCGCATTATCGCTGGTAAGCATATATTCTCAGGTCGCAAGCGAGAAACAAAGGAACGAGTATTGTCAAATGAGTGCAGTGGCTGAAAAATTGACCGTGGCAAGACCGGTGCCGGTGGAGCGTACCCGCAACATCGGGATCATGGCTCACATCGACGCCGGCAAGACCACCACCACCGAGCGCATCCTGTATTACACGGGAGTGACTTACAGGATCGGCGAGGTGGACAAGGGGACTACGGTCACGGATTGGATGGTCCAGGAGCAGGAGCGCGGGATCACCATCACTTCCGCCGCGGTCAGCGCGGTCTGGCGTGAGTACCAGATCAATATTATCGATACCCCGGGCCACGTGGACTTCACCATGGAGGTTGAGCGCTCGCTCCGGGTTTTGGACGGCGCCATTGCGGTCTTCTGCGCCTACGGAGGGGTGGAGCCCCAGTCCGAGACGGTCTGGAGGCAGGCCGACCACTACCGCGTGCCCAGGATCGCCTTCGTCAACAAGATGGACCGGCTGGGCGCGGATTTCTTCCGCGTGCTCAAGATGATGCAGGACCGCCTGGCGACCGTGCCGCTCGCCATTCAGATACCAATGGGCGCCGAAGACCAGTTCACCGGGATTGTTGACCTGGTCAAGATGAAAGCCGTGGTCTGGGATGACGAGACCCTCGGCGCAAGGGTCAGGGAAATCCCGGTCCCGGAACAACACCTGGAACAAGCCCTGCATTACCGGGAAACCATGCTGGAAAAACTCGCCGAAGCCGATGACCAGTTCCTCCACCTCTATCTCGAAGAAAAAGACCTGGACGAAGACATAATTAGAGCAGCCATTCGCCGCGCAACCCTGGACCTGAAATTGACGCCAACCTTGGCCGGCGCGGCCTTTAGAAACAAAGGAGTGCAACCGCTGCTCGACGCCATCGTCGATTACCTGCCCAGTCCCATTGACGTCCCCCCGGTCAAAGGCCTCAACCCCAAATCCCGGAAAGAAGAAACCCGGAAAGCAAACGTGGACGAGCCCTTCGCGGCCTTGGCCTTCAAAATCCAGACCGACCCTTACATGGGCAGCCTGACCTACATCCGGGTCTATTCCGGGCATCTTGTCAAGGGACAGATGGTCTATAACCCCGGCCGCGGCAAGCGCGAACGCGTCGCCCGGCTGCTCAAGATGCTGGCCAACAAGCGGGAGGACCTGGAGGAGATTTACCCGGGAGACATTGTGGGCGTGGTCGGGCTCAAGCTGACCAAAACCGGGGACACGCTCTGCGCCGAGCACAAACAGATCGTGCTCGAGCAGATGCAATTCCCGGTGCCCGTGATCAGCATCTCGATTGAACCCAAGACCCAGGCCGACCAGGACAAACTCAAGAATTCCCTCACCCGCCTTGAAGAAGAAGACCCCACCTTCCAGGTAAGATACAACGAAGAGACCGGCCAGACCATCATCTCCGGAATGGGAGAACTGCACCTGGAGATCATCGTTGACCGCCTGCTCCGCGAGTTCAACGTGCAGGCCAGGGTCGGAAGGCCGCAGGTGGCTTACAAGGAAAAGCTGGCCGCCCTGGTTGAGACCGAGGGAAGGTTCATCAAGCAGTCCGGAGGACACGGGCAATACGGCGTGGTCACCATGCGCTTTGAGCCGCTCGAAGCAGGAAAGGGGTTCGTTTTCGAAAACAAGGTGCGCGAGGGAAGGGTCCCCAAAGAATTCATCCCCGGCATTGAGCGGGGAGTAAAAGCGGCCACCGAAGTCGGAAACATGGCCGGGTTCCCCGTGGTCGACCTCAAGGCCACGCTCCTTGACGGCAAATATCACGAGGTCGACTCCAGCGAGTTCGCTTTTGAAATAGCGGGTTCGCTGGCTTTCAAGGAGGCGATGCGGAAAGCGGGCATGTTGCTGCTGGAGCCGATCATGAGCCTGGAAGTGGTCACGCCCGAACAATATTTCGGAGAGGCGCTCCGGGACGTCAACGCCCGCCGCGGGAACATCGCGGGCACGGAGACCCGGCCCGGGGTGCAGGTCATCCGGGCAACCGTGCCCCTGGCCACCATGTTCGGTTACGCCAATGACTTGCGGTCATTGACCCAGGGACGCGCCAACTTCACCATGCAGTTCTCGCGTTATGAACAGGTGCCGGAATCGGTAAAAGAAGAGACCTTGCTCAAGGTGAGAGGATACTGATGCTACTCTGCGTAGTCCCGCCTTATAGCGGGACGCTGCGTAGCACGAGACTTTGAAAGGGAGGGACTGAAATGGGAAAGGCTAAATTTGAGCGGATCAAGCCTCACGTCAACGTGGGCACCATCGGTCACATCGACCACGGCAAGACCACTCTGACCTCGGCCATCACCAAGGTGATGGAGGAAAAAGGTCTGGCCAAATACGTGAGCTACGATGAGGTCGCCAAGGCGAGCATCTCCCAGGGCCGGCGGGACGCGACCAAAATTCTGACCATCGCCACCGCGCACGTGGAATACAATACCCTGAAGCGCCACTACGCGCACATCGACTGTCCCGGCCACGCCGACTACATCAAGAACATGATCACGGGCGCGGCGCAGATGGACGGCGCCATCCTGGTGGTGAGCGCCGCGGACGGCCCCATGCCCCAGACCCGCGAGCACGTGCTCTTGGCCCGCCAGGTCAACGTGCCCTACATAGTCGTTTATCTCAACAAGGTCGACCTGGTTGACGACCCGGAGCTTCTGGATTTGGTCGAGCTTGAAGTCAGAGACCTCCTGAACAGCTACGAATTTCCCGGGGACAAAATCCCGATCATCCGGGGCAGCGCGCTGAAGGCTCTTCAGGGCGACAAGTCCGACGTGGGCGAGGGCTCGATCCTGAAGCTGACCGACGCGATTGACGCCTACATCCCGGAGCCGGTCCGCGATATTGACAAGCCGTTCCTGATGCCGATCGAGGACGTGTTTTCGATCAGCGGACGAGGCACCGTGGTCACCGGAAGGGTTGAGCGCGGGATCATCCTTCCCAGCAGCGAGGTTGAGATCGTGGGCATCCGTCCCACGGCCAAGACCGTGGCCACCAGCATCGAGATGTTCCGGAAAGTTTTGGACGAAGGCCGTGCCGGGGACAACATCGGCATTCTTTTGCGGGGCACGAAGAAGGAGGAGGTTGAGCGCGGTCAGGTGGTTGCGAAGCCGGGCAGCATCACCCCTCATGCCAAGTTCAACGGCAAGGCCTACATTTTGACCAAGGAGGAGGGCGGCCGCCACACGCCGTTCTTTACCGGGTACCGCCCGCAGTTTTATTTCCGAACCACGGACGTGACCGGTTCCGCGACATTGCCTTCCGGGGTTGAGATGGTGATGCCGGGGGACAACGTTAGTTTGGAGATTGTGCTGG
>Ga0315274_10005540_pt1 | contig 18476 bp, 15 predicted proteins | sample YL17G02_20_MG_FD_203700 | JGI IMG/M metagenome (GOLD analysis project Ga0315274, IMG submission 203700) | Sediment microbial communities from Yellowstone Lake, YNP, Wyoming, USA - YL17G02_20 | ecosystem: Environmental > Aquatic > Freshwater > Lake > Sediment | place: USA: Wyoming | collected...
AGACATGCAGCCAGAGCCAGTAGCTCTGGAGGGCCGGGACGAGCGGCGTGGCCTCTTTGGGCATCAGGGGCGAGGAGGCCAGGGCCACCAGCCCGATGACGATCAGCATGATGTAGGGGCCGATTTTGGGAATCTTAAACTTCCTGTCGATGATGACGAAGGCCAGGACCGAGGCCCAGGACAGGAAAGAGAGCGATTCGTACATGTTGGTGAAGGGAGCATGCCCGCTTTCGATCGTCCTGACGATGAGGGCCGCGGTATGGATGATAAGGCCCGCCACAGCCAGGGCCGACCCGGTTTTGGCCGAGTTGGGCTTTTTGGAAAAGAGAAAACCCAGGTAATAAAAGGCCGATAATATATAAAGGATAAAGGTGATGACAAATAGCGTGGATTCGCTCATGGTGTTCTCCTTGCCGACATCATGATTTTTTCGAATTCGGCCTGGAAGCTGTCCCTATTCTTGGCGGCGATCCCGCCGGCGATGACCTCGGTCTTGCCCTGGCTTTCTTCAAGGACCGCTTTGATCTCCCAGTGCGGCCAGTAGAAGGCAAGGCCCAGGCCGAGCATCGTCAGGACGCATCCGATCCAGATCAGGTTCGCGCCCGGGTCTTTGGCCGCTTCAAGGACCGAATACTGACCCGCCTCGAAACTCTTGAGTTCGAACGACAGGTCGGTCTCCTTGGCGGCATGGATCCGGTCCATATCCGGAAAGTTGGCGAAGATCCAGCCGAAAAAGATCTTTTCGCCGCCCCGGAAGCCTTCGACAAAGGCGGCCGGGTTGTTGGGCTGGAGGGAACGCGTCTGCGGCTCGTTCCCTTCACCGAGGACGAAATCCGGGATGAACCGGGCCACAGAGATGGATGTCTGGTCCTTGTCGTCGAGTGGTACTTTTTCGCCGACCTTGAGCTTAAGCTTTTTCAAGAAGGTTGGGTCGCTTTTTTTCTTGGACCAGATTTCGACGGCAGGATTGTCCCAGTTCCAGCCGTAGCTGGTCTGGTAAAACGAATACCCGCGGTAGGTGAGGGGCCGGTTCACGACGATCGTTTTGGCCAGGACGGGCTTCGCGTTTTCGATGACCGTGACGGCGCTTTTCCAGGCTTTGACGCTTCCGTCCGGGTAATATTCGGTGGTGAATTTGTCCAAGCGGAGTTCAAAAGAGGCCTTCGGCACGGGAAGGACCTCTCCTTCCTTCAAAGCCAGCTCCTTTCGAACGCTGGTCAGGCCGCTGACGATGCCCCCGGCCAGGATGATGAGCAGTCCGAGATGGACGACATCCGAGCCGAAGATGCCCAGGATTTTTTTCCGGGCCAGCAGATGGACCTTGTTGTCCTGGTCTTCAGTTCTCAGCCTATAGCGGGAGGACGCCAGTGATTTTTCGAGCTCGGCCTTCACTACGGAGAGGGGGGCGCTCTTCTTGTAGCGATCTTTGATCTTCAAGGCCAGCAGGCTTTTGGCTTCCGCCCGGACATGGGGCCTGACCGCTTTTTTCCATTTCGGAGAGAGGCGGGTGAGCGTACAGACGATGATGTTCAGGGCGAAGAAACCCAGAATGGCTAGATACCAGATCGAATGATAGAGCTGTGTCAGCTGGAGGCGGATGAGAAGGCCGGCGAGCTGGCCGTAGCGGGCCGCATATTCTTCCAGACTTCTTTGTTGGGGGATCAGGGTGCCGAGCAGGGAGGCGAAGGCCAGAATGATCAGCAGGACGATCGCCAGCCGAATCGACGTAAAAAATTTGATCAAATCCTTAAAAATCTTGATCAAAACCTTCATTGTCAATGTCCCTTCCTGTCTTGCCCGGCATTTGGGAAAAAGACTAGCAATTTTATAGGATTATTGTGATTTTTGCAATATAAAAATGCGAAGCTCGCCACGCACCTCTCGCGATAGCAGCACCCTATTACTTTTTTCTCAGATCGGCGGCGATCGCCTTGATCTCCGTCAGGTCCCGCCGCATCTCGCTCCAGCCGTACCAAAGCGCATAATCGGGATTGGCGTGAAACGTTCCCTGGAACGTCCTCATCCGGGATGCTCTTTGAGGCGACGCGCCTGATTATTCAAGATTCCAGCATATCCTTTATTATAATGAGAATGTATTTGGCCGATGCATCCAAGGTTCTATTTCTATAGCATTCTAGGGGGAAAAAAGTCAATTTGTTATGGACTGGGACTGATCTTTAGCTTTTTGACCCTGTATCTCAACGTGTCCCGCGAGATCTTGAGCAGCTCCGCCGCCCGCGTCTTGTTCCCACCCGCTTTGTTCAAGGCTTGGATGATGGCCTCTCTTTCCAAATCCTGAAGCGAGCGACCGTCCCCGGATCCAGTGAGATTCTCTCGGCCCGCTAATCGGGACGGAGCCGCTTCGATGTGGATGGGGAGATATTGGGCGGAAATTCGATGATGGTCCTCGAAGATCATCGCTCTCTCGATGGCATTCTTGAGCTCCCGGATATTTCCCGGCCAGTCGTAATCCTGCAACAGCCGTTCGGTCTCCTTCTCCAGCCCTTCGATTTTCTTGCCGAATTTTGTGTTGTAGTTCGTGATGAAATGCCGGGCCAAGGGAAGGATATCGTCTTTTCTCTCGCGCAAGGGAGGCAGGTAGACGGGACAGACATTGAGCCTGTAGAACAGATCGGTCCTGAATTTTCCTTCCTGGGACTGGACCGTGAGATCATGGTTTGTCGCGGCGATGACCCGGAGGTCGACATCAATGTCCTTCAAGCCTCCCAGCCTTTTGAATGTGTGCGTCTCCAAGAAGCGGAGGAGCTTGGCCTGAAGGGAAAGGCTCAGGCTGCTGATCTCGTCCAAAAAAAGAGTCCCTCGATCGGCGAGCTCGACCAGCCCCTTTTTCTGCTGCTTGGCGTCCGTGAAAGCCCCTTTTTCGTAGCCGAACAGCTCGCTTTCGAGCAGGTTCTCCGGGATGGCCGAGCAATTGATGGCCAGGAAAGGCGCATCTTTGCGCCGGCTGAGATGGTGGATCGTCTGGGCGATGAGGTCCTTGCCGGTCCCGCTTTCGCCCTGCAAGAGGACGATCGAAGCTTCGCTTTCGGCGATTTTTTGGACCATGCCCAGGACCTGGAGCATGCCCTTTGTCCGGGCAACGATCTGGCTGGGATGGAAGTGGCGAGATTCTTTCTCTCGGAAATAGGCGACTTCTTTTTTGAGGTTATAGGCCTCCAGCGCATTTTCCAGGAGGCTCTGGAGCTTGGCCAGGTCGATGGGCTTGGTCAAAAAGTTGTAGGCCCCGCTCCGCATGGCGGTTACGACGTCCTCGATCGCTCCATAGGCCGTGATCATGATCACGGGCAGGTCCGGCCATCTTTTCTTGAATTCCTCGAGCAGATCCGTGCCCTTGACATCCGGAAGCTTCACGTCGAGAAGCACAAGGTCGGGCGTCTCCTCTTCGGCGCGGACGAGGCCGTCCCGGCCTGTCTCAGCCTCGACGACCTGGTAGTTCCATTCCCCCAATTTTTGTTGGAGCGTCCAGCGCATGAGTTTTTCGTCGTCGACGATCAGAATTGTTTTCTTGCCCATGCTCAACGGCCTACGGAGGACGGGGGGATTTCGATGAAAAAGGTCGTGCCTTGGCCGACTTGGCTCTCGACCCGGATGCTCCCCTGGTGGATTTCGATGATTCTCTTCGAGATCGACAGCCCCAAGCCCGTCCCCTCCTTTTTTGTCGAGAAGAAGGGGTTGAAGATCTGGTCCTGATGCGCTACCGGGATCCCCTGTCCGTCATCGGAAACACGAATCTGGAGTTCTTTGCCGGGGCCCTGTTGCATGCGGATCTCGATCTGACCTTTTTTCTGTATAGCAGAAATGCTGTTGAGGATCAAGTTCAGGAGGACGTCTTGGATCTTGTCCGGATCCAGATAGAACCAACTCTCGGGCTCGAGACCTTGGAATTGAAAGCGGATCTCTTTTCCTTTCAACTGGGTCTCGGCCAGCCGGATGGCATTTTCGGCGCAGAGGTTGGGGTTGACGAATCGAAAATTGGCGGCGCTGGGTTTTGCATAGTCCAGCGCATCCTGGAGGATGGTGATGATTTTATCCGTCTGGATAAGGACTTCTCCGAAGATCTCTTTTTGGGGGTCGGACGGCGGCGTTTTTTGGTTGATGATCTCGATAGCCCCCCGGATTCCGGACAGCGGGTTCTTGACGTCATGAACCAGGCCGGCCGCCAGCTCTCCGAAGGCCGCCAGGTGTTCCGCCTTTTCGATCCGCTGGTTGTAGAGATCTTCGATTTTCCGATGGGCTTCTTCGAGCCGTCTGACCATGAGGCGGAAGCTTTCAACAAGGCTCCCGATCTCGTCATGTTTGACGGCCGCCGGCGACGGCGCCAGGTGGCCCACCTGGTAGGATTCCATGTTCTTTTTGAGCTGAGAAATGGGACGGTTGATGATCCGCTCGAAAAGACGCAGGATGATGAAGGTCAGGAGCGAGAGTGCGGCTAGGGCCGCAACCAGCCCTTTCCATTGGTTTTTCCTCAGGGAGGACTCGGCAGCGGAATTGTCGACCTCCACTTCCAGGATGCCGGTGATTTTTTCCGACGGGGCATGGCAGCCTAGGCATTCTTTTTTGTTCTCGAGGAGGATGAAGCTTTGGGCCAACGATTTCGCCTTGACCATCGAGATTTCAGAGGGGATGTTTCGAGACAGAAATCCCCTCAGGCTTTTTTGGATCTGCCCGTCGGCGGCGGCCCCGATCTCTTGACCTTGCGTCGAACGCAAGACCTTGCCCTGCGGAGATAATATGCGGATGGTCTGGATGGCCGCCGAAGAAGCGATCTCCTGCATGATGGACTGGACTTCCTGCTCGTGGCCGGCTTTCATGGCTCGAAAAAGACTGGCATTGACCAGCGAGCTGACGATTTGAATTTTCTGCCGGCTGGTGGCTTGGATAAGCCATTTTTCCGTCCGGATATAGATAAACGTCAGAATGATGGCCGCGGACGCCCCGAAAACGATGATGTGGAGGAGGACCTTGCTCCGGAGGTTCCAGTTTTTGGGGTGTCTCATCACCTGAGAAGGGATGCGGGGATCAAGTGATCATCGTCGGGAATAAAACTGGGCTCGGATTATTTCGCCTTGCTTTTCTTTTTGGCCGCGGCGAGCTTTTTATCCGATATTTCCAGGATGTCTTGGAGGGTGATGCGGTCGAAATAGTTCTTGAGCAGCTCCGTGGCCGCCTTCCAGATCTCATAGGTCCCGCATGTCTTGATCTTGTCGCAGAAGGTTTCGTCCTCGACGCACTCGACGAGGCTGCAGGATCCTTCCAGGGCCTGGAGGATGTCACAGACCCTGATCTCGGAGGGCTTCCGGGCGAGCATGTAGCCGCCGCCCGCGCCCCGGATGCTTTTGACGAGGTGGTTGATTTTGAGGGGGATGACGATCTGCTCAAGATAGCGGATCGAAATCGCCTCATCTTCCGCGACGCTTTTGAGGATCACGGCCTGCTGGTCATTTTTATAATGGCGGGCGAGATTGAGCATGAGTCGGGTGCCGTATCTCCCTTTTGTCGATAGCTTTATCATGCAAGACTCCTTAAGAAATGCTCAAAATCCTAAGCGGACACGCCCATCTTATCCCAGGCGGAAAAATATTTCAACATAAATTTATAGGTTTTATAGAATTAATTGGAATAGGGGAATTTAATCCAAAATCGCCCATATAAATGCCCGACGGGTCCTGTCGGACACTCTTGGAAGGAAACCCTTGCCTAGGGTTTCCTTCCAACGCCCGCTTCGCTCTCTGCCATCCTTCCAAGGAGCATCTGGCGATGAATTCATGGGAGGATGCTCCTTGGAGGGGTGGCAGGGCGGGCGGGTATTCCGGCCGCACGTTGGAGGGGGACCCTGCAAAAGAGTCCTCCTCCAAGAGTGTCCGGGGGGCCCCCGAACCACGCCACCCGTCGGGTACCGGCGCTTTTGTTGGCTTTAACTTGACTCTTTTTGGGCGAGGTTAGAAAATAGGGTGGCCTTTGGGACTATGAGACTGACGGAGTCGTTGGATGAATAAAGAAATATTGCTCGGCGATGAGTCCGTGGCCCTCGGCGCGATTCATGCGGGACTGACGGCGGCTTATTCCTATCCCGGAACGCCCGCTTCGGAGATCATGGAATACCTGGTCAAAGTTTCTCGGGAAAGCCATGGTTTCATCGCCTCCTGGTCCGTGAATGAAAAAGTGGCCTACGAAGAAGCCCTCGGCGTTTCTTTTGCCGGAAGACGGGCGCTGGTCTCGATGAAGCATGTCGGTCTGAATGTTGCGGCCGACCCGTTTATGAGCTCGTCTCTGACCGGGGCCAACGGCGGCTTCGTCGTGGCCGTGGCCGACGATCCCAGCATGCACAGCTCGCAGAACGAGCAGGACAGCCGCTTTTTCGCCCAGTTCGCCCAAATCTTCTGCTTCGAGCCCTCCGACCATCAGGAAGCCTATGACATGACTCGCCAGGCCTTCGATCTTTCGGAAGACATGAATATCCCGGTCATGATCAGGCTGGTGACGCGGCTTTCCCACAGCCGGTCCAGCGTCGAACCTCGTGAGCTGCGCCGGCCGAACGACCTCCATCTTGGTGCACGCCAGTGCTGGACTCTCCTCCCGGCGAATGCCCGGACCCGGTTCCGGAGGATCCTTGACCTGCAGGCCGAGCTGATCCAGTTCTCTAATGCCTCGGCGTTCAACCGGCTGGAGATCAACCCAAAAAACACACGACTCGGGATCATCGCCTCCGGCATCGCCTATAACTATGTGTTGGAAAATCTCCAGGGAGCGAAGGAGAAGCCCTCGATCCTAAAGATTTCGACCTATCCCATTCCCGAGGACAAGGTGAAGACGCTCGTCGGCCATGCCGAGACCATCTTGGTGGCTGAAGAGGGCTATCCGTTGATCGAGAGAAGTCTCAAGGGACTCTTCGGCATCGCGGGGAAAAACCTGGTCGGCAAGCTGAGCGGGCATCTCCCTCTTTCCGGAGAGCTTTCTCCCGAGGTCGTCCGCCGGGCCATGGACCTCAAGCCGCTCCCGCTGCGGCAGCTCGGGGACTTCAAGCTCGCCGGGCGGCCGCCGCAGCTCTGCCAGGGCTGCCCCCACGCCGATACTTTCAATGCCCTGAAGAAAGCCCTGGAAGGGTATGAGCGGTCCAATGTTTTTAGCGACATCGGCTGCTACACGCTCGGCTATTATCCGCCCTACAACGCGGTCAACACCTGCGTCTGCATGGGAGCCAGCGTCGGCATGGCCAAGGGCGGGGCCGAGGCCGGCATCCATCCTTCGATCGCCGTCATCGGAGATTCGACGTTTGGGCATTCCGGCATCACGCCGCTCCTCGGCGCGGCGGCCTTCAACACAAACATGGTCCTCATAATTTTGGACAACTGCACGGTGGCGATGACGGGAGGCCAACCGAGCTTCGCCTCGGGAGAAAGGCTTCTGAAGATTATCGAGGGGGTGGGGGTCCCCAAAGAGCACATCCGGGTGATCGAGCCCTTGCCCAAATACTTGGAGAAAAATGCCCAGGTCATCAAGGAAGAGATCGCCCACCCGGGAATCTCGGTGATCGTCGCGGTTCGGGAATGCCTTGAAGAAGCCCGCAAGAAGAGGAAGAGGTGAGGCGATGAAGCCGCAGAGAAAACAGGACATCATTTTAGCGGGGGTGGGCGGACAAGGCATCTTGTCCATCGCCACCGTGATCGACAACGCCGCCCTCAGAGAAGGGCTCTTCATCAAGCAGGCCGAAGTCCGCGGTATGGCCCAGAGGGGAGGAGCCGTCCAATCGCACCTGCGGCTGTCGAAGGATCGGATATGGAGCGACCTGATCCCGCGTGGCGAAGCGGACATGATCCTGAGCGTGGAACCTCTTGAAGCGCTGCGCTATCTGGATTATCTCCGTCCCGAAGGCATCGTTGTCACGAGCAGCACGCCCTTTATCAACATTCCTGATTATCCGGACAGGGAAGGCCTCCTGGCAAGACTTCAGAATATAAGAGGGAGCATCATCGTCGACTCCGAAAAGCTGGCCAAGGACGCGGGCTCGAGCCGGACCCAAAACACGGTGATGCTGGGCGCGGCTTCAAGACATTTAATCCTCCGGGAGGAGAACCTGCTCGAATATATCCGCGTGCTTTTTGCGCAGCGGGGCGAGCTCATTCTCGAGGCCAACCTGAAGGCCTTCGAGCTGGGCCGCCGGGCCGCCGGATTTTAGACATCATTGCGAGGAGCATCGTGAAGGAGCAATCCGACGCGCATGGTCATTCCGAGCAAAGCGAGGAATCTCCTCTTGCCGCGCGAGAGATGACTGCGTCGGATTGCCAAGGCGAAAAACGCCTGGCTATGGCCATAAGGATTCCATCATGAAAATCAAATTTAAGAATATCGACAGGATCTTCGAGAGAGCCGAGAAAGACGGGCGCAATTTTTTACTCGAGCATGAAGTCTACCGGATGTTAAGACAGGCCGGTCTCCGCACGCCTAAATTCATTTTCGTGGCAAAAGGGAAAAAGATCGACAGGGCGGACCTGGCCGGCTTGCCAAGCCCCGAGCTCGTCCTCAAGGTCGTCTCTCCCCGTATCCTCCATAAAACCGATGTCGACGGAGTGATGTTCGTCAAAAACAGCCCGGCCGCCGTCAATGCCGGCTGCAAAAAGATGTTGGCGGACGTTCCCGGAAAATTCCGGGATTGGGCTGGCAAGTTTGAAAAGAGAGGATCCGTCCGCTCCCTCTCGCAGCCGGCCATTGTTGAGGACATCCGCGGCATTCTCGTCTTGGAAAAAGTCCAATACGAGAAATTTGGCTTCGGCACCGAACTGCTCATGGGCATCCGCAATTCCAGGGAGTTCGGCCCCATCATCACCATGGGCGCCGGCGGCGCGGAAGTGGAATACCTGAGCGAAAGGATCCAAGAGGGAAAGGCGGCATCGATCGGCTCCGCTCACCTTTTTCAGAAAAAAGACATCCTGCCCCACCTCGAGCCGCTTGCCGTCTACGACAAGCTTGTCAAGCCCTTCCGCGGGAAAGCGCCCGCCTTAGCCCTGCCGGAGCTGCGGGACACCTATTTTCGTTTTCTTGAGCTGGCGGCACACTATTCTCCATTCAAGCGGGCCAATCGCTTCGTCATCGAAGAGGCCGAGGTGAATCCGTTTGTGATCCGTGCGGGAAAACTCATCCCTCTCGACGGCCTGTGCCGCTTTTCACGCTTCCATGTTTCCATCAAGGACCGGCCAATCGCCGCGATCGGTCATCTTCTCAAGCCGAGATCCATCGCCGTGATCGGAGTTTCCGAGCGGATGAACCTCGGCCATATCATATTGAATAATATCCTGAGGCAAGGTTTCCCCCGCGAAAAGGTCTATGTCGTTAAGCCGGGAGTCTCCGAGATCGAGGGCTGCCGTTGCGTTCCGGGCGCAGCCGAGCTGCCCGTGACCGTAGACCTTTTTGTCCTGACCTTGGCCGCCGAGCAGAGCTATGACGTCATGGCCGACCTGATCAAACACGGCAAGGCCCGCTCGGTGATCATCATCGCCGGCGGCCTTGGCGAGAAGACGGGCAGCCAAGGCTTGGAGGAGAAAATCGTCGACCTCATCGCGGAAAGCCGCAAGAAAGGCAAGCTCACGCCCGCCGTCAACGGAGGCAATTGTCTCGGCATCTATTCTAAGCCGGGACGGTACGATACGACATTCATCCCCGAATATAAATTGAAATGGCCCAAAAACCCGCCGTCGAACCTGGTCTACATCAGCCAGAGCGGCGCGTTTATGGTCTCGCGGATCAGCAAGCTTCAGCGGTTTGAGCCCCTCTACGCGATCTCTCTCGGCAATCAGATCGACCTGCGCGTTTCCGATTATCTTCGCTATCTCGAGGACGAGGCCAAAGTGTTTGCGGTTTATGTCGAAGGTTTTAAGCCGGGCGATGGGTATGCGCTCGCCGAGGCGGCTTCGGGAATCCTCCGCAAAAAGGGCCGGTCGATCGTCGTCTATAAAAGCGGCCGGACGCCGGAAGGACGGCTGGCCACCTCGAGCCACACCGCCTCCGTAGCCGGCGATTACAGTGTCTGCCGGGCGGTGCTCGAGCAGGCCGGTGTCATCGTGGCCGACAGCCTTTTCGAGTTCGAAAGCTTTATCAAGGGCTTGATGGGCCTGGCCGGAAAAAACTTCTCCGGGAATCGCATCGGCCTGATCAGCAACGCCGGCTTTGAAAGCGTCATCATGGCGGACAGCATCAAGAACCGGGAAAGGTTGGAGCTGGCTTTTTTTACGGATGCCACCAAAGAGCGGCTCTCGAGGATCCTGGGACCGCTCGGCATCGACCGGCTCCAGGACATCAAGAATCCACTCGATATCACGCCGATGGCCGACGACGAGGTTTTTGTCGAGTCCGCCAGGGCGATGCTGGAAGATCCCAACGTGGATTGTGCCGTCATATCGCCCGTGCCGATGACGATGGCCATGCAGACGCTCCCGCCGGGGGACGGTTATGTTGAGAGCATTTACAATCCCGAAAGCACGTCCTCGCGCCTGATCGAGCTCTTCCGGATGACGGAGAAGCCGTTCGTGGTCAACGTCGACGCCGGCGCGGATTATGATCCCATGGCCGCCCATCTCGAGCAGGCCGGAATTCCCGCGTTCCGCCGCTCGGATGAGGCCGTGAAATTCTTGCGAAAATACGTCGGCGCCGGCCTGAAAATCCAGAGGCTGTATCGCCGATAAAGGGCCGAGACCAACGGAGGAAACGATCAAGCGGCGAGTGGTTTCGACTACTTTTTTAATCGTCTGATCGTGTAAGCGACAACGATGGAAAGTGCATAATAGATGAGCACGTCTCCGATGAGCGGCACAACGTCAGATTTACTTCCATACATGGGAGGCGGTGCGCTGCTAAATTCATAATACGTAAAGGGAAATCCACTGCTGGAGTAGCCTACTCTTCCGACATTCAGCACCGCTGGAACAATGAAAAAAAACGCACTTATGATGACAAAACACAACAAAGTCATCCGACCAAAAAATAGTTTGCGCATTGCCTTTTACCCTCCAAAAAAAGGCCAAGAACAGGAAGCAATTTTCTCGGCCCGCGATTTATCCAGTTTCGCGGTGCACGGCTTTCCCTTCCATTGTGCTCGGAATCGATACCGCCCGTCGCGGAAAAATGATATTCTCGGCGTGGGTCGATGTCAAGAACGAGGAAATTGGCCAAATTTTTTTTATCTTCAAAAATCGCATGAGCTTTGGTAAAATCATTCTTGTGCGAGACAGTGGCTTCATCTGGTTCCTCATTTTTTTGGTTGTGGGAGGGGCTGCCGTTATGGGCCAAAACAAAACCATGGAAAAACGTGATTTGCCAACCTATCTGCCTAAAGACATCCTTGGCTGGACGACGGCCGGCGAGGACCAGTGGTTCGATCCTCAGACAATCTTTGATTATATCGACGGCGGCGGCGAAATTTACCGGGCTTACAATTTCCAACGGCTGTTCGTCCGCCGCTTGAAAAAAGCGGGCCAACCCGACATCATCGTGGATTTCTTCGATATGGGATCATCCCGAGACGCCTTCGGTGTTTTTACCCAGGACCTGGAAGGCGACGATTGGGGGATCGGCCAGGGCAGCACCTACAAGAGCGGCCTTTTATCCTTTTGGAGAGACCGTTATTTCATTTCGCTCACGGCCGAGACCGAAACGCCCGAGGCGAAACAAGCCTTGACGGTCCTGGGCAAACACATCGCGGCGGCGATCGAAAAAAATGGGGCGAAGCCGGCCTTGCTCAATTTCCTCCCAACCGGGATGGCCTCAGAAAAAAACGTCCATTATTTTCATAACCACATCATCCTCAACTATCACTTCTATGTCAGCGAGGGAAACATTCTGAAGCTCGACCAGACGACGGAAGCCATCCTGGCCAGAATGGGCGAAAAAGGAGAACGGAGCTATCTGCTGGTCGTCGGCTATGCGGATCCGAAGAAGGCTTCTCAAGCCTTTGCCAGCTTCACGAAGATATACATGCCCGACGCGGCCGAGCCCGGCCTTGTCCAGACCGAGGACAAGAAGTGGACGGCGGCCCGCGTCAAGGACAGATACTTAACGGTCGTCTTTAGCGCTTCGACGGCGGCGGCGGGCAAAGGCCTGCTGGCGGAGGTCGAGCAAAAGATTAAAATATAATAATATAAATCGTCTTTGCGAGGAGCCTTGCGACAAAGCAATCTCATGGGTTCCGTGAAGGGGATGGCTGCGCTAAAAGGAGCGCAGGAAGTTATTTAACGAGTCATAAGGAGGACACGTCAATGAAGAAGAAAGTCATCACCCGCAGGGATTTTTTGCGGGCCGCTGCAGTAGCCCCTCTGGCGGGAGCGCTGAGCTGTGCGGCGCGGGCGGTGCCGACGCCGAAAGAAGAGTCGATCACGAACGTGCCTTTTTCACCGATCCCCGGGGGCAAATGGGAATCGGCCGCATCCCCGGAGAAGTCCCGTGTCGTTCTTGTCCGGGATCAGAATGCGGTGGCGGACGATAAAAAGTTCAACGCCGAAGTCATCCAGAAGATGCTGGATGACGCCGTGAAGGCATTGTTCGGCGAGAAAGACCCTGTCGCCGCCTGGAAAAAGATCGTCAAGCCCACGGATATCGTCGGGATAAAGACCAACTCCTGGCGATCTCTCCCCACGGGCGCAGAAGTCGAGCAGGCGATCAAGCGGAGGCTCATGGACGCCGGCGTCCCCGAAGACAAGATCGGCATCGCCGACAGCGGCGTGCTGAACAACCCGATCTTCCAGCAGGCTACGGCGCTTATTAACGCCCGCCCTGCCCGCGCCCATTATTGGTCCGGCATGGGAGGTTGTATCAAGAACTATATCCAGTTTGTCCCTAACCGCCCCGATTATCATGGCGACGCCTGCGCCGACCTAGCCTCCATCTGGTACCTGCCTCCGGTCAAAGACCGGACCAAGCTGAACATCCTGGTCATGCTCACGCCGCTTTTCCATAATATCGGACCGCGCGGCTTTAACGAACAATATCTCTGGCCCTATAAAGGGCTCGTTGCCGGACAGGATGTCGTGGCTGTGGATACCGCCGGACTCCAGATCTTGAAAGCTCAGAGGCTGAAACATTTCGGCGAGGACCGCCCGTTCGAGACATCGGCCCACCATATCGCCCTGGCAGATACCAAGCACAAGCTCGGCAACAGCGATCCCGCCAAGATCGAGCTCATCAAGCTCGGCTGGCAAACCGACATCTTGATTTGATTATAAATGGGGTCAAACCTACTCGTTACGCATCTTCCCCGAGAGAATCTTGCGTAACGAGTAGGTTTGACCCCGAATAAGAGACGATGCCTATATACGAATATCGCTGCAAGGACTGCCGGAAAAAATCCGCGTTTCTCACGCTCTCGGTCAACGTCAAGCTCGATCCGAAATGCCGGCACTGCGGCAGCCAAAATATGGAGAAGCTTGTCTCGCGCGTAGCGATCTTCCGCTCGGAGGAAAGCCGGCTCGAAAACATGGCCGACCCCTCAAAGCTCGGCGGTCTTGAAGAGAACGATCCCAAGAGCGTCGCCCGGTGGATGAAAAAAATGGGAAAAGAAATGGGCGAAGACCTGGGCGATGACTTCGACCAAGAGATCGAGCAGGCTACCGAAGAAGCCGAGCGGGCGAAAGAAAAAGGCGAGGACGAAGGAGAGAGTTCCGGCTCTGCAGGCAGCGCCACACCCGACGATTTTTAATGCAGCTTAGCTTATATTGAGAGCTCCTTTCTACTGTTGTTAGCGCCATAATAGTTATTCCATTGATTATTTGTAAGCGCTGCGGATTCTCCAAGAAAAGAGATATTACAGGAGGAAGGAGGACCCGCAACATGAACCAGGCGAGTCCTGAAAGGGGGTGGCAATCTGACCCGAAGGGTCATTGCGAGGGGCCTTGTGACGAAGCAAACTGATCCGAAGGGTCATTCCGAGCGGAGCGAGGAATCTCCGCTTTTATCGCGAGAGACATAAGAGGAGATTGCCGCGACAGCTTCGCTGTCTCGCAACGACTGCGTCGGATTGCCACGCCAAGAGGCTCGCAATGACGCGTTAGGCAGATCGCCACGTCGCTCCGCTCCTGGCGATAACACGATAATTATTGCGTTCGTATTAGTGGGTCATTTCACCCACCGCCTGGTCATTGCACCCACTTCTTTCTGAAAAAGTTCCATTCCCATTTATCGCTAATAAGATAATTTATTTATTTTCAATATATTAAATATATAGGAATTATCGGAAAGATTGGCATGAAACCTGCTTATTACCGCAGCCAGGAAAATTTTAGATGCCTAGAATTTTAGTTTTGGACGACGAAAAGCTCATCCGGTGGTCTTTGAAGCAGATTCTTTCCCAGGAGGGATACGAAGTCGATACCGCCGCCACCACGGATGAGGCCCTGCGGCTTTCGCATTCAAAATCCTACGGCTTGATATTTGCGGATTTGGAGATTTGCGGAGACCAAGCGATGGCTCTCTATGGGCAACTGCTGGCCGGCCAGGAAAAGGCCAAGATCATCGTACTCACGGCGCTAGCCAAGGAGCAAGCGGAACAGACGCTGGGCGATTTTAAGACGTTTTTGATCCTGGAAAAGCCGTTTGTTTCCGAGAATATCAAAGCGGTCGCCCAAAAAGCTTTGGGCCTCGCCAGAGAGGACAAGAACCAATGAAGATGTTTTTTTGTGCGGAAAGCCCGGTTTCTCCTCGGCAGCAAAGAGATCCCGGCCTTAGCGCCGAAATTCGAATATCCGATAACTACCCAGCGATATCAAAGGAGGTCTAAGTTGCCAGCGAAAAGACAAAAAGTGCTGATCGCCTTGTCCGTCAAGGCGTTCGGATTCTTCGTGTTGGCAGTCCTTGCCGCCGGATTCCTGGCGGCCGCCAAGCCCGTCCAGCAGACGGCGAAGGACGCCGAGACCTGCGGCCAGTGCCATGAGGATGCCGTCAAGGGCTTTGCCCAAAAGCCCCACGCGGCCATCGGAGCGGCCGGCTGCACCTCGTGCCACACCGGGGCCGAGAAACATATCCAGGAAGGCGGCGGTGCCAATATCTTCGCCTTCAAGCCGGCCGATCTTCCCACGCAGAAATCCAAAACCTGCCTGAAGTGCCATGCCGACAGCAGTTCCAGGTTCATGTCCGGCCCCCACGGCAAGGCCTCTTTGGATTGCACGACCTGCCATTCCGTTCATGCGGCCAAGACGAACCCGAGCCTGTTGAAGACCGGCGCGACAAAATCGTGCTACGCCTGCCATGAAGACGTCTTCGCCAAGTTCAACCTGAACGAACGGCACAGGCTTCAGGAGGGAATCCTCGGCTGTACGACCTGCCATAATCCCCATGAGCCTCAGACAAGAGAGCGGCTCGGCGGGTTCAAACAGGAGGCCTGCCTGAAGTGCCATACCGGCAAGGGCGGGCCTTTCCTGTACGAGCATGGGTCCTCTCGTGTCGAAGGCTGCACCGTCTGCCATGACTCCCACGGCTCTCCCAACCGCCATATGCTGACTTACCAGAGCGCGGCCGACCTGTGCTTCAGCTGCCACACCTTCGTGCCCCAGTGGCATAAGAATTTCAGCGAGAAGACCACCAACTGCACGTCCTGCCATGCCACGATCCACGGCTCGAACCTCAGCAAGATCTTCCTCAAGTAAAGGAGAATCGAGATGAAAAGAACGCCCATCCTCGTCTCGGCCCTGCTTGCGTCTCTCGTCTTCTCCCAGGCCTTGGCCCTTCAAGCCCGGGACCAGGAAAAGAACTTTTACGGCAATTTCGCGTTCGGCTACCGCGCGGTCGACACCAGCGGTGCCACCGACAAATACAAGGAGCATATCAACCTGGAAAAGGGCGTCCGGCTCTTCAATTTCAACCTGACCTACCTGGCCATGAACGACCTCAAAAAGCTGTTTGACCGGATCGATATGAACGTCTATAACTTCGGCGGCGATCCGTTCGAGACGTTCAGCCTGTCTATCCAGAAATACGGAGCCTATAAATTCCAGTTCAACCGAAGGAAATCCGACTATTTTTACGGTGACCAGGTCGGGCCCCGCGGTTTCTTCGATGCCAACAGTTTCGATTTCAGCCGGATTTCCGACAGCGGGCTTTTCAGCCTGACCTTGACCAAAAATATCAACGTCTTTTTGAATTTCGACCGTTTTACGAAATCCGGAACGAGTGTGACGACCTTCGACCTCAACCGGCTCGAGATCGAGACCGATCAGCCCGTCTCGGAGAAGCTGACCGAGGTGGCTTTCGGCTTCGACCTTCATGTCAACCGTTATTCCCTGGTCTTTGAGGAACGGATCCAGGATTACAAAAACTCGAACAGCCTCTTCCTGCCCGGCTACGCAGACGGCGGACCCGGGGCCGCCTATCCGGCATCCCTCGATTACTTCCGCCTGAACCAGCCCTATGACTTCAAGTCCAACTTTCATATTTTCCGCATCAACGCCTGGCCCCTAGACAACCTTATCGTCAAAGGCTCCGCCCTGCTCAGCCATCAGGATACCAACCTAGCCTACTCCGAGCAGGCCGGCGGGATCGATTACCTCGACCGAAGTTTTACGACCGACCTGAGCGGGATCGGCACGTTCAAACGCGAGATCCAGCTCTACGACCTGGACCTGACTTATCTTCTCTTTGATAAGTTGGCCGTCATCGGTGCCGTGCGCTATAACAATTTCGATCAGACCGGAAGCCTGACGATTAACGGCGGTCGGGAAGTCGCCGATTTCGGGCTCGACACGCTGGGCATCGAAGCCGGCCTCCAATACCAATTCACGCCCCGGCTCACCTTGACGGCGGGCTATCGCCACGAAGTCCGGACGCTCAAGAATCCCGGGAGCGAGAACGCGGAGGACGGTGATGAGGAATTAGCGCCTCCCGACGCCTATTTCCAGACCGCGACCTTCGCCGAGAAGACCGTCCGGAACAGCTTGTTCGGCAACGTGAAGTGGGATTTCAAAAACGTCAAGCTGACCCTGGACTACCAACACGGAAATTATGACGATCCCTTCACGCTCTTATCGCCCACCCTGTTCGACCGCTTCCGGGCTACGGTTAAATATCAGCGGAAAGGCTTCAACGCTTCGGCCAGCTATCTCATGACCAAGACCAAGAACGATATCCCGGGCGGCACCGATTTCCGCATCGTCTATGGAGAAGATGGCTACGGCGATGTCTGGAAGGCTTCGAACAACCAGTTCAACCTGCGCCTCGGCTACAACGCCGCGAAAATCAACGCCTTAGCCGGATATTCTTATATCGATTTCAAGAGCGACACGGACCGGCGGGTCGGCTTTGATCCTTACTGGTCCGGCCCGGCCGGCACCTTCCTATGGCCGATCCATTACCAAGGAAAATCCAGTTTGCTCGACGCTTCATTCTCCTATGTCCTGGACAAGGGTTGGAAGGTCGGGGCGTATGTCAACAACTACACAAATTCTGGCTATTGGCCGATCGATCGCACCATGTTGAAAGGGTATCTTGAATACACATTCCCAGGCGGGTATATCACCCAGATTGGGTACCGCTATGTCAACTTCAAAGAGAAGGATTCCGGGTTCAACGACTATAAAGCCAACATCCTGGAATTCTCCTTCGGTTACCGCTGGGAATGATTGAAAAGGAGGATCAAATGTTAAAGAAACCTTATATAATCGCCGCTGCCCTGGTCGTTGCCGCGGTCGGCCTGTTCCTGGCCTTCCCCAGCTCCAACGGACTGGCCGTCAGCGTCTCCAAGAGAATGAGAGCGGAACAGCTCTGGAAAACGTCCGGGCATGCGGACAAGACCGGCGAACCGTTCAAGCACTGGGACCCCGATGGCTCCATTCCCACGACCTGCGCTAAATGTCACAGCACTCCCGGATACAAGGATTATCTCGGGGTGGACGGCTCCACTCCCGGCGTCGTCGATAAGGCCGCCGCGCTTGGGACAACGGTCGAATGCGACGTTTGCCATGTCGACAAAGAGAGGGGCATTCTCCGGAAGAATCCATCAGTTCTCTTCCCCTCGGGCGTGACGATCAATAATCTCGGGCCGGAAGGACTCTGCATGGAATGCCACCAGGGCCGCGCTTCGAAGACGACCGTTGATACGAAGATCACAAGCCTCGGCCTGCCGAACGACGACACGCCCAGCACCAAGCTCACGTTCTCCAACATCCACTACTTTGCCGCCGCGGCGTCCCAGTTTGGCACCTTTGTCAAGGGCGGCTATGAGTATGCGGGCCGCACGTACGATGGCCGTTTCGCCCATATCACCGGCTACAATGCCTGCAATACGTGCCACAACCCGCATTCCCTCGAAGTCAATCTCAAGGCCTGCAACACCTGCCATGTGGGCGTCAAGGACCCTAAAGATATCCGCTACGTGGGCTCCCAGGTCGATTATGACGGCGACGGGGACATCAGCGAAGGCATGTACTACGAGATCCAGGACATTATGCCCAAGGAGCTCGACGCCGTCCAGAGATACGCCAGGA
>Ga0315274_10005541_pt1 | contig 18472 bp, 24 predicted proteins | sample YL17G02_20_MG_FD_203700 | JGI IMG/M metagenome (GOLD analysis project Ga0315274, IMG submission 203700) | Sediment microbial communities from Yellowstone Lake, YNP, Wyoming, USA - YL17G02_20 | ecosystem: Environmental > Aquatic > Freshwater > Lake > Sediment | place: USA: Wyoming | collected...
TAAAACCACTGAGATGGAACTTGTACAGAAAGGAATACCGCAGACTGATACGTCCTATTGTAGAAAAATCTTCGAAAAGTGGAAAGAATCCAACAGGCCGTGGGCAGAAATAAGGAAGATGAAGTGATAAGGAAAAAGCATATTCTCAATTAGCATCCTGAGGCGTGTCAGCTTCCTCAATGAGTTTTCGCCCAGTGGAAACCTTGTCTATGCTGTGGATCGTTCCGCCGTTCTCGATTATAATCTTCTCAACATCGTCGAAATTTATGTCAGGGCCTTCAACTGTTATTTTGACATTCTCGACCTTCTTGTCTATCTCGAAAACAGATATGTCAACGCCATCAACGCCTGTGAGCCTTCCTATCGCTTTCGAAAGTTCCATTATTGACGGTTCATGCGGTTTCAGAACATCTAGAACAATCCTTCGTAGTCGCGACATAAAATTTACCTCGATGAACAATTATTCCTCTTTCTGTGGAGGCTGGTCAGTTACTATGGGAAACTGGATTGGAGGCGGAAGTCTTAATTCCAGTGAAAGATCAATTGCCTGCGTGAGGCACTTTCTGAAAATGGTGTTCAGCACCTCTATAGCCAACTTCTTGTCAATCTCCTTCTTCTCTTCCCATTTCTTCATAATCTTCTTGGAATCATTATCCTTGTATAGCACATGCCCTTCTATCATTATCTCTCCGACATCAGGCTCGTAGACTGTCTTGTAGGAAAACCTAACGTTCAAAAGATCCTTCATGTCAAGAATATCGGCCTTTTCTATGCTCGTTATCGTGGGCGTATTAGATACCGATAATCTCTTGTCCATCTTCACATTTTTGTTTATCTTGGCGCTGATCGAATCTATGTTCATTCCAACTATCATATAAATCCCTTACCAGTATGTGCTCAGAAAAACTTATATGCTCATACACATTAAATGCTTTATCCACATGCTAAAACTAGCACAGCCCCGTCGTCCAGACTATCGTTATAGGGAAAATGGTCAAGGATACCAGCCTCTGGTTCAAAAGACTAGAACTTTGAGAAGCGAATTCACTTCTGTGATAAGAGGAGAAAGCTGGGGACGTAGGTTCGAATCCTGCCGGGGCTATCTGGAAGATTGAATCATATTCCTCCACCCTTTTTATTCATTCCCTTCACATTACGCTCAAATAAGGTATAATATTTTATTATTTGGCGTATCGTGAACCTCTCTTTTTATCTGTTTGGTTCACAATACTCTAATGGAAAAAGAACACTCTGAGCGATACGACATAGCCATAGTAGGTTCTGGACCAGCAGGTCTTATGGCAGCTGTTTTTGCCTCGAGACAGGGCACGAAAGTAGTTGTCTTCAATTCAACAGAGCAGATATCTAATCTGGCATTGGCACATTCTATCGGAAATCATCCAGGCGAAATCAAAATAGCTGGGGTAGAGCTCCTTCAGAAGATGCAGGAACAGGCCGAGAACATGAAAGTCAATGTCTTGTACGAAAGAGTTGTTTCCATTGAAAAAGCAGATTCAGATTTTTTGATAAAGACATCGTCAAACAAAGAATATACTTCTCATGCAGTCATACTCGCAACAGGACAGATGAACAGAAGAGCTGGCGTGCTAGGTGAAGACAAGTTTTCCGGCAAAGGCGTTTCCTATTGTGCACTATGCGACGGACCTTTATACAAGGGCAAGCGCGTAGTGGTCGTCGGTGGCGGCGATTCTGCGGTTACAAGCGCCATTGCACTGAAGGAGATGGGTGTGGGTGAAATTTCAATCCTTCATAGACGCAGCGACTTCAGGGCAGAAAAAGCAAATCTCAAGAGGCTTGAAGATTTGGGCATTCGCAAGATAAAAGATTCAGTAATAGAAGAAATAATCGGAGACAAATTCGTTAAAGGCATCAGGATTAAGAATTTGAACACTGAGCAGGTCACGGAAATTCAAACAGACGCGGTCTTCATCGAAATAGGATACGTTCCAACCACAGAAATAGCGAAGACTCTGGAAATATCTCTGGACAAAGAAGGTTTCATCAAGGTCAATTCGAGGCGCGCGACCAATGTTCCAGGAATATATGCAGCAGGCGATGTGACCAATTCCCAGTACAAGATACTTGTAAGCGCGTACGCTGATGGCGCAATGGCTGCCATAAACGCTGCAGATTACGTCAGCAAACTCAAGGGACAAAAATTCACGCCCAAAATCTATCACGAATAGCCTAGAAAATTATACACCTGTCGTTTTAGGGAGATATCATGAAAATCAAAATAAGCAAAGACTCCAGAAAGAAGCTGATAGTTCTCTTCATAGTAGTAATATTCTTCGGATCGTCTCTTGCATTCATAATATTCGAGGCAACCCAGTATCAGGTGCCCAGCACGCAAGCCACAAAGATCCCTGATAATATGGTTGTAGACGGCAGATTAAGCAATGAAACGGTTTCACAGCTGTATCAAAACGGTTATACCATAATGGAGTTTCACTACTATGAAAACTGCTGTCCGGATATAATATCCACAATAGAAAGTCTCCCGTCTGAGTTGCAATATCAGATACTCGTCCAAAAAATCAAGGATAATCCAGCAGGCCAAGCGCCTTGGGTGGATGTAAGGAGCATATACGGAAATAATGCCTACAACATAACAGGCATAACTGAAATAATTCCGCCTTTGTGTAAGGTGCTGGTAAAGCCTCCCATGGAATGCGGCCTGATAAATCAGGGATAATCACATTTTATCCAAATTTTTGCTTACTAGTTTAGCTTCATGTCCTGACAATCGATTCTTCATCTCTTCTATTTCAGTTTTAAATTTCTCTACGGTTTTCAGAACGTCGTTTTCTTTAACGGAAAGTATTTTTGACACCTCTCTTATTATTTTTGAGTTATTTACATTATCTGTTCGCTTTTTGTCGATTTTTTTCTTGACAATTTTCTTTACCATAGTTATACCTCTAATTGATTTTGAATTTATGTTTTATTTTATTGATGACATCGCCCAATTTGTCAGCTCTATTTCCAACACCCTGGCCAAGCATCGGTGTTCCTCCACCGCCTCCGCCAAGATCCCTGCAGACTTCGCTGACGATTTTTCCAGAATCTGCATGCTTCATTCCAGAAGATGAAAAAACACTTATTTTATTGTCTCTTACTCCGAACAGAAGCAGGAATTTCCCCTCGCCTGATAGCTGTTTTGACACGTGCTTCAGCTGTTCAAGATCCGCACCATTAATAATTTCTATCAAAAAATTGTTAACAAACTTGCTTTGAAGTTCTTCAGTGGTGTCAGAAGCAGCCTCCTCCGACTTTTCTTTCACAACTTTCCTAAGCTTCTTCCATTCCAGGAACATTTTTTCCGTTTCTTTCACGATTCTGCCCTTCGGAACTCTGAGTATTCTAGATATCTCTTCTACAATGTGCTCTTCCCTGTCCATATGACTTTTTGCAGCCTCACCTGCCAAAAGAGTTATTCTGACCACGCCGTCCTGTATCCTGTCCGCGCTGTGTATGATTATTCTTTCGATCTCCTTCGTGTTGTCAACATGTATGCCTCCGCATGCCTCGACATCGAGTCCAGATACTTCAATTATTCTAAGATCCTGTTCAGGCACAACGCCACCCTGATAGATGACAAACCCATATCTTTTTTCAGCTTCTGCCCTGGGGATTACGGATTTGTTGATGCCAACGGCTTTTTTTATTATTGAATTGGCTTCAGACTCGATTTTTGATATCTCCTCTTCTGTCAGTGCTTTGTAATGAGTTATGTCGAGATGCGCCTTCTGCGAAGTTTTCAGAGCACCGGCCTGCCACACATGGTTTCCTAGTATTTTTCTGGCAATGCCATTGACCACATGAACAGCGGTATGATGCTGCATTAGCTGCTTTCTTCTTTCAGGAACAATTGAGCCCTTGACTGTTTCACCTTTCTTGAGTCCGTGACCTTCAATTTTATGCGCGATAATATTTCCGAATTTCTGAACATCTGATACATGCTTGCCATTAATACTGCCGAGATCACATGCCTGCCCGCCTGATTCGGCAAAAAACAGGGTCTGGTCAAGAATTATCCAGTCGCCATCAATTTTGATCACGGTTGCCTCGAACTCGGTCTTTTTTGGATCATCATAGAACAATTTCTTCGTTTCCGGAACATCTGAGATGTCAAGCTTGATTATTTTTTCCTTGTCCCGTGACTGTATATGCTTCTGAGAAAGCCGTGCATAGAAATCAGTCGGAACAACGATTTCCATCTTCTTTGCTTTTGCAACCTCGTTGATGAGCTCTGGAGTTATTCCATTGGATTCGTACATCTCAGCCATTTTTTCCTCCGTGATTTTTTTCTCTTTGGATATCACATCCCAGACGATTTTCATCGCCTTGCCGCGAGTTTCTACAAATCTGCTTCTTTCCACCTTCAATATGTCGTCCAGATTTTGTATGCCGTCCATTAATCTAGGATCCATTTTTTTCAGATATTTTGCATGCGCCTCGCAGATATCATACAGATCGATATCAAGTTTGAATTCATCGATAAAACTGAGCGCTCTTCGCAGCACAACCCTTAAATTATATCCGCCTCCGACATTGCTCGGGAGCTGGCCGTCTGTGATGCCATAGAGAAGCGTTTTAGCATGATCTGCTATTGCATAAATTGCCTGAAGAGGTCCAACAGTCTTTTTCAGAGTTTCATAATCAACTCCGATCTTTTTGGCGATGTTAATTTTTGCCTCTTCTATATTTTTCAGATCATCAACATTTAGAATTCCAGCCATCTTTGCGTATTCTGAGAACAATTTAGCATCATAATCGACATTCGTCTTCAGAGACTTCATCGCAGGTCCATATATCGAATCATAGACAGTTGGCGTACCCTGTAGAATCCAGGCAAATCTTTCAAGCCCAGCGCCCATGTCAATTACCTTCTTATCCATTGACCTGAAATTTTCCGGAGAACCGACAAATTCCGTGAATACGGCATTTCCCAATTCAAGCCCGCGAACAAAATATTCGAGGGAATATCCGAATGCGCTGGGTCCTACCCAAACATCCTCGACAAAAGAGATCTCGTCCTTGGGTATCTTGAAAACTTCTGTGAGCAGCTTCCAGTCAAGATCAATGCAGGTGTCTTTCCAGTAGCCGTGGGTTGATGTCTTTGTTTTCTCGTATATTGAATGCTGACCAACCATGACGAAAGATGTGCAGTGCTTGCCACTGACGCCGACATTTTCTATGTCAGGAAATCTTAGACAGACCTGCGGTATTATGAGAGGATTGGTAGGCATCTCGAAAACCGGCTCTCCGCCAACGCTTCTTTGAAACGCAACGATGCTGGCTATGGTGAAATATAATCCAGGGAACCATCTGCACACAGTCGGATATGATGATATGCTTTCATGCCCGTTCTTTACAAAGAATTTCTCAATCTCCGCCCAGGTCTGCATGTAATCAAGTTTGGATTTCACCGGCGGATTTCCTATAAAACCGAAATTCGTGCACGGTTGATCAGGGCAATTCTTCTGTTCATTATTCAGTGTCCAGAAATATTTTCCGCATGAGGGACATTTTCTCCTCATGAAACCGAGTTCATCGAAAAGCCGTACCTTATAATATTTATTTGGATCGTGTGAAAACTTCTTTCTCAGGATCTCTTTGGAGTTTTTCAAAAAATCTCCTCTATTTTGATTTTTGTCATCATACCAGCTAAGCTCATAAGTTCCCTGTCAGGCATCACGCGGAATACGTATTTCATAGCTACACCTAAAAGTAATTATTATCTGATAGAATAAAAGGTTGGTTTGGTTAAAAACAAAAATCTTGTATTGTCTAAGGACAATACGAGATCCCGTGGAATTTTATAATATAACTAAACGAAAAATTCCACAAGATTTAGCCGAACAAAGCGCTCAGTCCTTCAGCCGCTTCTTCAGCCTTCTTTGCCGCATCCTCTTCGCTAACCTCTTCCTTCACAGGAGCTGCACCGGCTGCTACAGGAGCTGCCGCAACTGCAACAGGCATTGCTGCCTTGCTGATGGCTTCTTCTATGTTAACTCCTTCAAGAGCACTTACAAGAGCCTTTATCTTAGCTTCATCTGCGTTCTCACCAGTAGCTGAGATTATCTTTTTCAGATGTGCCTCATCTATCGGCTTCCCTGCTGAGTGAAGCAGTAGCGCACCATATACATAGTTCATTTTTTGTCACCTCCTTTGTTTTTCATCTTTCAATTATCCCTGACCGTCAGATTTCTCTTCTGCAGGTTTTTCTTCAGTTTTAGGTACAGAGCTGTCCTCCGCGGGAAGACGTTCTTCTAGAGCTTTGGCCTGCCTTGCTGCCTTGGCAAGCACCTCATCTATGAAATCTTTTTCAATTAGGTTTGCCTCCACGGCAAGATTTTTCGCTTCGTTGAACGCCTTGGAAATCATCATGTCTATCGTCAGCTTTGTCGGATAACCGATATTGACTGAAAAGTTTACGGCATTAACCACGCACTGAGTTATCTGGTTCACATATTCCTGAGGATCAACATCAAGCACATCCTTTTCGTAAATTGTCCCGTCTTCCCAGATTCCTACTATACTAAGACCGACCTCGAATGGTTCTATCTTTAGTAGTGTTAGCACACCAACAGCATCAGCGGTGACCGTATCTCCTACTTTGACAACAACTTTGTCGTCGAGTACTGCTATCTTTCCGCCTTCCACTCGTGTCTTCAATCCAACCTTGCCCAGCGTTGTTATAGCTGGTCCAGGAGGTATTCCAGTAGGGCCCTTTGAAACGGTTATGTTAACCGGAGAAACCTGTCCCTCCTTTGCAGGAGCCTTTGCGCGATTTTTCTTTATCAGTGAAAATAGTTTGAAAGGATTTTCGTTTGAGAATATGAATGCAGGGGAGCCGGAAAGCATGCTTTCTAGTTTTGTTATCTCCCTGTCTTTTTTATTCGACTCTCTTAGCGCCTTTGTGATAAGAGTCTTCCTAGTTGTTGATATGGTAGCAACATCCCTTATGTTTTCTCTTATCTTGAACATGATCTTTGCAGGCAGCTTTGTCATGTCAATGACTCCAATGGTGCTGTGGCTATTGATGAGATCAACCAAGTTCTTCACTTTCTGCGGTTTTTCTTGCCTTGTCAATGTCATGATTTCACCATATGTTACCTGATGTCAATCTTCGCAGGCTTGCCCATTGTGAGCTTGATGACGCCGTTCTTTATCTGGACCTTTCCAGGAAGAGATTTTTTGACTTCATCTATGACCTTGTTAGCATTATCCTTGATCTGCTGGTCAGTCATGGCTTCGGTGCCGATTACGCAGTGTATAACAGGGCTGTCCTTTGTCCTGATCCTTACGGATTTTGCCATCTGCTCTGACATCTTAGCAGCATCCATTCCAGGCATTATAGGCTTAGGCATCTTTCCAGCCGGGGAAAGATATCGACCCAATGCTTTTCCAACATAGGCCATGAGCGGAGCCTCGCACAGGAAAAAATCACACTCTTTTCCGAATTTTTTTGCAGCCTTCTTGTCGTTTTCAATTCCTTGTATGTGGGACTTTGGTATAGCACCTTTGATGGTGTCAGAAATAATACCTATCTTTAATGTCTTGCCCCTGCCATGCGGTAGAACAATATCCTTTGTTATTTTATTTTCGGGTTTCTTCATGTCAGCATTTGCTAGGTTGATAACTAGGTCTATGCTCTGTGTAAATTTTTTCTTTTCAGGGCTTTCCCTGATCTGTTTTATTGCGTCGTCTAGATTCATATGTATGACCATATTTTTCAATTTCAGTACCCTACTGCTACAGAACCTGTTCGCAGCGCGTCGGAATGCCGACATAGGTTAATGTAATAAGCTCAAAAGATATTTAAGTCGTTGCTGCACGGTTATGATAATGAAAATCTTTGAATTTTTAGAGGAAAAAGGCATAAAATTCAGAAAAATAGAACTGCCAGAACCACCGAAGAGTGCACAGGATGTAGAGCGTTTGTTTGGATGCTCGCTCCACCAAGTCCTGAAAACACTGCTGTTTATTGGTCAAGAAGAGCCTGTATTAGTTGTTATTCAAGGTGATAAAAAGGTGGATCTGAAAAAATTAGAAAAAGCCACAAATGTCCACAATTTCAGAATGGCCAGACCAGATGAAACAAAAGAAATAACAGGTTACGTAGTAGGAGGCGTCTGCCCATTTTATCTTAAAAACAAAATAAAAAAGGTGCTCGACAAAGGGATCTTTGATACTGATATAATAAATGTTGGTGCAGGTACGCAGGTTCTAGGAGTAGAATTAAAGTCGCAAGATCTAAAGAAAATTTGGAATGGCATTTTAGCTGATATTTCTCAGTAGCCTACTCCTCTAAGAACGCCTTTATTCTGTTCAGCTTGTTTTCGAGCTGGATGATTTTTTCAGCGAAATTCGATAAATCCACGGCCTCCTTCTTTTTCTTGTCCTGGAGGCTCTTGTCGATCAGGATCACGTCCTTCGTCAGGTCCTTTTGCAGAATTATAATTCTTCGATTGAGAGCGTCGATCTTGCCCTCAACGTTCTTGAGAGTCCTTTCGTAAGTGCCTTCAATTTTAGTTATCTTGTTCTCGATGTCACCTATTTTATTGTCGAACGTAGAGGAGTTGACAACATCTCTCTGAATATTTGCCTGCATGCTCTTTTCTATCAGGTAAACATCTCGGACAAGTTCTTTGCGGACCAATTCGATTTTCTTAGAAAGATCGTCTACCCCGATTTCGATCGTGCGCAAACTTTTGGAATACTTCTTTTCAATGGAGTCCACTATGTCATCAACCAATCTTTCCTGTGCATATCTCTGCACAAACGTTATGAGCGCAAAAACAGAAATGACTCCGACAAATGCCCAGAGCTGATAGTATATTGAAAATCCAATCGTGATCGCATAGAGTATCAGCAGTATGAAGTCTATCCTGTCAGTGTCCATAATTATCGGAATGCAGAAATCTATTAATATCGTCCCCGACTAAGTAATGGAGGGTTTATTTGGATCAAGAAAGACTCGATCGCATAGTAAAGCACTGTATTGAAAACGGCGGGTGCCGAAGGGAAAGAACTTCTGTTCACAGTGGTCCAACGTTGATTCTTGCATACGATGCCTGTCCAGTTTATACTGACGGTTTAATAATAGAATGTCCATACAGAGGAACTGAACAGAAGCCAGACCCAACAGGAAACGTCTGTAGATACGAATGTTTGAATCCGGATAAGCCAAAAAATATTGGAGAACAGTCTCATCTTGATCTTTTCGGGGATGGAAGAAAATAGTCTATTATTTTATCTCAATCTTGCCTTCCTTGATTTCTTTCTGAATCTCTCTAGGATCCTTTTCGTCGACTGTTACGCCACCGCTTAGGCAGGTTCCCAGTATCATTGTCACCCTTGCTTTCAGGGTGCCGCCTTCGCGGGCCTTTGCTATTTCAAGAATATCTTTGAATTTTATGTCTCCGCCAGGCGTCTTGACGCCGTCCTTGGCAGTGGCTAGTGTCTGTTTTTTCATTTTTTTCTTCAAGTCTTCTGCAACCGTTGTCATAAAATTCACGCCTTTTTCTTCTCGTATATTTTTACAGAGTTGACGGATATCGTAACAGGAATCGGTATGACAGCTTCCATGAGTTCCAGGGTTACTTCGCCCTTTACCTCATCAACCCTGGTTATTCGCGCCCTTTCGCCCTTGAAAGGACCGCTGACAACATCAACGATGTCCCCGACATCTATCTTTATCTCTCTCTTCTCAGGTACTATGAACTTCTCGAGCTCATCCAGCTTGATATTTTTTGAAACAATGCCCCTTACATGTGGAACGTTCTTTATTGCCTGTTCTATGTCCTCGTTCTCGCCTTCTATGAAAATGTAGCCGCTCAGATCCTCTGGGTGAAATATGGATCTTATCGGTATTTTCTTTGTTTGAGACCTTATACTAATTGAATCAATGACGATGTTCTCTCTTCCTGTAGTTGTTCTTATCGAGGCAATCATTTTACAAACCTCCAATCAGCAAAAACGCGATGTATATGAAAAATCCAATAGCACCAATTATAGCCATCCCTATGGCTGTTATCTTCGCGGAAAGCTTAAGCTCCTGCGTGTCGGGCTTGCTGGAAACAAGCAACACCCGTTTGCATTGGCTCGAAAACGCCTTTAGTCTAGGAACGGGGTTAAGATTTATTTTCATAAAAGTATCCTCCGAATGAGAATAGAATATAGCTAATTACTTAAACGTAAAATTTAAAAGGGGTTATTTCTAGAAAACTGACGCGTTTGCTAGTATCACTTTACAAAATCTATACCGAGAATGGATTCTATATTGCTCTTTGGACCGCTGGACTTTGCCTGTCTGTTGATGCTATCAACAACTGTCGGGGAATTTACGCCTGTAATAACCACCATTACCCTCAACGATTCTCCGAGCTCCTTCATTATCTGGGCACCCCAAATGATCTTCGCGTCTGGATTGAGCTTTTCCTTGACTGATTCCATCACCTGCTGGCACTCCTTTATTGTTATATCAGTCCCGCCGCTTATGTTGATGAGCGCGCCCTTTGAATCCTCAATCTCCACATCAAGCAATGGATTATTCAAGGCCCTTTCAACAGCCTCGGCAGCCCTGTTTTCGCTGTCGCTGTCACCAATGCCTATCATTGCCAATCCGCCGTCGCGCATGACAGCCCTTACATCTGCAAAATCAAGATTAACCAATCCAGTCCTTGTTATCAGCTCTGTTATTCCTTTCACTGCATTTACAAGAATCTCGTCAGCTATCTTGAAAGCCGTTGTTATGGAAACATCAGGAACTATTTCTAGAAGCTTGTCGTTCGGTATCACTATCAGCGTATCCACAGAATTCTTCAGTTTGACAAGCCCCACCTTTGCATTCTCTGTCCTCTGCTTGCCCTCCATGTTAAATGGCATGGTAACTATACCAACCGTAAGCGCACCGGTCTTCTTCGCGATGTCAGCAATAATAGAGCTAGAGCCAGTTCCGGTTCCTCCTCCAAGCCCGCATGTTATAAAAACAAGGTCAGATCCCTGAACAAGCTTTTTGATCTCGTCCCTGCTTTCCTTTGCAGATTCCTCGCCTATTTTAGGATCAGCGCCTGCACCAAGGCCGCAGGTTATGTTCTTTCCAATTAGAAGCTTTGTATCAGCATCGGTATAGAGCAGATCCTGAGCATCCGTGTTTACTGCAATGGATTCAGCACCGACAACACCGATCTGCATGAGCCTTGAAATGGTATTGTTGCCCCCTCCGCCAGCGCCTATTATTTTTATAACAGCTTTTTTGGCTTCAAGCACTTTTCTAAGCTCTTCATCGCCCTTGTTAGAACCGACATTTTCAATGCTAAGTACTCCCATGATATCAACCTAATAATCTACTTTCTATATTGTCGTCTTAATTATTTAAAACATCAGAAAAAGTGACATTTTAATAGTGCAAAACACGGCGCACTGAGTTTGCACACTACTCACATATTCTTCAATGGCCATTATCCACTATTTTAGTATCTTTCGGTTCAAATGAATAAACTGGGAGGATTTTTATTAACAAGGGAGATTTCATAAGGATCGATTTTATTGGACGATTGGAATCAGGCGAGATATTCGATCTCACTGATGAGTCTATTGCAAAAAAGGAAAATATCCACAATTCTAACTTCAGATACAAGCCACTGCCGGTTGTGGTCGGCGCAGGACTTGTTATAAAGGGACTGGATGAAGAACTCACGAAGATGAACGTAGGCGAGGAAAAAGAAGTCGTAGTATCGCCAGAAAAGGGCTTTGGTCAGCGGGATCCAAACATGATACGAATAGTGCCGGAAAAGTCATTCGGAGACAAAAAACCCCAGCCAGGTATGATAATCGATTTCGGGCAGCTGAAAGGCAGGGTGCAATCGATAACAGCCGGACGGGTGCGTGTTGATTTTAATCATCCTCTCGCAGGCAAAACGCTGAAGTATACGGTCAAGATTCTTGAAAAGATAGAAAGTCCTGATTTCCAGGCAAAGGCAATTCTGGAGTTCTTCGGAGCAGACGCCAACATCGCCATAAAGAACAACATAGCAGAGATACACGAAATACCAAAGATCCGGGACGACAAAGAATTGAGGATGACGCCTGACCTAAAGCACAGGATTGCGGACATGATAATGGAATATGTCAAGGAAGTCAATGAGGTCCAGTTTATAGAGAGCTTCAAGCCTCATTCTCACAAGCATGAATAAGATTTTTATAAATTCGTATCTAACATTATAAATGGTGGAAAACGAACTACCGGCTGATCTTCTGGAAGAATTGGAAAAAAGCGACTTCTCTTTATCTAAGATTCCAAATCTGGCAACGTGTAGGCTATCTTATGGCGAACAAACCATCGGATTTGTACAAAAAATGAATGGGAAATACGTTTTCACCAAATGGGACCCAAACAACAATGTGCACGCAGATCCGGCATTAGAAATTTTAAGAAGATATGGTATTCAAGAACATAAAGGTAGAGGTAAAAAATAATGACAAAAGAATGGAAAAAACTGCTTGTTCCGGACGATGAGCAGAAGATCAATGATATGATAGTCAAGTCAGCAAAGTACAGGACTGCGTACATGTCAGCAGACGACGTCAAGGTCGCCCAGTTGTGGTGCACAATTCTCGAGATGCAGAAGCAGATAGAAGAACTCGAACAAAAAATCAAGGACCTCGAGTCAAGAAACATCAAAGAGACGCATGTCCCAAAAGATGACGAGCTCATAGAAAGCCATGAGAAGTTTTAGAAGTTAACAGTGAAACAGATTGCGTATAATTTCATGAATAGATAATCCAGTCGCTTCTGCAAAATTCGCTGAAGTTGAATTATTTAATGTATCGACTGTTATTATTCTCGGCAATATTCCACCATGCTCATCCAAGTGAACATCTTCTGACGAGCTACGTATGCCACGATATATTTCCCAGGATTCCTCGATGTATTTAATAAGTTCCGCGGGATCAAGTTTGTCAGGGTCCCTTAGTTCCAAAAAATGCGGATCAGATCCTGACAAAATTCTTATACATATCCTGCGTTTTATTTCAATTTCATCAGGGCATATACAATTAACAACGTATAGATTCACGCCTAGCTTCTTGGATTCTTCGTATGCAGCCTGTCGCCACTTTCTTTTATTATATGTAGCATCTAAGATCGGTACAGATCCATTGTTTACAGCAGAAGAGAACTCTCTGAGCATTGCTTCATAGATTATATCGCGATGAGAACCATCCATCATGTAGTCATAGCCCATACGAATACTATTGCGATCTTCCCTAGCGTTTCTGATCGCATTGCTTTGTATTATAGCAGAAGACACCAACTCTTCTTTTAGAGCAGATTCTATCATTGACGCTGTTGTGGATTTTCCACATGCAGTATATCCGTTCATTAGAAATGCAAACATCACATCAACATGAGGAAACTACCAGAAAAATTTATATATCGATTATTCGAGGACAATACCTAACTTCTCCGGAGTCGCTTTCTCAGCCTTTTTGTTTAGAATATCTCCATGCTCGGCCTTGATCTCATCGCCATCCAGGATTTCCATCATTGCTCCAAATTCCTTTGATAGGAACTCTCGTGCGGACTTGAGGGATTCCATCTGAGCCTTCTTTAGTTTCTTGTCCTTGAATTGATGGGCGCGCGCAACTACGAGAGTAATCTTATTGAATTCTTTTTTTTTGATGATGCGTTTTATATCCTGCACATCGGTTATGGTTTTCTTTATGAATGCCTCGTCTGCAATGGATTCTTCATCGATTTTTTTCTTGTCAAATTCAGGCCAATCCGCTACGCAGACAGAACCTTTCTTGCCGAGGTGCTCCCATATCTCTTCGCATGAATGAGGGATTATAGGAGCCACCAGTTTTACTATGTTTTCTACAGCTTCTGATAAAATCTTGCTGTTCGTATTCTCGATGCCGCCATTCCTTCTGACGTACCACTTAACAGCATTCAATGAATTGAAAAAAGCAGTGTATATGCCTGTCCTGAATCTGAGATTCTCATACGCCTTGGTAGTTTCGTCAATGATTTTTTGCATTTCAGAAACAAGCCATTTATCAGTCTGGTCAGCTGTCTTGCGCTTCCCTTTTTTGCAGTCCTTTGCAAGATCCATTAGGTGAAAAATCCTTGACCTGAAGCCGTGGATATTTTCAGCCCTCCAGTCAGCATCGTCGATTCCCTCTGCAGAGCTAACCATGTTTATTCTTACAAGATCAGCGCCGTATTGCGTTATTAGGTCCCTTAGTGCGAGAAAGTTCCCCTTTGACTTGCTCATCTTTTCCCCTTCTATATTCACGAAACCATTCACGCCAATGCCCTTGGGCCAGTATTTCTCAGGAAATAGTGCTGTGTGATGGAAGAGAAAATATGTCAGGTGATTTTGTACCAGGTCTTTGCCGCTGTTTCTGATGTCCAGAGGGTACCAGTATTCGAATTCCTTCCGCATCTCCATCAGAACACCGCTTGTGAGATTGTTTTCCTTCGCTATTTTCTTGACATTCCCCCTACCATGGAAAATAAAGTTGAAGACGTCCTCAGAAAGCGATTCAGGATCAATTTTATTTTCATTGATGGTTTTCGCTATTGTATAGTATGCCATGTATATCGTGCTGTCCGATAGCGTTTCCACAATCCAGCCCGGGTCCCACGGAAGCTTTGTTCCAAGCCCTGATCTCCTTGCGCATGCCTTGTCCTTCAACCAGTCGACTGTGTTAAGGAAATTGACCCTCGCTTCGTCAGGGTAAATATTCATGTGATTGATGCATTTCTTGACCTTTGCTTTCCATTCAGCGTCGGAGAAGTTCAGGAACCACTGATCTTCCAGAATTTTAACATGGCACTCGTTCGTGCACCTGCAAATCACCTTGGCAGTAAGTTCCCAGAGCGACGTAGCAATGCCTGCCTTTGTGAAATCCCTGATGATATGATCCTTGACATCAGCCACCTTCTTTCCTGAAAACTCTCCGCAATTCTTGTTAAGAATACCATTATGAAACTCTTTCTTGTATAATATTGATGTCGCTTTCTCAAGCAGGTCGACCTGTTTCAGATTTGTTATTCCCATCTGTTTGCAAAGCTCCACAGCAGGTGAATCCCCTTTCTTGCCAAATTCATCGGTCTCTACAAGAGTTATCGGCTCAAGTTCATCCGGATTAACCCCGTACTTGTCCAGTTCTCCGGGTTTGTCGAACAGCTCCTTTATCGCGATCCAGTCGTATGGTGCATGGCTAGGAACGCTCATTACCACGCCTGTTGCAGCGTCCAGATCTACAAAATCTGATGGAAGTATTGGAATTTTTCTGTTGCCTATCGGATCAATGCAGCGCTTGCCAAATAGGTCTAGACTGTGGATTCTTCCGATTTCTCGCACCTCGTACAGCTGATCCGCGAGCTTGTTGTAGCATTCCTCGCTGACTATCCAGATCTCATTTTCAACCAGTGCCAGCACATATTCCGAGTATGGCTTCAGCCACATGTTTGTAACCCCGTATATTGTCTCAGGTCTTAGCGTTGCTGCAACAAGAAATATCTGATTGGGATATTCTGACTTATTTTCATCAAGCCTGAACTTTAGAAGTGTATATTCTATCGGACTCTCTCCTTCACCCTCAAGTCTGTCATGATCACCAGTCGGGCTCTGGCAATGAGAACACCACACAACCGGATGAGTGCCCTGCGAAACGTAGCCGTTTTTCTTCAGCGTCTTATACTGCCACTCTATGAATTTGTTGAAATTTTCTTCAATAGCTGTTATGAAAGTTCTTCTGAAATCGACTGAAAAACCTATCATTCCAGAGGTCTCTATTATTTTGTTTGTCCAGTATCTTGCAACAAACTCCGGACCCTCTTTTTTGAACCTCTCAATATCCTGTTCGCTGGCGCCCAGTGTCCTGAGGGTTTGAAGCTGCATCTCGTCCCCTTTCCTAAGCCTCTCAACAACCCCGAGGATAGGTTCTCCTGTTGCATGGAATCCCTGGGCGAGCAGAACATTATATCCCTGCATGCGCTTGAATCTTGCATAAGCATCTGCCCTCGCGAACGTGTACAAATGACCCATGTGAAGGTCTCCGTTGACATAAGCGATGACCAGCGACGTGAAAAACTTCTCCTTTTTTGGATCCAGATTTGCCTCAAAGATCTTGCTCTTTTTCCACTTCTCCTGCCATTTTTTGTCGATTTTTTGAAATTCCATAACAGACCGCCATTAATGATAATAGTTAAAATTAGAAAGGATAAAGCCGTTGAATCTTATTAAGCATTGTCATTAGATAAATATTAATTAAAATGCCTCCGTAACTCAGCTTGGACAGAGTGCCACTCTTCTAATAATTAGAAGACCCGAGCCATTTGGCTGTGAGGAAGATAGGTGGAAGTCGCGGGTTCAAATCCCAATGAGATATTATTTCGTTGGGTGAAATTCCCGTCGGGGGCATTTAGATAGATGATTCTATGAAAATACTCAAAGCTCTCTCAATAATCTTCTATCCGACCATTATAGCCATACCCCTGGTAATAGCTGTGGCGTGGCCGTCAGTTCTCAACGTAGGCATCGGGCTGTTTTTCATATCAATAATACCCATGATATTTGTTGTGATATACTCCAAGACCCATCATACCGACTGGGATGTCACAGACCAGAGCAAGCGCAACTGGCCATTCATTGCAGCGATGATATTCCAGCTTATTGCTATAGGAATCTTCTGGTGCACGGGATCAAAGACAATGCTGGCTCTTTCAGCAGCCTACTTCGCAGTTACATTCTCACTTTTTCTCATCAATTTTAAGACAAAAATCAGCGTCCATTGCGCAGGCGTGGCAGGTGCTGTAACCGATGTTGTCTATGTTTTCGGCTGGCAGTGGTCATTCCTGTTTTTGCTTGTTCCATTGGTGGCGTACATAAGAATCAAAGCGAAAGCGCACACCCTGGCGCAGACGATTTATGGATCAATTATGTCAGCTGCGCTGTCATTTTTGGTTTTTTATCTAATTCTGCACTAAATAAATACAATATAAATACTCAGAAAATAGGTTAGTATTATGACACGAGTTATATGCGTAGCAAGCGCAAAGGGCGGTGTGGGAAAGACCACGCTTACTTCCAATCTTGCAGCAGCCCTTGCAGGATTTGGTAGAGACGTCATAGTCATGGATGCAAATCTTACAACGCCAAATCTTGGAGTTCATCTTGGCGTGCCTATGTACCCAAACACCTTGCACGACGTCCTTAAGGGCAAGGTCAATGTGCAGGAGGCCATATATCAGCACCCTGCTGGCTTTCGCGTGATTCCAGCCGGCCTAGGAGTGCAGGATATGCGCGGTGTAGATCCGAAGGATCTTTCGAATAGTATCATAGATCTTCTTGGCAAATCTGAAATAATACTTCTTGATGTCTCAGCTGGTCTTGGAAGGGAAGCACTAGCAGCAATGGAAACAAGCGATGAGGCAATACTTGTAACAACACCGGACCTGCCTTCTGTTCTGGACGCCCTGAAGGCAAGCAAGCTTGCATCGCAGGTTGGCACAAAGGTCCTTGGTGTTGTTGTGAACAGAATTCTAGGCATGAATCACGAGATGACCAAGAGCGAAATCGTGCATATGACTGAACTGCCAATTCTAGCAGAAATATCCGAGGACTACAAGGTACCGGAATCAATATCAAAGAGAATTCCTATCGTTCATTACAGACCAAACTCGCAGGTCTCGCATGAAATAAAGCGCCTTGCAGCATGGCTTGTCGGTTACAGCTACGAGGTCCCAAGACCTTGGTATAAAAAAATGTTTGGATTGTAGGTGATTTTTATTCCTGACGCTCTCGAGCAAATTCGAAAGCGAAAAAAGAGACGACTTCTGGAGCGCGAAGCACTGCGTGACATCACACCAGTTAAAGGAAAAGTTAAGGGAAGGCAGGGATAAAATGTTTACAGAAACTAGACAGAAAAAACTCTTCGAAATGGTTAAGAAATACCTGAGAAAAAACAAGCCGGATCAGGTGCATGATATAGATCATATCGCAAGAGTTATCTACTGGACCAAATTGATAACCAAAACGGAAAAGGCGGATATGTCAATAACACTTCCAGCCGCAATTCTTCATGACATAGCAATACCAAAATACGGGGATGACCTGCATGCAAGAATGGGAGCAAAGATGTGCAAGCCGTTCCTGCGCAAGTACGGCTACAAAGAGAACGAGATCAAAAGAATATCGGAAACCATCGGAATGCATAGTACAGACGATCCCAATCCGCCAAAGACAATTGAGAGTCGTGTTCTATTCGACGCTGATAAAATGGATGCCACAGGACCTTCTGGTATACGCACATGGATCATACAGTATACAAAACACGATGTTCCTCTGAAAGAAGCCTTGGAAAAAATGTTAGCGCTTGTTGCCAGGGCAAAGAAAAGATTCGGCAACAGCCTATTTCTTACAAAGAC
>Ga0315274_10005545_pt1 | contig 18468 bp, 13 predicted proteins | sample YL17G02_20_MG_FD_203700 | JGI IMG/M metagenome (GOLD analysis project Ga0315274, IMG submission 203700) | Sediment microbial communities from Yellowstone Lake, YNP, Wyoming, USA - YL17G02_20 | ecosystem: Environmental > Aquatic > Freshwater > Lake > Sediment | place: USA: Wyoming | collected...
TATTGTGAAAGAAAATAAAATTTTAACTGCCGCAAAAAATGGAAAAGAATTTGAAGGAGATAATTTCAACAATGTGAATACCGAGTTTTCTAAACCTAAACCCGTTCTCGCCTTAGAATCGGCTCAGCGTGAAGGGCAAATGGGGCCGAAGTGACGGTGGGATACGGATATTGAAACGAAAATATAAGAGAGGAGGATACCATGAGAACAAGACTTAATCAGAAAGCAAGTTCCACAACGCAGTTCAAAAGAGGGTGGCACCTGAGAAGGCGTCTGGCCAGTGTCTTCGTAATCCTGTCACTGCTTCTCGCCGGCGTGGTGCCGGCAGCCTATGCCGCGCTCGAGCGGGTCGGCCCCGTGACTGCTGCGAGTGGAGGCTATCCCGCGTGGTACCAGGACGACACGGGCCTCACGCTGGAGTTCGGCACGCCGGTGAACCAGGCAGAACTGAACGACGGCTGGTTACTGATCCTGCCCCCCAACTTACCGACGGGGGCGTCGCCTGAGGTTTTCCCCACAAACTTCTCCGAGGAGCACTTTTACTGGGCCGCCAATGCGGGAACTACCGCTGTTCAGGGCGGGACCGGCCTCGTTCTCGCCCTGGAGGGCGCCTTCACCAACGGCCCGGTCATCCCCGGCGACCAGATCGTCTTCGGCCGCGTACGCATCAGGATGGCGAGCGTGCCGGTGAGCGGCAACTACAAGGTGTACACACCTTTCGGCGACTTCAACTTCCCCGGCCTGGTGGCTGGGGACAGGTTCTTCTTCACCACGGACATCGGCATCACTTGCGGGACCCAGTTCGACTGCGCACTGAACTCGGCGATCGGGCCGTTCCTGCTGCCGTCGGCGACTTCCGGCGGCGCCGAGGTGCCTCCGATCCCGGACCTGCTCAAGGGCTCGGGCGTGGATCCATGGTATGACGCGGTCCCCACGGCCACGCCGTATCCGGGGACGGGGAAAAAGTACATCGCCGATCCTGCGCGTCAGGGACCGGTCACGGGCAGCCCGCTGCCTCCGTTTGTCGGCAACGGTGGGCTAACTTACGACCACAACAGGTTCCGCATTGAGGGGCCCGGGGGCTTAGTTGTTGTTGACGAGCCCAACTTCTTCCTGGCCGGCCGGGTCATGACTGGCCAGATTCCCGGGCGCGTCAAGGTGAACCGCGCGAGCTACGGGCAGACCGCGACCACGAAGAAGCTGGACGTTTTCGCGACTGCCTCCCCGACCGCCCAGGGGCGACTGCCCGGTGGCACAGTGCTGCCCTCGACCAGTCCGGATCTGGGGTTCTACCCCGCGCCCTGCGCGACGGATCCGGTTACCGGCGCCGTGACCGGCCCGCCGACGGGGACGGGTCTCGTCTACTTTCAGATGTTCAAGGACAGGTACAGCAACAACTGGTGGGGGCAGACCGCGCCATCGGTCATCCCGCCCCAGGTGTGCGTGCAGGACCACAACGCGCGCGACGCGCTCGGCAACCTCGTGCCGGCCTACTTCATGGGCGACGTGACGGACGAGGTCGACGTCACCGTTGCGAACTGGAACCCGGCGGCCGCCGGCGGAACGCTGACGGTTGCGGCGACCTCGAGCGACAAGGTTAACCAGCCAACGCTGACCGTGTCCGGGTTCGGCCCTCTCACGGCCGGCCAGCTCGTGGTTCCCGACCTCCAGGCGCCGCCAGCCAAGCTGTCGGTGGTGTCGAGCAGGGGCGGCGTCGATACGCTGGAAGTCCGCACGGGCGTCGGCACCCCGGTCAGCCCGACCACCCCCGTGGCCAACGCCGACAGCGCGACGACCCTTGAAGACACGCCAGCGTCCAGTATCAACGTGTTAGGCAATGACACCCTCAATGGCGTGCTGATCGTCCCTGCCGACAGCCCGACCGTGGCCATCTCGGCGCAAGGGCGACTCGGGATAGCAACGCGCAATGCCGATAATACCATCACCTACACGCCGACCCTGAACCTGAATGGCACCGACATCGTCGGCTACACGGTCACGACGGTGACTGGCGGCGTGTCGTACACGTCGACCGAGGGGTACCTCACCATTATTATCACCCCGGTGAACGATGCCCCGACTGCGGTCAACGACACGGCCGGCGCGCCCAACAACAAGCCGGTCACGATCAACGTGCTGGCCAACGACACCGACCCGGACGGCGCGGCTGACCTCGCGGCGGCCGTGATCCAGTCGCTGCCGGCTCCCGGAGCCACGATCACGTGCAACGGCGGCGTCGCCGCCGCGGTTGGCACGGCCTGCGCGGGCGGCCTTATCACCTTCACACCCACTACTGTCGGTACCTTCAGCTTCACCTACAGGGCACAGGATCGGGCGGGTGCGCTCTCCGCCAACACGGCCAACGTGAGCATGACCGTCAATGCAGTGGAGGCCATCGTCGTTACGAAGTCCATATTCACAAGCAAGACATGGCGTTGGACCGTGGCTGGCACCGACAGCGTCACCGCGGGCCAGACGCTCACAATCAAGTACGACATCACCACGCCGCCGACCTACAAGGTAGGCGGGGTCTGCACCGCCTTGACCGCCGCGAACAACCCTGTCATCGGCACGGCCACCGTGGATGCCCTCGGCAACTGGACGTACGACGTCCTCGGAACCAGCGCCGGCCTCACGAATCCCACCAATACGGGCAGCAACGGGACCGGCTTCTGGTGCTCGCCGCCCAAGGCGGTCCGGATCACCTCGCCGCTCGGCGGGACGGCCAACTCGAACATCAACTTTAAGTAACTCGAACCGGCCGAAAGGCCGCGCAGGAGGATCGCCCGGACCGCAAGGTCCGGGCGATCCTCCTTAAATTAGTGTCTGTCCATAAATGCTTTTTTTCCGTCATGCCGGACTTGATCCGGCATCCAGAAGGTCTTGAAAGTACTGGATTCCGGCTTTCGCCGGAATGACGTTTCTCAAGGTGTAGGATGATATTAAAGAAACTCATTTTGACATTTTTTTAAATTCTTGATGATCAAACAATATAGCATTCTTTTTAAAGATGATTCAGCGGCGGGAAAGGAGAAAAGAACAATGAGGAAGTTCAGTTCATCAGGCGGAAAATTGGGGGTCGCCCTCCTGGCGGCAGTGGGCCTGGCGGGTTGGGGGCTCATGGCGGGCACCGCTTGGGCGCAGGTGCAGACGATCGACTGTTTAGGCGGCTTCGAGGTTGGACTTGCCCCGGTCCCGCCTATCGCTCTCAAGTCGCTCAAGACGGTTCCGAATCCGGTCCTCCCTAACGGCCCGAACGGCGCACCGAGAGCCGATCTCGTGGTTTACATTGCGAACCAAACCGCCGCCATCCAGTTGGGCAAGGCCCTTTTCTGGGACATGCAGGCGGGCAGCGACAACAAGACAGCCTGCGCCACCTGCCACTTCCACGCCGGCGCGGACAGCCGGACCCAGAACCAGATCAACCCCGGCGCCAACGGGGTATTCAACGGCTTCGTCCCGAACGACCTTCTCTTGGCCACCGACTTCCCTTTCACGACGCCCACTACAGACACGATGGATGATATCGTCGGCTCGCAGGGCGTCCGAAAGAGCACGTTCGTGGGTATCAGCCCCGCCGGGGCGGAGTTGACTACGTCCGTCCTCGACCCCGTATTCAACGTGAACGGCGTGAACGTGCGGCAGGTGACGGGGATGAACGGCCCGTCCGTGGTCAACGCGGTGTTCAACCATCGCCAATTCAATAACGGGCGCGCTCAGCCTGAGTTCAACGGTGTGAATCCCTGGGGGGCAAGAGATCTTTCCGCCCGGGTCTGGACGGTCAACTCTTCCGGCAATGTGGTCACGCTCCCCATTCGGATCCAGAATGCGAGCCTCGCGTCGCAGGCCGTGGGGCCGGCGATCAACCCCGTGGAGATGTCGGCCGACGGGAGAACGTTTCCTGACCTCGGGAAGAAGATGCTTCTCCTGAAACCGCTGGGTTTCCAGAAAGTGAACCCTAAAGACAGCGTGCTCAGCAAACTCGTCGATACGAAAGCGGGCAAAGGGCTCAAAGTCACTTATGCGTCGCTGATCCAGCAGGCCTTCCAGCCGCAGTGGTGGAACACCTCCAAGACCGTCACGCTGAACGGCAAGCCCTACTCCCTGAAGGAAGCCAACTTCTCCCTCTTCTGGGGGCTCTCCCTCATGCTCTACCAGGCAACCCTCGTCTCCGACGCCACCCCCATGGACCAGTACCTGGCAGGCAGGACGTTTGATCCGGTCACCGGAGCAGTGGTCAAAGAGGGTAGCCCCGTGCAACTGAACCAGGTGGCGAGTCGGCTCGCAGCCGACTACGGATATACCGGCGGGGTTGCCGGTATCCTGAACGGGCTCAAGCTCTTCGAGCAGCCGTTGCCCCCATTCGGCGCAGGCCGCGCGTGCATCGCGTGTCACGTGGGCGCCGAGACCACTTCCGCCTCCATGCAGAACGTGGCAGGGCCTGGGCTGGAGCCCGGGGATGTCGCGTTCAAGACTGCGGGGTTCGATCTGAGGATGGAGCGAATGTTCATGCAGATCGCTCCGGTGCCCACGGATCTGCTGGGCATGATCCAGAACCTGCCCGGGGCGCCGACCTTCTTCACGGATCTGGTCATGTTCGATCCAAACATGTACGCCGTCACCGTGACCAACATTCTCGGCATCCCGAACCCGCCGTTCACCGTCCCCGGCCCGGCCCCGACCACGGTCTATGACGCCGGCTGGTACAACATTGGCGTCCGTCCCACCGGAGACAACCCCGGCGTTGGGGGCACAGACCCCTTCGGCTCCTCCCTCGCGTGGGTGGAGTTCTTCCAGCAGACGCTGTCGGACCCGGGGATCATCAAGGTCCCGGGAGGCGCGCTGGGATGCGCCACCGGCGCACTCGTCGATGGGCAGCCCCAGCCTGCGAACCCCCTATTTCCCTTCGAAGTGTTGAACGCAACGGGGTTCCCGCTCCTGTCCGGGTCTCTGCAGAGGACCGAGCCAACCGACGCCCTCGCCAGCTTCAAGACCTCGGCCCTGCGCAACGTGGAGCTGAACGGTCCTTACTTCCACAACGGCGGCAAGTCCACCCTCAGGCAGGTGGTGGAGTTCTACGACGACGGCGCGGACTTCCCCGGCATTGGGGACCCACAGCGCGGCGCGGCCTTCCCCACCGACCGTCGCCACCCGATCGTCAAGTTCTACGGCGATCTGACGGCGAACGGCCTTGGGATGACGCCGGCCGAGGTGAGCGATCTGGTGGCGTTCCACCTCGCCCTCACCGATGAGCGCGTGCGCTGGGAGAAGGCCCCATTCGACCACCCGGAATTGATCGTGCCCAACGGACAAAATGCGAATGGTTCGGACATCAATATAACGCTCCCGGCGGTCGGGGCTGCGGGCTCGGCAACACCGCTCCAGCGTTTTCTAAACCTCAATCCCTTCACCCCATAAATCCGCAAGGGCGCGGGCGAAGTTGGTTGTCGAAAGCGGGAAGGAGGGAATAATTGATTGACGGGAAACCCCAGGCGAGAAGAAACAGAAAGAGTGATCCAGAAGTGAAATTGCATCATAGGTTTGATCCACTATAAAAAAAAAGAAGGAGGGAAAAGAAATGGAAAAACGAGAATTCGAAGTAAGCAGACGAAATTTACTCAAGTGGGGGTTGATGTCCGGGGCCGCGACCCTCATCGGCGGGAAGGCGTGGGCGTTGCAGGACACGTGTGGTCAGTTGTCGATTGAGGATATCGATAATGCCGTCACCACTTGTGGCGCTGGCATGGAAAACATGCCGTTCAGCCCGCTCATCCTCAGTCCATTCGCAGACACGCAGGCCAATCAGCTTCCCATCCCGAAGGCCATGAAGCCGGGGTGGCGGAGGCCTGACGGCACGCTGGATCCCTCCGCCTCGGACGCGTGGACGTGCCGGTACTCCCATGATTACGGATCTAACGTCCAGGTTTGGCCAGGTCCGGACTATGGCCACCAGGACGCAATGGGACACCGGCCCAATGGAGCCGGCCTTCCGTATGCAGGGACGCATCAGCTTTGGCCTGGGGTGGCGACGGGGTGGGACGGGGGACCTTCACCGGTCTGGAACTATCCGCAGCCGATCTACTACCACATCAGGCTGCAGGTGGCCGGGCACAAAGTCACCACCTCAAAGGTGCGGCCCATTGGCCAAATCAAGAATGGGAAGAAGGTGGTCCTCGGGACGACCGGCGCCGACGCTTATTTGCCGGAGAGCACCATCTACGGGTTCAACGGAACCTTCCCGGGGCCCATGATCAACGCGGAATATGGCCGGCCCGTCTGCGTGCGCTTCGAGAACGACCTGGACCTGAACCCCAATTGCCGCGACCGCCAGGACTTCGGGGCGCCTGACTGGGCCTTCCTGACGCATTTGCACAATGGCCACACGGCTCCGGAGTGCGATGGCCAGCCGCATCACATGATGGACAACGGCGGCGGTTACCAGCCCACTGAGTGGTCCGACAACCTCTACCTCGGGTATCCCGCCGGCGGCGATGACCGTGAGAAGCAGTCGTTCCTCTGGTTCCACGACCATCGCATGCACCATACCGGGGCCAACGTCTACAAGGGCATGGTGGGTCTTATGCCGCACTACGACCCCGGCGTCGACGACGGCGACGAGACACACGGGCTGCGCCTGCCAGGCGTCCGGACGAACAACCCGGATGGAACCTTCAGCGTGGACTACGACATCCCCTTGGCCCTCTACGACTGCGCCCTGGATGACGGCGTCACGCCCCACGCCGATGACCATACTCCCCTGGCTGATTGCGGTAAGGCCCATCCCGAGTGGTGGGGCAGGCTGTTCTTCCGCCACTACCCCAACTATGGGTTCGTCGGCGACATCTTCACGGTCAACGGCAAGGCCTACCCGGTCCTCCACGTCAAGCGGCGGAAGTATCGCCTCCGCTTCCTGGACGCCTCGATCGCGCGGATTTACGAGCTGTCGCTCATGCAGGGCAATATCGGGCCCGTTATCGGGCAGCAGGGGCAGTTCAACTTCGGCACCGTCGACAGGAAAGGGAATTTCATCAGAAGTCGAGGGCAGCAGTGCATGCGGCTCACCCAGATCGCGAGCGAGGGCGGCCTCCTGCCGTCCCCGATCGTTCGCGATTCCTTCCAGATCTGGCCGGCGAAGCGCCGGGAGTTCATAGTGGACTTCTCCAAGTACATGGACGGGAGCTCGACCACTGCCGGCGACGTGATCTACCTCGCGAATACCATGTTCATGCCGGACGGGCGCAAGCCGATGTTTCCGGGGGACAAGGGTTTCGACGGGAACTATTGCGTGCCGATGCTGAAGATCATCATCGATGGTGATGCGGTGGTCGATAACAGTCGGATACCCACCGCCGGCGGGTTGCGCGCCATGCCGGATAGGAACGACCCCGTCATGCAGACCCCTACGTTCACGCTGACGCGCGGCGGTCCGACGGAGGAGAGCCAGTGGGTGATCAACGGCCTCCAATTCGATCCCCTCTTCCCCCTGCACGTAGTCAAACGAGATACAGCCGAGGAGTGGACCATCGCCAACGGAGGCGGCGGCTGGGTCCATCCGATGCACATGCACATGGAAGAGCACCAGGTCGTCTCGCGGACCAACAGCACGAACGCTCACCCGGACGATACCGGCAAGGAGGACGTGGTGGCGCTCGACCCGAGCGAGTCGGTGGTGATCTACCGGAGGTTCAGGACGTTTTGCGGCAAGTATGTCGCTCACTGCCACAACCTGGCGCACGAAGACCACAACATGATGTTCGGGTGGACGATCGTGCCGGAATGAATCTGGTAGTTAACCCCAGACACCCCGGCGCTCCGGCGCCGGGGCTGCCAATCCTCGCCACGTCGCGGGGCTTCTTTTTGAGAGAGATTTCCCATAACAGGTACCTTACCGACAAACCATGAAAAAAAGAAGTATCATCCTCCCCCTCGATGGGGGAGGATTGAGGTGGGGGTGACTCAATGGGTCATTGACGCGAGCCACTGACACTGACACTTTATTTCCTAATGGAAAGGCATCTCCCGTGAAGAAGGCTGTGTATTCGATCCTGCTGCTGCTGCTGATCTTTGGTGTATTTCTGGCCGGGTCCTGGTACGGCCGGCAGGGGGCCATCAAGCCTCCGAATCCAGGAGCCGACGAGATCGTCCGCCGCATGGACTCGACGCAATCGACGCACACGTCAGATACTCCCCGGAACGTCCCGGCCTCGCCCATGGCACCAGAGACAGTGCACGTCCACGAAGGGTCGCCAGACCCCGGGGAAGGCTCCGCTTCCATGTCTCCTGGCACCGTGAACATCAGCCCGGAGAGGCAACAGCTCATCGGCGTGCGGGTGAGCCCGGTGGAGAAGACCTCCGGAACGCAGACCCTTCGCATCCTGGGCCGGGTCGCCCCCGACGAGACTCGGGTCTACCGGCTCAATGCGGGGATCGATGGGTTTATTCGCGAGGTCTCCGCGGTCACCACCGGCAGTCAGGTCAAGAAGGATCAGCTGCTCGCCACGTTTTCGGCGCCGAACGCCACCTCGGTGATCCAGATGTACATCATCAACTCCGGTGCCGCGGATCGAGCGAGGCGCGCCCCTGAAGGCTCGGTGGAGACCCAGGCCGCCCCGCTGGCCGCCGCGAATATCCGGCAGCGCGTCGATCAGTTGCAGAACCTGGGGATGTCCGCCCTCCAGATGGAGGAGATCGGTCGTACGCAACAGTTCCCCGAGAGCATCAAAATCCTGGCCCCGGCCGATGGCTTCGTGCTCTCGCGGAACGTCTCGCCCGGCCTGAAGTTCGACCGAGGCGCAGAGTTTTATCGAATCGCCGACCTGAGCCGGGTCTGGATCCTGGCGGACGTCTTTCAGAACGAGGCCCAGTACCTTCAACCCGGAAAGACGGTGAAGGTGTCCCTCCCTCAGCAGAGGAGAACCTTTCAAGCCAAGGTGAGCACGGTCCGCCCGCAGTTCGACCCCGCGACGCGCACGTTGAAGGTGCGGCTGGAGGCGAAGAATCCGGAGGACATCCTGCGGCCGGACATGTTTGTCGACGTGGAGCTTCCCATTACCCTTCCGCTAACGATCACTGTCCCTGCCGACGCCGTCCTCGACTCCGGCCTCAAGAAAACCGTCTTCGTCGACCGGGGGAATGGATATTTTGAGCCCCGGGAGGTGGAGACGGGGTGGCGGATGGGCAACAGGGTGGAGATCGTCAAAGGCCTGGAGCCCGGGGAGCGGATCGTCATCTCGGGCAACTTCCTCATAGACTCGGAAAGCAAGTTGGAGCTGGCCGCCCAGGGGATGTATACCACCTTGAGCAAGGACCCGGTATGCGGCGTGGATGTCTCTATGAGCAAAGCAGCGAAAGCAGGAAGAAAAAGTATCTATCAAGAGAAAACTTACTATTTTTCTTCCGATGAGTGCAAGCAACAGTTTGAGAAAAATCCAAGTCGCTATGTCAGAAAATAGATCTTAAAATCCCTCCCCGCCTCCCTTTTCCAAAGGGAGGAGCTTTGTTTCCCTTATATGCAGAAGATAAATGCTGCACGGTTACGGAGTTAAGGATAAAATTCTCGGTGGATTGACAGATGATTAACCGCATCATCGATTTTTCGGTAAATAACAAGTTCATCATCTTTGCCCTCGTGGCCGCTGCCTGCGTCGCGGGCTGGTGGTCCATGAAAAACGTGGCGCTCGACGCCATCCCGGATCTGAGCGACACCCAGGTGATCGTCTACTCGCGCTGGGACCGGAGCCCGGACATCGTCGAGGACCAGGTGACCTACCCGATCGTGGCAGCGATGCTGGGCGCGCCCGGTGTCAGGGCCGTCCGCGGATTCTCCGATTTCGGCTACTCCTACGTTTACGTCATCTTCGAAGATGGCACTGACATCTACTGGGCGAGGTCTCGCACACAGGAATACCTTTCCGGCGTTCTGTCGCGCCTTCCGGAAGGCGTGAAGACAGAACTCGGCCCTGATGCCACAGGGCTTGGGTGGGTCTTCCAGTATGCGCTGGTGGATCAGACAGGAAAGCACAGCCTTGCCGAGATCCGCTCCTACCAGGACTGGTATCTCCGTTATTATTTGAAGGCCGTCCCAGGAGTGGCTGAGGTCGCACCCATCGGTGGATTCGGAAAACAGTACCAGGTGAACGTGGACCCCAACCGGCTGCAGGCGTACGGTATCCCGATTAACCGCGTGGTGGAGGCGGTGCGTGGGGGCAACAAGGAAGTTGGAGGCCGGCTTATCGAGTTCGGGGGGACCGAGTACATGATCCGGGGCCGCGGCTACGCGCGTTCCATCCGCGATTTCGAGAACATCGTGCTTGTTGCCAGCGACAACGGAACCCCCATCCGCATTAAAGACATCGGGCAGGTTGTGCAAGGGCCGGACATCCGGAGAGGCGTGGCCGACCTCGACGGAGCAGGGGAGGTGGTCTCCGGGATCGTCGTCATGCGACAGGGACAGAATGCCCTCGATGTCATTACCCGCGTCAAGGCGAAGATCAAGGAGATTGAACCAGGTCTTCCGCCAGGTGTGAAAATCGTTCCCGTCTATGACCGGTCTGACCTTATTCTTCGTTCCATCGATAACTTGAAGTCGACATTGTTGGAGGTGGTCCTCACCGTTGCCATTGTCGTTCTGATCTTTCTCTGGCATATCCCGAGTGCCGCCATTCCCATCATCACCATCCCGATCGCGATTCTCCTCTCGTTCATCCCTTTCCGGATGATGGGCATCACCGCCAACATTATGTCCCTTGGAGGTATTGCCATCGCGATCGGGGCGTTGGTCGATGCCGCCATCGTGGTCGTTGAACAGACGCACAAGCGTCTGGAACAGTGGCAGCTGACAGGCCGGCAGGAGGATTACCGGACCGTCGTCATCAGCGCGGTGAAACAGGTCGCCGGGCCCAGCTTCTTCGCCCTGCTGGTGATCGCGGTCTCTTTCCTGCCCGTGCTGACGCTGGAGGCTGAGGCAGGCCGCCTGTTCAAACCGCTCGCCTACACCAAGAACCTTTCCATGATCATTGCGGCCGTGTTGGCCATCACGCTCGATCCCGCGTTGAGGCTGCTTTTTACGCACATGAAGAATTTCGATTTCCGGCCGCGCTGGCTTTACAGGACGACGAACACCGTCCTGGTCGGCACGATTCATTCCGAGGAGAAGCACCCAATCAGCCGCGTTCTGATCCGGCTCTACGAGCCGGTGGCGGCATGGTCGCTGCGCCGGAAGTGGTTTGTCATCGTGGCCGCGCTGGCCCTCGTGATTGTGACCATCCCCGTTTATTTCAAGCTGGGCCGGGAGTTCATGCCGCCCCTTGAGGAAGGCTCCATTCTCTACATGCCCACCACCATGCCGGGCATCTCCATCACCGAAGCCCAGAAGGTGCTCCAGGTCACGGACCGGATCATCAAGCAGTTTCCGGAGGTGGACCGCGTGCTCGGCAAGGCGGGCCGGGCCGATACATCCACGGACCCGGCGCCACTGTCCATGCTGGAGACGGTGATCATCCTCAAGCCCAAATCGGAGTGGCGCCGGGCGGACACCTGGTATTCGTCGTGGGCACCGGAATGGATGAAAGCGATCCTCCGTCACTTCACGCCGGATCATATCTCCCAGGAAGAGCTCATCAGCCGGATGAACGAGGCACTGCAACTCCCCGGCCTCGCCAACAGCTGGACCATGCCGATCAAAGGTCGCATCGAGATGCTGAGCACGGGTTTGCGCACCCCGGTCGGTCTCAAGATCTCCGGCGCTGACCTCGACACCATCGAAGAGATCGGGGCCCGGATTGAATCCGTTCTGCCGTCGGTGAAAGGAACCCGGAGCGTCTTTGCGGAGCGCACGGGCAGCGGCTACTTTCTCGATTTCGAGTGGAACCGCGAAGCCCTGTCGCGCTATGGCCTGAGCATCGAGGAGGCGCAGGAGGTGATCGAGCGCGCCATTGGTGGGGAGAATGTGACCACGACCGTCGAGGGGCGAGAACGATATCCTGTCAATGTGCGCTACATGCGGGATTTCCGCTCTGACGTCGGAGCGCTGGGCCGCGTCTTGGTATCGGCCCAGGGAGGGCAAAGGCAGATACCCCTCTCACAGCTCGCCACCATTAAGGCAGCGAGCGGTCCTTCCATGATCCGCAACGAGGATGGTTTGCTGACCGGCTATGTCTATGTCGATATCTCCGGTCGCGACCAGGACAGCTACATCGAAGATGCAGGGCGATTGCTCAGGGAAAAAGTGAAACTTCCCGCGGGCTATGTGATTTCCTGGAGCGGCCAGTACGAAGCCATGCAGCGGGTTAATCAGCGATTGGCGGTGGTTGTGCCTCTGACTCTTTTTCTGATCCTGCTTCTGCTTTATATCAATACCCGTTCATTGACCAAGACCCTCATCGTCCTGCTGGCTGTGCCCTTCTCCGCCGTTGGCGCGTTCTGGTTCCTTTACCTGCTGGGATACAATATGAGCACGGGGGTCTGGGTGGGGCTGATTGCCTTACTGGGTGTTGACGCCGAAACCGGTGTCTTCATGCTCCTTTATCTCGACCTCGCCTATGAGCAGGCGAAGAAGGAAGGGCGACTGCGGTCTCTGGCCGACCTGCAGGAAGTCATCCGGTATGGAGCGGTCAAGCGCCTCCGGCCCAAATTCATGACCGTGGCCACCACATTCCTCGGCCTTGTCCCGATCATGTGGTCCATGGGCGCGGGTTCGGACGTGATGAAGCGGATTGCAGCACCCATGATCGGAGGTATCTTTACCTCTTTTCTTCTCGAGTTGCTGGTCTACCCGGCAGTCTACCAGATCTGGAAATGGAACTTTGAATTAAAGAAGGAGATTTCGCCCTCAAACATGCAAATTTTTCACCGTTGAGAGACCCGGGGGTTGGAACGGAAATCCAGGGTTGTCCCGATTCGGAGGACAGACTTAAAGGGTCATTAAATAAGGATCAATACTCTGGGAAATCGCCTATCGAAAGGAAATAAATCTTGAAAAAGGCGGCTATCTTTTCATTCATCATATTTGCCCTTTTTCTTATCGAAGGTACAGCCAATTCGCGGGGTTTGGAGGTAAAGAAAAAGGCAGGGGATTACGAGGTCGAAATAAAAATCGATAAGAATCCTCCCATTGTTGGTGATAACCATATTGAAATCGAAATCAAGAATGCTGGGAAATCTGTCACCGATGCAAAGGTTTTGGTTAATTATTATATGCCGCCTATGCCGCGAATGGCTCCGATGAACTATAAGACAGATGCGAAGCTAAGAAAAGAAAAATACCAGGCCACGATGAATTTCATCATGGCCGGTCCCTGGTATATCGCCATTATTATAAACCACGCAGGCAAGGTATCCAAGACGAAGTTGAACGTGGATACCCACTAAGTTTTAACAATTCCAAGGGCTTTTTACGCAGAAGACATCGCCCAGGAAGGGGAAAAGGGAGAGAAAAACGAAAAACCAGTGGATACTTGTAATGATTTTGGGGCTTTGCCTTTCCATGAGCGGAATCGTGCTTGCGCAGGATGACATAAAAAAATTCCCGGCATGCAAATATTGTGGGATGGATCGGGAGAAATTTGTCCACAGCAGGGTTCTGGTAGAATATGACGACGGGAGCGCCGAGGGCACTTGCAGCATCCATTGCAAGGCCATTGAACTGGCTCTAAAAATTGACAAAACCCCCAAAGCCATATGGGTGGGAGATATGAGTACCAAGAAGCTTATCGATGCGGAGAAGGCTTCATGGACGATGGGGGGGAGCAAACCCGGGGTCATGACCAAGAGGGCAAAATGGGCCTTCGAAAAAAAGGAAGACGCTGAAAAGTTTATTAAGGAAAATGGTGGTGAGACCGCCACGTTTGATGTCGCCATGAAGGCTGTCTATGAAGACATGTATGCAGATACCAAAATGATACGAGAAAGAAGAAAAATGAGGAAGATTGAGAAGAAGTAAGAGTGCCAGTGCCAGTGTCAGTGGAAGTGGTAGGGAGTAGGCACAATATGAAATATAGAAATATTTTCTTTGGATTTTCTCTTTTCCTAACACTATCACTTACACTAACACTTTTATTGTCACTTTCAAGCGGTGGGGACCGAAAACCCATCAAGCCATCCCAGAAGGACAAGTGTCCGGTCTGTGGAATGTTTGTGGCAAAGTATCCTGATTTTCTTGCCGAGATCGTATTCAAGGATGGGACCTATGTCGTATTTGATGGGACAAAAGATATGTTTAAGTACTCCCTTAACCTGAAAAAATATAACCCATCCAAGGGACCGGAGGATATCGATTCCATCTACGTGACGGATTACTATAATTTAACCTTGATCGGTGGGGCTGAGGCATATTATGTTATAGGGAGTGATATCTATGGCCCGATGGGCAGAGAGCTTATCCCTCTTGAAAAGGAAGCGGACGCCGCAGGGTTTATGAAAGACCATAAAGGAAAGTCTGTCCTGAAATTCAAAGACGTCACTTACGAAATCATCAAAGCCCTGGACTAAAAACAGTGCGAAACCCACAAAACCCGCGCCAGTGTGAGTGTTTTTAGGCAGGGGGATCGCACCGTACAACTTTTCCTCCTTCCCTTCTGGCACGGACACTGTCACTGACACGGATCACTAAGGCATCCAGTAATGCTTATGAGAAAATCGAGCCTGTTTTTAATTTATATTATCCTCAACATTCTCTTTCTCATCTTGCTGTTTACCCACGCCTCCTTTGAGAAAAAAAAGGACATGCAATTTCTGAGAGAGAAGATGGAAATGGTAAGCAAGCTTCAACTCGCCGACCTCTGTCTCTTTACGGAGGCCAGCTATACGCGGCATTTGTCTCAGGCTGATTTACATACACCGTTTCAGGACTCTCCCACGTCGCTGGAGCATTTTCCATCCGGGTCATTGGTGGGACCTCCGAGAAGTCTTAGGAAATTGAATGGCAAAATGGATTGAAAGGCAAAGAAACATTATCGACTTTACTCTATCTTCCCTTCTGAGGCGAAAGCGGAAGAACATTGCCTTGATTTTCGTCTATATCGTTGTCGTTTTTTTTCTGGCCTCGGTCTTGTTTTTCACTTATTCAATCAAGAAAGAGGCGTCGATGATCTTGCAGGGTTCCCCGGATATGATCGTCCAGAGAATGGTTGCCGGCCGACATGAACTTATTCCGATAAGCCATATCGATAAGATCAAAGGAATCAGGGGAGTCAGTTCTGTAAAGGAGCGACTCTGGGGATATTACTACGACCCCATCGTCGGTGCCAATTACACGTTGATTGTCTCCGATGATTCTCAACTCAGCGTTGGGAAGATCATCATCGGAGAAGGCGTTTCGAGAACCAGGCTTCTTTTTGAGGGTGACGCCATGGAATTCAAGACCTATGATGGGGCCATCGTAGATCTTGAAATAGAGAGCACGCTCTCTCAAAAATCGGAACTGGTATCTTCTGACCTCATCGTGATTTCGGGGGGTGACTTCAGGAGACTTTTTGGTACTCCAGAGGGATATGCCACCGATTTAACTCTCAAGGTCAGAAACTCGAGGGAGCTTCCTACGATCGCCGTAAAAATCGCGGAACTTCTCCCTGATTCGAGACAAATCTTGAGGGATGAGATCTTAAGGACCTACGATGCCGTTTTCAACTGGCGTGGAGGGATCATGATGGTCATCCTCATGGGAGCCCTCTTAGCTTTCATCATCTTCGCCTGGGATAAGGCGTCGGGTTTGAGTTTAGAGGAAAGGCGGGAAATTGGGATCCTGAAGGCCATTGGTTGGGAGACATCCGATGTTCTTTTGATGAAGTTCTGGGAGGGAATGGCAGTTTCCCTCTCCTCTTTCCTCGCAGGGGTGATCTTTGCCTATATCCATGTTTTTTTCGCTTCGTCCATGCTTTTTGAACCTGTGCTTAAAGGCTGGGCGGTCCTCTATCCCCACTTCAAGACGGTGCCTTTCATAGACGCTTCTCAGATCATAGCCCTTTTCTTCCTTACTGTTGTCCCATACACGGTGGCGACGATCATCCCCTCATGGAGAGCCGCAACGGTCGACCCGGATTCGGTCATGAGGAGTTAGGAATGATTGAGCTTCAGGACATCAGAAAAGTCTTTAACACTGGCAGGCCCAATGAATTCGTAGCCCTCCATGGGGTAAGTCTTTCCATTGACGCTGCCAAGGTAACCGTATTCAAAGGTCCCAGCGGCTCGGGGAAGACGACACTGTTAAGTCTGGTCGGTTGCATGGCAAGGCCCACCTCCGGAAGAATAAGGCTTTTTGACCGGGAGATTACCAGCCTTCCGGAAAGATTTCTTACAGAGATAAGGCGGAAAACGTTCGGGTTCATTTTCCAACACTTTAATCTCATCAAGGGAGTGACGGCCCTTGAGAATGTGATGGTCCCTGCCTATCCTGATGGGGAGAACCATGCTTCCTTGAAAGAGAGGGCATTGAACCTGCTTGGACTTTTTAACCTCTCCCACAAGGCCCATTCAAAAGTGGAATGGCTCTCGGGGGGAGAAGCGCAGAGGGTAACCATTGCGAGGGCGCTGGTGAACAATCCTTCAGTGGTCATTGCCGATGAACCGACCGCCCATCTCGATACGAAGCTGTCCAAGGAATTTATGGAAATAATGAGAAGACTGAATGACGAAGGGAAGACCGTTCTGATTGCGAGTCATGACCCGATCATCCATGAATCGGATATCGTGCATCGAGTGATTGAGATGCGGGACGGCAAGATCGTCACCTCTGGAATCGCATCATGATTTTTCATCCCGCCATTATCGCTCTGCTTTTAGGGTCCATTTTGATCAGTTTCATGCTTTTGTATTCCGCATTCTATGGAATGCAAATTCTGAAAGGATGGAATATCAAGAGCGGGAGCGAACTTCAGCTAAGCCTGGAGCGAAGAACCTACCTCATCTCGACCGTCATGAACTATGCCATTGGCTTTCAGCTTCTCTCCCTCTTTCTCTTTATCTATACGGCAGATTATCTCCACACACTCTTTGTCGGTGCCATGTGCGCGGCGGGAACCCTCAATGTGAATCACTGGGGCTACCCTGCCATCATGATGAAAGTGATTAATTTTCTCTTGGCGGGTTTATGGCTGATCCTCAACTACACAGACAATAGGGCTTATGATTATCCTCTCATCAAGAAGAAATATGGGTTGCTTCTGTTCATCACACCTTTTATCGTGGGGGAGACCTTTCTCCAGAGCGCGTACTTTCTGAGTCTAAAGCCTGCCATCATCACTTCCTGCTGCGGAACACTCTTTTCTTCTGAAACACAGGGGGTGACATCGGGAATCATTGCCCTACCCCGCCCCCCCATCGAGGCGGGCTTCTATAGTTTTATGGCTCTGACCTTTGTCCTGGGAGTCGTCTTTTATTGGAATGGGAAGGGGGGGTATCTATTTTCTTTGACAAGCATCGCCACATTTCTTGTTTCTGTGATCGCCCTCATCTCGTTCATATGCCTCTACTTCTATGAATTGCCCACCCACCACTGTCCTTTCTGTATTTTGCAGAAGGAGTATCGATATGTAGGCTATCTTATCTATATTACCCTTCTAGGGGGTGCTGTATCAGGGCTAGGGGTGGGCATGATCATGCCCTTCAAAAAGATCAACAGTCTACTTAACGTCATCCCCTCTCTTCAGAGAAAACTTACCGGGCTCGTCCTTATTTCCTACGCCATTTTCCTGGGGACCGTATTCCTCCAAATGATCTTCTCGAATCTTAAGTTGTGATGCCGGATGTATCTTAAACGAAGGTCAAGGAAAAGAGGTCCATGTATCTGATCAAGAGCAATTTTAGCTAAGGCCTCAATCCCCCCCAGGACTCGCTTAGGGAACGTTGTTGAAAACTGACACTTTACAATGAATGGCAGTCTATAATTATTTCGATTCGAAAGTGAACAAACGTCGATGGAGGTGGTACTAAGGATAGAAACGGAATACCCAAGCTAAGAGAAAGGGAATTAGAAATAATGTCATCCAAAATATTTTGTCCTCAATATTCTGCTTTGCTTTGTCGTTCTCATGGTCGCGATTAAAAATTATGAGGTATGGAATCACCCTGTAGAATTGATCCCAGAGAAAGAAGCGGCTAAAAAATCAGGGATAAAAACTGAGGACCCGCCGATGATGGCTGCCTTAAAAGAACCTATGCCAATCGGTTCCTATATTTTGATTTCCGAAAAGAATATCTTTAGCCCTGAAAGGAAAGACTTTCCCATCACTCCCCTTGAAAAACTAAAACGAATGTGCGTCCCCAGGTGATCCTCTATGGGGTAACGATTGCCGGAAATTTCCAGGCAGCCTCCCTCGTCAATCCAAGCAGACCCCTTAAGAAAGGTAAAAGGGAAACTATGACCGTTAAAATTGGGGAAAAAATCGGAGAATATAAGCTGGCAAAGATCCAGCCGGATCGTATCACTATGGAATCGAATGGAGACTCCCTTGAAGTCCTCCTATATGATTCAAG
>Ga0315274_10005546_pt1 | contig 18465 bp, 12 predicted proteins | sample YL17G02_20_MG_FD_203700 | JGI IMG/M metagenome (GOLD analysis project Ga0315274, IMG submission 203700) | Sediment microbial communities from Yellowstone Lake, YNP, Wyoming, USA - YL17G02_20 | ecosystem: Environmental > Aquatic > Freshwater > Lake > Sediment | place: USA: Wyoming | collected...
GCCCTCGAATCTCCTGCGGCCGGAGAAGTCAGGGCTCGACGGAGTCTCGCCCTACCGAAAGCCGCAAAGGTTCATGGCCCCAATGCCTGCGTGAAAACGAATGGCGGCTTCCCATGAACCTGTAGTGGGGCGGGCTTCCAGCCTGCCCTCCGGGCATGTTGCCCGCAGAGATGTATGGGGGCTGGAAGCCCCGCCGGCAGGCTGGAAGCCCGCCCCACTAGCGAGCGCCGGTTCATGGTCCCAATACGCGCCAATTCTGGCGTCAAGGCTTCCCATGAATCAGACTATGCAGTTTGGGCTTTTGGCGACCGAACAACATGTTCTATAACCACGCTCATGTCGCAACCGCCGACACCCGCGCTGGCCATCCCTTTAACGGACTTGCGCGGCGTTGGACCGGAGCGTGCCACCCAACTGGCGCGACTGGCGCTCCACACCGTCGAGGACCTCCTGCTTTATCGGCCGCGACGCTACGAAGATCGGCGACAGTTCCAGCCCATCGGCGCCTTGCGAGTGGGCGAGTTCGCCACCACCCGCGGGACGATCGTCGCGCTGGGTTTGAAGCGCTTTCGGCACGGCACCAGGTCCGTGTTTGAGATTGTACTCCAAGACGGCACCGGTCGCTTGCACTGTCGGTGGTGGAACCTGCCGTTCATGGAGAAGTACTTCACCGTCGGCCAGGAAGTGCTCGTCTTCGGCAAGGTCAGCGATCTGCGGCCCCGCACGATCGACCACCCCGAAACCGAAGTCGTCGAGCCCGGCGACGATGCCTCCCTGCACCTGGGGCGGATCGTCCCGGTCTATCCCTTAACCGAGGGCTTGCCCCAGCGCTGGCTGCGCGCGTTGGTATGGCGGACGTTGGCTGAGTTCGAACCGCTGGTCCCCGAACCGCGTCCCGGTGTTTACTTGCCGGATCTGCCTACCCGCGCCAACGCCCTCCACCGGCTGCACCTCCCCGCCGACACCCGCGACCCCGAAATCGCGCGACAGCGCCTGGCCTTCGACGAATTCCTCGAATTACAGTTGGCCATCCAATCGCGCCGTCGCAACCTGCTCGCGAACGCCCGCGGACTGCCTTGCGGGGGCGACAACCATCTCATGCGTCCCTTCCTGGCCGGACTCGGCTTTCGACTCACGGCGGCCCAAACGCGGGTGCTCCGCGAGCTGCGCCATGACCTGGACAGTGGCCAACCGATGCGGCGCTTGCTCCAAGGCGATGTGGGTTCCGGCAAAACCGTCGTCGCCGCCGCGTGCGCCTTGATGACGCTGGAGAGCGGGTACAATGTTGCCCTGATGGTGCCCACCGAGATCCTGGCCGAGCAACATTTCCTGACCTTCAGCCGCTGGTTTTGTCCCTTGGGGGTTAAACTCCAGTTGTGCACCGGCAGCCGCAAGACCACCGCGCCCGACCAGCCCGCTGCCGGAAACGCCCCGCTTCCGCCCTCCGTTCACCCGCCACGGCTCACGAACCCTTCCCTGGTCATCGGCACCCACGCCCTGGTGCAGGCCGGCTTTGAGCTCGAGAACCTGGGGTTGGTCATCATCGACGAACAACACAAGTTCGGCGTGGTCCAGCGCGAAAAACTGGTGCGCAAAGGCGCCTTTCCGCACCTGCTGGTCATGACCGCTACGCCCATCCCCCGCACGCTGGGCCTGACCTTGTATGGCGATCTGGACCTGTCCGTGATCGACCAAATCCCCGCCGGACGCGGCCATACCCGGACGTTCGTCCGAACGGCGGATAGACTGCCGCAGGTGTGGGCCTTTATCCGGCAGAAACTGACCGAAGGCCGCCAAGCCTATGTCGTTTACCCGCGGGTGGCTGACGACTCACCTGGCGAGCTCAAGGCGGTAACGACCGAGTTCGAGCATCTTAAACGCGAGCTGGCGCCCCACCGCGTTGGCTTGGTGCACGGCCGCTTGCCCGCAAGCGACAAAGACACGGTCATGACCGCGTTCCGCGCCTGCCAAATCCAAGTGCTGCTGGCGACCAGTGTCATCGAGGTCGGCGTGGACGTGCCCAACGCCAGCCTCCTGCTCGTCGAGAACGCTGAACGGTTCGGACTCTCCCAGTTGCACCAATTGCGCGGCCGAATCGGACGGGGCGCCCACGATTCCTACTGTATCCTGGTCGCCAGCGCCAAGACCAAGGAAGCCAAACAACGCCTCCAGGTCCTCGCCGCCACCGCGGATGGGTTCCGCATCGCCGAGGCCGACCTCCGCCAGCGCGGTCCGGGCGAGTTCCTCGGCCAGGCCCAAAGCGGGCTGCCCCCCTTCCGCTTCGCGGACCTCGCGGATGATCGCCAGCTCGTCGAACGAGCCCGGGAGCAGGCCAGGCAACTCTTGGACGCAGCCAACCTCGCCTTGCCGCCGCATTCGCGGCCAACCGCCCGGTCAGGATAGCTTTTGTGTTGAGTTGAGGGCCGGTTGCGCATATCCCATGGACGCATGAACAAGCGCGATAAGGCGCCGGACGACAAACCACCAACCCGGCCCAGGCCACCAAAGGACACGTCGGCCAGCCGCTGGATCTCCTATCGCCCGGAGATCAAGGTGCTGGACTGCACCATCCGCGATGGTGGCTTGATGAACAACCACCACTTCGATGACCAATTCGTTAAGACGATCTATGCCGCCTGTGCCGAAGCCGGGGTCGATTACATGGAGATCGGCTATAAGGCCTCACGCAAAGGGATCGTCGCCGGTGAATATGGCGCCTGGAAATACTGCCGGGAAGAAGATATCCGCCGGATCGTCGGCGATAACCCCACCGCCCTGAAGCTCTCCGTCATGGCGGATGCCGAACGCTGCGACTACAAAGACGACATCCCCCCTAAAAAAGACAGCGTGCTGGATATGATCCGCGTCGCCACTTACATCAACCAGATCCCAACAGCGCTCGAAATGGTCAAAGACGCCCACGACAAGGGCTATGAAACCACCCTCAACCTGATGGCGGCTTCCACCGTCCCCGAACGCGAGCTGAACGAAGGCCTGGAGCTTATGGCCCGGTCCGAGGCCAAAGCAATCTACGTCGTGGACAGCTTCGGCTCGCTCTATAGCGAACAAATCCAGTTCCTCGTCAAAAAGTACCTCGCCTACTGCAAGGCCGCCGGCAAGGAAGTGGGCATGCACGCCCACAACAACCTGCAACTGGCCTTCGCCAATACCATCGAGGCCATCGTCCTTGGCGCCAACTTCCTCGACGCGACCATGGCCGGCCTCGGACGCGGCGCCGGCAACTGTCCCATGGAACTCCTCCTCGGCTTCCTGCACAATCCCAAGTACGACATCCGCCCCGTCCTTCGCTGCGTGCAGGACTCTGTCGAACCAATGCGCAAAGACCTCCTCTGGGGCTTCGACCTGCCTTATATGATCTCCGGCCAGTTTAACCAGCATCCCCGCGCAGCCATCAAATACAACGCGACCGAGCCCCGTGAGGATATCGTGAAGTTCTTCGACACACTGAGTGAATAGCCGCGCAGCCGGGGCGACTCCGGCACCCCCGGGGCGGCGGATCGGTGCGCAACCGCGCGGTGCCGCATCCATGTCAGATGCCCAAAAAGAACTCCCAATGAAGACCACATCGACCTACGCATCGCTTCTCATCGGCCACGCCGCGAAAAGACTCGTGGTTATCGCCGTCCTGATCCTCGCCGACCTCGCGGGGACGACGCACGCCGCGGTCAAGGCCTCCCGCGCCCAGATCACCATTCCCACCTATCCTTGGGCGGCGGTCAAACATCCTTACTTGCGCGGCACGGACAAGGTAAATATCTACCCCTACCCGATGCTCGACTTCATCAGCCGCGACAAGACAAACCGCACCTACCAGACTGTCGTTCTCCAAAACGAATACCTCCGCATCACCTTCCTGCCCGAGCTCGGCGGCCGAATTCACGAAGTGATCGATAAGACCACAGGCCAGCCAATGTTCTATGTTAATCACGTTATCAAGCCCGGCCTCATCGGCCAATGCGGCGCCTGGATCTCCGGGGGCGTCGAGTGGAACACCGGCCCCCAAGGCCACACCGTGAGTTGCATGCAGCCGATGGACTTCAAAATCCTGCCGCCGCACCAGGACGGCTCACGCTCCGTCGCCATCGGCGAAACCGAGCGGATCTACGACACCAAATGGACCGTTGTCGTCACCCTCCGGCCCGGCCGCTCGTTCATCGAGGAACGCATCCGCATTTACAACCCCACTGAGACCGTCCGACCATACTACTTCTGGAACTGCACCGCCGTGCCCAACACCCCGGGCTTCCGCTTTATCTACCCGATGACCCTCGGCACCGACCACGGCGCCGAGAAGTTCTTCCGCTGGCCGATCGACAACGGCAAAGACCTCAGCCGCGGCGCCAGTTACCAGGACGCCTCCTCGATCTTCGCCTGGTATTGCGACCAGGACTTCTTCGGCTCGTACAACGATGACCTCGACCGCGGGGTCGTGGCCTATGCCAACCACCATCAACTCCCGGGAAAGAAAGCCTGGACCTGGGGCCATGGCTCCTACGGCACCATGCACCAGATGGACCTCACCGACACCGACGGCCCCTACAACGAGGTCCAAACCGGGCCGCTCCTCACCCAAGGCGAAGTCGGACGACTCGATCCCTGCGAAGCTGTCGAGTGGAAGGAATGGTGGTATCCCATTCACCGCCTCGGCGGGTTTACCTTCGCCAACAAAGACCTGGCGGTCAACGCGGCCATGGAGAACGGAAAGCTGCGGTTGCGGATCCTCGGCAGCGGCAGTTGGAAGAACGTGGAAACGAAGGTGCGGAAAGATCAGCGTCAACTGGCAGCAACGCGCTGCGCCCTCACACCCAGGGCGCCAGTCGATCTGACACTCAATGTCGCCGGCACGCAGGAGCCCTTCGACGTCGAACTCCGCACGAGCCACCAGACGCTGGCGCGCTTCCGCTATCCGCTCGATCTGCCTCTCCGCCAGCCGCCCGAAAAGAAGCGGCCGCCTCAGACTGCCGCCGAGTTCGCCCATGTTGGCTGGCAGGAATTCCTGTTCGCCAGATTCCCCGGTGCCGAATCGGCATTCCGAAACGCCCTGGACCAGGACCCCAACTGCGTCGAGGCCCACACCGGCCTGGCTTACCTGAATCTGGACCGCGAACCCGCTGCGGCGGCCCAGGCCGCCCAGGCCGCGCTCGCGGTGGACCCCGATTGCGGGCGCGCCCGGTTCGCTCGGGCCGTAGCCGAGGACCGACTCGGAGATGCCACGGCTGCGCTGGATGATGCCTGGAAAGCCGCGCTGGATCCAGTAACGGCCGTGGCCGGCCGCGCTTTGGCTGCCAGCCTCCTGCTCCGCAGACTGGATTACGATGGCGCCATCAGGACTCTCTCGGAAGTCGGTCCCTGGCTGACCGACACCGTCTGTCGAAACCGGCTCGCTTTCGCAAACCACTCCCGCGGGCGCTTATCCGAGGCCAGACGATTGGCCGAACTGAACCTCGCGTCCGATCCGCTCGATGGCTTCGCCCGCAAAATGCTGGCGTGGACCACCACAACCTCGCGTCCCACGCCGGCTCCGCTCCCCTGTGCCGAACTCGAGGCGCAGTCTGCCGGCCCCGACGATACCGGCCAACCCACACTGCTTGCACCGTTCGGTACGGGATCGGATCCGTGGCCCCATCGCTATGCAGACCTCGATCCTCTGCGCCGCCTCGTTGCTGAGCACCCCAACAGTGGCAGGGAGACCCTGGCCCTCGCCCATCTGCTCTTCCACCTGGGCCGGTACTCCGAAGGCCGCGCCATGTGGAAGAAGGCCGCCGAACTCGGCGCCCAACCCGTCATCGCCTGCCGCGCACTCGGCGTGGCCGCCCGAATGCTCGACGGCGACCTCCAGGCCGCGCGCGAGTGGCTGGAGAAGGCCAATCGAGCCGATCCCACGGACGCCATCGTCGCCCGCGACCTGGCCAATGTCCTGTTCGCGCTGGCGGACCAAACCGACCCCGATGCCGGGAAACGCGGCTTGACCACCGAGGCCCGCGACCTGCTCAAGGGCGCGTTCCAGGCCGGCAAGGGGCGCTCGGATTTTGTCGCCCTGTTGGCCCGCGCGCAGAACCGCCTCGGCGAGTTCACGGAGACCTCCCGTATGCTCGACAGCGTGCGCGTCACCATCTGGGAAGGCGCACACGAGGTGCATGACCTCTTTGAACAAGCCCACCTCGCCCTGGGCCAGGCCCACCTCAAAGCGGGTCGCCCAGCCGAGGCCCTGACGGAGTTCAACCGCGCACTCGAATACCCGCCGAATCTCGCCACCGGTAAACTCGAAATCACCCGCGAGGCGCACATCCTCTATTGGCGCGGCAATGCGCTGGCGGCCTCGGGGCAGAAACAAGCCGCGATGGAAGCGTGGCAAAAAGCCGCCGCCGAGCAAGCCTCCAAGGACGAAAAAATAGAAGAAGCCCGTCGCCTGGCCCGCGAGGCCATCGCCAAAGCCGCCACTCCGCTTTAACCATCCCGAAACCGCCCTTTCCCGCCGCGCCAAAGTAGTGCAAAATATGTAACAATTGTTACATAAAAAAACCCATTTTCCTTCCGGTGCCGCGGTGGCTGGCATCGGATGGAACCCCGACAATCAGGGCTGCGGCGAACCATGCGGTCTCTCAGGCCTGGCGGGCGGAAATCTCATTTCATGTAACATATGCTACATCTTTTGCGCCATCCCTCCCAGTTGTTGAGCCAAGCTGGTAAACACGGCCTGGCGCCGTTGCCAGGCTTTCTGCCCCAGGTAGCCCGGCGGTAACAGGCCGGCCGGCAGCAGCGGGTCACCGGTGATAGCGGCAACCCAAGTCTGCCGTTCGGCGGCGAGCCAGCGGCGGAGTTGCGCGGGCTTGGCGGATGCGTTGAGCGCCAGTTCCAGCCCGCAGTCGGCTTGGGTCAATACGTCCTGGTAACGGCGGTTGATCAGGCCGAAGTCCCAGGAGCATGCCACGAAGCTGGCGTCCGAATCCGGCGGCACGGGTCGCGATTCAAGGACCGTGACCGTCTCCGGCTTGAGCTTGAGGTGGTTGAGGGGGCAGCGGCTTTCGTCCACCGGATCCGGGGAAATCCAGACACTATTCTGGAGGTAGCCGAACCGTTGTGAGCGCAGCCACCGCCAGAGTCGCAGCCGAAGCGGTCGATCGCGTGCGGGAAGGTCAAAGACCAGGAGGCGCCATCGGCCGTCCCACCACCGCTGCCAGCGCTGGACTGGATCAACGCCGCCCAATGCGGCGAGGCGTCCTGGCCCAGTGAAACGCAAGGCCGCACTCCGGCCCTGGCCATCGCGTTCGATGATCCTGGCCCGTTCGAGCTGCTTGAGCTGTGGTCGGAGGCGGTTTTGGTAGTCCCACTCCTCGAAAGTTTGCAGAATCTTCTTTGGCGTGGGCGAGATGATCAAGTCAAGGGCGTAGAACAGGAACGCCAGCCAGTCCTGTGATTTAGCGGTGTCTTGCATAGCTGAAGTGCCTCAATCGTTGGGATGGTTATTGCAGGTTTTGGTCCAGATTGCCAGTCGGGGCTGCGGGCAAGGAAACCGCTTGCCGGCGGTCCGATCGGCCTTCATCCTCAAACACATGAAGTTTGCGGATCCCGTTTCCTCCCGGTTCTTTTGCCCGTTAGTGGCGTTAGCAGTTGAGGTTGTCCTGACACTCGCGGGAGTGACGTGTTGCGCTGGCGGCTTGCTGGACGAGTTGGCCAAGCCCCAAGACGGCCGATCCATGCGTGCCACTTCCACGATGCGCGTGGGCGAGGTACGACGCGGCGGCGCGGAGCGTAAGATCAACCCCAAGGCCGACCCGCGCGGCGACCTGGACGAGGCGAGCAACTGGGACAACTTCAACGTCGCGCCCGGCGCAACCCACGTATTGATGGACGAACCAGGGCCGGGTGTGATCACACACCTGTGGGTCACGTTCCTGGGCCCGGAACCGCAGGACTGGGCCAAGAGCGGCTCGGCCAATCACCAGGAAATGTTGCTGCGCATCTACTGGGACGGCCGCGAACGGCCCGGTGTCGAGGCGCCTGTGGGCGACTTCTTCGCCAACTGCTTCGGCAGGCGCAGCGAAGTCATCAGCCTGCCGGTGATCGTGGAAGACGCCGATTCCTACAACTGTTTTTGGCACATGCCGTTTCGGAAATCGGCGCGCATCGAAATCGTCAACCAGAGCGAGAAGCCCATCAGCCTGCTCTACTACAACATCGACTGGATCAAGAAAGACAAGCTGCCCGAGGACACACCTTACTTTTATGCCCAATACCGCCAGGAATATCCGGTGCAGCACGCCCAGGACTACGTGATCCTCGACACCAAAGGCAAGGGCCATTACGTGGGCACCGTGCTGGCGGTGCGCACCCGCAGTCCGGCGTGGTTTGGTGAGGGGGACGAGAAGATCTACATCGACGGGGAAGCCAAGCCATCCATCTGGGGCACCGGGACGGAGGACTACTTCCTGTCCGCGTGGGGACTGAAGACGACGAGCACGCCCTACTTCGGGGTGCCATATTTTGACCAATGGGGCATCGTGGGCGGACACACAAGCGCCTACCGTTGGCACCTCAACGATCCGATCGTCTTCAACACAGGGCTCAAGGTCACGCTGGAGCACTTCGGTTGGATTTCGCCGGACGAGAACCCGGACCACAAGTCAACCAGTTGGAACGAGCGCCAGGACGACTACGCCAGCGTAGCGTTCTGGTACCAGGTCGGCGAACCGACGTTTGCGGCGCGGGCACCGCACGCACGTGAGCGCAAGCTGCCCGGCCTGGAGCGGGTGATTGCTTACGCCCGCGATTATGGCGACGCCCCCCACCACGGCGCGGGCGAGGTGATCGAGCAACAGCTTGATCTCTACGACGGCCCGCAACTGCTCTACATGCCGAAGCGACCGGAAGGGGCGTGGTTTGAGATGCCAATCGAAGTGAAGAAGAAGGAACCGCTGCGCCTGTTGCTCAACCTGACGAAGTCTTACGACTTCGGGCAATACCAGGCGGCGCTCAACGGCGTCAAGCTGGGGCAGGTGATCGATCTCTACAGTGCCAGGATCGCCAGCGAGGAGGTTCACCTGCTTGACTTCTGGCCTGAGCCGGGCCGCTATACGCTGCGCCTGGAGTGCGTCGGCAAAAATCCCCAGTCACAGGGCTACTATCTCGGGCTTGAGTCGGTCCGCCTGCGTGAGCGCCGCCCGCGGGTCGCTGAATATGGACAAGAGGCGACCAATGACTGGCGCAGCCACCCGGTTCTCTATCGTTGAATTCCACTTCACTTGCAGGGATGGACAACTGAACCGGGCGCGTCAGGGTTGGGGGTCTCACTGCGCAAGCTCACTACGTAAGCTTGGACAAAGGGCGAAGGAATCTCTGTCGTTGCAGTTTCCGGCCGGAAGTGGTCTCCTTGCATCGAGCCGTGAAGACTGTGCCCTGACCGTTATGTCCCAATCCTTAGACCGCCGCAGTTTCCTGCGGAAATCCGCCCTGGCTTCCACCGGTGCCGCCGTGGCGCTGAGCTTCGAGGAGCAGGCCTTGCTCGCGAAGCAGCCCGACCGCGCCGCGACCACAACCAAACCAACCGCAGCCGACTTCCCACGGGGCAAGATCGGCCGGTTGTCCATCAGCCGGTTGATCTGCGGTGGCAATCTGATCTCCGGATTCGCTCACAGCCGCGATCTGATCTACGTGTCGCCGCTGCTGCGGCACTATTTCACCGACGAAAAGGTCTTCGAGACCCTGGCCCTGTGTGAAGCCCACGGCCTCAACACCGCCATCCTGCGACTCGACGCTGACACGCTGCGGATCCTGAAGACCTACTGGACCCAGCGAGGCGGCAAGCTGCAATGGATCGCTCAGGTCAAGCTTACGGAGGACGACCTTGCCAGCGAAATCAACGCGGCGGTCGATAACGGCGCCGTGGCCGCATACGTGCACGGCGGGGTAGGGGACAGCCTGGTCGAAAAGGGCCGCGTGGATCTGCTTGGAAAGGCCGTTGAATTGATCAAGAAACGGGGTGTGGTCGCCGGCATCGCTGGCCACGCGCTGGCTGTGCCTCAAGCGTGCGAGAAGGCGGGCGTCAACCCCGACTTCTACATGAAAACCTTCAACAGCAAACGTTATTGGTCCGCCGGCCCTCGCCCCAGGCTCGACAGCGTTTGGGAGGAGACACCCCAGGAGACGATGGCATTCCTGCAGGAAATCGAAAAGCCATGGATTGCCTACAAGGTGCTCGGCGCGGGTGCGATTCATCCGCGAGAGGGTTTCCAGTACGCGTTCCAGAACGGCGCGGATTTCCTGTGCGTCGGGATGTTCGATTTTCAGGTTGCGGAAGACGCCGTATTGGCCCGGCAGGCTCTGGAGAAAGCCAAGGACCGGAATCGCCTGTGGTGCGCTTAGGTCCGGATTAACGATACTTGGGACTGGGGCCGCTCCGCGTCGCGCCGGTGGCGATTCCAGGAGAAACCGACCTGGTCTGAGGCGGACTCACTGCCCGCTTGAGTTCCGCCGAGGCGCCGCGACTTAACACGTCCTGTGGCCGACACCGCCCGGGGCAGCCGTCCGGCCCGAGCGAAGGCGAGTGTAAGGGTTCAGTCGATGGTCCAGAGCGTCACGGAGTCGCGGTCTTTGACGAACACGCGCTTGCCCGCCACGATCGGGTAGGCATAGGTGGGCGTATCCGCGACCTTGATGCTGGCAAGTTCCTTGTATTCCTTGTCGCCGGGTTCAAAGACGCTCAGTTGGGATTTGGACGTCAGGCCCAACAGCACCGGGCCGGCGTCCACGATGGACCCGAAGCCGCCTCGTCCGCCCGTGGCCTCGGCCCAGGCCGTCTGACCGGTCTGCGCGTTGATGCAGAAGAAATTACCGCGCTGGGAGAGGCCGAAGAGCAGGCCGTTCTTGAGCACTGGCGTGTTGAATTGGACGGCGTTGTCCGGGTTGCTCCAGAGTTCCTTGGCGCTGAAACTGTCGCTCTGCTTCTCGATCTTTACGGCCTTGGCGCCGCGACCTTGCCCGCAGTAGATCACGGTTTGTCCCTCAATGATCGGTGTGGCCGCGTTGTAGGCCATGCCCTGCGGCGCGAACGAGGCTTGCCACAGGACCTTGCCATCGGCTACGGCGAGGCCCACCGCGCTTCTCTCCGTCAGCGTGCAGATCATCTTCGTTCCGGCCACGGTCAACTCGACGGGCGAGGTGTAGCCCGGACCCTCGGCGGTCCATTTCCACTTCTGGTTGCCGGTGGCCAGATCATACGCGACGACGCCGCCATCGCCCTCCTTGCCGAGTTGCGCGATGCAGAGGCCATCCACGATAATCGGCGACATCGCCGTATGAAACCGGGGCCATGCGCCCGGGAAGTCGTCCTTGCGCCACAGCATCTTGCCGGAGGCGGCATCCAGGCAGGAGAGGACTCCGCCGACGCCGAGGGTGACGACTTTGCCATTGGCCACGGTCGGCGAGCTTCTGGGACCCGAATGCTGGGAGGCGTCCGGTCCTTGCACCTTGATCGCGGCGTATTTGTCCTGCCAGCCTTCCTTGCCGGTGCCGGCGTCGAGGCAGAGATTGACTTCGTCGTCGCCCTGTCGCGCGAAGACGTAGAGTTTGTCGCCCACCAGCGCCGGCGTGGCATCGCCCAAGCCGACGGTGACCTTCCACTTTTGGGTGAGTTCCTTGGGCCAGGTGTTGGGCGCGGTGAATCCGGCCAACTTTGCATCTCGATTGACTCCGCGCCATTGTGGCCAATCCTGCGCCACGGCGCCGCCGGCACTCACCAGGATCGCACAGCCCGAGATCACGACTATCGTTCGCATCGCGTTTTTCATGGTAGCTCCTGTTAAAATGTCTGTTGACGGGAATTTTATTTGACGCGCGTAGATTAGAACTCCACTGGCCGCCTGCCAATGGAAAAAACGCATCAGGCGTGATCTGTCAGTGACGGCGGCGCGTTAGCGACCATGGTGCCGGGGCGCGGCAGGCGGCGGCCGCGGGAATATTCGCAGCTTGCCGTCCGCTCATTTTCGCACCGCCAGGTTTTCCAGAAAGTCCACGTGCATCCGGCCGCCGTTGCCGTTCCACGGACGCGGGCCCCAGGCCTTCGAGCAGATGTCGATGTCCCCGTCCTTGTCCACGTCGCCCACTTGAAGATCGTGCCCGCCCAGTTTGGCATCGAGAATGATGCGCTCCATAAACCGGCCATTGCCCTGGTTTTCCCAAAGCACCCAACGCGGATTCTCACGGCCGGGCGGGAGCAATTCCTCCTGTTCGTTGACGACGATGTCCACTCTGCCGTCATTGTTGAAGTCGGCCGCCGCCACCGAGTGTAGCGAGCCGTAAGGGAAGCTCTGCGGGAGTTCCTGCTTCATCCAACTCCCGCCTTTGCCGTCCGCATTCCTGAGGATGACGACCTTGGACTCGACGATGTCAGCGTCGGCCATGACGATTTCCTGCTTGCCGTCGCCGTCCACGTCCACCACCGCGGTGCGGACGCAAACGCCAAAAGGCCCTTTGCGGCCAAATGGGATGTTGTCGTGCGCCACCCAGTCGCGGCCTTTGCCGTCGCGGTTCTCGAACCAGATATTGGCGCGGATCACGTCGAGGTCGCCGTCGCCATCCAGGTCGGCCACGCCGGCGGGCAGGAGGGCGCCGTGGATGGCTGGGCCGATGTGGTGAACCGGCCAGGGATCGGCGGGCTTGGCCGGGACTGAGTACCAGCGCAGCGAGTTGAGTTCGGTTTTCTCGTCGCCCATCATGAGGACTTCGAGCCGGCCGTCGCCTTCGAGGTCGGCCGTCAGGATGTCGTGGGCGCCCGCGGCGTGTGCATCGAAGACGTGGCGCTCAAACATCTGCGCGCGGGGTGTGCCGGGGTTCCGATACCAGACCCCGCTACAGACGAGGTCGATCCACCCATCGTGATCCACGTCCAAGGCCGCGAGGCCCACGTCGGAGAGGTAGTTGGTCCCGACCAGGTGCCTGACCCAGCGGTCCGGCGCTTGGAATTCGAACCAGTAGAGCCGTGAGGGCGGCGGTTGGCGTCCGCCCAGAACGAAATCCAGATCTCCGTCCCGGTCGATATCGACCAGGGCCGTCAGGCCGTAATCACCGCTGCCTGCCTGGCTCGTCGGCAGGTCGCGGTCAATGTAGTGATGGAGAAAGCGCGGCTCCGCCGCGGATGCGGCGAGTGCCAGCCAGAAAAATCCGGAGAGAAGCAGCACCGTGGGACCTAGGTTTGAGCTGGACGTGGAATGGAGAGGGCGCGTTGGTCTGGTGGTCATAGCGGCGAAGTTAGTCGAAAGACCGCCGCGTGCAATCGGGAAATGTCCGGCGAACCGCGCGGTATTCGCATCCCCTCAAAGCTTCCGATGATTCATCGTCGGGAATGGGATGTCTTTCGGTGCTTGACTCAGCAGGCGTTTCAAGTCGGCCACGAAGGTGCGCACGTCAGCTTCCTGGGTGTCCCAGGCGCACATGAACCGGCAGCCGCCTTGCCCGATGAAGGTATAGAACTTCCAACCTTCCTGCCGCAGCGCGGCGATGGCATAGGGCGGCACGTCGGCAAACACCGCGTTGGCCTGACGCGGGAACAGGATCTTGACTTCGGGGATCTGGCTCAGGAGGTCGTGCAGCAGGGCTGCCATCTCGTTGGCATGGCGGGCGTGTCGGAGCCACGCGCCGTCCTTGAGCATGCCGATCCAGGGCGCCGCCAGGAAGCGCATCTTCGAGGCCAGTTGCCCCGCCTGTTTGCAGCGGTAATCGAACTCGTGGGCCAGATCGCGGTTGAAAAAGACGACGGCCTCGCCGACAGGCGTGCCATTCTTGGTGCCGCCAAAGCAGAGCACATCCACGCCGGCCTGCCACGTGATCTCCTTGGGGGCCACGCCGAGCGAGGCTACGGCATTGGCAAAGCGCGCGCCGTCCATGTGCAGTTTCAGGCCGAACTCTTTGGTCTTGGCCCAGATCGCCTTGAGTTCCTCGGTGCTGTAAACCGTACCGACTTCCGTGGCTTGCGTGACGCTGACGGCGCGGGGCTTGGGATAGTGAATGTCGCTGCGCTTGCGCACCATGCGCTCGATGCCCGCGGGATCGATCTTGCCGTCGGCGCCGGGCACTTGGAGAACTTTCATGCCGTTGGAGAAGAACTCCGGTGCGCCGCATTCGTCGGTTTCCACATGGGCGATCTCGTGGCAGAGGATGCTGTGATAGGACTGACCGACTGAGGCGAGCGCGAGGGAGTTGGCCGCGGTCCCGTTGAAGACGAAGAAAACCTCGCAAGCCATCTCGAAGACCTCGCGGATGAGGTCGGCGGCACGGGCGGTCCAGAGGTCGTCGCCGTAGCTGACGGTATGGGCCTGGTTGGCTTCGGCCAAGGCGGCCCAGGCTTCCGGGCAGATACCGGCGTAGTTGTCGCTGGCGAAGTGTCGGCGGATCTCGCTGGTTGTCTTCATGGCCATCGGTTCGTTCCAGGGGGAGGTTACGGGAGGGCGTTTGGGTGGCGAGCAATTTCGGCAGCTCCCGCAGACTCATCGGTGAGCTGCTCAAGGCCGCAGTTCTGAAATGGCGTCGGCGCTGACCCCTGGACTAAAAAGGGCCACGCGCGCCCGGCTACTTGCGCGGTTTGAGCGGACCGAAGCCAGGCGGCAGGTTCGAGGGCGGCGTGTCTTTCGGCGCGCGCTCTTCCGCGGTGTGAAGGGTCGTCACATCCACCCCCTCTTGTTCCAGCCGCTTGCGGGCTTTGGCCGCGGCCGCGGTTTGGCCGTATTCAATCACAATGCGCTTGAGCAGGGCCGTGGCTTCATTCTGTTTGTCCACCTTGTAGTAGAGGTTGCAGAGATGGATCGCGGTCCAGCCCCAGCGCTCCGGTTCGAGGTTGTGCCTGAGGACTTGCTCGTACTCCAGGGTGGCCGGCAAAAAGTTCTGCAGGTCTTTCTCGTAGATCTCCGCAATGCGCAACGCGGCGTGCTGTTCGTTGGGGTTCTTCTTCAGATGCTCGCGCAGCAGCCGAATCGCCTCCATGAAGTTGCCGTCGGCCCATTGCTCTTCCGCCAGCTCGTACTCCGGCGTCATCATGCTCTCGCCTTCTTCGTCGTACAGCGCCTTCACGGTGCGACCGGCCACCAGTTCGGAAACATCGTGGCTCAACAGCAGTCCGAAAGTAAGCACCGAGACAAAAAAGACCGCCCCCACGAATATCAACCGCGGGAATTCGGAGGTGAGCAGGGTCGTGCTCGCGGTGAACTGAAGCTTCGGATCGGTTATGTCCGCGTCGGCCTTGCCGGTCTTGTCGTTCATGAACCGGTCGTAGCGGTGGTAGAAGGCCGCCCCGAACGAGCATGCGCTAATGAGCAACACGACATACATGACGATCTTGAATGTCGGCAACTCGACTTTGATTCCTCGGACTTCAAACTTCATGGTTCGCCATGGCTACGAAAGCAGATTCGTCCTCGCCCCAAAAGCACAATTTGCGTCGCGCGCTTCAGGCCTTGGGGGCGCACCGGCCCGGGAACGCTTCCCAGCTTCGCGCGGCCTGGGCGGCCAGTCCGGCCAACCAGCGCGCCGGTTGCGCGGTCGCCTGCGCGAAATCAGTCAGGGACGGCACGATGCTGTGCACCTGAGTAAAGACCCGCTCCGCGTCGCTCAGAGCCGCGGGCAGATTGGCCCCGCCGCCCAAACCCAGACACGGCACTCCCAGTTCGCGACAGCGCCGGGCAATCTGTCCCACCCCTTTGCCCATGAGCGTCGAGCGGTCAATCGCGCCCTCCGCCGTGATCACCAGTTGGGCGGTACGCAGTCGGCGCTCCAATTCGGCATGCCGGGCGAACAGCTCGAAACCGGGAACCAGACGCGCGCCGCAAAAGCTGCGCAGCCCATAGCCCAGACCTCCTGCCGCTCCCGTCCCGGGCTCGGCGGCGCAAGCGAGCCCGAGATCGCTTTCGACCACCTGCCGCAGCCGGTCCAGGCACTGCTCCGCGAGGGGAAAGTCCTCCGGCGTCAGTCCTTTCTGCGGGCCATAGACACGCGTCGCTCCGGTCGGACCCAGCAATGGATTCTGGACATCAACGGCCGCCAGCAACTCGGCGTTCCGCGGCGCCGCCGCCGGCGCACAGATCCGCTGCAGCCGCGTCAGTTCCGTCCACCGCCCGATCCGCCTGCCGTCCGCGTCCAGGAACTGCCAGCCGACGGCCCGTGCCACACCAAAGCCACCGTCGTTGGTGGCACTCCCGCCGATGCCCAGCAAATGCCGGGTCGCCCCTCGCTCGGCCGCTGCCCGCAGCACCGCCCCCAGACCAAACGAGTCCAACTCAAACGGGTGGTGCTTCCGCGGCGCAAGCAACGCCAGGCCGATGACCTGTGCGGCTTCGATCACCGATGTCTTCGTGCGCGGCTCCCACCACCACCGCGCCGCGCGGGGACAGTGCGCCGCATCGACAGTCTGGACCTCCTGCGGGGCCGCGCCCAGAAGCTGGCTGACGACTTCCCCAAATCCATCGCCCCCGTCGCTCATGGGCAACAACTCCACCACATCTTCCGGGCGCGCGCTCCGCCAGCCAATGGCAATCGCCTCGGCCGCCGCCTGCGCGCTGAGCGTCCCTTTGAACTTGTCCGGGACCACCAGGACCTGCAAGGCCATGCCCCACTTATCGGCTCGGCGGGTCCCATCCGCAACGCGAAACTCCCCCCGCACGCCGCACCCGCTCCCGCGCGGCTAGCCGCCAACGCCGGCACAGGGGTCAGTTCTTGGTATTGTTCACTCATGCTCGTCACCGCAGCATCCCCTCCCGCCAGCGGTACAGCCGATTATTCACGTAACTCGCCGTGCCCATCCGCAACCGCCCGGCTATCCACTTCACCGGCCGGAACCGGCGGCGGGCAGGATCGGAGGGACGAGACGCGTCGGGCAGGCGAGCGCCATCTGGCGGAAGCGCGTGGGCACTGCGGATCGACAAATGAATTGATACTTTGCGTTAACCTGCCCACCCTGACGCGGTGCGTATTATCAGGTCTGCCGCGACGATGCAGCGCCTGGCGTGGCGCTGGCGGAGGAGGGGTGTGCCCATAGGTTTTGTGCCGACGATGGGATATCTGCATGCGGGGCACGTCAGTCTGATGAACCGAGCCCGCCGGCACGTGCGCGGCGCGGGCAAAGTGGTGGTGAGCATTTATGTCAACCCCACCCAGTTTGGGCCCGGAGAGGACTTTGCCCGGTACCCCCGCGATCTGAAGCGCGACGAGAAGCTTTGTCGAACGGCGGGTGTGGACGTGCTGTTTGTGCTGTCAGACCGCGAAATGTACCCGGACGATGAGACCGGTGACGCCAGCACGTACGTGGTGGAGGAGAAGCTGTCGCGGGGCCTGGAAGGCGCGGCGCGGCCCACGCACTTTCGGGGTGTGACCACGGTAGTGGCCAAACTCTTCAACCTGGTGTTGCCCAATGCAGCGGTGTTCGGCGCCAAGGACTACCAGCAGGCGTTGATTGTCAACCGGATGGTGCGCGACCTCCATTTCCCGGTGCGGATCCAGGTGGCGCCGACCTGGCGCGAGCCCGACGGGTTGGCGATTAGTTCCCGGAACAAATACCTCTCGGCGGAAGAGCGCCGCCAGGCCGTCGTCCTGTGGGAGGCGATCCAATTGGCCCGGCGCAGCGTGCGCGACGGGCCAGTCTCAGCCGCGCGCCTCAAGCGCCAGGTCGCCCGGCTTGTCCGCGCGAAACCCGCGGCGCGGCTGGACTACGTGGAGTTCATCGCCCCGGGTACGCTCCAGCCAGTGAGGCCAGTCAAGCGTGGGGACCAGATGGCCTTGGCGGTCTTCATCGGGAAGACGCGTTTGATCGACAATGGCCGGCTGGCCTGAGGCTGAGGCGGCCGGCTGGTTGACGCGGGTCTTGATATGTCACAAGAACTGAGAGAATTCGACTTCGTGGTGCTGGGCAGCGGCATTGCCGGCTTGTTTTTTGCCCTCAAAGTCGCGCCCCACAGCCGCGTCGCGGTCGTCACCAAGAAAGACCGGGCCGAATCCAACACCAACTATGCCCAGGGCGGCATTGCGGCCGTGACGTCCAAGGAGGATTCCTTTGAGATGCACGTGCGCGACACGCTCGAAGCCGGCGCGGGGCTCTGTAAAGAGAACGTCGTGCGCACCATCGTGGAAGAAGGGCCGCTGCGGATTGCGGAGCTGATCGAACTCGGCATGCGGTTCTCCGAACGGGAAATCCCGCGCTCGGACGGGGCGCGGGAATTGGATCTGGGCAAAGAAGGCGGGCACTCCAAACGCCGCATCCTGCACGCGAAGGATGTAACCGGCCGCGAGATCGAACGGGCCCTGCTCGCCGCCGCCGCCGACCGGCCGGCCATCCGGATCTTCGAGAACCATTACGCCATCGATCTGGTCACGACCCGGAAAGTCGGCTGCGCCGCACCCAACCGTTGTGTGGGCGTCTATGTCCTCAACAAGAACACGGGCGAGGTCGAGACGTTTGCCGCGCCC
>Ga0315274_10005547_pt1 | contig 18462 bp, 13 predicted proteins | sample YL17G02_20_MG_FD_203700 | JGI IMG/M metagenome (GOLD analysis project Ga0315274, IMG submission 203700) | Sediment microbial communities from Yellowstone Lake, YNP, Wyoming, USA - YL17G02_20 | ecosystem: Environmental > Aquatic > Freshwater > Lake > Sediment | place: USA: Wyoming | collected...
GCTGCTGACACATTCAGGAAGCAACGTCAACAGCCGAGGGCGGCTGTTCCACAGTGTTGCCGGCGTTTCAACAGCCGAGGGCGGCTGTTCCACAGTATTGCGTTTTGCCTGCGCCGCGGGCATTAGATCCCCCGCCCAAGAAATCGTCGATGCCTATGAGCAGGAATACGACGTACGGATTCAGGTGGACTATGGCGGGTCCGGCGCCCTGCTGAGCAAGCTCGAGATTTCGCGTCAGGGCGACGTCTTTCTTACCGCTGAGCAAAGCCAAGTCGAGACGGGCCGCGAGAAAGGTCTCTTGGCGGAGGCGATCCCGGTGGCGACGTTAGTCCCCGTGATCGCGGTCGCCAAAGGGAATCCCAAGGATATTCGTTCCGTTCATGACTTCGCGCGGGAAGACCTCCGCGTCGCCTTATGCGCGCCGGAATCCGCGGCGGCCGGCAAAGTCACTGAGCGGTTACTCGAGGATTCCGGCGTGAAAGACGCCGTCATGCAGGCGGTGCAAGAACGAGGCGTGGTGAAACCCACGGTCAATGATGTCGCCAATGATGTCAAGATCGGCGCTATGGACGCGGCCATTGTTTGGGACGTTACCGTGAAGGAGTATCCGGAACTGGCGGCAGTGCCCATCGAGAATTGCGAGACCTATAAGCAGTCGGTTTTCATCACGGTGCTCAGAGATACCCCGCAGCCGACATCGGCGTTGCGCTTCGCGCGGTACCTGTCTGCAAAAGACAAGGGATTGGCCGTTTTTCAACAGCACGGCTATGCGGTGGCCGAAGGCGATGCCTGGGAAGAGACCCCTGAAGTGCTGTATTACTCCGGGGGCGTGAATCGTCCCGCCATCGAACCCCTCCTGCAAGCCTTCGAACGGCGGGAAGGTTGCCGCATCAGCACCGTCTTCAACGGATGCGGCATTTTGGTCGGGCAGATCAAGGTGGCGGACACGCCCGACGTGTACCACACATGCGACATCTCATTCATGCGCGAGGTAAGTGAACGTTTCGCTCCTCCCACCCATGTTTCCCAAACTCCCATGGTCATCGCAACACTCAAGGGCAATCCCAGGAATGTTCGCACGCTCGAGGATCTGGGCAACGACGGCGTCCGCATCGGGTTAGCGAATGAACAGCAGAGCGCCCTCGGCGCATTGACCGCCCGGCTTCTGAGAGATCAAGGCCTTTACGACCGGGTGCAGAAGAATGTGGTATCGAACACACCCACGGCGGATTTGCTCGTGAACCAGCTTGTCACTGGGGGGCTTGACGCGGTAGTTGTTTACGAGGCCAATATCGCCCATCAACGGGACAAGACGGAGCAGTATGACATCCCATTGCCCGGGGCCGTTGCCCTGCAAACGTTCGCCGTGTCGCTCAACTCTCAACACAAACAGTTGATGCAGCGTTTTCTTGAGAGCCTTGTTTCCGCGGAAGGCCGGGAACAGTATCGCCAGTGCGGTTTCCGCGAGCCGGCCTCATGAACGTTCCGCCCAGACGTTTGCGTTCCGACCTTCCCTTTTTCGGGGGCCTGACCGCCTTTTCGGGAAGTTACGCCTTGCTCATCTTGGCCCTGTTGCTCGGATTGCTGGCCTATACGAACCCCGGCAGTTTCCGCGCGGCCCTCGGTAACCCGTACATTCGCTATTCAATTCGGCTCAGCCTTGTGTCCTGCACCATCACGGCCCTGCTGTCCCTCTGGATTGCCGTCCCGACCGGCTACCTGTTTTCACGGCATCGATTTCCGGGAAAAACGTTGCTCGATACCCTGCTCGATGTGCCGATTGTTCTGCCTCCTCTCGTAGTCGGCCTAGGACTGCTGATCCTTTTCACCACGCCGACAGGCCAAACCCTGGACGCGCTTTGTATGCGGTTCTTTGGCTCCCACGTCACCTTTGCGGTGCCCGCGGTGCTGCTGGCGCAGTTCACCGTGGCGTGTGCGTTTGCCGTCCGCACGATGCGCGCCACCTTTGATGAGATCCCTGCGCGCTACGAGCAGGTCGCGTTGACCTTGGGGTGCACCCAGTCTCAAGCCTTCTGGCGCGTGGTGATTCCGCAAGCGCGAGGAGGCATGCTCGTGGCCGCCTGTATTGCCTGGGCGCGCGCCCTCGGCGAGTTCGGCCCCATCCTGGTGTTTGCGGGCGCCACGCGGGGCCACACGGAGGTCCTTTCCACATCGGTCTTCCTCGAACTCAGCATTGGCAACATCGAAGCGGCCGCTTCAGTCTCGATGCTCATGGTCGGAAGCGCCATCATTATCCTCGCGCTGGTCCGAATCTGCGGGGCTCGCTTGCGGCCCGACCTGGGGACCGGACGATGATCTCCGTCGAACGACTTGCGGTTCAGTCCGGCTCCTTTCAACTTGATAACGTGGACTTCTCCGTGGAAACGGGCAGATATGCCGTTCTGATGGGCCGCACCGGCTGCGGAAAGACGGTGCTGTTGGAGACGCTGTGCGGTTTGAAGGCTTCCGTCTCGGGACGCATTCTGCTCAAAGGCAAGGACGTGACCCACTGGAAACCCGGGGAACGCGATATAGGTTACGTTCCCCAGGACTGTGCGCTGTTCCCTACCATGACGGTGTATGAGAACGTTGCGTTCGCGTTGCGGATTCGGCACTGGTCAACGCGCGACATCCGGGACCGCGTGGAGGAACTGGCCGACCTCCTGCACATTGCCCCATTGCTCCGCCGCCGCCCGGCTGGCCTCAGCGGGGGAGAGATACAACGGAGCGCCTTGGGCCGGGCACTTGCCTTTCGTCCCGCGGTGCTGTGTCTCGATGAACCCTTCGGAGCGATCGATCATGATACGCGACAGGGAATGTGGGAACTCCTCAAGAACGTCCAGCGCCACACGGGAGTTACGACCCTTCACGTCACGCACGACCGCGAAGAAGCGCAACACTTGGCGGACACCCTCTTGTTGATGGAACAGATAAGCGGGATCAACAACAGCGACAGTCGCGGCCAAGGCAATGGAAGCAGCGAATAAAAGCGGCGCTGCAAACTACGGGCTGCTCAGCAGTATTGCTGCGTGCGGCCGATGACCATGTCCTGCCAGTTCTTATCGAGGGTGGCGAAGCGGGCGGACCAGCCTGCTACGCGGACGGAGAGGTTGGGGTATTTTTCGGGATGGCGCTGGGCGTCGAGGAGCATTGTGGAATCGACTACGTCGACGTGAAGGAACCAGCCGCCCATCTTGACGAACCCGCGCATAAGTGCGGCCAATGCCTCGATGCCGCGTTCGCCTTTGACGCTCTCGGGGTGCATTTTCAGCTCGACGGTTGCGCCGTTCGGGACGCGCGTGAAATCGAGTTTGCAGCAGGACTTCAGGAAGGCTGTCGGTCCGAGCTTGTCAGTTCCTGGCGACGGCGAGCAATTGGTGGCGAGGATCTCTCCGCGATGATGTCCGTCCGGCGAGGCCATGCGGCCTGCGTTCGGCCCGCGACTCCACTCGATCTCGCGCCCGAATGTGCTGATGCCCGCGGGACGCAACACGCCGTTCCGCTCGGGCACCTGCCATACCAGATCGGTGTAGTCGTTGAACACGCGCGTCATCATTGCGTCTGCCTCATCATTGTCGTTGCCGTAAAACGCGAAGCGGTTCAGCACCAACTGGCGGAGCGGCTCCTGATCTTTCCAGTCGTCCCGGAGGATCGAAACGAACTCCGGCAGTGTCAGATACCTTTCCTCGAAGATGAGCTTCTTGATCACGAGAAGGCTGTTCGCAACATTCGCCATGCCCCCTGCGTGCGGCGCAATCACGTTGTAATGAGATCCCCGATCGTGATATCCCCGCGCCCGCTCGATGCAGTCCTCGACAAACAGCGAGATCAGCGGCGTCGGATACCCGTCTTGCGCGAAGCCGTCCGCATTCTTGTTGTGCCAGTCAATATGCGCCTTCACCTTCCCCATGAACGCCGCGTACAACGACTTGAAGTCCGCGAAGGCCGGCGGCGCGGAATCCTTCTCGTGCAACGCCAGCGTTTGATGCAACATCGTCAGCATGTCGAACGGCACATAGATAAAAGTCGTTTTCCCGGGAATCAGCACCTCCCAACAACCGTCATTCGCAAACTTCCGCGCTTCCTCCAACGGATATCCGAATTTCACCAGCGCGTCCAGGACAACGTCTTCGTTGTAAATCGCCACAATCCCGCCGCCGTGCCGCTGCACTTCCGCTACGCGCCGCAGGAGCTTCTGGGGCGTCCGTTTGCTGATGCGCATGGCGATTGGAAAGTCGCTGATATGCAGTTCCTCGACGACGTCCAACACCAGGTATGTCACCTCATTGGTGACATCCCACCCATCGCTGTTGACGCCGCTGAGAACGATGTTCTGATAGTGCTGCGCGTCGCCTGATCCGCGTGTATCGAAGGCGCCAATCCACTCGCAGCCCTTGATCCAGAAATGTGCGATTAACTCCCGCGCCTCATCAAGCGTGATGCGTTTGTCCCGCAGGTCTTTCTCGAGATACGGCCCAAGCATTTCGTCGATACGGCCTATTCCCGACCAATTCCCGAGAAGCCGTTGAAAGGCATACATGAACCACAACGACTGAACCGCCTCATGGAAAGTCGTTGGAGGATTTTCCGGGACATTCCTCAGCGTCTCGAGCACCTCAAGGTAGTTCTCTCGCTCAGAACCTTCCGACTGCGATGCAAGCTTCGTCAAAAGCTCCATGTACCGCCGATGCCAAATCTCCGCCGCATCGAGACACATTTCCATCGCATTGAGGAAGTCAGACCCGCGTTCCGGTAGGGTCGCGCTCCCGCGCGACCGCCGTTCCGCGATTTGTTGACGAAGCCCTTTGTACCCGATCTTCAACACGCGGTCGAAACCGATTGTCGTATGACTTGTACTGGTCACGCCTGCCACGGGCGTTGCGTGCGCCGGCGCTTCCTCTAAGGTTGCCGACCCAACGATCCGCTCTCCTGGCAGAATACGCAACGGCGCCTTCTCCGCCACCAGCTTCACCGCGTGCGCATAGCGCATATCCGGCGACAGCACGGCCATGCCATTGTCATCGAGCCGGAACTCCGCGTTCTTCATCGAACGCCCGTGTTCACCGGAGATCGCCCGTTCCGCCAGCGCATGCGTCACGTCAGAAAGCCGCATCGGTGCAGGCGGACGCCAAGGATTGCCCCATTTCGCCTGCGTTGTTTCTTTGGGGATTGCCCCGTCGGCCTTCTCAGCCGCGAGCATCAGCGCCCCGCCGCCCAGCGCGGCATTCGCCGATACCTTCTTGATGAAATCGCGACGATTCATACGACTACTCCTTATGCCCGCGACTCCCACTTCGCACCTCGCACTTTTGATTATACACCGTCCCAGCTTTTTTGCGAACACACTGCGTCTATGGTAAATTACGTGCCGTGAAGGAATTCGTAGGTCCCATCTCCGAATGGGACGGGCTTGCCTCACGCGCCGAATGGGAATTCGGACTTACAAGGAAAGGGACTGTCATGCGAACCTTAACTATCTCTGTGATCGCCATCGGACTTGTTCTAAGCATCTTGTCTTCGGCACATGCCCAGAATCTCGATGGCCGCAAGCTCACCATTGAGGGCGCTGATCAGGCGAGTAGCAACGTGCCCGTTTCGCTGCCGTTTGACGGGAAAGCGCCGGACGCGACCGTCGTTGTGGTCGACACGAAGTCGAAGAAAGAGTTCCCGGCGTCGATACGGGACAACGCGCTGGTCTTCGTTGTGGACTCCCTGCCCGCAAAAGGCAAAATGGAATGCGAAGCGAAGGTCCTGAAGGAGAAGAAAGCTCCCAAGGTCGCGATCACGAAAAAGGGTGATGCTCCTATTCTCGAGATCGTTGTCGGCGGCGGGCAGTTCACGGCCTACAACTACTCGAACGACAACAGGAAGCCATTCCTGTGGCCGGTCTACTGCGAGGGCAACGTCACCGTCACGCGCGACTGGCCCATGGACCAGAACGCTCCGGAAAAGCAAACCGGAAAGAAGGATCACATTCATCACAAGTCCATCTGGACCTCATATGGCGACGTGAACGGCATCGACTGCTGGGGTGAAGAAGGCGACAAGGCCGGATATCAGAACAGCGATGATGTTACGTTCGGTTCCGGCGACGCCTACGGATGGGTCCACGCGAAGAACACGTGGCAGGACGGTGCACACAAGCCCGTCCTCGCCGAGGAGCGCGAGTACCGGTTCTATGATTCCCCAGCGTCCGCGCGGATCTTCGACGAGAGCGTGACCTTCACAGCGGCTTACGGCAAGGTCCTCTTCAAAGACACGAAGGAGGGCGGCATCATTGCTTTCCGCATCCGCCCTGAGATCGAAGGCGACAGAGGCGGCACGATTGTGAATGCATCAGGCGCCAAAGGGGAAGCGCAGTGCTGGGGCAAACCCTCGGCTTGGTGCGATTACTTCGGGAACATTGAAGGCGTGGGTGTGCGCGGCATCGCCCTCTTCGACAACCCCGCCAATCTGCGGCATCCGAGCTGCTGGCACGTCCGCAACTACGGCCTCAACGGCTCAAGCTGCTTTGTCCTCGGCGCGTTCACCAAGGGTCAGCAGAACGGCGATTACGAGTTGGCCGAAGGAAAGTCGCTGACGTTCCACTACCGCGCGGTCATACACTCGGGCGATGACAAGCAAGCCAAGATCGCCGACCTCTACGCTGATTACGCCACGCCGCCCAAGGCATCTTGGGCCAAATAACTGACGAAAAAAGGCAGCGCCCGGCTATTCAGTTCCGGGCGCTGCCTCACTTCGCACCTCGCACCTCGCACGAATTATCAGATCTCCGGCGCGATCAGTCCCATGTATCGGCCCATCCAATAGGCGACGAGATAATCGTGCCCGTTATACTCCAACGTCGCATCAGCGGTTCTATCCCCCGGTTCACGGAATGGATCCTGCACCCAGGCAGACCACGTCTTCTGTCGCCGGTCCATTGGGATGGCCTCACCCTCTTTGGGAACCGGACTCACCGATTCCGGCTTGAACACAAACCCGAATTCCTTCTCATACGTCGAGATCGTGCCCCGGTTCCACTTCATATCGAGTGGGAACCACTTCAGCGTGTCGATGCCTGCTGAGATCCCTGAGTCATCTTTCAAGAGTTCATGAACAACGAACGCGTAGAACGGGTTGCCCTGCGCCTTCGCTCCCGGCACTGTCCCTTCGCCTTCCCATGTACGGCGCAGACTCTTGAGGTAGCGTTCCTTTAGACCTGAGTCCTTCTCATACTTGATTAGAGGGTAGTAAGCGAGGAACAACAGAACATCATCGCTGAAGTTCACCCTCCGAGTCATGCGCCGTGCACGTTCAGCGGCCTCGGCGTACCCCTCGTCGACGGCCCAACGCCGGTACTCCTGGGCAAATCGATCGTTCCCGGTCACATGGGCCGCTACTTGAAGGTGTTGCAGCAGCAGGAGAGCGTTCATTCGTTCCGCCGACTTGGCATACGCCGGCGTGTAGTTGCCGAACTGTGTCTGTTTTCCGTTCACATCGATGATTCTCAGCCCGTTATCCAGCAAGACACCCACGAGATCTGAGACATTCTTGGCAATCTCCCCTTTTTCCGCTTCGTTAGCGGTAAGGTCATACGCAAGCGCGTATCCGAACATCACGCCCGTCATCTGGTCACAACTCACGTCGCCCCGCCATCGGTACTTCCCATCGGCGGACGTGCCCCACCCGCCGTCGTCATCCAAAGGCTTGTCGACGGGCCACGCGGCCCTCGATAAAAGGCCCCGTTTCCCGCTGACCGTGCACAGCAGGTTCAACCCGCGAATCGAGTCGCTTGCGAGTGAACGGTCGGCGGCGTCCTTCGTGACCGCATACTTCATCGAGAACGCGCCCAGCACGATGCCCGTCATGTAGGCATTGTCGGGCATGTTGAACGTGATCTGCGGATGCGCCGCCGTCGGTACGAACATCTTGCACGCCACCTGCCCGTCGAATGTGAACCGCCTCAACAGATCCTTCTCAAACACCGCAGTCTTCTTCGACAAAGTAAGTTCACCCACTGCGGCGGACGCACTGGGAGACGCACCTCCCGCCGCGGCAACACAACAAAGAGCACATACAAGATTCATCAACATTTCTCAACCCTCGCACCTGTTGTCTTGAAATTGCCTCGCGGAAAAGCGGCACTAATCCCTGATTACGACGTGTTCGATCGGTTCCACGTTCCCGCGCGTGATCTTCTTCACGCCGGTGAACGCGGCCCACTTGACGCCGTTGTAGATCACCTTGAGGACATTCCCGTCGTAATAAACGGGGAATGTCTCGTGTCCCGGACGGAAATAGAAGACTTTTCCTTGGCCTCGATGCCAGCAACAGCCGCTGCGGAACACCTCGCCGCCTTGAAACCAACTTATGAAGACCAGTTCGTCGGGCCGAGGAATGTCAAAATGCTCCCCATACATCTCCGTGTGCTTGAGCTCAAAATACTCCGGAAGCCCGTCGGCAATCGGATGCGCCGGGTCGACGACCCAAAGCCGCTCGAGCTCTCCGATCTCGCGCCACTTCAACATGCAGCCCGTCCCCATCAGCCGCGTGAACGGTTTCGAGAGATGCCCGCTATGCAGCACGACAAGTCCCATGCCCTCATTCACGCGCCGCTGCACGCGATAGGCATTCTCATCCGTAACCAGATGATGCGCCATGTGACCCCACCACGTCATCACGTCGGTGTTGTCGAGGATTTTCTCCGTGAGACCCTGTCCCTCGTGATCCAGTTCAGAGAGATGCACGGATGCAATGCCCGGCTGTTTCTCGAGATACTCCGCGATTGCCGCGCCCAGCCCGTTCGGATAAACCCGGCGCACCGCCTCATCCTTCTTCTCATGTACGCCTTCATTCCATACCGTCACTCGAATTCCCGCTTTCATGTCTGCTCCTTTCGCGTGTCGCACGTGCACTTTGCATTCCCGGTGGGTCCGAAGTGATTTCGGACCCACGATTATAGAACGAATTCGCTCCCGGCTCCCACTTTGCCTGTACCTCTCACTTTGCACCCCTTAATGGTGTATTATCGGCGAGGAGGGAAGACTCATGAGTACACATATCCGCCGTCAAGGCCGCAGAGAATTCCTCAAACACTCGATAGCAGGAACGATGGGGTTTGCGCTGGCGGGCTCCGCAATCACGGGCGCCTATGCAAGAGAGAGCGCCGCCGGACGGGCCCCGAATTTCATTATCATCCTGACCGACGACCAAGGCTATGCCGACCTGGGTTGTTACGGCGCCCCGCTCATCAAAACTCCCCGGATCGACCGCATGGCCGCACAAGGAATCCGGTTCACCGATTTCCATGTGGCGGGCGCGGTCTGTACGCCGTCTCGGGCCGCCCTCATGACGGGCTGTTACCCCCAACGGGTCGGCCTCGGGACGATTCCGCGCGAAGACGGTCGGGACGGGCCGCGCCTTGGCGTGCTCTTCCCTTACTGCACCTACGGACTTAACCCGAACGAGACAACGATTGCCGAGATACTCAAGGGCCTGGGCTACGTTACCGCGTGCGTCGGCAAATGGCATCTCGGCCACCTGCCGCCCTTCCTGCCGACCCGCCAGGGATTCGACTCGTATTTCGGCATTCCATACAGCAACGACATGAACCCCTGTTACCTCCTGCGCGACGAGGAGAAAGTGGAGGAACCTGTCGTCCAGGAAACGCTTACCGAACGCTATACCGAAGAAGCCATCCGGTTTATCAAGGCGAACCGCGAGCGGCCCTTTTTCCTCTACCTCGCCCACAACATGCCGCATGTGCCCTTGCACGCTTCTCAGAAGTTTCGAGGAAAATCCGCGGGCGGCCTCTATGGCGACGTCATCGAGTGCATCGGCTGGGGCGTCGGGCAGATACTTGATGCCTTGTCCGACAACGGTCTCGACAAGGACACGCTGGTGGCGTTTGCTTCGGACAACGGCCCCTGGCTCACCCGCGGCGAACAGGGCGGCCTCGCAACGCCGCTGCGTTCGGGCAAGGGTTTCACTTACGAGGGCGGCATGCGTGTGCCGGGCATCATGCGCTGGCCGGGAACGATACCAGCCGGCGCGGTCTGCACCGAACTTGCCACCACGATGGATCTCCTGCCGACCTTCGCAAAACTTGCCGGCGGCGCACCGCCCCAGGACCGCATCATCGACGGCAAGGACATCTTCCCGCTCATGACGGCCCAACCCGGCGCCCGCAGTCCATATGAGGCATTCTTCCACTATTCGTTCGACAGACTGCAGGCGGTCCGGAGCGGCCCGTGGAAACTCAAGCTCGAAACCAGACTCGTGGACGAGGATATGTCCCGGCCAGACATTCCTGAAGATCTGAAATCCCCGGAGACCCTTTACAACCTGAGCACCGACATCGGCGAGCAAAAGTCCGTTCTCAAGGATCATCCCGACGTCGTCGAGCGCCTCCGCGCTCTCGCCCAAGAAGCCCGCGAAGATCTTGGAGACGCCCTCACGGGAACGAAAGGGAGGAACATCCGGCCTCCCGGAAAAGCAAGCGACTTCGCCTAAATACATCTATCCGCAAATCTGATGACGTTTGCCCGCACAGTTCCGAATGGCACTAAGATAAGATACAATCAATCGGCGGAGTCGCCTATTAGCCCGCTTCAGCGGGCTCCCCTTTGCACCCTCCTTCAGGAGGGGTGGAAGCGATAAGCCATGCGCAGGAGGGCGCTTCAGCGTCGCTTCTCGAAACGCTTCAGCAAATGCATCGGGCTAAAGCGGATCGAAAAGCCACGCTTAAGCGCGCTAAACCTGAGAGCAGCTCCAGCCCACCCCGGCTGAAACCGGGTGCAAAGAGGAGCCTGCTGAAGCCAGGCTAATGAAAGCTCAGCGCCCTCGATCCTTATCTTAGTGCCATTCCGCACAGTCCCCCTTTGAAGGGGGACTCGTCCGAGGATATCCGAGAACGCTGTTGTCGTGTGATAATACGCGACCGGATTTACGAACACGACGACTAAGGTGACCTTGCCGCACCATGACAGCCAGGGGAAGCCTAGGTTCGAGCGACGCTTGGTTACGACTCGAACTCCGGGTCATCCTGATCTTCGCCGCCGCTCTCCTCATCCTCTACCTCATCGGGTTCGGCCAGGAGCGAGGCATCTTGGCCGGCCGCATCGAGGACTTCCTCCGCGGCGTAGATCGGGCACTTCATACGGACGGCGATCGCGATTCCGTCGCTCGGTCTGGTATCCACGCGGAGCACTTGGTCGACCTGCCCGGCGAGCGTCCGCTGCTGGATGTTGAGGTGGGCGAAAAAGATCTCGTGGTCGAGTTTGTAAATGGTAACCGACTGCAACTCGCCGCGCAGTCCTGCGAGCAGATTGCAGATGAGATCGTGTGTGAGGGGACGGGGCGGCGTCTGGCCCAGGAGGACGATCTGAATCGCGTTTGCTTCGGGCAGTCCGACAACGATCGGGAGCACCCGGTTTTCGTTGCGCAACCACACCACGGGAAATCCATCCTTTTCCGACTGGCTGACGCCCATGACTTCGAGAGGTACCATGGCAGCCTCCTTTTAATTCATTATAGCGGAAAAGCAGGGAAGAGGCTAGAGGCCGGAGGAGGGCTAAGCGATGAACCGTAGGATCGTGTCCGCGGCCAGGCCGTTGCTTCCGTCGGCGCGGCGATAGGAGGCGATCTGACCGATGCGGTTGCCGCCGGCGGCCGTCATGTTCACGCTCTGATAGTTGAGGCTGAGTTCAACGATACCGGCTTCGCTCAGCGAGACTAGCTCGGCGGGTTCCGTTCGTCCGTTGCCGTTATCCTTGAAAAGCACGAGTTTGGCGAAGTCCTTGTCAAGCTTGTTGATGAGACCGTCGAGGTTCGAGTCCAGCTTGGCAAGTTCCTCATAGCCGTTCCGCGCGCCGTTTTGGTCGCCGAAGAGTTCCTTTCCGCTGTCGATGACGCCGTTGGCATTGCGGTCGAGCGCGAGGAAGGCGTCTCCGCCCGAGACAAAAGCCGTGGTTGCTGCTTGGCCCGTTCCAGTGATGTCAAAGTGCGCGCCGTTGCGGTAGCTGGTCAGCTCGATACCGTTGCCGTTGAGGTCCAGCGTGATGGGGTCAGACTCCTGCACCTGGGCTTCGCCCACTTGTACCCTCGCCGAGAACTCGAACGAGAACTCCATTTGAATGTTCAATTGGAATGAGCTGGTTCCAGTTGTGGACGTTCCGTCCTTGGCCTGTGCTGCCGAGGACTGGGGCAGCATGCCGGAACCGAGCAAGCCATTGACGAATTTCGTAAATGCCGCCTCGAAATCCCCCTGGCCGCTGAAAAACCCGCCGAGAAGCTTCAGTATTCCATCCATAATCTTGTCCGGGCTGGACAAGAGGTCCTTCCCGAATCCCAGAAACTTGTCAAAAAGGGGCGACTGGCCATCCGCCAGATTCTCGGAAGCCCGCGTGAAGCCGCTGAGGGCCTCGCCTGATATCGTTAAGGACATCTGGAACCGCGCAGCGACCTTCCGGCTCAGTTCCATGTAAGTCTCTTTCTGCGTTCCTTCCAGTCCTTGTGCGACGTTGCCCGTGCGCTGGCGGAACATGGCGAGTTCTTCGGAGCGGACCTCGCCGTAAAACTCGAATGTGAGTTGGTTGGAGTCCACCGCACCGGCCTGAGTCCCGTCACCCTGCGTCTCGGCCAACTTATCTCGCACCTGTTGCAGCGTTATGGCCAGCGATACGCGCTCCATCTGGGCATGATAGGTTACGCATTCGAATGTCTGCGCCTTCGGAGACCCGGACTGCAGATCGACGGAATCAGCGGGAGACGCGGCCGGTTCCGCCCCCGGAGTGACCGGCGCGACACTTTCAGGCGCGCGATCCTGCAACAGCGAAGGCGCTAGACCGGAATTTGTGCGTGAAGGAACCGCAGGAAAGAGAACTGACCAGTCTGGAAAAATCCCCACTTGACCCATTGTTCGACCTCCGGGCCGCGCAGAGGCGTTCCTACGAAGCCGCCCCATACATTCGACCGCGTGGTGCATTCCGTCGCTGATACGTCTATGCAATATATCGGCATAAATCGCCCGAGACTTTAACAGTATCCTGCTTTGGGTCAATGCGGCGCAGCCAAGCATCTAAGGGACTTGGCATTTACTGAAAAACGCTTATGAACGGACAATGATCGGTTGTAGACAAGGGGTTGCAACCCCTTGTCTCTGCGAAGTCGGTATATCGGAAACTGCCGGGACCCTAAGCGTAGTCCTTGATTCAGCTTGCCGAAACGCAAGCAGGAAGGATGCCAGCGCTGCCGGAATTGCTGAGCGAATTCAGTGGACAAAAACGATGGGCTGTGCTACCTTACAGGTGGGTAGTGGAGGCTTCTCGGGCGAGTCGTGTAGCGGTTCTTCCGGGCGGTCATCAGGCCCAAGCATGGTGCAACAGGTCTTATACTTCATATAGTCCTGAGCTCTTGCAGCAGTGGTCGGTTCCGAAGCAGTCGGCCCTACGGGGAGGTTGTTCGATGGTGCTTCGAGGCGCCGCTGAGCCTGAGGAGTCCGAAGAGGCTCCAATGCCGTTGCACGAACGGCGTGAAGCCGAGCGGTACACGATAACGTTCAAGTTGTCGATGACCGTGGATGCGCCCGAGGGGGAGTTGTCGTCTATTTCTTCGGCAGAAATCCTCAACATCTCACATGTAGGAGCGCTTGTTGAAACCAGCCAGCCGCTCTTACCCTCGCAGTTGATCACCGTCGCCATTCCCACCGATCAGTGCCCGGAAGAGATGTCGATGCCGCGCGCCTTCGTGGGAAGAGCAGTGGTCATGCGATGCGAGAGGTTCGGGGGAGGCAGATATCTTGCGGCACTCCGCTTTGGGGAATCGCTGACCCAGAGCATGGCGTTCATCATGTTCACGGAATTCCTTCAGTCAACGGCGCTGACCAACTGGCTGTTGACCCAGTGACCCTTTTCACCGCTTACTGAATCAGTGATTTGCCCTCGAAATCCCCCGGCGCTTGCACACCCAAGTACTTCATTGCGGTAACGCCGATATCGATAATGGCGGGATTCGCCGACAGGGGTTTGTTGGCGAAGAGGATGCCGGGTGTGGCGATGACATCGGATGCGGCATGTTCGCCACTCCACTTGTCGTCGTTGCGTGTAAACAGTTTCTCCGGCGCGGCGCCGGCCGCGGACGGTTTGTCGGTCTGATACCCGTCTTGATAGCCGAGCTGGATGTCCGGCGCGTCCATTTCCGATTGGCCCTTGTATACGTCCGATTTCAGATACACGTCCTCGAATACCTTGTCGCCGGTTTCGGGGTCGGCAACGCTCAACATTTTCGTCTTTATCTCTGCAAGCAGCGCGGGCGCTTCTTCAGGTGTGACGATGCCCTGTCCCTCGCGGCCCTTGAGGTTGAGGAAGATGCTGCCGAGTCCGAGACCGTATGCCTTAGTCCGCGACCAGTCGTAGTCCTCGAGATATTTTTTGTCCGTGAAAGCAGTGGCCGGGTCCGTCTGTCCCTTCACGGCGAGGTAGCCGTTCCGTATGAGCCACGTGTTCACGCTGAATGCTTTGCGGAAGCTATGAAAACCGTGGTCTGACATCACAATGAGAAGATCGTTCGGGCCCAGCTTGGCCATGGCCTTACCGACGATCTCGTCCATCTTGACGTAGGTATCTTCCACGGCGCGGCCATATTTCTTTGCGCCTTCTTCAGTGTACAGCGGATGCTTCGGGTCGCGAAACCGCCAGAACATGTGCGCAACGCGATCCGTCGCGGTCCAAGCAGCGATGAGCATGTCGAAACTGCCGAGGTCCATCTCATCGAGCATCAGCATCTCGTGCCAGGCCATCGTGCGGCGAACGTCATCGAGGAACATGTCGTCCGTCATGTCATCCTGCTGGAGGGCCTTGGTGTCGTAGCTCCAGCCGATGGTCTTGAAAAGGCCATAGCGATCGGCGAGTTTCGCTGCATAATCCTCCGGCGCGCTGATGGGCGTCAATGGGGCGCGCGGGTGCATTTGCAGGCAGGTCATGTACAGCCGGACCTTCTCGCCCGCCTCAAGAAGATGCAGGCGGCTGATCGCCCGAACACTGAACTGAGGCGATACCTGAAACGTCCATTCCAGCCAGTCCGTCCAGGTGTTCTCGGCGAGCTTCGCCGTCTGGCCCTGCATTTCGATCGCGACGGTTCGGGCTTGACGATCGGCGGTCACTTTGAGCGGGACCGCGATGAATTCCCGCGTTTGAGGGTGCCGGAAACCCGGAACCATCACGGTGGCCGTGTTGCCCTCAAAGTTCAAAGGCAAACGTACGCCCCCGGCCATGTTCTCGACTTGCTTGAACTGGTCGGACATCGAAAAATACGTGCTCTGCGTCCCGCGGATATCTGGGACATCCAAGCCGCATAACATCGAACTGTTAGCCAGATGCTCCGCAGGGAACGCAAACGGCACGACCAGCAGCTTGCATCGCATTCCTTTAGCGTTCGCTACCGCCCAGAAGGTGTCGCCCTTGCGGTAATTCGTGTAGGCCGCCGGGTTCGCCAGAGCGCCGTCTGGCGCCAATTCCGGCTGTTTCAGGACTCCGAATCCCAACCCGGGCACATAGGTGGCCGGATTGCGTCGGAGGAAATCATAGATGCCGTGATTCCCCGGATTCTTGCAGGTTGCGAAGGACGACCAGGCCGTCGGAGACTGCGGCGGGTTGCTCGATGCCAGGCGCTGATAGCCTCCTTGGCCGCGAAGCTTCGCCAGATTGGGGAGTTGGCCTGCGGCGAGCAGCCCGTCCACAATCGTCGGCTCGACGCCGTCGAATCCCAGGATCATAACCCGGTTTTTCGGAGGCTCCGGCAGGGGTGCGACCGGCGCCGCGGCCGGCGCCGTCTCCTTCGACGCATCTTTGGCTAGCAGTGCTTTCTCTTTGAACCCGAAAGCCAGAATAGCGCCGGCGGACGCTGCTACCGTCGTCTTCAGGAAATCCCGACGATCAACACTCTCCAACATGCCAGACACCTCCCGAATTCCATCAAGGACCTTTCTGCTCGCCAGTATCGCACATCCAACGTACTTCCTCAAGGGAGTCTGAACCTCCGCAGGCGAATACCCGGCCAGTTATCTCTTGACATAGTTGCGAGGAAACCTTCTGTATTGACATCTTCGTTAACGTTCGGTATAGTTACTGTAGGCTTACCTACAGGGAGTAGGGGCGCAAGAGGGCAGACTGGGCATTGCGCTGACAAAAGGGCAGGTGAAGTGCAATGATTGAAGCCAGGGAGGATATCCTCGGGCGGCTCGAAGAGGCTATTTCCGGACTAAAGTCCGAATTCGAAGCGGCTCAGAACGATTTGACGCGCCAGATCGCTCAAGCGAATGACAAAGTAGTAAATCTGCTTTCCGTTGTTGCCGGAAGGAAGTCAACGGAGGATGCACCCTCGATTGACATGAAGGACGCGGACCTGCGGCTGCTCGTCACACGTGAGCGGGCGGAAGGGGCGGCTACCCAGCAGATTGCCGGGCTCGAGCAGACGGTGGCTGAACTGAAGTCGGAAGTCGCGCTGTTGCGGAGCCAGGAAGCGTGGCTTGTCACCGCGAATCAAGACTTGGGCGAGCGGCTTGTGATGGCGCGCACGGAAGGGAAGATGGCCTCCAAGAACCTCGCCGCGGCCGAAGCCGAGATCCAGAAGCTCAACAACCGGCAATCGGAGAAGGATGACCAGATCCAGGCGTTGCGGCGCCAGGTCGAGCATCTTCAGGATGGCGCACCGGAGGTGGTGAAGCGCCTGTCGAAGGAAGTGACTTCTTTGCGTTATGACAATGCCCGGATGAGGGCAGGGGTCGAGGAGGCGGAAGCCAGAGTGGAGGGGCGCGAAACGCAGCAGCGCATTCTCATCGAGGCCCTCTTGTCGAACGGACGTACGTGCCGCCTCGGCGACCTCCTTGTGTCGGCCGGTGTCGTCACGCGCGAACAACTCGATGGCGCCCTCAAGGACCAGGAGGGCGACCGGAAGCGCCTGATCGGCGCCATCCTTGTCCAGAAGGGCCTCGCGCGCGAGGAAGAAGTCTCGCAGGCGGTTGCCTGTCAATGCAGAGTGCCGTTCATCGGACTGCTTCGAGGCATCATTGCACCCGATGCCGCCCGCCTCATCGACTTCCGCACGTGTCAGGAGCATCAGTGCATTCCTGTCCGTTGCGATGCCGAGCGCGTTTTCGTCGCCATGGCAAATCCACGCGACAACACCGCCTTGGCAGCGGTCGAACAGAGAAGCGGACGGCGCGTCATCCCCCTTGTTGCAACGCCATCGGACGTCTCATCCGCCATCCGAAGCGTCTACGGTCCACACTAGTCGGCCACGGAACGCCTGCAGATAATTGCGCCGGTCACGACCATGGCGCAAGCGACCCAGAGCATGGGTTTGGGGGCCACCCGCAGATACGCGCAGGTGGTAAGTGTCGATAGGATTGGCGTGAGATAGGACGCCGAGACCACCAGGACTGCGTTTCCCTTCCGCATGGCCACGTCCCAGAAGACATAGGCGAGAATGATCGGAAACAGGACGATTGCGGCGAGTTCCGTTGCGGCGCCCGCCGACCACACGCTCGTTTCAGACACGGTGAGCCGAAAAACGAGGAAGACAAGACCCACAACGAGCAGGAAGATGGGCACAGGCGACCCGTCGGCCTGCGAGCCCCAGCGCCCGCTCAGATTGCTGTAAAGAGCCCACGATAGCGCGCCAATGAACGCAAGCAAGTAAGGCAGGCGGTCCCCGCGGATGTTCTCGACGAATACGCCCCACGAGAGCGGACCCCATTGAAGCGTCGAGACGGCGATACCCCCGCACGCGATGGCGATGCCCGGCGCGAGACCCAGCCGTGCCCGTTTGTTCAAAATGGGAACGGATAGAATCAGGGTGAAGCTGGTCCAGAGGTAGTTGATCAGGCCGACCTCGACGACTTTCTGTCCGCCGCTTGCCAGGCCGATGGCAAGATGGATGCAAACTACATTGATAACGAAAAAGGTTCCGCAGCCCAGCCAGTACCGCCAGGGGATCCGCGCCAGCTTGCGGCGTTCCTTCGGATTGCACAGGACGTACAAGCTTCCCAGACCGCCGCCGACGATGTAGATAAAGCAGGCCGCTGTGAGCACGCCCAACTGTTCCGTCAGGCTCCGTGAGAAGGCTACGGTCATGCCCCAGAACACCACGGCGAACATGCCTAACGTGGTTGCGATTCTTCTTTCCGACACGTTCGCTATCAACGCAGCCTCAGCAGACTATTCACTCATTTACATTCAGCAAGTGTTTGCAGGGTAGGGGCGGTTTCACCGAAACCGGCCCCTGCAGGTCGGGAGCGGCAGTCTTGATGAGAATCTGGGTCCTGTCGGGGCCGGTTTCGGAGAAGCCGCCCCTACCCGAGCTCCGCTCGTGCGGTTTCTCAAACACGCTCTTATGCACTCTCTTCCTCGTGATCGGGCACGCCCCTGGCGGTGAGAAAGGCACTCATGGCGAAGTAGTAGCCGACGTACGCCAGAGACACGT
>Ga0315274_10005548_pt1 | contig 18461 bp, 19 predicted proteins | sample YL17G02_20_MG_FD_203700 | JGI IMG/M metagenome (GOLD analysis project Ga0315274, IMG submission 203700) | Sediment microbial communities from Yellowstone Lake, YNP, Wyoming, USA - YL17G02_20 | ecosystem: Environmental > Aquatic > Freshwater > Lake > Sediment | place: USA: Wyoming | collected...
CAAGATGCCATCTAAAAAACCTAGAACAAACAAGACGAAGGATCAGATTGCGGCGGAAATCGCACATGTTCAGAAAGTAAATCGTGATAAGACTTTGGTGAAGCTTATGTTTCCTCTCATTGAGGGACAGAAAAGTGTCTACGATGCACAGACTGTGGTAAATGCGCTTTCTGGCTTTATCAAAGCTAGGCTAGATGAGAAAGCAGCGGAATTATTGATAAAAGACTTGAATCTCGATTTGTCTAAAGAAGAAGACTCACTCATTAAGACAGCGATATTGAACCTCATTGATATGTTAGCTATCGAGAAGGCAAAAGATACCGCAAGCCTTTTGGAGCGTCTTGGAAACACATTCGCTCAGTTCGGGGCGAACGAATATTTGAAGCAGCCTATGAGCGTAATTAAGATTACCGATATAATCGCTGAATAATGAACTTTATAAAACGATTGCTGGGAATCGAACATATTGAAGGAATACTAGAAGATCTTGCTCAGGATGATGTGAAACTATCGGATAAGGTACGAAAGATGCAAAAGGACATCGGCGACCTGATTATTTACCTTAAAGTTGAGAGAAAAGAATCTTGGAAAGAAGATAAGAAGAACCCATTGAACCCTCCAAAGCTTATTGGCTCTAAGTGGACAAAAAAGAAATGAACATTCTTGCATACATAATTGTGGTTTTATTGATTTTAACCATTTATGCGTTTTTAAAGGCGGCCACAACAATAAAATGAACACCTCAATTCTTATAAAATGTGTGAGTGAACTGAAGCAGAAGGAACCCAACCTTCAGTACGTTCTTGGTATGCTCGAAACAGTCATTGAGCTTTCGGGTAATCCAACACCTCCGTTACCTGATTTAAATATGTCTAGGAAGGTATTAGAAAATGTTTTTTCAAAATCTGATGAACAAGAAGAAATCCCCCCAGCAGCAAGACCAGGACCAGTTGGAAGAATCTCCTAAGTTTTTGGACCTTGAATCGCGGGTATTCAGCGTGATTAACGGAAAGATGTACATCGGCCGGGAAGAAATACCTCCTACTTTAAGGAGTCTTCTTCGAGATGAGGCGGTAAACATACAAGCCACTCGACTTTGGGAGATAATGAATGCGAGTGTAATAAATGAAGCGTACAATCACGCATTGCTTTCAAGTACCGATTTTAACCAGGTGCAGTTTGCTAAAGCATTGAAGCATTGGAGTCACTTTATGATAAACGTAATGCACTTGCTCTCTAAAAAATAAGGACTTGTGGTATAATATAGTCAACAGCCTCTGGGGAGGTTTGTAGGTAGGAGTTTTTGCTCCGCTATGAAATTTCCCCCAGGTTTTTTCATAGAGGAACAAAGCCCCTTACCGGACTTGGGTGTTCCAACCCGACCCTCGCGGGCAAAGGAATTAAAAATTAAACAGGTGTTCGCATCCTAGCTTCGGCAAAGCGAATTAAAAGAAATATGGATGATACAAATAAGAAGGTAGAGCCGGTTGTTGAAATCGACCCTATCGCAGCGAAGGACGTTGAGATTGCTCGGCTTGCTGAGGAACGTGATAATTACAAAAATGTCGCACTCAAAAGGCTCGGTAAACTCCCAGGGGACGCTGATTTCATTGATAAAGACGGTACAGGGATGTCTGTACAGGAACAGGTACGCATCGAACTCCTTAATAGGGAGATAGCTGCGGCTGAAAAATCCAAACAGGCTGAAATTACTCGAATTACCAAAGAGAATAGTGAACTACGCCTCGCGCTTAAAAATCGTCCATCGGCATCAATTGGCGGTGGATCGGGAGAATCTCTTGAAGTTAAAGATAACGTGCTTTCGGAACAGCAGATAGCTGTACTCAAAGCGAAAGCTGAAAGGCTTAAAGTAAAGGATGTTGGTGCGTTCATTGAAAAAGCGAAAGAAAATCTCCAGAAAAACCGCTAATCTTTATTAGATTAGCAATACAAACAATGGCTCAAGGAGACATCCAGCCCTATGAGAATGCAGGCGCAGGAAAGATGGGAGGTTCCATCAAATACTACGTAGCATCAAACTCGACAGGTGCAGACGGAACCGTTTCTCGAATCAAGGCTGGCGAGCCTGTTACGAAAGTAGCAGGAGCAGCCGGTGTGTTGGCAGCAGCGACAAACGCTCCTACAACCACCCTTCGCATCGTCGGAATCGCAGCAGGAACATCAACCGAGACTGCATCAGTTGCAGGAACAGTAGATGTTATTCCAGCAGTTCCAGGACAGCTTTGGCTTATTACTCCTGATGCTCCAACTTCGTGGGACACTCAGGCAGAATATAACGCTCTTTGTGGTGCTCGTGTTCTTATCAAGAATACCGCAGGTACTTATACTATTCTCGCTAGTGATAGCGCATCGAATGGTTGCGTAGTTGAGTATATTGATATCTCACGATATCCAGGAAAGGTTGCGTTCTCGTTCAACAAGCTTGTTGATTACGCAATAGTTTAAGTAAGTTCCAGAGTAAACCTGGGATTTACTAGCTCATTAACATTATTCAATGTTTACAGAAACACAGAATAAACTGGATGTATAGATTGTATAGAAGTAAACTCTAAAATAAGATTGATAGATGAAAAAATATAGATATCTATCAGAATCTGAGAAAAAAGAAATTATAGAGAAGCACTTTGAAAAAGGAATATCTCAAGTAGTTCTTGCCAAGATATATAATACGAATAGAACAACAATTAACTTAATTTGCAAGAGGAATGGTATTTCCCCTCTTAAAGATACTGTTAATGGTGGCGGTTGGAATAAGAAAGATATATCTCTTTCTGAAATTATTCGTTTGTATCAAGAAGAAGATTGGTCAATTAAAGCTATAGCAGATAAATTAGATGTTAATTTCACTGTTATAAATTCACGAATTAAAGAATCGGGAATTAAATTAAGAGACAAATATCAAACTTCTAAATGGAAGAAGCTTCCTAAGTTTCAAGGAAGACTGATTCAATGGCAGGCAAAAGTGATGGAGAGAGACAATTTTATTTGTCTTTGGTGTGGAAATGAAGATAATCTTCATGTTCACCATATTGTCCCCCTACGAAATATAAAAGAAGAAAGTCTTTTGTTTTCTATAGGTAACGGTATAACCCTCTGTCATCCATGTCACAGGAAAGTGAACTGGAAAGAAAAGCAATTTGAGGGATTTCTGTACAAACTTATACAAACGAAAAGTTCTGTATAAATTGCGTGAATTCGGTGGATATCTTATATGTTTCTGAATCATATAAGACAATACCGAGCCAAGACTTTTAGGAATAAAAGTAAGGCGTAACGACTAGGTCATGGAGTCCAGAACGGACAGTAAAGGCCCACGAGCGCGCAACACCTAATAAGGTGATGAGATAGTCTAATCGTTATGGCAACATAATGGAGCAAGGATAAAGAGCCTTGACAAAATAAATAATGTTTTCGTTGGTTCAGACTGAGCTCGACGAAGTGTTCAAACAAAACTATGAGGCAACTTTGCCACCATCATACGCTACGGCTATGACTGGCGAAATCTTCAAAGTTACTGATACCACGCACGCTGCGTACATCGGTACGATTCACAAGGGTCCTGGTCTCTTCTCTAAGATTGGAGAAGTACAGGCAATTCCATCTTATGTTGCAAAGGTTGCAAACAAGTGGACGGTTACTATCGCTGACTTCAGCGAAGGAATCGAGATTTCAAAAAATCTTTTCGACGACGATTTGCATGGGGAGTGGGCTAACCAGGTCAGCGATTTCGCTGTCATGGCTCGCCGAACCCAGGACTTCAACGCGTTTAAGATTTTCCGAGGTGCATTCACCACTACACTCACCGCTGATGGTTCAGCGTTCATCGGTTCACACACCCTTATCGGTGGCGGAACTACGAACAACGAAATTGTCACCGCAGATGTAACTGGTGCTTCATCAACAGCGCTTACCACAGCTTCGTTCAACGTAGCTATGAAGCGCCTCGCAGAGATGAAGTCGCAGGCAGGAGTTCCTTTGCAGTGCGTAGGAGACGTTCTCCTTGTTCCGCCAGCTCTCTACATTACCGCTCGACAGATTGCTGTCTCGGCTCTTGTTCCTGAGAATGGAAACAACGCAGTCAACGTGTTCTCGATGGATTACTCAGTGAAGGTCTACCAGTCGGTATGGCTTGGAACTGCGTCTCCAGACGGTCTCGGTTCTGACACCGCTTGGTTCCTTATGGACTCAAAGCGACATGCAGTTCGCCGATTTGTTCGCCAGGGAGTCATCACATCGCTTCGCGATTGGACTTACTCGAACAACCGTACGTACTTCTATCAGGCAAACTTCCGAGAGGAAGTGTTCGTGCCAGACTACATTGGTACTGTCGGAGCTAAGGGAACAACGGCGTAATTATTAGTTCTAATAATTATTCCATGTCCATTAACACTACCGAATACACAGAAGTAGACGTGTTGGCGGGTACAGGAACTTCGACAGCAAGCGCTGCAACAATCAATACCCAGGCTGGTACCGTTACCACCGAAGCATTGACCACAGCAGCAGGATCGACATACACAATGACGCTTACGAACTCTCTTGTTACTGCGAGTTCAATCGTACTTGTGAGTGTTGGAAAGGGTACAGCTACAGCTGGAGAACCAGTTGTCCAGTTTGTCACCCCAGCTGCGGGATCAGTTGTTATTCTTATCCGTAACGTTGCAGCAGCAGCAGCTCTCAACGGAACGATTAAGATTAACTTCGCTGTATTCAACATCTAGTTTCTTCCCTCAGTCTTTTCGCAAGAGAGGACTGGGATGAGGAAATTATTAAATAATAGAAATTTATATGGGAAATGATGCAGGAATAAAACAGCTTACAGGTTCAGGAACAACGACTTTGGATTCAGTATTTCTTTACAACATCTGTGTGAATAAGACTCTCACAGGAACTATGACAGTAAAGGAAGGATTAAACACCGTTGCGGTATTTGCGATTGGAACGACTCCTAATAACTATCATCAGCACGCTGGTGGTGTTCGATACTACAGCCTTTCGATTGTCCTCTCAGCAGGAGACGATGTTTCAGCGCTCACTCGATTTACTTCATAATAACCTACTATAGTGTCCTACTCGATTACTACACTCCTGAATGATATTTCTGGTGTCACTCACGGAACTACCGCGAATAAGATTCCGAACGTTTTTGGAGCAATAAATCGTGCGGCACGGCAGGTATTGCAGGATGTTGACCCGAAAGAAACCCAGCGTATTGTTTCTCTATCTCAAGTATTCAATGATGTTTATGACTATCCCATACCTGTTGATGTTAAAGGAGATAGAATAATCGACCTTCGATTACAGGCAGGAAGGACACCTGCTGATATCTTTGTTCAGGGATATTCCCTGGACTTTGACGCATATAAGAGTGTAAGTCTCACGAATAAGATAATCACACAGTGGAATACTGGTGTTAAGACTCTCAGAATAGAAGCTCCTACACTTAATTCGCCGATAACACTCTGCGACACTTCAACCATCACTGGATGGACAGCTACAGCCGGTGCACAGAATATATCGCTGGACACTAATCTAAACGTCGCAGGAGGTGGAGATATACAGTTCGACCTTGCAGCAGGTTCCGCTACTGGCTCAATTCAGGTTTCTTCTCTCTCCCCAGTTGACCTCACAGGTCATGTGAATATTGATACTTTGTTCTACTGGATATATTTCCCATCGGCTTCAGCGATAACTTCAGTGAATCTCAAGTGGGGGTCTGATGTAAGTGCGAACTATTACACTTACACCGCAACCACGACTCAGCAGGGCACAGCCTTCCAGACTGGCTGGAATCTTATTGCTGTTCCTTGGTCTTCAGCGACCCTCGTAGGTTCTCCTACAGTAACATCGTACGACTCAGTACAGGTTACGATTGCATATGACTCAACTCTTCAGACTGGACTTCGATTCTGTAATCTTACGTCTGCTCCCGGATATATCTTCCAGCTTCAGTATTACTCGAAGTATATGTTCCGGAATCCAAGTACGAATGCATTTCAGGAAACAGTTGTTGATGAAGCTACGGATGGAAACACTATCGTAAATCTTGATACAGATAGTTACAATCTGCTCTTTAATAAGACAGCGATGTTTGTCGCACAATCACTCCAGGGAGCCGACGCAGAATACGATAAGAGTTTCTTTGAGCAGGAGTATATCTCCGCCCTTGCTCGGTATAAAGGTCTGAATCCGGCAGAAGCGATGCTTAAGGCGGCTACTTATTATCGTCCCGCAAACAATAGAGGATACCCACGTTTTTTCAACAATAACCGATAACAATGGTAGTACGAAGAAACCCAACTAAATCAGCTACACATAAGATTGGCGACTATGGGCTTGTGTCCAAGTTTCTTGGGTATCGAGCAAGGGAAGATAATACGATGTTGCCAGTGGGTACATACGTTTCCCCATCTAAAAATGTCGTAATGGAAACAAGCGGTAGGGTCTCTATTGTAAAAGGATACACATTAGATGGCGCCACTTCTTCAGTCATTGACTCTGGTATACTCTCAAACTTTGACTTCATAAATTTCAAAGGAGACGTACGTAATCTTCGTTGTGGCTTCCTAACATCAGCAGCGAATGATGGAAAGCTCCAGTATAGGTATATCACTGGAACTTCAACGGTAAACTGGGTAAATCTTAAGACTGGGCTTACGAATGTACGTCTATCGTTTTCTGATTATTCAGATACTACAAATCACGTAAAGGATGTTCTCTGGGTAGATGGTTCTAATAATGTTTTTAAGTGGAATGGGGCAGTTACAACCTTTGCTTCAGCAACAGCAACTACTGTGACAAAGCAGGGCACGAATACTTGGGCGCAGGAAGGTTTTGCTACTACAGGGACTCGCAGCATTGTTATCGGTGGTGTAGCAGCAACATATACCGGCGGAGAAGGGACAACAACACTCACAGGAGTATCAGTTGATTTTTCTGCTACGGCGGTTGGATCAATAATTCATCAGGAGGTGGTGACGGTTGCTCTTTCAGCGATGACTCCACCAGGAGGAGTTTCTAATTTCTCAACTTTCGCTCCGACAATTATCGGTCTTGGAAAAAATAATCAGGTATATCTCGGTTCATCTACCTCGAACTTTGTATGCGTTTCTCAAAACGATGATTACACTGATTTTAGTTACACAACACCCAATAGAATTGCGGGTGAAGGTACCGCCCTTGCTCTCTCTGCACCTCCGACTAAATTTATCGCTCAAGAATCAAACAATAGCACCACCACTACGACAGTAAGCGATATGTATATCTCGTATGGCCTTGATTCTTGGGCAGTGCTTACATTTAACCTCCAGATTACATCAGATAATGCTGGAACACAGACAGCGAGTGAGAAGACGGAGTTCAATATCTTAAAGACCGCTTCGTTGCAGGGGGCAAAGTCAGAGAGACTCGCGGGCAAGATGAAGAACAATATTATGTTCATCGCTAACGATAATAGTGCGAACTTCTTTGGTCGCACATCGTACCAGTTTGTGCCAGCAATGACTGACTTTTCGTTTCCGATAATTGACGACATGAATGCGTACGATTTCACCGATGGACAAATCTTCTATCATAAGAATTATGTATATATAACAGTACCGGCTTCGGGAGTCATACTTATATACAATATGACTGACCAGACAAACCAGCAGTCATCATATGTAAGAGAGTTTGAAGATGTTTCAAAGCAGCCATGGTTCTGGGAGGCTCCTGTGGGTTACCCTATTTCGGGTTTCTATGTTACTCCGGATAAAGGACTTTGCGGGCACTCGTATACGACATCTGAGAGCTATCAACTCTTTACAGGAGGTTCTTTTAATGGTCAGAATATCGATGCTAACCTCACTTTCTGCTACGACGATAAAGGGGAAAGAACGCAGACAAAGGGAAGTGATGAGATATGGATTGAGGGGTACATTAAGCAGAATACTGAGTTATCTTGTACTGTTGCTGGCGACTTGGATGCTTTTCAGACTTCACAAACGGTGGTTGTCGATGGAAGTGATAGCACCGTTGTCTCTTATGGAGGTGGGGGTGGGTCTCTAGGAACTGTTCCGCTTGGTAGTGGTTCATTAGGTGGTACGGATACTACAACCAGCAGTCTACCCGCATGGTTCCATGTAATTAAAACTTATCCTCAGGTTCCTTTCTATTTGGAGAAGATATCCTTTGAAACTCTCGGAGTGGATTTGGATTGGAAATTACTTAGTTATGGAACGAATGCGAGAATTACGGCAGAGGGCAATAATAAAATTACTCAGTAGTTTGTGGTATAATATATATAAGATGGAAAGAAAAATTACTAAATTTAAAAAAGGAATGATACCTTGGAATAAAGGTTGTCATATCCCTACGGGTTTAATAAAAGCAAAAGATATTACTGGAAATAAATTCAATCGTTGGACTGCAATAGAAAGAACCTCGAAAAGAAATGGGTATTGGCAGTGGCTATTCCAATGTGAATGCGGTAATAAAAGAGAGCTTTCTATTGTTTATGTAACATCTGGACTTTCAAAAAGTTGTGGATGTTTAAAGCTCGAAAAGCTAAAAATCGGGCATCCACATACTATTGAGTCTAAAAGGAAATTATCTGAATCAAAGAAGGGGGACAAATCATGGAATTGGAAAGGTGGTATTAGTTCTAGTATGCAAAAAATAAGAAACTCTTTAGAACTAAAGCTTTGGAAAAAAGCTTGTTTAGAAAGAGATAATTACACTTGTCAAAAGACGGGGGTACGTGGTGGAAAGCTAGCTGTTCATCATATTAAGAATTTTTCTCAATATATAGAATTAAGAACTTCTATTACGAATGGTATTACTTTAGGATTTGAGATTCATAAGATATTTCATAAAATATACGGAATAAAAAATAATACAAGAGAACAACTTGATGAATTTATTAATAATAAAAATATATGAGTATCAAATTTTGTCAATCTAATACGTTTTACCTCGCAGGTTCGGGCGTCGTTATAGGAGCAACATCAATAACCCTTACTACCTTTAGTGACATTTATGGGAATGTCCTAACGATGACAGATTTTGGTAGCAAGGGGTATATCACCCTTGAACCTGATACAACGAATGAGGAATCTGCCGTATTCACCGGCGTAACTGCAAACGCAAACGGGACGTACACACTCACTGGAGTAAGCACAACACTAGCGGTTTCTCCGTATACTGAAACATCAGGACTCGTAAGAGGACATTCAGGAGGAACGAAGGTTGTAGTAACAGATAACGTTGCTTTTTGGAATACATTTACGAACAAGAACAATGCAGAGACAATTACCGGAATCTGGATAGCTCCAACAGGAGGTTCGGGAGCACAAATCGCTACCTCTACTGATATTGCGAATGCGATCACTGGTTTTACTGGATTGGCTACAAATCTTGTCGCCGGAACAACAAAGCTTTCAGTTGTAGCTGTATCCGGCTCTAATCCAATCGCAGTAGGTGATAATGATAATCGCGTATCGCCCGTCAGCCTTGCAGCTCTTACATCTGGGGAAGTTCAGGCACTCGTAGGAACATCGGGTACACCTTCTTCTAGTAATAAGTATGTTACCGATGCAGATACCAGTGCAACCGCTGTTGCAAATAAAGTTGTTAGATACGATTCCAATGCAATAATTGCTGGCGCATCAAATCTTTATGGTAGTGGTGTCGATGGAAACGTTACTATCGCCTCTGGAACAACAACGCTTACGCGTGATATGTTTTATAACAATCTAACGCTTCAAACTGGGGCAATACTACAGACTGGAGGTTATCAAATATTTGTAGCGGGAGTACTTACTCAACAAGGTACAGGTTATATTCAAAATAATGGAGGAAATGGAGGAAATGGAGGTAACGCATCTTTGGCAACAGCTGGTACAGCAGGCTCTGCTGGCGCAGCTCCAGCTGGGGTAACAGTTCCTATCGGTAAAGCTGGAGTGGTAGGTGTAATCGGAGCTACAGGAGCTTCAGGCGGTGGTGCCGGTCAAACAGGTACAACAGGTACTAATGGAGTATCAGCAACTAATTCCTTGGGTTCAAGTGGAGTCGCTTCTGCTGGTTCAGGTGCTGGAGGAAATGGAGGAAACACAGGAGGAGGTGCTGTTGGAACTAATGGAACAGCTGGTGTAGCAACTGCATCAATAAGTAAGATTGCTGATTATGTAACTGCAAAGATACTCGGTATATTTTCAGCTGGAACATATACTATTTTTTCTGGAAACGCTGGTAATTCTAGTGCAGGGGCAGGAGGTTCTGGAGGATCTAACACAGGTGGAGCTGTATCTGGTGGAGGTTCAGGAGGTACTGGAGGTTCAGGAGGCAATGGAGGTTGGATAGTTGTTTTTGCACGAAGTGTTGTTGTAAATGCAGGTGTAACTCTATTTCAAGCTAAGGGAGGTAATGGCGGTAATGGCGGTAATGGAGGTAATGGAGGAAGTAATCCTCCTTATTATGGTGGTGGTGGGGGGGGTAGTGCTGGAGGGGTAGGAGGAAATGGAGGTGTTGTCATTGTTATTTACTCCTCAAAATCAGCTTCCATAACTTATGATGTGGCAGGAGGTACAAATGGTACTGGTGGTACTGGGGGAACTTTGGGTGGCGGTGCTGCTACTAATGGTTCTAATGCAACAACTACAGGAACAGTGGTAGCAGGAATAACAACAGAAGTAAACGTTTAATTATCATGCAACCAACAGCTCTTACGCCCCTTCAGATACTTGACCAGAAAAGTGCTCCGGATAATTACACCAATAATCCTTACGGCTTAGGGGCGCTTACTTCCGGTCTTAATGGAGCCACTACTGATTCGCAAGGATTTCTGAATAAATCACCGGTCGCTGTACTTTCTGCTCAGCCTGCTTTGGACCAGATAAATAATCAGATACAACCTGCTGTTACCGAGGCAAACAAGGCTCTCCTTACGCAACAGCAACAGAATGCTGATAGGTTGGCTAATGCAAATAAGCCAGGATTTGATGCGCAGGGTTATCCTACAACGACTCTACCACTTGCACCGCTTCCGACTCCTAAAACTCCCGAACAGCAAATCCTCGATACCCCGGATGACGGAATGACTTTTGCATACGATAGGAATGGTAACCGCCAGGAGTTTCCTATTGGTCAGATTCCAACAGGATTCTCTGAAAAGAATCCAACTGTTGCGCCAACAACTCCCGTAGCTGATACAGCTCAATCGAATCTCTACACGTATAAGAAATACAGCGATGGAACATACGGAATGTTCGATAACGCAAGTGGAACATACGCTGGTCAGGCCACAGAGCAGGACTTTATGGATGCAAAGCAGGCACGCACTGATAAAGAGCGTCTTGATGCTATAAACAATGGTGTATACCCTCTTTCAAACGAAGAGAAGGCTATGATAGAAGGTCTTCGGAATACTTGGCAGTTGGCGATAGACCAGCAGAAGACGGATAACGCAAACCTTACGGGGGGAATGAAGTCGTATATCAACCTCACTGGAGGTAACTCTATTCTTAGTTCAGGGGGCATTATCTCATCTATCATTCAGAAAGGTTCTGAGAAAATTGCGTCAATGAACACGCAGATGGCTGCGGCTGTCGCTAAGATGACGCGAGATTTGCAGAATCAGGATTATGAGCGACTGAAGACCTCATACGATACTTATAATGCGCTTCAGAAGGAGCGAAACATTGTCATTTCAAAAATGCACGATGACACTCAGGCGGTATATAAGGATAAGCAAACGAAAATCGAGACTGCGCAGAATATGGCTGACAATGATATTCGTACAGCGATTCTTGAAGCAAAGCGTGGCGGAGCTACGCCAGAGCAGATAGCTGAGATGGACAAAGCATTGGCAAAGCATGATATGAGCGCAGCAGTAAATGCGGCAGGGGATTCGTTGCTTACAGCTACAGGTATAACGGGAGAATATAATGCCTACAAGAAGGACGCTCAATCTCGCGGACTTTCTGTAATGTCATTTGATGAGTACCAGACGAAAGATGCGAATCGCAAAGCTCGGATTGCGGCAGCGGGAGTGGCTAATGGGTATTCATCTGCAATGATGATGAAAGTATTGAAAGTTGCTGATGATTTGAAGTCAGAACCTACTGTAAAGAACTATCAGGTTATTGCTGAAGGAAAGCAGTTTATGGACAACATATCTAATGATACAAAAAATCCAGCTGACCAGCAGGGTATCATTTATGCTTTCGCTAAGATAATGGATCCAAACTCTGTTGTTCGCGAGGGAGAATATGATACTGTACGGAAATACGCACAATCTTGGGCTGATACTTACGGCTTTAATGCAAAAAGAATTTTTAGTAATTCACCATTTCTTACATCTGAAGCTATAAAGAACATGAAGAAGACTGTTATTGCAAGAACAGCAGCTTCTGAGAAATCGTATAAGAACATTTACAACGAAACGGTGTCTGTAATAAACAACATTACAGGTGGGAAGGATGGGTCTGATTATGTAAAGGATTATTCTAAAGGTTTTGACTCAACAATAGGGGACGAACACATTCAATCTGAAAAACAGTTATCAGACAAAGTTTTTGAATTTGCAAAATCGCATCCTGCTTTAAGTCCGCAGATGATACAGATGGAAAAGGATGGAACTTCTATGCAGGATATCTTTAATTGGGTTAATCAACAGACAAAATGACCATCGAAGAAATGAATGCAAAGTATGGTAAGCCAGTCGTATCAGTAAACAAACCAACAAGGTCGCGAATTGAGGAAGCTTTGGGTGCAGTACAACCACCAGAGACTTTTGCATCAAAAGCAAAACCTATTCTTGAGGGGGCTGCTAGCTTTACCGGAGGTAAACAGTTGGCACAAGGATTGGGTCAAACTATTGCTAATGCGGGTGGAGCTCAAACTGATTCTATAGAGGCACAGGACAGGAATCGTGATATTCAAACTTCTTTAATTAAAACAATTCACGAGAACAGGACATCTGGGAAAGATACTACAAAACTTATGGGTGCTCTTTCTGAATTGGGGGCATCTCAGGTCGTATCTGGAGAAACTACTGAAGATTTGGGTACAGGAGGTCTATCAGATAGAGAGGTTATAGGTTCAGCAGTACAACTGGCAGGTAATCTTATTCCTGGTGCAGGAAAAGGTGCTTCATTGTCTGAAAAAGCAGTCCGAGGTGGCTTGCAAGGGTATGCTTTCGATGTTGGAAACAAACTTCAAGATGAAGATAAAACTTATGGAGAAGCATTTAAACCAGGACTAGGAACAGCGGTAGGGTATGGAATACCTTTTGCTTCTGCTCTTTTAGGCTCGTTAGCAAAACATTCATCAGGTTTTACTTCGGGAACTGGGTCTGAGGTTATACAGAGATCGGTGGATAATCCTAAAGTAATAGGTGAAGCTGTTGAAAAGTATGCTAAGACACCAGAAGCTAAACAAACTCTGGTTGATAAAGCTAAAGCAGCTATCAGTAGTTTTGTTCAAGATAAGCAGCAAGAGTATGGTTCTAATTTAAGTAAACTTGGAGGAGAATCAGCAGGAAAGATAACAAAAAGTGCCGCTTCAGATTCTTTTGCTGAAAATATAGCAAAGTTTGGAGGTAAGATAAGTGAAAAAGGAAACGTAAGTTTCAGCAATTCAACTCTTACGAAGACAGACCAGAATGCTTTGAAACAAGTTTGGTCTACTATGCAAGGTTGGACTGATGAAACTCCTCAAGGTCTTGATGCTCTACGTCAAGCAATAAAAAATCATATGGAAGACTTTTCTATAACAAAGAATGACCGGGCAAATGTTGTTCTCGGGAAAGTTGTTGATGATTTAAAGGGCCACCTTTCAAAAAATCTTCCGGGATATTCAGATATGCTTTCTTCGTATGCCTCAAAGAGCCAATTGACGAAAGATATTGTAAAAGAACTACAAATAGGTGGAGCAGCAAAAGCAAGTACTCAACTTAATAATGTTATGAGGATTTTTCAAAAAGACCCAGAAGTCCGAAATAAACTAGTAACAATTATGGGAGAAAAAGGTGCTGATGATTTTCTGAATGAATTAAGCGGAGCCATCCTTAGTGATTGGCTTCCACGAGGTAGTGCTAATTCTTTGATAGGTAGGACTGCTACTGAAGTCGGTGCTGCTGGTACTGCTGCGCTAGCTGGCGGTGTCCTTGGTGCAGGTATACCAGCGGCATTAACTGGAGCAGCTATGGCTTCACCTCGTATTGTAGGAACTGTAGCACGTACGGCTGGCAGATTGAAAGATTCAGTGATATCTGAGGGAGTTAAAAGAGCAACAACTATGGCCTCCTCTAAGGAAGGTCAATAGTTTTGTTTGTCTTGGAGATAAGACAAAAAGCCAAAAATTAGACAGAATATCACTATGATTTCTAACATCCCCCTACTTTACCGAAACCATAATCGCTTGTCAAGCAAGATATAATATAACCATCATGCCGCTTAAAAAAGGTCAAGGAACTATTCGATACAATGTTCAGGAGCTTATGTCTAAAGTTCAATCTCCTAGCCGTAAAAAAGCTATTGCAACCATCGCTAAGAAGCACAATATCTCGAAAGAGGATGCACAGTGGAGGCAGGCAATCCGAATATCTCAATCACAAGCTCGTAAAAAATAAACCATGACCAAAGCTGAAAAACTCCAAGCTCTCAAAGAATCCCAGAACCCCGCTCTGCGCGCGCAGCGTTTGGCAACTGAACGCCTGACAGCCAAAACAATCGGTAAGATGGACTTGGTAAAAGGCGAGAAAGGGGATACCGGTGAACAAGGGGAAATTGGTCCGCAGGGTCCTAGAGGCCCACAAGGGGTAGAGGGACCGCGGGGATTGCAGGGGGTAGAAGGACCACAGGGAAGGGCTGGTCCTCAAGGGGATAAGGGTCCGAAAGGGGATAAGGGGGACAAAGGGGATAAAGGACAAGATGGTATTACACCAAAGACTGAAGACCTTATAGCTGAGGTGCGTAAGGTGCCAATCCATATGAAGGATATAAAGGGTACCGAAGACCTGGTAGCCTTCCTTAAACTTGGAGGATTCCGAGGAGGAGGTGGATCATCAACAGGAGGATCTGGTGTAACCTCAGTTGCAACCGCAGGATTAATATCCGGTGGCCCTATCACATCAACTGGAACAATCACCACTTCAATGTCTACGAACAAACTCGTAGGCCGTGGTACTGTGGGAACAGGAATAATGGAAGAAATCACACTCGGTACCAATCTTTCTCTTTCTGGTAATACACTTAATGCAGCAGGAGGAGGCTCCGGCGACGTAGTAGGCCCCGCAAGCGCAACAGATAATGCAATAGCACGGTACGATGGCACGACTGGGAAACTGATACAGGATAGCAGCGTTACCATACTGGATAGTGGTGCCGTCGGCATCGGGACGACTAGTCCTGCAACAAAACTCCACATCAGCGGCTCTGGTGCGGGTTTTGCGATAACCGATACTCTTGCGGACAATACCTGGGGCTTCGGCTATCCGGGAGTTGACCGGTTCGGGCTTTATTACGGTACTCCATCATCTCCTTTCGGCACGAATGTCATGTCATTCTTGAATACCGGAGCGGTAGGAATCGGAGTATCTTCTCCCGCGACAACGCTGGATCTTACAGCCGCAACATATCCGTATCTCTCGTTCCATAACAGCACGACCGGTTCTGGAACGACCCACGGCCTCCAATTCGGCATCGAAGGGCCGAGCATGGATGGGTATCTGATTCAGAAGGAAAATGCTGCCTTAAGACTGCTTACTAATAATACCGAGAGACTGACTATCTTAGGCAATGGCAACGTCGGTATCGGCACCACATCTCCTAGTTCAATTCTCCAAGTAGCAGGCCCCATTTCAACAGCCCTTACAACAAAGACAGCGAACTATACCCTCACAGCAGCGGACTCGGTTGTTCTTGTAAACTCCACAGGTGGGATAGTAACAATAACTCTTCCGACATCGGTGGGATGCACGGGACGACAATACACAGTAAAGGACTGGAAGGGTCAGAGCGGAACGAACAACATCACGGTAAATACTACGTCAGCTCAGACAATAGACGGTGCTTCAACCTATGTTCTCGGTATAAATTACGAATCAATCACCGTCGTATCTGACGGGGCTAACTGGGCTATCATTTAATTTTATGGCATACAAAAACACAGCAGGTGGGAGCGGAACCCCGGGAGGTTCAAATACTCAAGTACAGTTCAATGACGCAGGGAGCTTTGGAGGTGATGCGGGTTTTACTTACAATAAGACGGACAACAACCTTACTATCCAGGGGCCAGCTGGTGCTGCTGGTGGAAATCTGTATTTTGATACTAACGGTGAGTTTAGGAATCAGTCTATACAAGTAATTGACCAGCCGACTACCGACACTTTGGGAGGTTTTCTTACTATTCAAGCGGGACTTGGAAATGGTACGGGAAACGGAGGTTCAATGAATATTTATGCTGGAGAAGCAGGTGCGACAGGAAATGGTGGCACGCTTAATTTAACCGCTGGAGGAGGTGGGGCGACAGCAGGAAATGGAGGATCTATATCTATTTCGGGAGGTTATCCAAATGGTTCAACAGGTAATGGTGGAAATGTAGGTATTTATGGTTCAGACGCAGCGGCAACATCGGGGGATGGCGGCTCTGTAGAACTCTTTTCAGGAAATGCTCAAGGAGGAAATAGTAATGGAGGCAATATTGCTATTGTCGCAGGAACAAAAACAGGCTCCGGTACAGATGGATATGTTTATGTTCAAGATGGAGTAGGAAATAATATATATATGGATAATGCCGAAATGGATTTTGGGCATTCAAGCAAAGTTTACAACTTCTTTTCGGCAGGAATAAAAGCAATTATAAATACAGCTTCGGTTATATCAACCGACAAAACATTCACCTTCCCTAACCAAACAGGAACATTCTCAATCGTAACATCCGGCTCAGGAGCACCTGGGACAACTCCAGCAGCACTAGGGCAAATCTACGTTGATACATCAGGCCTCAAGGCTTATATATCGTGTGGAACATCGTCCAGTTCTGACTGGAAGATAATGAACTAGGTTGTGGTATAATATAGGGAAATACACACCCATGCCACGTATAGGATACAAGCACACCCTAGAGACTAGGAAAAAACTGAGTGAATCTCATAAAGGTAAAAAACCCTCTGTGGAAACTATATTAAAGATTAGTTTATCTAATAAAGGACATCTTGTTTCAGAGGAGACTAGAAAAAAAATAGGACAAGCGCATAAAGGAAGGAAGTTCTCAGTAGAGAGATGTCAAAGATTAAGTGAACAACGTAAAGGATGTTTAGGACGTAATAAAGGGGAGCATTGGAAACTTTCTGATCAAACTAAAAACAATATAAGTAAGGGACATAAAGGTATAAATACTTGGATGAAAGGTAGAAAAATGAGTGAGGAAACGAAGAAAAAGTTAAGCGAATCTCATAAAGGTGCTAAGAATTACAGATGGAAGGGAGGGTACGAAAACAAACTAATGCTCAATAGAAAAAGACGAGCATTAAAGCTTGGTAGTGAAGGTGAACATTCTTTAGGAGAATGGGAACATCTAAAGGCTCTTTATAATTGGACTTGCCCAGCTTGTTGGAAGAAAGAACCAAACATTATTCTTTCTGAAGACCATATTATTCCATTGACAAAAGGTGGTTCTGACTGGATAGAAAATATACAACCTTTATGTGGAAGTTGTAATTCTAAGAAGAGTAATAAGATTATTAAATATCATGTTAAGTAAAAAAGAAAAGCTCCAAGCACTGCTTGACCTTAAGAACCCCGAACTTAAGTTACAGCGTATTCTTGCAGACCAGACGCTTGCTGAAGCTATTCTCGATATGGATAAGATTCCTGGACCTCAAGGAGAACCAGGAAAAGATGGCGAAACCCCATCGGATGAACATCTCGTTTCTCTCATAGAACCCCTTATTCCTGAACCTATTCAGGGAGAACAAGGACCAGTCGGCCCTGAAGGACCGGAAGGCCCGCGGGGTTATTCTCCTATCCGGGAAATCGACTATTGGACAAAGGAAGACCGCCAAAAGATTATCAAGGATATAGAAAAGCTCATCCCGAAGTCGAAGGATGGGGTGTCACCAAAAATAGAGGATATAGTCGCCGAGCTACAGAAGCGTCCAGTCGAATATAAGGATATTAAAGGTGCTCCTGACCTTTCAGATACCAAGAAATTGGTTGATTTCCTCAAAGCAGGAGGATTCCGGGGAGGAGGTTTATCTTCAGTATCGACTGACTCGACTCTTACTGGTAATGGAACACCATCTTCCCCCCTTCATGTTGTTGGTGGCTCCCCACTCACAACCAAAGGCGATCTCTATGGCTTCTCCACTGTAGATGCTCGAATCCCTGTAGGAACAGACGGGAAAGTTCTCACCGCAGACTCTACTGCAACCAAGGGAGTGTCGTGGCAAGTCCCCCAAA
>Ga0315274_10005552_pt1 | contig 18451 bp, 15 predicted proteins | sample YL17G02_20_MG_FD_203700 | JGI IMG/M metagenome (GOLD analysis project Ga0315274, IMG submission 203700) | Sediment microbial communities from Yellowstone Lake, YNP, Wyoming, USA - YL17G02_20 | ecosystem: Environmental > Aquatic > Freshwater > Lake > Sediment | place: USA: Wyoming | collected...
GGCTGGCTCAGTCGCGTAGTTCCAGACCAAGGAACAGCGTCACAAGACCAGCAGGAAGCGATGGGCCATTCCGGCTGCTCGACAGTAATGCGCACGGCACTACTCCCAGATTATCCTCGTCACCGAGTAAGCCGGGATTTCTACTTGATTCGCCACAGGTAGTTCCGTAACGGGCGGTGCTGTGCTCGAGTAGTTAGCGGTGGGGTTGACCAGGGCACTTTCGATCACAGTGGGGAGCCTATCAGGGACAATGCCCGTCAAGGAGACAGTCCTGGTCTCTGAGGAGCAATTGTGGATTATGATGGTAGCTGCATTCCCTTTTTGGAACTGGACTGCCTCAATGTCGTAGTATCCTTCCTCGGCAGTCGTACTGCTGCTAACCCAATTCGCGCCATCCACCTTGAGCCGCTGGTAGGTCGCCCCACCATTTGCCGCCTGATTGAACCATTTGAGGATAACGGCAGAGCTGATTGGCACGTAGCTCTGGCTCTGCGAGTCGTATCGGTATAAGGACATCGGGCCGCCTGAGAAATTGAGCATGTGGTATTCGGTCATTGTCACAGAGGGATGTCGCAGGAAGGTCATGAGCATGCGGGTGGTAAGGTGCACGTACAGGCCGAATATTGGCCACGTTTGGTTAGACGCCTCGGCGCCCCCCCAGGAATACCCACTCCACTCCGTAATCCAGATTTCTTTGCCCGGCAGTTGCCTCTCAACCGCACTGATAGCCTCATCTACCCCCTGATCGCAGCGTGCCATGGCTGACGACAACACCGTATCCATATTATCGGGGAGCGTCTGTCTTGAGCCGGCGCCAGCAATACCGTCGACCTGCGGGTACAGATGAATAGTCACTGCATCAAACCAGGGCTCGGGCTGCAAAGCGTTGTCCCACTTCTTGAGGACGGCAGGGGCCACAAGATTGCCACCGATATTCGTTGCATAGAATCGGCTCGCGGCGGCCTGCACGGCAACTTCTGTCCCCGTGACAAAGCAAGGCTGTAGAGCGTCTCTATATTCTTTCATGACCTGCATTGTGGTCGGTGCGTCCGGCCATATTTCAAGCACATTCGGATCACCGAGCATTGCCAGATAGAACTCATTGCCTAGCTCGAGATAGCGGGGGAGAATTCCCTGGTCGTTCATTTTCTGGAGCCACTCCACCTGATCTGCTATCGACGACGTCTCCAAGTTGGCCACCAGCACGATTTCCGCACCGACTGCCTGACTGAACTCATGGTAGTCTTCGATGAAGACACCCTCCGGGTGGAGCTGCTTGATCTGCTCCGCTACATACGCATAGAACTTGTAGGTTGCTGAGCTGTTAGATTGTACCGTGAGCTCAAGCTGGCCTGAGTGCCAGTTGTAGTAGTTGGCCACCATGCCGCCCGGGAACCGGACAAACGCCGGCGCCATCTCCTGTGCGATTGCCACCTTGGCCGGGTTATCGATGAGGTGTTCGTAGAGAGGCACCGCCTGGAGGCCGAGCAGACGGACGAGTAATTCTCTGTACTCACCTACGGGCGACAGTGCGGCACCAGTTGGTGCAGAACTTCCACAGCCAGGGAGCAAGACGACGACACCGATGATAGCAGCAAGCAGAGCACCAAAGTTATGCCTAGACGTTTTCACGGCCTTTATAGCCGGAGGGGAAAATGCCTTTGACCATGCGTTCATACAAACCGGGCTGCTTAGTGTAACTGTCTTTAATGATTTTCGTCATATCCGCTTCGGGATTCAAGCACGCATCCACTTCACATTTCAGTACCTCGAGCATACTACTAAGGGCTTGTTGGTCCTTATCTGATAGCGCCGACAGGATCTTCTGGATGAACTCCCACCCCGCCGGAGCTGCCGGCTCAAGGGCGTTCTCCCCCTTACTGGTCAAAGACAGATTTACTAGCCTGCGGTCCTTCCTATCTCTCGCCCTCCTCACCAGACCAGCTTTCACCATCCGGTCAACCAGAGTACTGACGCTATTTGGCTTGCGCGCAAGAATCGCGGCCAGCTCAACTGGCGTTAGAGAGCCACCTCGCGATTTCAGAGCCGCGAGGACTGAGAACTGCTCAGTAGTAAGCCCGTATTTCCCGAATATTGAATCCTCACACATAACAATTCCATCCCGGACTCGGTGCAGCAGAAGCCACAATCTCAGGATTGTGTTTCCAGATTTGGAATCCAACCCCATATTCAGGTCCTCCTCATTATGTCACGGAGACTTTGCTGGTTTGTGCCGTTCATGTCACTATATTATAGTCTATCTCAGCCCCACCATGTCAGCCGGACGTGCTTTCTTATGCGCTATCAGCACATCTTCATTCCCGGCGTGGCAGTACCATGGAAATGGGGTCAACTCTGTTTTTCTTGCCACGCTTTGTCCCCACGGATTGCCCTGCGTGCCTTCCGTGGTGCGGGAGTGACGCGGGACACAGAAGAAAATAGAGTTGACCCCATTTTGAAGCCCCGGCAACACCAAAAAAACAAAGTCGGGGTGAGTGGATTTGAACCACCGACCACCTGAACCCCATTTAGCCTCGAGAAAAGGCAGGGACCGCTTGTCTCCTTTCTCAGAGAGACCCAACCAAATCGGAAGTGAGGGGGCAAGTGCACTCTTAGCCATACGCCGAGCGCAGTAATCTGGGAGCAAAAACCGGATCGTTTGCGTATTTAGGTAACAAAACAAGTTAGTGTGACTCTGCATCAACTCTAATCTGGGTCTCCCTGCACTCCGTACAGTCACTCACACTAACAGGGCGACACGCGAAACTCAATTTAGACCACCGCCGGCCGCATTGCACCACCCACACTACTTGTCGCGATGGCGGCCACGGTGTCGTCGGACTTGAACCCACGAGGTACCTTCTTGACCTGAGCGATGCGTGGCTAGGCCTAGCCGACGATGGTGCCATCTACCAGGTGGAGCCCCACGGTGAGAGAGCATTCTAGCTCTCCACAAAACCCGCTCAGATAGACGCCATCTGAAATGATGCCTTCGAAAATAACCGCACTTCCCTTCGGCAAATTCAGTAGACCTGGTTCGGACTCCTCATTGAAAGCTACATGAATCTCGATACCAGTCCTTGTGAATGAACCAGTCTCGGTTTCAACATTGCCAGCATCGAAGCTGGCAATGATTGACTTTTCTTCCAGACCATAATGCCAATTGGGGTCATTAGTTCCCGAACCGAGGGTCGGGAAACCGGGATATGTGTCAACCGACCATATTTCGCCAAGCTTGCCAGTCCACCTGACTCTTTTTCCTTCGTAATCTTTCGATATGTCCTGTCTCTGTTGGGAGGTAAGACTGTTACTGTAGATTGCGCCAATAACTTCGCTAGGTGATACATCTATTAATTCGGGTGTGATTTCCAGCCCGAAGTAAGCAGTAATCTGTTTGTCCGAATCCATGGTAATGGTAATGGTTGACGCGGTGCCCGAATCGCTGCCGCCCCAGTGGTCAATGGTGTAACCGCTAGCTGGGCTGGCTGTCAGTGTCACCTGTGCACCGGATTCATATTGGCCACCCGAAGGAGAGACTAAACCTGCCCCTGACGGGCTGACAGCTACACTGAGTGTGTATGTGGCTATCGGCGGGCGAGTGACTATGATCACTACCGCGACAACAACCACAATGCAGGCAGTGACGATTCCTATCAGCTTACTCCGACTCATTCGATCCTCCTTTCACCATGAAGATTGCAGGTTCAAGCCCTTCAGTCTCCCGCACTGTCTATCTACAGGTTGAGTACATCTCAGGGGTATGTCGACTACCGTCCATCGAGCTTGACGTGTCCCAACAGCCTTGCTCCTATTGTCACTATTTTGCTGGTCGTGTTCACCACGTGGTGCTGAAAAAGTGCCACAGCCGGGTATCCTCCTCACTTACGCACACTTGTACGACTAGTGCTCAAGCTCAAGGTCGGTTCAGGAATTCGTTCACCTTATCCCTGGCGAACCTATCAGCTTCCTCGGAGAGCTGCCGGCGCACTGCGCGGGGCACTTCGCCCTGATGATAACGGGCCATGGATTCACCGTGGCTCGCCGAGTATTGGGAAACCTTATTTACCCAGCACTGATCGGAGATGGCCTCCCGGATGGATGCCGCCGGGCCGCCGCCACCCATGTCCTCAAGCGTGTCTACCAGCTTCGGCAGGTTTGATTTATCGCCGTTGTTCCAAACCCGTGCGTAGTAGTCCATGAGGTCGGCATTGTTATTCATTCGCCGCCCTACTTCGGCCTCGGACACGCCCGATGCCCTGATCTGGTTCTCCCAGTCCTGGACAGCGCGGGCGTCGAAACCGTATTGCGCCAATCTTTCCCGGGCATGTGCAGCTGTCCTGGGCACATCAAGTGGCGGCAGAGTCGGTGTTTCTCCACCGGGCCGTCTTCCTGCTGGAGGCCCTCCGCCAGGAGGTCTTTCCGGCGGCGGTGTCTCTCCGGAAGGCGGTCGTCCAGCTGGTGGTCTTTCTGGCGGCCCCACGCCCCTCAGTGTACGCCCTGTCGGAGCGCCTTCCAGCGGTGGCAACGTCCTGTCCCCTGCTTGCCTGCCGGCGGGAGGTCTTTCCGCTACTGGAAACGTCTTCGTCCTCTTTGGACCTGCCTCCTGGGTTTTGGCGAATGCTTCCGGCGACCTGTCCTTGGCGGCAGTCTTGCCGGCTGCTATCTCCGGCGAACGGACGCCGCTCGGTCGGTTCCCCCCACCCTGTCCACCAGAGGACATATCGCGGGGCGCCGATTTCGGCAAATCTCCCGCTGCCCGGCCGCCATCTGCGAACGGACTTCCAGCTCCCCTATTGAACCCTCCCTGTCGTGCCGCGCCCGCGGCCCTTTGTGCCCATATTCTGGCAACATCGCTGGATTCCGGTCCCACCAGGTTCCGATTGTAGACAAAAGAATCGCCAGCATGGCTTTTCTGCCACCAACCCGCTGGCGCCTGTTCCTTTCCCCCAGCCACCCGCCACTCAGCCTGCATAATATCGTCGCTGTGCACCTCCAATCCTCCCGGAATATCCCCCCGCATGACCTGGTCTCTCACCTGCCGGGCCTCGTCTGGGTTGCTTACCACGCGTTGAATCTCTATTCTTCCCGCGGGCGTGTCATATGCCAGCCCCTTCGGCGCTGCATCCCCTATGGCTTTGGGGGCTGCGCCAGTTTCTGCTCCCGCCCTGACTGGGGGCCCCGGTGGCCTGTCCGTCGGGAGCGGCGGCTCAGTGGGAGTTCTCCTCCCCTTTGGGGGCCCGCCACCTGGAGACCAGCCTTTCAGGGTTCGCCCCGTGGGAGCGTTATCCAGCGGTGGCAGTGTCTTCTCCGGGGGCTTGCCGGCGGTGGCAGGCCTCTCTGCTACCGGAAACGTCCTTGTGCCCCTGACGGAAGCCTGCTCTGTCCTGGCGAAGGCATCGACTCCCTTATTGGTGGCGCCTCTCTCGAGGCTGATTGTTTTGGCAAACGCCTCTTTCGAGGTGTTTTTGGCAGCCTGTCGTTCCAGGGCGCCACCGAGTTGCCTGGCTACAGCACCCCCACCGTGGCGGAGTTCTCCTGCGGCCGCCGCGGCCAGGGAGTCGCCCGCCCTAATGGCCGCCTTGCCCGCCAGGTCCTTGCCAATAGCAAACACGCCCTTTGCTGCAATGGAGCCGATTGAAGCGGCAGTCAAGATATCCGCCACTACCAGCTCGGGGTATGAGCCTGCTATTGCGTCGTTTTTTTGAATCTGTTTTTCAATAGCGTGGGGGCTGATAAAGGTATTCCTGTGACCGAAGTCTATCCCCCCAAGGCATACGTCTTTTGTTTGTGTCAACTCGGATACTCGTCCGGTCTTGGGATTCTCTATCGTCTTCGTCTCAGTTATCTTGACCCGTATCTCCTCACTCTCAGGGAGCGGCGATGGTCTGTGATACACGTCTGCTACCTTGTATTGACCCTTGGCCTCGATGCTGGCTTTTATCTCCGCGGCAAACTTGGAGAAATTGTCATTGAACTGTTTGCTGGCTGCGGCGGCATCCTGCTTCGGGTTCAGTTCGCTGCGGATGCTCCTGATGGCATTGTCTATCCGCTTCGCTTCCTGGCTGAATGCCGCGGCATCCTTCTGGGTCATCTTCTCCAATATCTTATTATCCCGCCACTCGGCGGTGTTCTTGTATATATCGGATAGCCCTACAAGTGGTCCCAGGGGACCCGGCGGATTGTCGCGTAACGCCTTCAGTGCGTCCTTCACCGATTTGGCGTTGAGCTCATCCCTGATAATCCCGAGTGCCTTCTCACCGTGCTCTGTCGCCATCTCTTTGCTATTGAGATCGCCGGGTGGCAGGTTGCGGGCAAGCTCCAGGGCAGCATTCCGCCGGTCACCGGGAGAAAGCGGCTGCATCTCCTGCTCGACGAACTCCCGGAACTGCTTCCCGGTCAGGGCGTGGCTCTTTTCCCATATCTTGTCCTGCCTCGGTGCTTCGGGGCGAGAAGCGGGCTTTTCTGCTGCGAATCCCTTTTTCTCGCCCGCGCCGGCATCCTGTCGGGATTTGGCCTCCCGCATCGCACTTGTGCTTTCGGCTCGGACGGCTTTTGCTGCACCGCCTCTGGCGAAAACCCGAGGCCTCTCTGCCGAACTCTTGCGCTCCGCCCGGTCACCGGTTTTCGTCTTGTCGGCCGGACGTCTCCCTCTTTCGGAGTCGCGGCCTGACTGTTCTATGTCTCTCACGGCCGCCTGTTCCCAGTGATCCCGCCCCCGCGTGGCCAGCCCGTTGGTGATCTCTGATTTCACCTTTTCGGCATAAGCGGCATTATCGTAAGGGTTTCCGGCTACCAGGCCCTCTTTGCACAATGCCTCTATTTCCCTGCCTTTGGCCCCTCTCTGCTTTTCAAACTCGCTGTTCACCGCGGCATCGAGCTTATCCCTCGCCTCTGGTGACATGGCTTTGACCTGCGCCTCCGCCCATCTCTGGTCGAAGGACTTCTCGCCAATCCAGCGTATGGGAGATATACCTGATTTCTCGCTATCGGGCTGGCCTTTATCCGCCGCCTTGCCCTGTGGTCTCTCGGTAGCGGGAGGTTCCCTAGCCCCGTCGGCCCGCGCTACGTCCTTCCCATACCCTTCGGTATGGGGCCGCTCAGTGGAAGGACCACCGCCGGGCACAGATCCGGGGTCACCGGCGCTTCCTCTGGCCTGTTGCTCCCAGTAGTGGGTGCCGAACCTGAGCGTCAACTCCTGCCGAATGGAAGCCTTCCTTGCTTCTGCGAAGCTCTGGTTTTCATACTGATTCACTACAGGCAGGCCTTTTTCCAGCCACTGCCTGTTCTGCTCCTGTGCGGCCTCCTTCTGTTGTTCGTATGTCCTGTCTGCCTCGGCGTCTACCTCTTGCCGCGCTTCTTGGGACATGTTCCGGTACTGCTGTTCAGCCCATTGGGCATCGAAACCGTCCGTCTTACCATCCGACGTAGCGGTTTTCCACGGGGTTGTCGCCGAGTCCGAGCGTCCTCCTGCCTCAGTGTCCCGGGACCGTCCAGACTGGTCGGATGGCATACCGGCGTGGCTCCCCCCGCCTCCGCTTGTTCCCGCCGCTGCCGGTTCGTCACCGGTGCCCACTCGGCCGGGAGAGCTATAGAACTCTGATCCACCTTGGCTCGCTCTCTCACTTCCCAGATTCGGATAACCCCAAGAATAACTGTCGGTCGCGTAATGGCCAGACTCCGGCGTCGGCTCCGGTCCTCCACCCCCGCCCCCCATCCCCTTTGGTCCGTCTTCAGCCTTCCTTCGAGCCTCCCTCTCGGGATCTAAGAAAGGGTCGATTGAAGGAGTCTCTGCTCCTCTCCCGTTGTGACCTCTGCTCATTTCCCCAATGCCTCCTCTGGGCTAACTTGATTATTCCCTTCCCCTGGCTGTATCAGGTAAGCCAGCAGCCTGTTGATCGCATCCTCCCGGACTGACTCCACCATGCCCGGACGGTAGGTGAGCTGCATCACACCGTAGCAGAGACCAATGGCCTGCTGCACCTCTACCGGAGTGTTGTCTCCATTGAGACGGCTGATCGCCAGTTTGAGGGCGCTCACTTCGGGCCACACTTCACTGTCAGTATTCCTGGCCGCCTCCAGGTTTTCATCGAAGAGCCGGTTAAGCCGCCGGTCTGCCAGCAGCATATCGTTATGATAGCGGAAGAGGCACTCGCCCGTCGGGCAGATACGGAAACAGCCCGGAAACGGATCCTCTTGACGCCGGCAGGACAAACGGTACAGCTTCTGAAATTCTGCCATTTTTTCGTTAATGCCAGCGGCAAGTTCAGGCGAACCGGCGTCTATTGCCGGCAGCATATCGAGTAACACCCCGCTTGCCAGTTCCCGCAGGCGAGCCGTTGTATCATACGACCAATTGTAGCGGCCGCCAAAGTAATCGAAGTACCATCTCAAGGCATTTAGCACCACGCAGCTGTAGGCACTGACATTCAGGGCGCGCTGGCCCAGTCGCGAACGCATTAGTTGCAGTAAGTTACCGTATTCCTCCCTTATCGAGATGCCCTGGAGGACTGCCGAGAGCACTAAGGCTGCAAAACGTTCCTGAAAATCCCTGGTGGCGACGAGTTCCTTGGCTTCGTCGCAGTAGAGCAGGGCTCCCTGACACACCTGGAGGCAAGCGTCAAAGGGCGTATATAGCCGGACAAAATCAGGCCGGTTCCTGAACGACTTCATGTGTTGCGCCACCACTTCATCGCTACCTGCCTTGGTCTTCATTCCTGCCGGCACTTCGATCTTGGCATAGGGCACTTTCACCATGACCGGCTTGTCGTCTCCTTCCACGAAAACTGCAGCCTCTCCCATTCTGAAGACCGATAGCATGTCGCACTGCCGCTGGCTCATGTTCATTGTTTCAGCAAGCAATCGCCGGTCTTCCCCGGCAACTGTACGGTGGACGATCTTCAGGTTGGTATTCTTGATAACGTCGATGGCAAGCTTCACCGGAATCTGTTCCGCAACAATGAACCCCTCACCGTAGGCACGGACCTCAGAGAGCATGCTGGTAAATGTCTCGACTGCCTTGCCCTTGATATCGGACTCCTCCATGCTCGCCCGCGGGGGTACGTTAGCCAGCAGGCGGTGGGCTTCCTCGATTACAACTATGTGTCTCAAACCGGTACCTTCCGTGCTGCCGCGCCCGCGAAGATATTCGTAGATCCGTGTCAGCAGCAGCCCCATCAGGAACGCCTTCTCGGCGTCATCCCCGATCTGCTCCAGCTCGATAATGGTTGGTTTGGCCAGCAGTTCCTCAATAGGCATGGAATGCCGGGTATCGAGCATAATGCCCTTGCTGCCGATGCGTAAGCTATTGATTCGGGTCAGCAGCGCGGCCCTGATGTCGCTTTCCACACGTTCCTCGTAGCCGAGACCTCTGACTACCTCATCGATCTTTTCGTAAAGGTCGGTGAGGGTGGGGTAGGCCTCGGGGCTGGCAGTACCTTGAGGTTCCAGCCTCACATTTGTGTTCCGGGCCGGGGCCCAGCCCCGATCGCGATAGATCAGATGGATACAGCGTTCCAGCACCTGCGGTAACGGATTCCACATGCCGAAGCTGGCATTGAAGACAGACTTGAGCAGGTCAATGTGCGTGGAAACCGAAACGCCGGCCTCTACCTCAAACGGGTTCAGGCGCAGTGGCGAGACACGCTCCTCGCCCAGAGTGAATATGTTGATGTCGGGTCCCAGTTTGTTGTGTGTCACCATCGCACGGTACTCGCTCTTGGCCGGCTCCAGTACCAGAAAAGGTATCCCCGCCTGCCAGAACTGGGCCAGCAGGTGGAACACCGTATTTGTCTTGCCGCTGCCCGTCACGCCGACTATCAGTGCGTGTTTCTGGAATGAATCCACAGGGGCCTGGTATTTGCTACCAATTGCCCTACCGTAATGCAGCACTTCTCCGACCTCGATAGACCGTCTTTCCGCTTCCTGAGGAGATACAACATCGAAACGGCAGCTCTCCCTAACAGTGAATCCGGGGACTTCAAGTCGCGGCAGATGTATCAGAGTGGCTAGCCGTCCTGAAGTATGCAGGGTCTGAAAACGGAACGGGTATTCAAACTTGCCCGGGCTGGCGTCAGGTTTGGCGATTATTTGCCCAAGCTTCGGGGTTATTGCCGACAACAACGGGAGCTCAAAGGTACGGATAGGGTCAGGCGTTGATTTCTCACCGCCTAAATAGGCACGGATGGCAGCGCCCAATTTGCAGAAGCTCATCTCTGCGGCCGAGAAATAGCAGGCGGTCACTGCCCACAGGCCTTTTGCCTTCCCTTCCTCATACTCCTTCCGAGTGATTTCGAGCATATCGTGGTAGGCCTTGGCAAGCGGAGCCCACGTCGATTTTGTCTGCTCAGCATTAGATATGATTCGCATCTCATTGAGCGCCGCATGAGTCAGCGACGTAATAAGCTCATCCGGAACAGGTTGAGCGATAACCATATATCCCCAGTCCGAACCGTACATCGTTCGGATGAGCCGGTCCAGCTGGGTCGGGTCTTCCACTTCATCTGTTACCTTGACCGTGGGCAGTCCAGTAACCATTCCGTAGAACTTGGACGTGCCGATTTGTTTGGTGATAAGGTCGACACTCTCTGTGTCTCGCCTGGTCGCTTGAATTCCAGGATAATGGCCAGGCAAGGACTGATTAACAAAGTTGATAGAGGCGTCCGGCTCATACCGACGAGCAGACCGGTAGTAGGGCTCCAGTGTGCCGATATCAATATCTATTTCCGGAGACGACGAAAGACCTCGCACCAGAAAGATCAATGGGACTTTCGCACCATGACAGCCGACGAGAACATCTTCCATACGGTATCGGTGCTGCTCAGTAGTGTCGTCTTTCCTCTGGGAAGGCTCCCAGAAACGATTCAATCCGGAAAGGTGTATTAGCGTCAACGAGGATTTGGGGGGAATGAACAGGTCCTCCGGCCCGAGTTGTGCCGCTCTCCCTTCGGACACCTCGTCAAGGTAGGTCCTCGAAAGATAATCGATATGCTTGCTTGAAAACTCCATCTCCTCCTCCCGTTATTAGGTTCGGCGGGCTCCCGTTTCTATAGCCAGACCGTGACACGAGAATCTGTCGTCTTGTTCTCGACCTCCAAAGCCCGCAGGATGTTCTCTCTCGACATCTTGCCTCTGATTTTGACGGAATCACCGTTGCGAAGGTTTCCCGTAATCCACTGTCCGATGAGTTCGACTTCAACCACTTTAGCCACGTTTCCCTCGGCGTCAGTTTCTTCGATTCTGAAGTTCAATTGCTGCTTTTCGGTTTTTTCGCTTCTGCCTGTCTTGATGACGGATCGAGAGATATCGCGCACTGTTCCGGCGCTGTCGGTCCAACGGTCGGATTGCCTGGCGAACCAGCGTCGCCACTGTACCTGGTTCTGATTCTTGAGCAGCCTGTTCAGGAGAAAACCGTCCACAAGCCATGCCAGCAAGAGCAAGACACCCAACACCATCAGCGCGAACTCGGGCATTGGCAGACCTACTATCCAAGCAAACAAGAGGAAAACGAATACAATGGTATACAGAACTGCTGTAAAGTACCTGGCCAGATAGTATCGGTGGCAGCCGAAAAGCCCCAAGGGTATGATCCAGAGTAACCGGGCGGTGGAACCGCTCTTGTCCTGCGGTAGATCAATCTGTTTGGGTATGGACGGTTTCCCCGATTTACTGCGTCGAAAGAACCTTCGAAACCGGTCAAAGAAAGTGTTTTCCGTGGTCACGCCCTGTATGGACCCGGCCGACTGGCGTTGGGACCACTGGCGCGCGTCTGCTGGCCTGACATCAGACGAGGAGAGCAGGTTCTCAGGGTTGGCAGGACGGGAAGTTGTATCTCTTTCCGGAAGCAGTTGCTTCTCTGGCGACTGGATAGCAGTCGAGAGGGGCACGTCCTCAGGGTCGATGGGAGGAGGTTCAGTCTGGCCTTCCGGAAGCATTTGTTTTCCTGGCGACTGGATACCAGCTGAGAGGGGCAGGCCCTCAGGTCCGATCGTGGGAGGCCTGGTCCTGCGTCTTCGCCGGCGAAAGACCGGTGTCAAGATGGCTGCGGTAATTATGATAATGACAACTAAAAGCAGCCACTCCGGGGTACCCATAATACAACCATCCTTTGCCCTCGAGGGCGGTGTTTCAATCCGGATATTGCGATTCGAGTACTAGGTGGTGTTCCCTATCGGCCATCCTTGGATTACACTGTAATCCGTATTGAAACCAAAGTCAAGATGCGACTACGGACCCGGTAGTTGTTGGTGACGCCTCTATGAAATGCAGGGAAAAAGCTGACCCGTGGCACAAGGAGTCTGATTGCAGTTATGAGAGCCAAGACGTACAGGATTCAGGCATGCCAGCGAAGCCTATACGCGTGAGAACATTACTGGCATTGCAGCGATAGGGGAGATTGGTATACTATGCATCTCCAGATGCAAATCACTGCTGTCGAGGTACTGAATAACAACGTCGCCTCAGGGGCTGCATCAGTTCGATAATTACGAAGATAGCTACCTGCGCCTCCAGATTCTCCTGCTGATGATAATACTCAATACAAGACCAACCAACCATACTAGTATTGCCATCGCTGTGCTCAAGGAGCCACTATTTGATAAACCCTCAGTGATAAATCCTATGCCAAATCCCGCCACAACGGTGGCGGCAAGACACACGAGAAGTACGAAGATGGTGAGTATCCTCGGTGGATGCCGAGGACTGACTGTGAGACCCTGTTTCGAATCGGGTAGCCCCGTCTTGAGCTCAGTGTAACCTGGCGGATCTGCTCGTACCCAGTCTGTTCCGCGGCTACTGTACCACTCCAGTGTTTCGGCTCCGAGCATCCACCAGGTACCATTCTTGTCCATGAACATAAGATCGCGTAGTTTTGCCTTGAATTGATCCTTGGTCAGTCGCCCAGCTATCATATCTTCTCTTAACTTGGTAGCTTCAGCTTTGATCTGGGCGAATTTGCCAGTAATTGATTCTCTTGATATCATCTCCAGTTTCTCTTTTTCCTGCTGCTGTTGATACCAGTTGCCCATCTGCTGCCGCTCTCGTATTTCCTCTTGCTGACGCCGCATGTTCTCTTGCTGCTGTTGTTGCATCTGCCGCAGTTGCTCTTGCTGTTGCTGCCATGGTTGTTTCATCTATCCGCTCCCTATCGTATTTGACTGTTGCCGCTGGTTTCCAGTCGTTCTTATTCCAGTCTCCCCTGAATTAATTCCATGCCGGTGCTCTCTTGAACCCTCTGTTCTGCACCCGACCTATACTCTGCAAGACAACGTCTGATTCACCATTAGGCTAACTATATCACAATGTATCAGACTGTCAATAATCAATTACGTACTCAATTACGGGTATGTAAATATGAGTAGATTGCCTTAATCAAACATATTCTGAACGTGCGCAATGCAAACGCACTTCTTTTCACTGAGTGCTGGCATCATCCTGGCTCCTTTCGTCTCTAAAACCACACTTCCATTGAGATTACAGTCAATACCATCGGAGCCAACGCTCTTGCAGCATAACCCCTTGGCAAAGTAACTGGGTTTGGTAACATACCCGGGTGCCATTTCATCAAGCAGCTGATGAGATATTGAGTATATCAAAGTGACGATCGCATCCAGTCGAGTAGATTGTTCGCTCAGACTGGAGGAGCGTAAGCTGAGAGCCGGCCACTCTTGACCACCAACAGCTCAAGAACTGCTTGCTCCAATGGCTTTCGGTCGTCAATTGCTCCGACGGGAGGTGAGATGAGAACGATCTCCGGCAGGCCGAGCCAGAGCAACTCGACCTTTGGATCACCGGCCTCGTAGGAGAGCCTGAAGGTAGCGCAAAGGGAGGAGCCATCCTTAGCCCCCTTCCAATAGAAACGAAAAGGGAGAGAAGACTGTCGGGCTTTCTCAAGAAGTGTCCCTACCATTGACTCACCCCTCACTCCGCAGATCTCTGCATCAGCATCAGTGGCAAGGCTTTCCACCATTACTGCCACGGCAAAATAGAATTCCGAAGTACCTGCGGTACAATAGGCACGTCATGCCACCCACGAGCTCCCAGTTAGCTTTAATAGAGGCAACAACTACTCGGAAATCAACACATCGATGAAAGGGGAGCGTCCGTTACCAATGACGGGTTTGTCACGCGACCTATGAAGAATATGTTCCCTGTCTTAACATCACGTATCAGAAAGATAAAAGGTGCGTCGATAGTGACCTCATGCACCCTAGCTGATCTTCCAGTTCCCAATACTGAAGCGGTAGCTGCGACGGCTTCCGTCCCGGCTTCATCAACCGAAACGAAAGATCTATGCAGCATGTCGCTAAGGAAAAGATCGTTGCTACCCGTCATACCGGAAAAATCACCCTTATCGGAGAAGGCCAGTCCCATGCCCATTGTGGTCAATGTACTGCTCAGGTTGAAACTGGATGAAAACTCAAACTTGGGCATGACCAGACCGATATCCTCATTCTTGAGCTTCATCAAAACATTGTTTACTAGGTCAGTATCAAGTGACCGCTGAAAGGTCTCAAATCTATTGGGCTTAGGGAATAGGATGACCATTGAGATCTCGCAATTATCGTAAGGTAATTCCATTGCCTGATAACAATCGCCCTTTGCATATTTCAACTCCGCCTCGCGTCTCATCATAGGAACCGTAATCTTGTTGTGATTGAGCAAGTGGAAGATGCCGCCAGAAGTTGCCTGCTTTGAGAAACGATATTTCCATTGTGCCAGAAAATAAGTCGTACTGGTTAGAATTAGTCGCGTCATCTCGTGAACAAATCCCTGAGGTAACAGATCTTTGATCCGCTCACCTGTCTGGTCAGCAACCCACTCGTTGATCGTCAATCGTGATCGTTCCGGGTCTTTCGCAAAATCAAGCGTTCTGACTCCAGATTCGTAGCATTCCGCCAGTACGTCAAGAAATTGGGGTAAGAACTCGTAGTCTTCTTGTCCCCATATAGTGTTAGCGACATGAAGGCAGAATGTATCTTTAGGTCTGTCCTTCCCCAAAACCCCACGTTGCTTGAGATCATAGTCAATACGACTTAACGCCCGGTGTAGACGATCTTGCGACGTTACGCTTCTCAAAACACCGAGGTTGGTAGCACACCCGAGCCAAAACTTATCAAGCAGCGGGACGATATGCAGAACATTAGCCATCTCCTCCAAGTTTTCTCCTCGTGCTCCAGCGCATATCATGGTTAGTGCTGACGAAATCCTGTACGGGGAGAAAAATAGATTACCACCCCCGTTTTTCAGCTTCTGATATAGATCAAAGGCCAAGGTATTATTGGCACTGATTAAAGTGTCCTGATCAGCTTGTCTGGCAAGCGGAGGATCATAGCGGTGCTTCTTGGACTTCACTAGATTCACGTGTCAACCTCCCACAATACAGGTTCCGCTGGCATACCCCAAGCAAGATCAACGCTCACTGAATCGCTTCCAAGACAAATCTCGACTGTTCATCTACCAACCCACGTCAGGGTATCGCCTTCCCACTGCAATCTTGGAGTACTCTGTGCCAGATCAAGCGCACGTACGGTTCTCAGACTTTCGGTATCATCCTTTTCAACAGGAACATATATGGTCGTCATAACATCATTTCCGTCCCGCCAGTTCACCAATTCGTAGAACTGGAAGAGGTAGCGCTGGCCGCAGCGTCTACATCTGACTACCGAGCGCTCGAAGTGCGAATCGTCAGCTTCGCTGGCGATTGATTCGAAATCCAGGTCATCTCTTGTCAGAATACCTTTCTGCCAGAGATGGCAGTGAGTTGGCTCCTTGAACTGCATTAAAGTCACTCCATTTTAACACCTATCCAGATGCTTGCTAACCAGCGGCTGCTTTATGCCTTTTTCAATGACGGGACAATCCAAGTCTTGTTCCCTAGCTGATAAACTGAGGCTTGCGCGCCGTCACGCCCACGTCATCCCTTCGAAGGGAATACCTTGAGATTGTAAGAAATCCTCGAACTCATCAACGGCATGAAAATGGCCACAATAGAAGTGTTTCAGCAGAGCCAGAAGAGCCGTGTCTTCGTCTTGGGGCAGGGTAGGAAATGAGGTCCCAGCTTCTCGGCTAGCCTTGCTAAGAACTTCTAGGATTCTGTGTTTATCCTTGGAGGCGACCGTCGCCCAGAACTCGTAGTCGGAATCACCCCACCACTCGAGGGGTGCTCTACCAATATCTTGACCTGAAACAACTAGGTCGCCGTTTTCCTTGATTTCAGCATCAACGAACCTTGAGGTATCCCCTCTTTCTTCAAAGAGTTGCACTCTCTTCGCTTCGGACTCACCCTTTTCTGCTGTCATGACCCACTGTCCTCAATGTAATCGTCGACTCAGTCTGCCAAAGTCGCACCAACAATTGAGGGTCGGCCTCTGTGCAGGTACTGAATCATCTGCCTCACCATCTCTACACCCAACTACCGCACCATGTATTAGCGACCTTTGGCACTACGGCAACGCAGTTAAAAATGTCCCTATCTGTTACTGAGCCATTCAAAGAAACGTTTGTGGTGTGGCTTGATCTTTGTCTCCAACGCTACGTTGTTTCTAGACCAATTACTGTAATACTCCCTCAGGTTTCGGATTTCTTCTGAGCTTTCTTCAGGCAGGGCTTGTAGCGAACAAAGATATCGTTGTATATCCTTTGCCCTTTCGCACACTTTCTGTTCACGTTGAGAAAGCGGTTCTACACCTTGAATTCCAATATCCTCAAGCTCATTTGAGACAATTATGATTTCTGGGTCTAATTCTTCTTCATCGGATAAATCAACTAAAGCCCACGGTGCTGCTACATGACACCCATCTCGCAGGTTTCCTGAGATATCATTGCCCACAGTATAGATATAGTAACGGAACCGCGATCTTGGGACCGGGGGCCAATCCAGAGGGAAAGGCGGTGAGCTAAGACAACTCCAGATCACGTTTTCCCGCTCAGTGGAGTCTTCTAGGTCGATTTTTGCCCACTCCTTGTCGACAAGTACTTTTGTCAGCTCCCTCTCCATTGATTACATCCTTGCTCTGTGTCTGATAGTGTATCACCTCCAACCGCTTCATCGGGTTGATTATCGTAACATTTTTCGAAACGCTTTTCGCCGAATGAATCACTAATTCATTTCTGTGACCAGGCTACTAAGTACCTCCCCATTTCGAACGATGGCAATGCCCTTCTGTCCGCATAAATTCTGCCAGGTGTCTGCCGGACTGGTGAACTCCCATAATTCGTCTCCTTCGACCATCTGGGCAACGAACGCTTTCCATTCTTCATTCATGAAGCCGAAGGGAACCGCCTTTGGACCAAGGCGGTCATCGAGGATCATATTTTGTTGTTCTGCTTCTTCAACACTCACTCTACGTTGAAGCCAGTTCTTGTCCATGGTCTCACATCCTGTTTACGGCTCGCCTACAAGAAAAACCATAGCTCTGAAAACTACCGTTCGGTATCCAATTAGCTTCTAGCAGGCTGATACCGGAGCCCAGCTCCATAGGAAGTCGCAAAACCAAGAGTGAACTCGCATGGGCCAACTTGCTGGATTCATCTGGTAGTGATAATTACGCTTCTGCAAGAAGCACATCCAATATTTTCAACTCCCGGTCAGCAATAAGCCAAATACGTTGAGAATCTACTCTCGATGCATCCAGTGTGGTGTAAATTCTATCAAAACTAGGATGATTGCGATCCAACTTGAAAATACCGTCATGCCCTTGTAACCATACATTAAATGTCTCCTCATCTTCCGGGATAATCCTCACAACAAAATCGTTGTCTGCGCGCTCAACTGCGAGGATCTCATTCTCTTCTGAAATTGCCAGACCTACCGGATGTTCCGGACGCTTGCTCTCTAGAGCACCAATGAGTAATTTAGCAAAATACTCATATGATTCATGGGATTTTGCCAAGGTAACAATGTTCTGGCTTTGCAGGGTTATCTCGATCGCTTGGTCAGTAGGTTGCAACTTCATAATGAAAGATAAATTCATCATTGCCATGGGTATTTTACTGTTCGGATATTCCGTTGCCAACCAACAAAATCGCCCATAATAGTCGCCATGACCCACATCAACGCACCACGACGTCTTACCGTAGGAGACGACCCAGAATGCCCCGGTAGCATTCCACCGTGCGGCAGCCTGATCCCTCGGTCCTGTGAGTAAGGAGATAACCTTTGATCAAAGCTTTGAGGGATGTACTTTGTCGTACCTGTAATTTGATTCATACGACCATAATTCATTTCGCGGACCGCCCCGGAAAAGACTATGAGGTCTAATTCTCACTCATCATATTTGGATTCCCAAGAGAGCCGTAAGGTCGAACCCTCGTGCTTCCAGTTTATGGTCGGGGTGAGTGGATTTGAACCACTGACCACCTGAACCCCATTCAGGTGCGCTACCAGGCTGCGCTACACCCCGTCGCTATGACTTCTATTTATATGTTATCATAGTGGCCGCAACAAGCAAAATTT
>Ga0315274_10005554_pt1 | contig 18446 bp, 16 predicted proteins | sample YL17G02_20_MG_FD_203700 | JGI IMG/M metagenome (GOLD analysis project Ga0315274, IMG submission 203700) | Sediment microbial communities from Yellowstone Lake, YNP, Wyoming, USA - YL17G02_20 | ecosystem: Environmental > Aquatic > Freshwater > Lake > Sediment | place: USA: Wyoming | collected...
GGAGAACATCCGAGTCTTCCTCGCGGCGCTGCCGGAGATCGAGGCGTCCCAGAAGCGGCTCTGCGAGCTCCTTGTCGCCGCTCGTCTCGGCATGCAGGACGTTCCTGTCGCGGCCCTCGAGTCCGCTGTCCGTTCCACCGAAGAGGTCATTGAGGGGCTGAAAGTTCTGGCTTTCTCCAAGAACTAATGGCCCTCCGGTCTCCCGCCGAGTTCTATCTGAAGTATCTGATCGTCCATCCGGACGAGTACACGGACGAACAGATCAAGAGCATCTGCGCGGATGCCGGACTCGACTCGCTCGGCACGACATACCTCCAAGATCTGAGGGATCGGTGCGTAGCTCCGAAGCCGTTCTACCCGAACAACGCGCTTCATATCCGCTCGCACCGATTCCTGATCAAGGAGGGCATCCGCTCGCTGTACCACCCCGACGACAACACCCGCATCGCGCTGCGGGTTCTTCGCAACCCGAGGGCGAAGGAGTTCGTCGAGGCGATGATTCTCAGCCACGCGCCGCTCTTGGAGATCGCCTCGGCCGTGGTGCGGTACCGGGGAATGCACTGCACGGGTCCGGCGCTCGAGCAGTACAAGAAGTACTTCTGGAACGTCGACCTCCTCGACTCCACCCAGATGCGCACGCTGATGCACTACCGGGTGGAGGTCTCCGGCGCGACGGGGGAGAACGCTTCGAAGGAAGACCGCGCGCTCAACGCGGCTGCCAAGAAGGCGTCGTACATGGACCCGAGGCGCCTCGCGGCCGATCTTCCCTACTCCCCCGTCACCGCGTTGATGTCCCAGATGCGCATGGGGGCGATGCCCGGAAAGCTGGAGCTGGCGCAGTCGGTTGAACTTGTACAGGCTATGGCTGTTCTTCGTGCCGCAGAAGCCACGCTCTATGGCAGTCTGAAGGACTCCATCACGGCGAAGAACTTCTCCGACGTCGCGAGGAACATGACCGAGATGCTCGAGTCGATCGTGAAGCCGGACGAGAACCTTCGTGAACAGCTCCACGCGATCGCGCTCCGGACGGACACCGCGCCGATTCCTTCTATCCACCAACTCAGCTCCGGCGCCCACACGGCGGAGCTCCAGCCCATGTCGCAGGAAACCAATGAACTTCCAGGAACTGCCCCGCCCGGCGGCCGAAGAGATCGTAAGGGAGCAGCACAAGAACCATGAGGTTCTTCCCCTCACGTTCATCCCGATCAACGACTACACGACGTTCCGCGCCGAGTTCGCCATCACCGACGGCGACATCGTCTTCCACTTCTACAAGACCCCCGAGGTCGAGAAGCTCGGAGACGCTGGTGCCGTTCGCCACTACTGGGGTGATGCCTTCGCGAGCGTGCTCGAGCCCGTGGCGAAGACGATTTTCAACGCCGACGTCCCGCGGTTGAAGGCCCAGCACATCTTCGATGATGACTCGCCGTACACGAAGCGCGAGCCGCTCGACTCGTGGTGGTTCCGCGCCTATGGGTTCGGGCACCTGCTCGACCCGCACGCCATGGCCTACCGCTTCGCCGAAGCTTTGGACGCCAGCCTCGACGCCTGGATGAGAAAGTAGCGCTTGTCGAACTTCAGCCGCTCGGAGCGCCAGCCCGACGAGCGCAGGTACTCACGCGCGAAGGCGATGATGTGCTTCTTCTCGTCGGGTGACGGAGCCCGCTGAAGGAAGAGAGCGACATCAGCGCCTTCGCGCGTCTTCGTGACGCAGGCCTCACCGTTGAAGTGATCGCTGGTTCTGGAGAAGGTTTCCCAGAGCCCGTTCGCCCAGACCTGGGGGTCGTCAGTATCTTCGGGAGGAAACATGGCTGCGCAGACTGTACTGGAAGAAGACTTCGAGCTCGATGCGGATGACGAGCCCGTCTCGGACGAGGTTCTCGCGGGCAAAGAAGTCTGGATGCCGGAGCCGGCGCCCTTCGTAGAGTTCCTCGAGCTCGAGAAGAAGCGGAAGGCGCTCCCGAGCATCCCCTCGATCCTCCCGTCGCAGTTCACCGAGTTCGCCTTCCGGATGCCCCGGGAAGACGGCTTCGGCTACGAGAAGTTCACCTTCAACGGGCGCCGGCACATGCGCCGCGCGTACGACACGCCGGCGCGGCGCATCCTTCTCTTCTGCGCGCGGCAGGTCGAGAAGTCCACGCTGCTCGGCAACCGCGCCATCACGTACTCGTGCATGGTCACCGGCTGCCGCACGCTCTACGTCTCGCCGTCGGCGACGCAGACCAAGACGTTCAGCTCGGACCGCATCAAGGACCCGCTCGAGACGAGCGACGTCCTGCGCGCGTTCACGATGAACTCTCTCCAGCAGAACGTCTTCGAGAAGCAGTTCGTCAACCGCTCGAAGATCACTCTGCGCTACGCGTTCCTCAACGCCGACCGGACCCGCGGCATCCCCGCCTGGCAGCTCCTCATCGACGAGCTTCAGGACATTCTCTCGGACAACATCCCGATCATCGAGCAGTGTACTTCCCACGCCCCTGAGCGGTGGAAGCGCTTCGTCTATTCAGGCACGCCGAAGAGCCTCGACAACGTCATCGAGTACTACCGAGCGAACCTCTCGACGCAGGGAGAGTGGGTTGTTCCGTGCGACCGACACGGGGGCGATGGCGGTCGGTACTGGAACATCCTCTGCGAGAAGAACATCGAGAAGAAGGGCCTAGTCTGCGAGAAATGCAGAGAGCTCATCGATCCGATGCACCCTGACGCTCAGTGGGCGCGGATGGTGGAGGACGCTCCGTTCGAGAGCTACCGGATCCCCCAGCTCATGGTCCCGTGGAAGGCCTGGAGCGAGATCCTCCTCGACTACGAGCGTTACGGCCGCGACAAGTTCTACAACGAGGTCCTCGGCATCTCGTTCGACTCCGGCCTCCGCCCGCTCACGATGAAGCAGGTGCAGGAGTGCTGCCTCGAAGAAGTTCGAATGAGCTTCGAGGCGCTCGAGGCTCTCCGCAACATGTCCTACGGGCGCGACGTCTTCGCGGGGATCGACTGGGGCACCGGCGAGCACTCGTACACCGTGCTGACGCTCGGGATGTACGTGAACTCGAAGTTCCGGATCTTCTACGTCCACCGCTTCGTCGGCGAGGACACGGACCCGGAAGTCCAGCTCACGAAGATCATCCAGATGCTCCGGTACTTCAACGTCGTCATCATCGGCGTCGACTACGGCGGCGGGCACTACCCGAACGATCGCCTCGTGCGGACCTTCGGGCAGGAGCGCGTGCAGAAGTACCAGTACGTGGCGAAGTCGAAGAAGAAGGTTCACTGGAACCCGAACTACCGCCGCTGGATGACGAACCGCACGGACGTCATGAGCGACATCTTCAACGCGCTCAAGAGGAAGCAGGTCGAGCTACCCCGCTGGGAAGAGTTCAAGCAGCCCTACGCCCAGGACTTGATGAACATCTACAGCGAGTACAACGAGTCGTTGCGGATGATCCAGTACAGGCACAGCCCGGACAAGCCCGACGACTCCTTCCACTCCATCGTCTACTGCATGCTCGCGTCGATGATCAAGCACCCCCGTCCGGACATCATCGCGCCGACGCGCGAGGACCCGAACAAGGGGCACATCATCTCGTCGTACTCGGGCACGACGAACCAGGGCTAGGGCTTCGTCACTTCTTCCCGGCAGGCGCAGAGCCCGCGCGTCACCTTCGTGTGCCACGCGCGGGCGTCTTGAATCCCCGCGACGAGGATGTCCCACTCAGCATCGCTGACTCGATCGGGGCGACCCCGCTTCGAGCAGGCGACGTCGATCCGCAGGCGCCACCCGTCCAGCTCTGCATCCGCGCGTTTGAGGCACACGGGGCAGGGCTCGAGCTCAGTGGGGATAGAGGAGCTGGATGACCCGCTCGGTCGGACTGGTTTTTCCATCCCGGAACACCTCGTTGGCTGTGCGCACACCAAGCTGGTGGCGGCAGAACAAGTAAGCCGCGTTCCGGAGATGTTCCCGCGACGCCTCGAGATACGCGTAGGCGAAGTGCAGCGGGGGGTCTCCGGAAAACGAGGAACGAGGCGCTTCACTCGAGAGCTTCTGCGCCAGATCCATGAACAGCTTCCAGGGCTCGTTCGACGCCGTGTGCTTTCCCACAAGGCTGAAGTACCCCTCATCCATTCCGAAGAACTTCTCCGCCCACCAACGAATCTCCTCCGCCTTGGTGGGGGGTGCATCGAGCGCGTCTTCCGCCGCCGTATGAAGCAGAACGATCTCCTCTTCCGTGAGCGAGAGGGGCACCCGGTACCAACCCATCAAGTAGAAGACTTCATCGATCCTACGCTCGGCTGCCTTGGAGCGAACGTGGGCCTGCATGGCGATTGCGGCGAGGTCGGATAGACTCGTCTTCGCGTGCAAGACCTCCGCAACGGATGCGATCTCATACGCCGAGAAGAACCTTCCCCTCTTACCCTCCTGATGTACTGGCGTGAGAACACCGCGTCGACAGAGAGAATGAATCGTGCGTTCTGTTACCCTAAGCATCCGCGCTGCCTGAGAAATCCCCACGATCTTGTCTTGGGGTCTGCTTCCCTTGTTCTTTTGCAGCATGGTATTTCTTCTACATCAGGAGAGGTCAATGAGCGATCTTCCCACCCAGGGAGTGTTCCAGCAGATGCACGCACATCCCGTTTCCGGGGAACACCTCGAAGTTCTGGGCAAGCAGGCCTCCTCGCGTTGGAGCTCGGGCGCTTGCTCGACGCTCACCGACGCGGTGGTTGAAACCGTCAAGCACGCGAACCTCTCTCCGGAGCAGGTCAAGCGCGTGGTGGAGTTCGCCAACACGGACGCGTACCTCCGCGAGTTCAAGAAGGAAGGCGGCCACAAGGTCGTCGACTTCGGCCGCGGCGGACCGGCGGACCCGGCGTCGATTCTCCAGGACCTCAACGACGGCGGCGGCGGTTCGGTGTTCGACCGTGGGACGCTCGACTACGGGGCGCCTCCTCGGGAGAGGAAGCATGCGTCGGCGTACGTCGAGGCGGTCGTCGATCGCGAGCTCGCGCAGACGAAGACGGCGGCCGTGGCTGGCGAGAACCCGTTCGACGAGGTTCTCGACCTCCGCGACAAGATCGCGGGCGCGTGCGACTTCCACACCTCGGAGATCAGCTCGCTGGAGATCCAGTACGCTGACTGCTCCGATCGAGCCTACCGCGGCGTGAAGCAGGCGGCGCTCGAGGGGCACGCTCTCGGCGAGGTGGTCCAGGCCTGGGCGGAGGTCGCGCCCTCGGCGGAGCACGTGAAGGTCGCCTTCCAGCTCTTCACCCCGCGCCTCGTTCGGGAGGGGGTCTTCCCCTCGGTGGCGTCCGTGAGCGACTCCCTCCAGAAGACGGCTGGGGTCCAGGTTGTCAACCGGGAGCACCCGCTGGTCGTCGAGTTCGATGCGTACTGCCAGACGCTCAGCAAGCTCGCGGAGCACCGCACCGCGCGCGCCGGGCTCAAGTCGCACCTCGACAACCTGAACGGGCACCTCAAGAATGCGGCCGCCCAGGGCCTCATCCCCGACGCGTGGCGCGCGGCGAAGAGCGTGGGTCAGTGGGCCGGAGGGCATGCGGAGCCGCTGGCCGAGGAGCTCTTGGCTGGTTCTGGCAAGCATGTGAAGAAGGCGTTGACGTATGCACCGCACGTTGCGCTCGCTCTCGGGGCGAACCAGGCGCGTCTCGCGGCGGAGCAGAGCCCGACGGTCCAGGGTGCACTGAGCATGGTGCCGGGCACCGACGCCTACAACTACCAGCAGATCATGCGGCAGCAGGGGTACTGAGATGACCAACCCTCTCGACGACTTTCTGGCGACTCGCCCGAAGACGGCAGCAGCTTCTCTTCCCAACCGGGGGATGAAGAAGGTCGCTCTTCCAAATGGCTTCTTCCGAGGTCTTGGCGGGAAGATCACTGACACGGCGATCCGCGCGGGCACTACGGGCGCGATGGGCGCGGCGGCCGCGGGGCTTGGCCTTGCCGTCGAGCACCTCTACGACGCGGCCACGAAGTCGCGCGACTTCCGGACGATGCTCGAGCACAACCCCGATCTGCACGAGCAGCATCAGCAGAACCCGAAGATGTTCAACCAGGCGTTCTCGACGCTCCGTACGATGAACCCGATGTTCTCGCGCGATCCTCTGGTAGCGGGCACGTACATGCGCCAGATGATGGACTCCCCGCTCACTGCCGGTGGCAAGGCCGTCGAGGCGCTCTCCCATCGTCAGCCGATGTCCCCCATCCTCGACGCCTTCTCGAAGGGCACCCTCTCCGGTGCGGCCGCCGCGATGAAACCGCCGCCTCCGGGCGGGCAGCAGCAGCCGAAGGTCAACCCGCTTCCGCCCAACGACCCCGGCTTTTGATCCTCCAGTGATCAAGGTCAGCTACTTCCGAGGAGAGAACGAGCTCGGACCGACAGTCGTCCCGCTCTTCGGACCGGCTGACTCGGTCTTCGAGAAGACGGCTGCGCCTCTTCTTCTTCCGGAGGTCACGAAGTACATCTCCGAGCTCCGTCCGCAGAAGCATGCGCAGTACGTTCTTGTGAACGCACTGGGGGCCTCGGAGTACTTCGGGTCGAACATCAACGGGGATGCGTTCCCAGAGGCCGGATTGATCCACGCCCCCGACGGGTGGCGCGGCGTCCCGCTCTACGACGAGATCACCGCGCGCGATTGGGCCTACGGCTTCCCCACCTTCTACAGCGCGAAGCCGTTCCTCCACCATCGCAACAAGGACTACGCGCCGCACAACCACCCCTCCTTCGGGAAGGTGGAGCTCGCGGCGTGGAACGACCGCATGAAGCGCGTCGAGCTCGTGTGCCGCGTGGACAAGGAGCTCTGCGAGAAGTTCGGAGGCATCGCGCTCTGGGACAAGCTGCAGCAGGGGCAGTACCCCGACGTCTCGATGGGAACGAAGGTCCCCTTCGACACCTGCTCGATCTGCCTCGACTGGGAGGCGTACCGAAAAGCGCAGGCGACCTACGACAAGAAGCGCCATCGCAGCCCCGGCGAGGCGATCCTCGAGGTCCACAAGAAGAAGAACATCCGCGGCCTCTCCATCACGCGGAAGGACTACTGCGACCACGCCCTAAAGGCGATGAACCGCATCCTCCCCGACGGGCGGAAGGTCTTCGTCTACAACGACTTCCCGCGCTTCTTCGACATCAGCTTCGTCTTCGTCGGTGCCGATCGAACCGCGAAGGTGATGATGAAGATCGCGGGTGAGGGACGCTCCTACTGGTCCATGGGTGGCGCCGAGCTCGCCGAGAAGATGGGCTACAGCGACGGGAGCGCCTCCGAGGAAACCCCCGGGGAGAAGGCTGCTTCCGCCGAGCGGACCGCCGAGCAGATCTTGCGCGAAGGCTTCCTCGGCAAGAGCGCGGCCGACAAGGAGGGAGAGATGACGAAGAACATCCCTGCCTTCTTCGCAGGGCGCGCGGCTAAGATGGTCGCCAAAGATGACGTCGATCTCCCAAAGGACATCCTGAATCTCCTCGGCAGCACAGCCCCTGAGGAAGCTCTCTCAACAGCGAGCACGCTCGGCGTTGTTCTCAGGCCCCGTGAGTTCCAACGAATCATCTTGATCCGCATCGGACAGAAGCCCCTCGCGGACGAATACGACAAGAAGAACGTCGTCTTCCCCGACGCGGAAGGGGAAGAACGCGTCCCGATGGGTACTGAGTTCTTCAACTCAGTTCTGATGAAGCTCCTTCTTCCATTCCTATCTGCGCGGTCCGGGTTCGGTCCGATGGTGGAGAAGCGCGTTCTTTTCTCTTCGGCGGAACCTCCGAAAGAGAAAAAGGCGTCTACTTCCCATTCTTCCGACCTGCTGCATAAGATAGGTGCTGCCTACAGAAACTACCGGCGAGACATGATGGAGCTTGTAGCGACCACCCAAGACTTTCTTTCTACGTCGGGGCACCCGTCTGGGAGAGACTTGTCTAAAATCGCCAGCGCATCAGTCGACGAGGTGTTCACGCCGCTGTCTGTCGCCTACTTCAACGACGCCTTTCGGGACGAAGTTGGTAGTCGAGAGAGCACGGTAAAAACGTCCGGCGTGGAGAGGGGCTCCCCCTCGAGGAACACCTGGGCCACCAACCAGTCGCGGACTGGAGGACAGACCCAATGAGCATGAATCAGATCTTCGCCGAGTACTACAACACCCTGGGCAACGACAAGACGGCCTCCGCCGAGCCGACGCAGGAGGACCTGGTGAAGCAGGCTCAGTACGAGCTCTTCGCCAAGGTCGCCTTCGCGAACAACATCGACCTTTCGAAGCTTTCGGACGCCCAGTGCGACGAGCTCTTCGAGCGCACGATGAACTCCGAGAAGACCGCGGGCGAGATGCCTCCGCAGTTCGCGAAGGCCAAGAAGGACGGCGACGAGGACGAGGACGACGAGTCCAAGAAGAAGGAAATGGCCGAGAAGGAGCACGCCGAGAAGAAGGCGGCCGCGGCCATGTTCCAGCAGGCGGATTCCTTCGGTCGTCAGGCGGCGCACGCGTACGTCGACGAGCTCAAGAAGGTCGCCGCCGCTGTCGAGCAGCAGAAGGAAGCTGCTCCGGCGCTCCCTCCCAAGGGTGGGATGAAGGGTGTAGGCGATCGCATTCGTGAGGCGGTCTCCGCGCACGGCGGTAAAGCGGTGTCGGGTGTCGGCGGCGCCGCAGCGGGTTACGTGGCGGGCAGGATGCACAAGGACAAGGAGAAGGGGGCCTCGGCCATCGACGAGCTCGCTGCCAACCGCGCGCTCGCGATCGTCGACGAGTTCAACAAGCAGGCGGGCGCCGGCGCGTTCAACCTGGAAGAGGCCAGCGAGCGCATCGCGGCGGTTGTCTTCACGCTCGGTCTCGCGGACTCGACGAAGATCGCTTCGGCGGCCAACGTCGACACGGCGATCGAGATCCGCGCCCTCGAGGCGCTCGAAGCGGCGGGCTACCCCGTCCAGTGGCCGACGTGAACCACGCGGGAGGCAGCGATCATGTTTCCGCCGAAGCAGGCCGGGGCGATGTCCGCTGCCTCCCCTCTCCCTCAAGTGGAGATCGCAACAACGACGGCGCCCGGCAAGCGCGGGCCCGTCGGCATGTCACCTCGGAGCGACTACTCGCGGGTGAACACCGGGATCCCGCCGGTGCCCGATGCGGGGAGTCAGGCCCAGAAGTCTCTGGAGCCTCGGGGTGCCGAGATGCTTCCAAAATTAGCGGGGAGTGAGGTTTCCATGGGTCAGATGGCAGTGCGCCCGACGGTGAATGACATGGTGAAAGCGGCAATGGCCGGCGCGGCGTCGCGCGTGGACATCGCCCGAGAGGCCACTCGCCAGGCGGAGCGTCTTGGAGAAGAAACCAAGACGGCTTCCGCCGCGCCGATGGTCGAGGAGGTTCCGACGTTCGACGAAGCAGAGAAGCTCGCCTCGGCGCTCGAGTACTTGGCCGACGAGGTCGAGAAGGAAGCGTCCGAGCTCGTCGCCCCGGGCAAAGGTCCCGGCGCTCTTCACGTGATGGAGTCGCCAGGTGGCTCGCAGCTCCCGCAGCACTTCGGGCAGGCGCACCACACGGTGCCCATGCACTCGGGTGGTCAGAAGGGCCTCCCCACCGAGCGCGGCACGACGATGATCGAGAACGATCTGAACCACCGCCCCGGTGGAACCCAGACGCAGCAGACCGCGCTCAACGGCGACAAGGGCCACAAGCACGCGTCGGCCATCCGCGCCGCCTCCGTGAAGGTCGCCGCCGAGAACCCCGAGCTCGAGAAGCGCGAGGGCGAGGGGATGGCCGAGGCCAAGAAGGGCCTCAACAAGGCGGAAGCTGCGCACGAGGAAGAGAAGAAGGCGGCGCCTTTCAAACCGGGGGATGCAGCGGCCTTCAATGCCGCACTTCGGGAGAGCCCGAAAGGGAAAGCCGCCGCGGAGATGGTCAGGCAGATGGGAAATTCTTCCATGACCATCAGCCACGGAGCGCCCAACGTCGCCAAGCACGCCTCCGGCCGTGCGGCATACCTTCGCGAGCTCCAGACGAAGATCGCGGAAGACGCGATCAACCCCGCCCAGATCTCCGGCGGCGCCGCGGTGAAGCCCGACACGCGCCAGTCCGGTGAGTCTGGCGGCGTCGCGCCGTCGGGTGGACAGACCTCCATGATCTCGTCGAACGAGTCGGCGACGAACTACACGAAGGGCCAGGCGAAGTCCGAGCCCAAGTCGGACATGCGCGCGTACGTCACGGAGCCCGCCCTCAGCGGCTCGACGGACACGGCGCTCTCCAACGCGTTCGCCCACTCCGGTCAGGCCGGGACGAAGTTCGCATCCACCGCGCCGCTCGCGAAGACCGCGCAGGCGCGGTCGCTACTCGTGAAGCTCGCGGCAGATGCCGAGGCGAAACAGAAGGAGAAAGAGTCCGCTATGGGGGCTAGCTAGGAGAGGCCATGGATAAGGAAAGCAAAGAGAAGGCGGCGAGCGTGCTCCGGGATGCCGCTACGGCAGTCCGGAAGTTCGCTTCCGAGAACAAGGCTCTCCGGGAGAAGCTGGCCGCCAAGGAGCTCCGGGAGCGCGTCGAGAAGGTCGCTACGGCGATGCACAACAAGAACATCCGTCTCGACGAGACGCGTGAAGCCATCGCCGACGAGCTCGAGAAAGAAGCACAGAACGGCAAGCTCGGAGAGATCGAGCGAGCTGTCGAGTACATCGGCCCGGACATGGGCAAGTTCGCGCAGCTTCGCAATGACGACCAACAGGGTGTCTCCAGTGGGTCGGATTTCGAGCGGTACGTCCTCGGGGGCTTGGGCTGACCGCTCCCCATCAACGACTCAGGAGGAATAGGAAATGTCGACGATCCAGAAAATCAACTTCGAGCCCGTCTCCGATGTGCTGCCGATCACCCGCCGCGACTTCGCCCTCGCGGACAAGACGTTGGCAGATCCGCTCAACGCGGTCGCCCTGATCGACGGCGAGTGGATGACTCTCGACTCCTCGTACAAGGCTGTTCGCGCAGCCACGATCGGCTCCGTCGGCAACCTCGCGACGGTGCGCAGCTTCCCGCTCTTCGCAGAGCGCGGCCGCTACGACGTTCGCGCGATGGCCGACGTCAAGATGCCGGTCCTCTACATGGGCCCCTACGAGTTCGACACGCGCATCTTCGATGCGTCCGTCTCGCTCGGCTCGGGCGCCGCGATCACGACGGTTCTTCAGCCCCTGAAGGTGGCCACGGTCACCATCGGAGCGCGGAACGTGGTGGGTCTCGTCGGCCATGGTGGCTCGGCGGACGCGAGTCCGGTGGTGGGCTACGTCACCCGTCTTCCCGCCAGCAACGGTGGGAAGCTCCGGTTCATGTCGGGCTGGCGCTCGTAAACCGGAACGACAGGGAAAGGAGAGAGTAAATCCATGAGCGTTTCGGCACGTATGTTCAACGAGTCCTTCTCGACGAAGATCGCCACCTCGGAGGGCAAAGAGAAGCTCGCCGAGTACGGCGGCAGCTACATCCGCGACCGCCTCCGCGAGGTGTCCTACGCCCGCAAGGTGATTCCGCCGGAGAACGTGGTCCGCGCCGACTGCCAGGTGTCGGTCAATCACGACACCCTGGTGAAGATCGTCGAGCTCGAGCCCCAGTCTCGCGCGATGTCGATCTCCTTCCGGGGGCAGCCGACGGCCCGCTTCATTCGTGGGAGCCGCGCCGAGTGCGCGTTCTTCACGATCTCGAGCGAGCAGTTCCAGAAGCCGGAGCAGGAGCTCCTGGCTTACAACATGCCCATCACGAAGATCATCGAGGAAAACTCGGTGAAGGACATCCAGGAGATCGAGGACCGCGAGTTCACGATCCACATCGAAGCGGCCGTGCAGGCGCTTCAAGTGGAAGCGAACGGCGGCGTCTCGACGGCGCTCAACGCGTCGAACCTGACCCTCGGCGCCGTCGTCGAGTTCTCGGTGCTCAAGGGCGAGCTCGCTCGCTCCGCTCCGACGAACGACGCGACGCCCCGCGCGCTTCAGCGACAGGACCTCGTCCGCCTGTTCAAGCTCCTCGACGGCAACCGCCTTCGTTCGGAGCGCCTCCTGATGACGGAGGTCGACTGGGACGACATCCTCACCTGGACGGTCGAGGACAACGGCGATCGGATCCAGTCGGAGACCACGGTCGACGGCTACAAGTACAACACGCTCCTCGGGCGCGCGTACATCCGCACGATCAAGACGGACCTGTTGCGCCCGGGCAACATCTACGTCTTCACGAAGCCGGAGTTCTTCGGGAAGTTCTACGTCCTGAACAACACGAAGTTCTACATCGACAAGATCGCCAACATGATCACCTTCCAGGCCTGGGAGGATATCGGCATGTTGGTGGCGAACATCGCGGCCGTCCGCAAGCTCGAGACGTACTCGGGCGACGCGAACCCCACGACGAACGCGGACGGTCTGATCGCGAACTTCATTCCGAAGAGCGAGGACGCTCTCGGCGCGCTCAACAACCGCGTCGACGCGGGGCTCAAGTTCCCGCAGATCACGCAGTACTGATAGCTGCCTGATTCTTTCGGCCACGAAAGGCGCCGGTGCCAAGTGCGCCGGCGCCTTTCTTGTTTCAGGAGACCTCCCATGGACCAAGCAACCGAGACCGAAGCCCTTTCCTCCACGCCGCCCCCGTTGCCGCTCTTCACCGTGAAGAACAGCGTGCGGAGCCCCCACACGAAGCTGCGTCGCAAGCAGTCCTCGGGGCCGAACAACCTGAAGCAGTACCTCGGTGGCGGTGAGCTCCGGGTCATTCGAGGGACCGGCCTGAAGGTGACGGAGGCGACGCTCCTCAAGCACCTGAAGGAGATCCTCGGCAAGGTCCGTCGCGGTGAGCTCCAGGTCTTCGCCCCGAACGGACAACTCCTCACCCTCGAAGCGCTCGAGCGCGGCGCGGGGATGGAAATGCCTCCGCTCCCCCCGCCGGTTCCTCTTCCGAACCCGCCGATCGACTCTGCGAAGAACGACCTTCCCGCAGGTGGCCCGATCGCTCAGTACCCCGGGGGCGACCCGGTCATGCTTGACCCGAACGCGCGCCCCGACTTGCTCTCAGACGCGCCGCGTGAGCAGCTTCCCCCGCCGCCAGCAGTCCCCACGGACCTCGGTCCCCCGGTGCCCGTCGCCGAGACCGCTCCGGAAGGAGAGGGTTCGATCGAGGACGCTATGATGGACGAGGGGGAGGAGACCGAAGAGACTCCCCCGGCAGACGGCTCTCCTCCGTCACTCATGGGCGGTAAGAGCGGCAAGAAGAACAAGAGGAAGTAGGAGCCACTACGATGAGCAGCCTTCAGGGATTTCCCGGGATGACTCCCGCCTTTCGTGCCTTCGTGCAGATGGTGCGGTTGTATCACCGGGACTTCCCGGAGCTGAATCGCATCGTTGCCGGGCAAGAGTCCTCCGATCGCCAGATCGCATGGGCGGCGCTCGACGCGCTCTCCGACTTCAATGGTACGCCGCAGGTCACGACGTTCACCCTCGACGAGATCCTTCAGAGGCAGCAGCAGGCGCTACTCCTCCGGATGACGACGATCTCCCTGATCGAGAGCGTGGGTCTTCTTCAAACGAGGAACCACATCAACTACTCGAACGGGGGGATCAACGTCGGGGTGAATGACAAGACACCGCTTCTGATGAACTGGCTCCGGTACTACAAGTCCTCGACGGACCAGTTGAAGCAGCGGGTCAAGGTCGCCATCAACATCGAGGGTATACTCGGGCCCAGCAATAGCGGGGTTCACTCAGAACTCTACGCAGTCAACGCAACGTACGCGGCCTACTAGAGGAAGACGATGGCGATCAATAAAGCCTACAAGTTTCGAAGCCTCGACGAGCTCGAGTACTTCCTGAACGGAGCGCTCCGTGGGGCGGACATCAAGAGCGGCGTCTCGGGCCTCAACGGTCTGACGCTGACCTTCACTACGCCCGCCGGCGCCGTGACGTTCGGGGACAGCACCCAGGTCGACAAGAACTTCTACCAGCTCAATGACATCAAGGCGCAGATCGAAGCCGCTCTACCAACCCTGCGAGTACTGCAGGCGAACGGCGTATTGATCTTCGTCCTGGCGACACCGACGGCCGGTGTTGTTCTGTCTGGCAACAACGAGGTCGCCAAGAGGATCCTCGGGTTCGACCAGAACTCTGCCAGCGTGGGCAAGCTCTACGCCCCGCCGGGCACGTTACCTCTGGCAGCTCCCGCCTGGACGTGGATCGATTCCACGGGGGAGAACCAGTACCTCGTCATCACCCTGGAGTGACAGATGGACATGTTCAACCCGATTCCGTTGGATGAAGCCGCCGCCTACTTCCTCCGCCTCCGCGGGCGGGAGAAGACTGCTTCCATCGAAGAGACCTACGTGGTGCTCGCCGAGCTCTCGCCGCAGGACCGCCAGATGGCGATCAAGGAAGCGATGGAGAAAGGCGCGTCGGCCGAGGACCTCGCCCTCTTCCTCGCGGCCGCGACGAACTTCGGGCAGCAGGACAAGACCGCGAGCGCCATCCTCGAGAAGGTCGCACCCGGCACGGGGCACGTTCACAGCGAGGGCATGCTCGCCGCGCTCGAGCAGCTCCCGGGGCGCGTCTTCTACTCCGAGTACTCGAAGGTCGCGAGTGACCTGGAAAAGAACGCGAGTCCTCCTTCGCTCTTTCCCCGCCCGGGAAACAAGGTCGCGAACGACATGGGCATGGGTGCGATGGCCCCTCCTGCGCCGCTTCCGCCGACGGGCATGGGGAAGAACACCGTCGCTCCGATGAGTCCGCCGTCCCTGCCCGCGACCGCGATGGGGCAGAACAAGGTGGCGACCGACAAGGACCCGCACGCCGTCGGGAAAGAGCGCGCGCATGCGGCTCTGTCCGCCGAGTTCGAGAAGAACAAGCACCACTCTCGGGAGAGCATTGGAGATGCCGCCGGGCGTCTCGGGGGCCTTGCCCTCGGCGCCTACGGGGGCTCGCGCGCCGGCGGTGGTGTTTCTACGGTCGCCGGGGCGGCGCTGGGTCAGCACGTGGGCGGTCACCTCGGCCGCGCTGTCGGCGCCGCGCGTGACACGCACGCCTGGAAGAAGCACGAGGAGAAGGACGCGTCGGCGCGCTTCAAGCTCGCGTTCGAGCAGATGGGGCTCGGCGGCCCGGAGACGGGCCTCGGCTCGCCGCACACCGACCCGTCTGCCGTCGCCGGTCAGTCTCCCTCCGCGCCCGATGAAGCCGCGCTCGAGCAGTACCTTGCGCAGGAGCAAGAGGGTGGGAACCAGGAGCAGGCCGGCGCCGCCGCGTTCTACCAGCAGAAGTTTCAGGAGGCGCAGGCGCAGCTTCAGCAGGCGCAGGAGCAGATGCAGCAGTCCGCGCAGACGACCGAGCAGCTTCAGCAGCAGGTCGCCGGCTCCGACGAGCAGATCCAAGCCGCGATGCAGCAGGCGCAGATGGCCCAGTCGAAGGCGATGGAGAACATCCAGCAGGCCTCGCAGATGGCGACCGACGCCACCAACCAGGCCCTCGAGTTCCAGGCCGACGGGATGCGCCAGAAGCAGCTCGCCGCCGCGATGCGCATGGGCGTTCAGCAGATGAAGGACGGGATCATGGGCGCGATGGCGCAGGACCCGACCGACCAGCTCGCGCAGCAGCTCCAGTCCCCCGCCCCCGGCTCTGCGGGGATGGTCGGCGGAGCTCCGATGAGCGCGGCCGCCGAGGGGCAGGTTGACCCGGCGATGGCCGGCGCCGACGCCTCTCAGCAGGCAGGCCAGGGCGGCACCCCGACGCAGGGGCCTGCTGACCAGGCCGCCGCGCCGGCGCCGCAGCCGACGTCCGCCCCGCCTCCGGGTGCGGAGCCCGCGGCCAAGAGCGAGTCCAAGGGAAGCGGCTCGGAGAGCACGTCGAAGGGCACGACGAAGGTGGAGGTGAAGCAGGCCTCCTTCTCCGTTCCTCATGCGGTCGCCGGTGGTGTCATCGGCGGGGGGATCGGTGCCGGCTACTCGCAGATGAACAACGACCCGCTTCGTCAGCAGGTCGGTGCCCTCGAGGCGATGCCCGAGAAGGGGTTCGGTCGCGCGATGCAACTTGCGACGGCCAAGATTCGTCTTGCCGTGGGCGAGCTCTCTGAGGAGCACCCCGTTGCATCCACCCTGATGGGCGCGGCGCACGGTGCCTACGTGGGCGGCATGCAAGGCCCCGAGATGGTCGAAGACATCCAGCACATCGGCCAGAAGATGCGCGGTGCGTACCAGAACCTTAGAGGGACGGGGTGAGGCGATGCTCGACCACTATCTGAACGTCGTGTCGGAACAGATGCAGAAGGAGGCCGCGCTCGCGTCCTTCGTCGACCGTCTCTCCCTGCTTCCTCCCGGCGAGCTCGCGCGCGTGCGGCAGACGGGGGAGATCAAGCTCGCCTTCTGCGACGACGAGTGGCTCCAGAAGTTCCACGGTTCCCCCCTCGCGCAGAAGGCGATAGAGCTCGCGGAGCAGCAGCTCCGGATGGACGCGGAGCAGTCGTCGCAGCGGGAGGAGTTCGACGCCGAGCGCGAGGGTCTGCGCCTCGAGAAGCGACTGCTCGAGTTGGAGCTCGCCAAGGCTGAGGCTGGGGTATCTTCTCCAGCACCGGCAGCCACCCCGCTACCCAGCGCGGGGGGCTCGCCGCCCATGACAGCGCCGCCTTCGGAAGCTGCTCCGCCGACGGGCAGCAAGATGGCCTCATCGAAGAAGAGGAACCCGTACGATGACATCGTGACCAGCCCCTCGGGGCAGGCCGCCCTGGCGTCTGCGGGGATTCACGCGCTCCACTCACTCTCGATGGGTCGGGGGGCGGGGGAGGCGGCGCTGAGCGGTCTCGGTGGATACATTACGGGGCGCACGGCAGGGGAAATCGGGGAGCGTTCCCGTACGCTGGCGGGTGCAGGTGTCGGCGGCGCCGCCTCGTCGTTGCTTCCCGCTCTGCTTCTCAGCTCGCGCCCGGGTATGCACATCCTCACATCTGCGGGTGCCGGTATGTACGGGCACCACAAGACGCACGAGAAGGAAGCCTCTGCCGAGGCTGACGCGTGGGGGCGCGCGCTCGCACGTGGGGAGCTCGAGCGCATCGAGGACGTCGAGAAGATGGCGAGCCTCGGGCAGTCGATGCTCACCTTCGCCAAGAAGAACCCTGCGCTCGTGGCTGGTGGACTTCTTGGCGCTGCACACGGTGCGGCCCGCGAAGACGGTGGGCTAGGCTCGGCGATCCTCGAGGGCGCCGGCGGCGCTGCTGTTGGTGGGGCCGCGCATCTGGCCCTCCGCCACTACCAGGCAGCGGGCGGCATTGCGAACCCGATGAAGCGGTTGGGCGCGGGTCCCGCCCCGATCTCAGCGGGAGAGGGCATCAACGAGAAGCTCGGGTCGATGCCAGCGGCGGAGGAACAAGTACAAGAAGAACCTACGGGGAGGCGCATACCGATTGCTCCGTTCGCTCTTGCAGGCGGTGCGATCGGCGCGGGTCTTCTTGCCCGTTACGGGGGGAGAGTCATCAATAAGAAATGGCCGAGTATTCTTGAGAAGATCAAGAATATTCAGATTCCTCATGAGAATGGGTCCGTTTCCGCGGGAGAGATCTTCAACCCGTATGTACCCAAAGACGAGAAGTACCTTGACCCAGACGCGCTTCGTCCGTGGGCCCACCGACTCGCTCAAGGATATGGGAGCATCTACGGGGGGATCGGGGGCCTCGCAGCAGGTACTGGCGTCGGCGTCGGCGTGAATCATCTTCTCGGTCCTCGCGAGGAGAACAAGACAGCTTCGATGAGGAACATCGCGGACAGTGCCATCGGTCTCGCAAAGAAGTACCCGCTAGCCCTTGTGGGAGCAGGGCTCGGCGCGGCGCATGGAGCGCTACAGGAAGATGGTGGTCCTGGCTCGGCGCTCGTCGAGGGCGCTGCAGGAGGCGCGATCGGCGCGGGGATTCATCACCTTTTCCGCGGGGGTCTTACTTCGCCCTGGCGGGATGGCAAGGGTGGTGGCGGTGGCGGCGGGGATAGTCCTTGGGTGCCTCCGCAGCTACCGCAGGGGGGCATAGATCCCTTCGAGGAGCTCCGTCGAGAGGCGCAGCGCCAAAGGGTCAAAGTCGCCTTCGGCGCGGCGCTCGCGTCGGGGGTGGCGAAGGCGATGCCCGCGGTCACGGGTTGGCTGAAGAGCAATCCCCTCAAGGCGGGGCTTGGCGCCGTCAGCGCGATCTCCAACTTCCACCAGGCGCGTCAGAGCGGAGACAGCCTCGGCGGAGCCCTCCTCTCCGGCGCGGGAGGCGCGGCTGGCGCCGCTCTCTGATGGGAGTCTTCCTCGACATCGAGGACCTCTTGGTCCGCTCGCTCGACCTCGACTTCCACGAGATCACGTGGAGGGTGGGGAACACGAGCATCGACGTCCTCGACTACACGTTCGAGGTTCTTCGGTCGGAGTCACCGAACGGACCATTCGATGTGCTCACCGTTCCGTTCGAGGATCGGTACGTCTTCATCGACAACGTTCTTCAGGTCGCGCACCGCTGG
>Ga0315274_10005555_pt1 | contig 18442 bp, 17 predicted proteins | sample YL17G02_20_MG_FD_203700 | JGI IMG/M metagenome (GOLD analysis project Ga0315274, IMG submission 203700) | Sediment microbial communities from Yellowstone Lake, YNP, Wyoming, USA - YL17G02_20 | ecosystem: Environmental > Aquatic > Freshwater > Lake > Sediment | place: USA: Wyoming | collected...
GCGGATACCTGGCCGAGGGGGCCCCTATTTCCCCAAAGGCGATCATAGGGAAGAGCAATAAAATGAATATTCTTTTCATGGTTTTCCCTCCGCCCGCTATTGTACAACAGAATACGGACAATAATTAAGCGGGAAGAGGAATGAGGGGGGAACCTAGTTCATGATCCCAGGGCTTACGTTCTTGCCGCCGCAATCGCTTAGAACTTTTTCAATGCTATCGTATTTGGCGATGTTTTCCTGCAAGACCCGGGGGTTTTGCCCCTCCTGTCATGTCAAGCGTCTGGAGGTATGGGGCGAGTGGATGCGGGAGACGCTCCTTCTGGATATCCCTCACCGTCAGGTCGTCTTCACCATCCCCAAGATGCTGCGGAGCGACAGGTGATGGATTATCTGGAGTTTATCGCCCGGGTGACCTCCCACATCCCGGACAAGGGCCTAGTTACGGCGCGTTATTACGGGCTATACGCCAACGCCTATCGGGGCAAGGTGCGCAAGACAGATGATCTTCGCGCCCGGCCCACCTGAGAACCATCATCGCGGGGGGAACACCTTCGTGTCGCAGCCCGGGGCCTCGATCTGGATATCCCACGTCTTCCAGACCTTCCATGCCGCGTTGGTCTGTGTCATCGAAAGCACGGCCTCGACCGCGTATTGCTTCGGAATAAGACTCACCGTGCCCTCGGCAAACACATCCCCGCCCATGTCTTTCGGATTCGCCAGCCGGACCTTGACGTCTTTCGCGTCCTGGGACCCCAGATTCATGATGTAAAGACGGAAGGCATAGGGATGGACCAGCATGTGGGGATCGGCAAAGCTGCGGTCGGGCTCGCTCCATGACGCCGAAGTCACCAGCATCGGACGCTCATGCAGCGTGGAAAACAGCTTGTGAACTTCCAGCGCCTCCGGCGGCAGACCCGCGCCGTCCGTCGGGATCGAGGTGAATTTATCGCAGAGTTCATCCGCATACGCCGTCACCGCCGGGTCAACCTTGCCCTTGAAAAATCCTACCCCGGGCGATTCCGGCGCAACCAGCCGGATAAACCGGATCTGGCGCTCCAACTCCTCTTTGGTCGCGACCCAGTTCTCGCCCGGCTGGCCGCCCACACCAAGGCCGATAAGCACGATCGCCTTCTCCAGCAGACCGTGCAGGCGCGCCGCGTGAAGCTGCGAGGCGATCCACCAGTATTCCTTCACGTCGCCCACGTAACATTCCATCATCAACAGGTCCACGACCTTCTTATAGGTTTTGGCCAGAACCTCCGGAACCGGCCCGCGCATCTGGTACACGCCCAGGCTGACCTGGGGCTTCTGCTTCTTGAAGGCTTCCAGGATCTGCGCCGACTTCTGATCGGATTCGCCGCCTTCGTCGAAACCCAGCTCGTCAATCGCCAGCAGGGGTCGGGGATTGTCCTCGAAATCTATTCCAGCCAGGACGGCAACACCCTGCTCAACGGTTGTGTCGGTGAGCAGACTTTGCCAGGTCTTGGGTGTCGCCGCGATCCCGCCGCGGCCGCTCCAGTACTTCCAATCCGCGCTGTGCGCGTAGGTGGCGGATTTGCAGGCCCGCGCTTCCTCCTCCGGGTAATAGACCATCGCGATGATTTTATCGAGCCCGAGCACCTTCGGCCGCTCGCCGGTCCGCGCGCCGGCGGCCACGATCATCCCGCCGACTGCCAGCGTCGTTCCCAGCCACGCCGCCACCGTTTTTTTCATGCCTCCCTCCCCCGTCGGCCGCTCCAACCAATACTGGTAAGCATGTCCATACCAGTAGCGTAAAGTGCGCGGCTTTGTCAACAAGCCCAGTCGATCCATCCGCCGGCCAGGGCGAGCCGCTAGGGGACCCGGCCGATCGCCTCAAGGGTCCAGGAGTCTTTGGTCACAGGAAGAAGCGCGTCCGGAACGGCGAGGGGCCGTCACACAACGGTCTTCCTGCCGGCCTTCCTGTCCGCGTATTGCTCTTCGATCCAGGCGTAGGTCTTTCTCAGACCGTCGCGGAGCGTCGTGGACGGCTCCCAACCTAGGACCCGCTTGATCATGGTATTGTCGCTGTTTCGGCCGCCGACGCCCCTGGGGGCGGAGAGGTCGTAGCGGCGCTCAAGCTTGACCCCGGCGATGCCCTCGATGATGGTCACGAGGTCGTTGACCGAGACGAGCTCGCTCGAACCGAGGTTGATGGGTGTCGCGATGAGGTCCTCGCAGTGCGTGATCCGGTCGATGCCGTCGACGCAGTCGTCAATGAACATGAAACTCCGGGTCCGGGTGCCGTCGCCCCAGATCTCGATCCAGTTCCGCCCCTTGTCCCTGGCCTCGATCACCTTGCGGCAGAGGGCCGCCGGTGCTTTTTCCCGGCCGCCGTCCCAGGTTCCGTAGGGGCCATAAACATTGTGGAACCTGGCGATGAACGTCTTCAGGCCGCGCTCCGCCCAATACTCCTGGCAGAACATCTCGGACATGAGCTTTTCCCAGCCGTAGCCCCTCTCGGCCATGGCGGGATAGGCGTCGGACTCCTTGAGGGCCCGGACGTCGGGGCTTTTCTGAAGGTCCGTGTTGTAAGCGCATGCCGAGGACGAATAGAAATACCTCACGGCGCCCGCCCGGTAGGCCGCTTCGATCATGTGGGTGTTGATGAGGATGCTGCGGAGACAGTCGATACGGAACCTTTCGATAAACCCCATCCCTCCCATGTCGGCCGCGAGATTGTAGACCTCGACGGCGCCCTCGGCGGCACGTTCGCAGTTCTTCCGATGGCTCAGGTCCAGGCACACGCATTCAACTCCCGGCACACGCTGGTACCAATCCGGCAGGGGCTTCTTGTCCACGGCCCGGATCCGGGTGAACCCCCGCTCATGAAGGGACCGGGTCAACGACCCGCCGATAAAGCCTCCCGCGCCTGTGACGACGGTCAGGTCATCCATGGCCGCCGCGCGGCCGCTTTTCTCCGTCTTGGACATGCTATGCTCCCCTTTCTTGATCTCCGGACATTCCATGCCGGACGGCCGCCTTTGGCGACCGTCTAGGAGATCTCAGCGTAATACTTGCTGATGTATTTTTCCTGGACCTTGAACGACCAATGGATGTCGCGAATGTAAGCGACGGCCTCCTGGCGCTTCTTCGTCCGGATGAGGCTCGTGAGCTGCCGGTGCTCGCCGATCGAGGCCTCTTCCCATTCCTTGATGAATCCCGTTTTGCGAGGGAAGTCGTACAGCCTCTTTTTCATCTGGTTGACGATCTTGGCCAGGCTCGCGTTGCCGGACAGGTTCAGGTACGTCTCGTGGTATTTCAGGTTCTTTTCATAATAGAGGTCGAAATCGCCGTCGTCGATGGCCTTTTTCATGCCCTCATTCATCCTCTCCATGAACTTGATGTCCGAGTCGTGGAAGTGATCGAAGGCGGAGAGAAGGGCCTGGCTCTCCAGCGCCCCGATGATCTCGTAGTAGTTCCTGATGTCCTGGAGGGTCAGGACATTGACGACGACCTTCCTGCGGGGAAGGATGGTGACGAAATCCTCCGTCTCCAGCTGGAGGAGCGCGTCCCGGAGCGGGGTCTTGCTCACCCCCAGCTTTTTGGAGGTCTCCTCCATGTCGATCACCGACCCCGGCTTGAGATCTCCCCTCCGCATCTGCTCGCGCAGGTACTCGTAGACCTGCTCCTTCAGCGACTTGATGTTCAGCAACGGTCTGGCATTCATGGGTCCGCGGGCTCCTTTCGTCCGGAGGTTTTCACACAGCCGAGAATATAAAATATCAGATTTCAAGTCAATAGAACATGGCGGTCCCCGCGGGACAAGCCTCAAAGATGCAGCGCTTGACGGACGGACGGGAAGAGATCGATCTGGGTGTGAGGCAGGAACAACGCTCCCGTGTATTCATTCATGTAGCTCGGGTCCGTATTCAATTCAATGTAGGTCATCTTTTTGGCGATGTCCATCACGAGCCGTCTGTTCTCATCGGAAAGGCAGATGAGATAAGCGCCGAGAAGTGACGTGTTGCCGAGGTATGAAAACTTGTTCCGCTCGAGGTCCGGAAGGAGCCCGACGAGGATGGCGTTTTCGATGTCCAGGCTCTGGCCGAATCCACCGGCGATGTAGAACGCGTCGATCTCGTCAAAGGTCAGTCCCGCTTTTTTGAGCAGGAGGAGACAGGCGGAGAATATGGCCGCCTTGGTCCGGATGAGGTTGGCGATATCCCGCTCCGTGATGACGAGGTCCTTGCCCCAGAATGTGTTCTCCCCCTCTTCGATCAGGAAGGCCGGGCCCTCGTCGTCGTGAAGAAAGCGTTCTCCCGTTTTCGGCGGGTTGAATTTTCCCTGGCGGTCCACAAAGCCATGGACAAACAGTTCGGCCAGCAGGTCGACCAGTCCGGAACCGCACAAACCTTTGGGTCTTGTGTTCCCGATGACCTGATAGACGGCCCGTCCGGACCCTTCGAGTTTGATCTTTTCGATGGCCCCCTCGGCGGCGGGCATCCCGCACCGGGTTCCGCTTCCTTCAAAGGCCGGGCCGGCGGAGCAGGCGCAGGTCATGAGCCATTCCCGGTTGCCGACGACCAGCTCGCCGTTCGTCCCGGCGTCGATGAACAACGAGATCTTCTCCGGATCCCGATAGAGGGGTGTGAAGAGGAGCCCGGCCGTGATGTCGCCTCCCACATAACTCCCGACCGCGGGGGCCAGGTGGACCCTGGCCGCGGGATTCGTTTTTAGCCCCAAATCACGGGCCAAAAAAAAAGGAAGCTCATTGAAGGTGGGCACATAGGGCTCTTCCCGGATGAAGCGGGGCTCAAGGTCCAGGAAAAGATGGGCCATGGTCGTGTTCCCGGAAAAAGAGGCGTAGTAAATGTCCCGGACGGAAACGTGGGCGGTTTGCGCCGCTTCATCGATGAGATGATTGACGGCCCCAATGATGAGGTCGTGAAGTTCCTTCAAGGGACCGGGCTTCCGGGCATATTGGATCCGCGAAATGACATCCTCCCCGCGGACCAGCTGAGGGTTCAAGGTCGAGGATGTCCCCAGGATCTCACCGTTTTCAAGGTCGACAACATGGAGAACGACGGTGGTCGTCCCGAGGTCGCAGGCGAGGCCGCAGATCTTTTTCCCCGGAGCGCCCGGCTCCACGTCGAGGACCGTCCAGGAGTCACCGGAGCGGAAAAGGACGGCGGTCGTCCTTCCGTCCTTTTCGCGGACGGCATGGGCCAGTTTTTGCAACGCCGAATATTCGCAGTTCAATTCCCGGACCGGTCTCTTTTTGCCGAGCTCCCGCTTAAAACGCCGAAGGTCGCTTGCATTATTCTCCAGCGAGGGAGGGGGGATATCCAGCTCCACTTTTTCTATGGGAGGATCAATCTTGTACGTTCCGGATATGGCGTTTTTATGCTCTTCCAAGAAGCGGGAGGAGACGATCGTTCCAATGGAAACCTCCTGGAATTGGGGGAGGCCGACGGTCAAATCGTCCTGGACCCCGGTCAAACAGGATAGGACATATCCCTCTTTTATGAGCCTCGTTGGAAGGGAGGCCGAAGACCTGGTCTCATATCGTCCCTTCATGATCTGAACGAGGCATTTCCCGCAGGTCCCTTTGCCTCCACAGGAGTTTTTCAGCGGGAGTCCGGCCGTCCTTGCGGCTTCCAAGAGGGTGGAATAAGGGGGCACGGAAACCACGGCATCAAAAGGAAGAAACCGGACTTTGAAGCCCTCTTTTTTTGTCCGCATCTTTGGCCGGGGCATTTTCCTCTCTAGGTCAAGCTCACGTTCTTGACAAAGCTCTGGATATCCGAAGCTTCCTGGGGCCCGACGATGACCTCCCATCCCGGCAGATGCTCCTCCAGATCCCCGCTGATCTGGGCCACGAAACCCGGGATGACGATCTTACGGGTCTTGACGTCCTCTTCGAGCTTGATGTCCTTGATGAACTTGGCGATCTTTTCCCCGCCGAACTTCCCCGCGGCCCAGGAAGTGAGGACGGATTGGCCTTCGGTATCGACGACCAGGAGGTGGGCGGAAATCCCCGAGTTCTCGATCTCGCCGGAAACGATGAAATAGGTCAGGGAGTAATTCGTGGTCACGAATACGGGAGAATCCGGGGTCGGCTCTCCGATGGGATAGACCTTGGCATCCACCTGGATGGGTTTTTGAGTGTCGGTGTAGATATTTTGGCGAAGGGTCAAGAGCGCGTACAGAAGGGCCCGATCATAGTCCGGCAGAACGATGATCGAGGCGTACTTGCATAAGAGGAGGGAGGCATTGGCGAGCAGATCATAAGGCCCGGGGCCATCGAGGAACGCCAAGAGGGGATATCCGAAGGGCTTGAAATTCTTCTTGAGGGCGCTGCGCCGGAGGATCGTGTTCTGCTGCCATTGTGTTCCGAGGTCATCGGATTCGAGATTCAGGATAAGATCGTTGAGGCCTGAAGCCCTCGCCTTTTCCGTTTGTTTTTCCAGATCTTGAAAGGTTCGGGCCGTCACGATCAGGCTCGCAGGACAGGCTTTGGCCAAGGCGATATCGGAGTCGGATATTTCTTTCCGAAGGAAGATGGCCGGCCGATCGCCCTTCAGGATTTCCGCAGCCTCATGAAGAACCCTCTCCCCCGGGCAATCCAGAATGATCCCCTTTCCGGAGCGCTCCTTCACGAGCCGGAGGGCCCGGAGAAGGTCCTCCGGACTCCCGGAATCGTGGGTCACGAAGAAAAGGTCGGGCTTGAGCTTTTCGCCCACTCGATCCACCTGGATGTTTTCCAGGTCCTGGATCTTTGCTGCGAGCACCTCTTCCCCCGCCGAAGTCCGGAGCTCAATGGCGATCCCCGCGGGATGAAAAAAGGTTTTTTCATGGCGGAACATGACCGTCTCGTTCCCAACGGCAAGGGGGTGGACGCTTCCTATCTGAACCAGCCGGATGGGCGGTTCGCTCGCCGCTCCCAGGACTTCCTTGGCCTGTTCGGAGGCGTGGGGGCATTCCCTGAGTTCGGCTTTTTTCTGGGCCAGTTTCATGGCAAAAGCCATGCACGTGGGGACACCGCAGTCACCGCAATTCGTCTTGGGCAGAAGCTTGAAGATCTCCAATCCGGAAAGAGCCATGGTCATTCTCCTCCGCCCGTGGCGCGCATCTGGCGGATCTTCTTTTTGACCACGTCCACGGCCTTGGGATGATGCATGATCAGGAGCTCCGCTCCGGCGGCCAGGAGGCTCATGGCCGTGGCGATCTCCCAATAAGCGCCCCGCGCTTCTTCGCTTCCCCACTGCGGGTAATCCTTCTCCGGCACCCGTGCCTCCTTCACCCTGGAGCATTCGTATCCGGGATTCACAAGCATGGGAAAGGACAGCATCGGGTCCCCCGACAGGCCGTCGATCCGGATCCTTTCCATGATCGAGTAGGTGTATTCCAGGCCATAACCCAGGGCCCCCGTCAAGGGGTCCATAACGATCTTCTCCTGGGGAAAATTCATGTCCTTGAGGAGGATGTTGAGCTGTTTGGCCAGGTTCACGTCGATGGGGCTCTGGGCCGCCAGGGTATGCTTGTAGGCGATCGAGGCCGCGGCGATGGTCTTGTAGTTCTCTTTTTCTACATAATTGATCAGGCAATTCTCGCCCGCCGCCGCCTCGCAGACCTTTTTCATGACCTCGTTCGTCTTGGCGAAATGGCTGTGCCCGGTCACGATGACGGGGACCGTCACGGACCGGAGGACTTGCTTGACGAGCTCCACGGCTTCCTCGGCGCTCTTGTTCCCCTTTTCGGGATGCGTCCCCTCCAGGCGGACGCTGATGAGTTCGGCCCCGTATGCGTTGACGCATTTCCGGGCCATTTCCCAGGGTCTATCGATGACATCCTGGAATTCGTCCAGAAGCGAGCGCGGGTACTTGGCCGGGACCTTGTCAAAGACTTCCATGGCGACGGCCGGCGGATGGGGATGCTCGCCCTCGAAAAAATGGAACGGGAGGGCCGTGCTCCCGCCGATCGTGACCGTGTGGGAGCGCGTGCCTCCCTGCTCGGGCGTGGCTCCGATGGTCACTTCCGCCACCTTCCCCGGATTTTTTTCTCTCGGGATCTCAAAGCTCATGGGCTGACCTCTCGGGGTTTTCCGTCATTCGTCAAGTCGTTCAGGAGACGATGGATGGTCCGATAGACCGGGGAGTCCGTCGGGACGTCCCAGATCGAGTGTCCTTCCTGATCCATCCTCAGCAAATGGTCGTCTTCGGGGACCGAAGCGACGAGATCCAACCCGGTCTCCCGGATCAAGGAGCTGACGGAGCCGGGAAGAGGGCCGCGGACCCGGTTGAGGACAAGGAATTTTTGATCGACTCGGGAATCCAGTTCTTTCAGAAGACGGCTGATCCTGGCGGCGGCCCGGATCCCCCGGGGGGAAGGGTCGGAAACGACGAGCAGGTCATCGATCCTCTGGGTCGTGCGGCGGCTCAGGTGTTCCAGGCCGGCTTCATTATCAATAACGACGTGAGCATAGTTGGCGCTCAGGGTATCCAAGATTTCGCGAAGGAGATTGTTGGCGTAGCAATAGCAGCCCGGACCCTCCGGCCGACCCATGGCGATGAGGTCGAAGCGGGCGGTCTCGACAAGGCCGGCATGGATCTTGTATTCCAGAAACTGGGGCTTGGTCATTCCTCCCGGCAGGCCGCTCACCCGGTCCTTCATCTCTTCCCGGATGTTCCCGATCGTCTCATTCAGGGTGACGCCCAGGACATCATTCAGATTGACGTTCGAATCGGCATCTACGGCTAGAATGGATTTTGTGTCATGTTCGCTCAAGCAGCGGACGATCAAGGCGGCGACGGTCGTTTTCCCCGTCCCTCCTTTTCCGGCGACAGCGATGGTCCTCATGGTCTTGGCTCAAAAGAGAGGCGGCATGGAGAGGGCCGGGTGGTTCATCCCGGTGATGTATTCCAGGACCTCCTCCTCGGTCTGGGCGACGGTTTCATCGGCGATCATCTCCACGAAGTTGTCGAGCCCATACCGCCGTCCGATTCCGCGCAGGGCGGGCTCCATGGTTTCTTTCAGCTCCCGGTTCATCCAGACGATCCTCCGGGCGCCGCCTTCGGCGCTGATGAATTTCCGGCTTTCAATGTACAGCTTGCTGTGACCGATGAAGCCGGGGGTCTGCACGCCCCCACCCACCGTCCCGGCCAGAGTGGAAAACTTCATGCCGCTCGGCGTCAACCCCGGATAGGCGCGGTAGACGGTCATGATGCCGTTGGTCGAGGGAAGCACGCAGGAGATGCATTCGAAGCAGCCGCAGGACGTCATGGGAAAGTCGATGAAGCTGTACAGATTGAAAATTTCGAGGGACTTGTGGGAATGGGCGCTGACGAATTCATTGATATCTTTCCACTGGCCTTTGAGGGCATCGATGGCCGGGCCTTTTTTCACCGGCTGATTGGGACCCGTGGGGGTGATCTGGAAAGCGGCTTTTCCGTCGAGCCAGTTGTAGGCACCGCAGAGCCCCGACCGCTCGGGCGTGATGATGCAGACATGGTTCGGCGCGAAGGATTGGCAGAGAGTGCAGGAATAGAACGTGTCCACGGCCTCATCCGTCATGTCGGCGAGGCGGACATCTCTTCGCTCATAAACCTTGCGGGCGAAGCCGATCCGGTTCAGGATCTCCTTTTCGTCGGTGATGACCGTGATCTGGACCTTGTCCACGATCTTCCCGAACTCACTGTGAAGTTTGGCGTGGATGATGGAGCCGAAGTGCTTGAACTTGAGCCCTCCCCCTTTGGCTTCCTTGCTGATCCGCACCCAGTTGATGTCGCGCTGCCCCATATGAAAAAGACCGTGGGCGCAATTCAAGAAGTCGTGGAAGTGGCGTTCCAGGATGGGCTCGAAGTCCGGCTGCATTTCCCGGCCCGCCACCTCGACCCAGAGGGAAAGGGGAAGCTCGCTGCCTTCTCCGACATCGTCGATTTCAGGCCCGATGATGTCGATCTTTCCATCTTCGACGTCGCTTAAATCCCGGGTTGTCAGAAGCTCGAAGCCCGGCCTGACCTGGCCGGCCATTTCCACGTACATCTCTTCCTTGCGGACCCTCTCGCCTTGAAAAGCCGGCCCGAAGGGAACAGGCACCGGGACCTTGTCGATGGTGATCTTGAGGCCCCGGACTTCAATAGCCTTGGCCACGATCTTGTCGACCGGAACCGGGGAGACCACATGCTCGTAGGTGCAGACGCCCGTGGGCAGGATCTGGTCGATATCGGTTTCGGCGATGGTCGGAAAGCCGTAGTTGATGGCGCCGGCCGCCTGGGCGTGCTTTTCGTCGTCGACCGGGCCGAAGGCAAGGACGAAGGCGAAGATCCTATTCTTGTTGTAGCGGAGGACACGGCTGTAATCGCCGGGTTGGGCGCCGCCGAAAGAAAGCGCGACGCGGGTCGCGAAGCCGAGAGCATGGATGCAGGCCGCGACATCGTTTCCGAAGGGCACGAGTCTCGTCGGCCATCCCATCTCCACGCCCTCCTCGGCCAACTGTTGGGCCATGGAACGTCCTTCCGTGTCCGCGGCCATGAAGACATAAAGGTTCTTTTCCTGGAGTTCCCTGGCGATCTTCACGGCGACGGCGTTCGTGGGGCAGTATCCGACGCAGGCCGCGAAACCGGGGGCCGTTCCGTCCACGAACTCGATGCCCCGCTCCCTGAGGATGACATCGTCGGCCGCGCCAAGCCAGAGCCGGCCGTCACGGGGAGACGGCTCGAGAAGATACGGGATGGGGTTTTGGGTGTACTTGATGGCCTCGATGATCTCATCGGCAAACAGGGTGGCCATGCCTGCGTCGAGGGTGTGGCCGAGATACGGGAGCCAGAGTTTGTCCGCAGGGACCGGCGGGAGAAGTCTCTTGGCCTCCTCCAGGACCGTTTTTAGATCCTCCAGGGTCCGAACCTTTATTCCCAATAGGCCGTAAGAAATCGGGAGGAAGTAGCCGGTGTTGGGGAATTCGACCTTGGTCCCGGGACCTTTTTCCTCCAGAGCCCGGTCGAGCTCCTTTTCCGCCCGGCCCACGAGTTTGTGCGCCCCGCGGATGGCCCTTGTGGCGATTATTCTGGACATCCCGTTCCCCTCATCTCAGCGATCTTTCAAACCTCAAGATCCCTTCTCATGGCCATATCGAACAGGACCCTTTCCTTGTCCCGGCTTATGCCCAGTTTATCCCGCTTCCGGTTGATATGGTCTATGATCTGAACGGCCATTTTCCCGGGCTCCGGCTCCGCGCCCCAGCGGCCGCCCAGAAGACCTTCAAATTCCTGAAAGATATGATGGCAGAACTTGTCGCTCCCTTCTACGGGAAGCCCGATGCCGAAAATCGTATAGACACCCGAGGCGACGAAATATTGGCCTATGGCAAGGGCTTTTTCGCTCATCCATTGCGGCGCCGCCCCCGCCACCGGAAGGTCGCTGATGTCCTTGCCCAGGCCGCCGACCTTGACCATCTCCGACAGGGCGATGAGGATGCGGCTGTTGTCGACACAGGAACCCGAATGGAGGACGGGCGGCATTCCCACCGCCCGGCAGACTTCCGCCAGCCCCCGGCCGGCATGTTTTTCCGCGTATTCCGGGATGAGAAAACCGGCCTTGGCGCAGTCGATGGCCGAGCAGCCGGTCTGGACGACGAGGACGTCATTGGCGATGAGTTCTCCCACGAGTTTGACGTGGGAATCTCCGCAGGCGGCCTTGGGGTTCGAGCATCCCACCACGGCCGCCACCCCCCGGATCCTGCCGTTGATGACGTTGTCGTTGAGGGGGACATAGGAGCCGCGGAACGATCCTCCGAGCATGTAGTTGATGGCCTCGTGACTGAACCCGGCCACAAGGTCCATTTTGTCCCTGGGGATGTCGACCTTTCCACGGTTCGGGAAATTCAAGATCGCTTCCCTGAGGATCGTCCTGGCCGTCTGGAGGGCATGGGATCCGGAGAATTCCATGTGTCTCGCCCCATCGATCTTCCCTTTGGGCGAGGTCGTGATGAGGAGGGTATGAAAATTCTTGCAGACATCCCGGAGGGCGGGCATGATGCACTGGACGTCGACGATCATGGCCTCCACGGCCCCGGTGGAGATGGCCAGCTCCTGCTGGAGGACATTCCCGGCGATGGGAACGCCGTGGCGCAGCAGGACTTCGTTCGCCGTGCAGCAGATCCCGGAAAGACGGATTCCCGGGGCGCCTTGGGACTTGGCCAGGTCGATGAGTTCCTTTTCCTGGGAAGCCACGACAAGCATCTCCGAGAGAACCGGCTCGTGTCCGTGGACGACGACGTTGACGTTCGTTTCCGAAAGCACTCCCAGGTTCACCTGGCCCCGGACGGGAGAGGGCGTGCCGAAGAGGATGTCCTGAAGCTCGGTGGCGATCATGGAGCCCCCCCATCCATCCGCCAAGGCGGTCCTTGAGGCGTGGAGCATGATGTTCCGGTGATCCTGGTCGACGCCCATGGTGGTGCGGTGCATCATCTCCACGATCTCCCGGTCGATCCCACGGGGGGTTATGCCGAGTTTCTTCCAGAGGGCCTGCCGGGTTTCGGGAGCCAGCCGGACAAAAGAGATCGGGCCTTCCTGCCGGCCGAAATCTTCGAGGGCCTTCTCCGCAACTTCGATGGCAATATCCTCTTTAGGCCTATCTTTGACTGCTATGCCGAGAACCTGGGCGACCTTTTTGAGCTTTCCCACGTCCTTGATGGCGTAACCGGAGTCGGGATTCTTCGCCGCCGTGAGCAGAAACCTGGCCACCTCCCGCCCGTGGTCTGCATGGGCCGCGGCTCCCGCGGCGATCATCCTGGCAAAGTTCCGGGCGACGATGATCTCGGCCGTGGCCCCGCAAACCCCCTTCTGAGGGGATTTTCCCTTCGGGTTGATCCGGCACGGGCCCATGTAACAGTTGCGGCAGCAGGTCCCCCTTTCTCCGAAGCCGCAGCGCGGCTTTTGTTCGCCGGAGCGTTCCCGGACGGTCTCCGTTCTTGGGCTCGGTTTATGAGTTTCGGACAAGATGGCTCACCTCGCACAAAGTGTTGAAGATCCTCTCCGCCAGTTCGGGCGTCAGGGAGCCCGTGCCGCAGCTCGGCGTGATCAGGAGCCGCTCCCGGATCAGGTCTTTCCCGATCCCCTTGCCGGCCAGATTGTTCATCCTGTCATTCAGCTTGCCGGCCAGGGATTCCGGCGATTCCCGAAGGATCGCTTCCGAACTGGGAACAATTCCCCAGGCCAGGGTCCCGCCTCTCTCCAGGAAGGCTTTGACCTCGACGGGGTAATAGGCGATGGTCTCTCCGAAAAGATAGGCGTCGAAGCTGATGATATCCACGCCCGCGTCGATCAAGATCGTCCATTCGGTATTCCCGCAGCAATGGATACCGGCCAGGCCGTTTTCCTTATGGACGGCTTCGATGACGGCCCCCAAATGCCGGACAACGTCCGCCCTCTGGACGCTGACATAGGTGGAGGAGCCGAAGGCGGATAGGATGGGTTCGTCAATAAAGCAGATCTGAGGGCATCCCAGGTGCCGGAATTTGCGGAGGAGCCAGCGGGCCTTCATTTCCGTGCTTTTCACCAGGACGTCCCGGAAGATCTCGTTATAATAGATGGCCCTTTTTTGCTCATCGACCCGGCCCAACCCCAGGGTTATGGGGCCCGTGACCTGGTTCTTGAAATATTGAAGCCGGGGAGGCCTTTTTTCCCGCAGCCTTTTTTCCATGGCATAAAGGCCGCGGCTGAACGCGGGAGAGATCTTGAAGTGATCCAGGTTTTCCGCCAAGTAATTATCATAGAAGGTCTCAAGCTCCGCGGTGATCTCCCCGCTCGTCTCAAAAGACATCTGTCTTTTTTCTTCATCCAGGCTGGTGCAGGGCAGCCCCTCAATATACTGGATCTCCATGGCTTCCCGGAAATCCGTTCTCGGCAGCTGGGGCCAGATGGGGATTTCAGGAATGTTCTTGAGAACGACATCGCAGGCGGCCTCAGGGTCCCGGTGAGGCAGGCTGCCTATGGCCGTGGCCATACCGCGAGGATTGAACGACATGGTTGACCTCCGATGACAAGACGGCTTCATCCTAGCGGAATAATCCCTCCGAAAATAGGATAAGCGGCTTCGAAAAATGTAAAAAGATGCTAAAATTCCCCCGGGGAGTGCTCGCCGGGGGAGAGTCCTGATGGTTTTCCCGTCACCGCCGGCTTCATTTCTTGATCTTCCTGTCCTTTGTCAATAGGCTGTTCACCAGCTCAACGGCGGAGGCGGCATCGGGGGAATAGCCGTCCGCTTTGACCTCATAGGCAAAGGTCTGGGTGACCGGCGCCCCTCCGATGATGATCTTGACCTTTTGTTTCAACCCGGCTTCCCTGACGGCCTCGATGATATCTCCAATATAGATCATGGTCGTCGTGAGAAGGGCCGAGAGGCCGACAACCGCCGGCTTCTCCTTCCGGATGGCCTCGACGACCTGCTCCTTGGAGACATCGACGCCGATATCCCTCACCTCGTAGCCCCGACTTTCCAGGAACGTCCCGACGATCCTCTTCCCGAGATCATGGATGTCCCCTTTCACCGTGCCCAGGAGAATTGTCGCCGGGCGTTTCTGAACGCGATGGATGAAGGAACCCCTGATCAGGTCCATCCCGGCCTTCATGGCCCGCGAAGCGATCAAGACCTCCGGGATAAAGATTTCATTCTTTTTGAATTTCAGGCCCACCGATTCCATGCCGGCGATGAGGCCGGAATAGAGGATGTTATCTGCCGACAGATTCTCGGCCAGGGCCTTGTGGATAAGTTCCTTCATCGCGGCGGAATCCCCTTTTTCCACGCAGAAGGCGATATCCTTTAATATCTTCATTCTCGTGCCCTGAGAAGACGATCCCCGGCGAAGTCCTGCGGCATTATAACACGGGTGGAACTTGTTGTATAATGATGCTGGTTTCCTCGAATGAGAATCCAAGACCATATCAGCCAAAAAAAATTTGGGGATATTTCCAGAAAATATTCTTCTCGGACCCGCCTGCCCCTTGTCCTGGCCGATCTCAAAGGGCATATCCATTTCAGCTCAAGATGCTGCCGGGTCTGCCATCAGCTCATGGCTCATCAAGACAAGGGGTTGAACAGGAAATGCCGAATGAAAATGGTCATGGCCGTCAGGGAAGCTTACCGGTGGGGGGAAGGCTATATCACGACCTGCCCGGCCGGGCTCATCATCTTTGCCGTCCCCCTCGTCTTCGATAAAAGACTGGTGGCGGGATTGTTGAGCGGTTTCGCCGTTTTTCCGGAAATGAAAAAGGACATCCGCGAAGAGATCGCCGGGAACCTGAAGGATCTCGGTGTCGCGGTAAAGCCTGGGCCTCTGGCCCGTCTCAGGATCAGGGTTCTTTTATTGGAAGACGTGCGGACGTGGATCTCTTTCCTGTTGGCGTTGACCCATCAGCATCGCCTCAATGACCTCGCTTTTCTCAAAGAGATCAACGAGAGATACATCCGGCAGTACAAGATCGCGAATGTCATGGAGGAACTGAAGAAAAAATCCCCGGAGGACACGGGGCAGATCTTCGACAAACAGAATGAGATCATCCAGCTGGTGAAGCTCGGGGACAAGACCGGCGCCCGGGAGATCCTGAACGAATTCCTGGGTTCCATCTTCTTTCAGAGCGGGATGAACTTCGAGACGATCAAGGTCCGCCTCATTGAATTGGTGGTCATGATCTGCCGGGCCGCCATTGAAGCGGGGGGCGAGGCCAAGGAGCTTCTCGGGTTGAACTACTCGTATCTAACGGACCTCAACAAGGCCACGGACCTGGAGGAGTTGCTGTTCAAGGTGACGGAGATCCTGGAGAACTTCATCCATAAGGTCTCGCTCATCAAGATGAGAAAGAAGACAATCAAGATGGACGCCGTCCGTGAATATCTCCAGAAGAATTTTGCCCGTAAAATATCGGCACGGGACGTGGCCAGGGTGGCCGGGCTCAGCACCAGCCGGGCCCTCCATCTTTTCAAGGAGGAGACCCATCAATCCCTTTCCGGGTATATCCAAAAACTGAGGATCGATTACGGAAAGCACCTGCTTTTGAATTCGGATCTGGATATCGCGGACGTGGCGGTGGAGACCGGCTTTTTTGACCAGAGCCATTTCAGCAAGGCCTTTAAAAAGGCGGCCAGGATCCCGCCCGCCCGCTTCCGCCGAAAATACAAGCCCCTCGCGGTTTGAGCTACTTGATCAGCCGCTTCTTCATCCGCTTGACGCCGACGACGAAGGCGATCATTTCAAGGACGAGGAGGATGATGAAGTTGAGGGCGAGACCGGGCTTGTAGACACCGGAGAAAACGGCCCGCGAGATCTCGACGGCGTGGGTCAGCGGCAGGAATTGGGCGAAGCCCTTCATCCAGGCGGGAAAGTTGTCCAGGGGGAAAAAGACGCCCGAGAAGAAGAGCATCGGTGTCAGGATGAGCTCCGTGTAATAGCTGAAGAAGTCGAAGTTCGGCGCGAAAGAGGTCACGATCATCGCCAGCGAACCGAACAGGACCCCCACGAAGATCATGAGGACAAAAAGCAGCAGCAGGCTGGGAACGGAAGCCGGGAAAACCCCCATGACCATCGCGACCGCCATCATCAGCGTCCCGCTGACCAGGCCGCGGAATGTCGCCCAGCTGATGTCCCCGGCGATGGCGTCCTCCGCGGAAACCGGGGTCGCGATCAGGGAATCATAGAGCTTTTCGTGGATCATCTTGATGAAGGTGCCGTAGAGGCACTCAAAGGAGGAGGAGAGCATCACCGAAGAGATGAGAACGCCCGGGACCAGAAAATCGAGATAGGGCTTTCCCCCGAATTGTCCGACATAGGCGCCCATGCCGATGCCGAAGGTGATGAGATAGAAGAGGGGTTGGACGAGGCTCGCGATGAACGTCGGCACGATGAACCTCTTGTAGGATACAAGGTTCCGGTAGAAGACATGGCCGACGCGGTAGGAGAGGTTCATTCGATCAGGCTCCGTCCCGTGAGTTTCAGGAACACGTCTTCGAGGGTCGCCGGACGGTGGACGGTGTTGGGCAGGTCGAGCTCGGTGAGTTTCCGCCAAAGGTTTTGTCCGTCGCGGCAGTAAAAGAACAGCGTGTCGCCGGCCCGTTCGTGGCCGCAGGAGAACCCGCCGAGCCGGGCGATGAGCGCCTCATCCTGGTCCGCGGCAATCCGGATTTCGGCGACCTCCCGGCCGATCTCCTCCTCGATGAGCCTGGAAGGCACGCCCTCTTTCAAGATCTTTCCCTGATACATGATCACGATGCGGTCGCAGAGCTGTTGGGCCTCTTCCATGTACTGGGTCGTGAGGATCAGGGTGGCGCCCTGCGTCTTGAGCTGGCGGAGCCTCTGCCAGATCAGGTGCCGGGCCTGCGGGTCGAGGCCGGTCGTGGGTTCGTCGGCAATGATGATCCTGGGCTCGTTAAGCAAGGCCCGGGCGATGAGGAGCCGCCTCTTCATGCCCGTGGACAGCTGGTCGATCTTGCTGTTCCGTTTGGCCTCGAGCTCAACGAACTTGAGGAGGCCCTCGATCCGCTCCCTGGCGATGCGCTTCGGGATGTCGAAGAACCGGGAAAAAACCATCAGGTTCTCGCGGACGGTGAGGTCGATGTCCAGGGTGATCTCCTGGGGAATGACCCCGGTCTTCTTCTTGAGGATCCTGTTATCGATGTGGGCGGGCAGGCCGTCGACCGTGAGCGTCCCCGCTGTCACGGGGGACACGCAGTGGATCATTTTTATGGTCGAGGTCTTGCCGGCGCCGTTCGGCCCCAGGAAGCCGAAGCATTCGCCCTCCTGGATCTCGAAGGAGATGCCGTCGACGGCCGTAAGGTCGCCGTATTTCTTGAAGAGGTTCTTCGCCGTGATGATCGCGCTCATGGTACGAATGCCCGGATCATGATATCAGAATTCGTCGGGAGTTTGAAGCTCGCCGCCCGCGGGCCGGCAGCGCCCATGACCCCCTTCGAGTCCCTTAATAAAGACCGGGCGATCCCCCGCTCAGCCCAGGATGTCTTTGAGCCCGAAGGAGGCCGTATAGAGGCTGCCGACTCCAGACAGATGGAAGGCGACGCGCAGGGTTTCGGCGATCTCTTCCTTCGTCGCGCCGGCCTTCATCGCCTGCTCGGCCAGGGCCCGGACGCCGCCCGCGGCCCCTGCGGCCGCGTCGAAGGCCATGGCTATCAGGAGTTTGACCTTGCGCGGCAGGGCGCCGTCGGCATAGACGAGGGCGTCGGTCTCCTCCAGATGTTTCATGAATTCGGGATCGAGCTTCTTCATTGTGGAAAGCGGATGATCGGACATGATGAACCTCCTTGGGGTTTTAGGTCATCATATCGCAGGACGCCGTTTCGTTTCCAGCGTCCCTTGACAGGCGGGGACATTTGTTCCAAATTCAAGGGGTGAAACGTCACGAGCACCCCGCCCGGAGCCGCGAACGAAAGGCGGCAGGCCGATCTTCCGGGCATCTTATCGATATTCCGGACA
>Ga0315274_10005556_pt1 | contig 18442 bp, 19 predicted proteins | sample YL17G02_20_MG_FD_203700 | JGI IMG/M metagenome (GOLD analysis project Ga0315274, IMG submission 203700) | Sediment microbial communities from Yellowstone Lake, YNP, Wyoming, USA - YL17G02_20 | ecosystem: Environmental > Aquatic > Freshwater > Lake > Sediment | place: USA: Wyoming | collected...
CAGTAGTGCAGGCGAAAACGGAACTCTTGCAGGCGTCATTGAATTTTTGAATTCCCATTTCTTCAATCTGTTTTTTGTTCTTTATTCCCAGTTCTTTTTCAATGAGGTTTTCAACGGGAAGACCGTGGCAGTCCCAGCCCACTCTTCTCGGGACCTGGAATCCTTTCATGGTCCAATACCTTAAAACCGTGTCCTTTATCGTTGTCGCCAGAACATGGCCGTAGTGGGGCTTTCCGGTGGCAAAAGGGGGACCGTCAAAGAAACTGAAAAAAGGAGAATTCTTTCTGTTCTCGATTGATTTGCGGAAAATGTCTTCCTTTTCCCAAAATTCTAATATTTTCTCTTCTTTATTCATGTATTTCTCTTACTTCTCCGTATTTTAACATCATTTCCTTTCTTTTGTTTAAAAGGGTTTCGTTATCCATGTTTTTAATATATCCTTCTAAAAGCCATAAAGGATCGCCGTGGGAAACGATTAAAATGTTCTTGTTTTGAAATTTGTTTTCAATTTCATTAAAAAAACCTATTATTCTTTGTTTGCATTGATTCCATGATTCTCCGTTAGGGGTTGGAGTTTCAAACGCTTTCATTCTGTCATTATTGTAGAAATTCCAGTATTCTTCCTTGGTTTTTCCTCCGAAGACGCCCCAGTTCAAATCCCTTAATCTTTTATCGTAGATAATCTTGTTTTGGTCAAATCCTGTTATTTCCAATGCTATTTTAGCTGTTTCCTGACATCTTAGAATGTCTGAACAGAAAACATGGTCAATTTGCTTGTTTTTCAATATTTCTCCGGCTTTTATCGCCTCTTCTTTCCCTTCTTTTATCAAAGCGCAAGGAGGAGTGTCGTCCGGCCAGCAATAGACAATATCTTTCTTTTCCGTTTGGTGGATATTTCGGCCGTGCCTCAAGAAAAAATATCTGTTTTTCAGATTGGTTTCCATAGGTTAAAAATAGCAGATTTTAGAAGGGAAGGCAATAAATCCAATTATAATCTTGCTAATTCTTTTGTTTTCCGTTTAAATTCTTTTTCAATATCAAAAGAATTGACCGGTTTTCTAAAGAAAAAACATTGGGGCCTATTTTCTTTAGGAACAACATAGTCAATTAAGCTTTTGCCATCTGGAGTGCCGCAATGCACTTGATGTATAAATTCTTTGCCAAATTTCTTAGGATCATTAAAATCGCAATAATACAAAATGTCATTAGTATTTAATTGAAAAACATGAGAAGTTCCGTGGCCAAAAAAATATACTTCTTTTATGTTTTTATCACTCATAATTTCATTAACGTCTCTAAGGGTCGCATCGGGATAAAAAGAAAAATCCTGCTTTTTTGCTTGCAAGTATTTAACGAGTGCCACTATCTCGCTTTTGATAAAATTGTATTTGATCCATCCTTCGAGCTTAAAATAGTCATAACGTCCCAAAATAACAACTGCTTCGGCGGGTACATTTTGTTTAAAATTTTTTAGATATTTCCTTAAAAAATAATTTTGAACCGGAAACATGAATACTGTTATTGGCGCAAGAAAAAATATTAAAAAATCTCCTCTAAAATATAGAACTCCGTAGATTAACACGAAAAAGAGATGTACAAAAATAACCGATAGCCAGCCATATCCTCGGAACAATAGATATATCAGTGCACCGACATATAAAAAAAATTGAATTAACCCAACCTCTGTTTTTTTCAAAATTTCTGGTAATTCTCTCATGCTTTTAAAGACTTATTTAAAACCGAATCGAAAAATTCTTTAAGCTTCAATTTTTGAGCGAGTAGTTGTTTTTTATAATCTTGAACTGCGGAAAGTTTGGCGACAATTTGTTTTTGGATTTTGAGGGTTGGAATAGGGACTTCTATTTTTGAATACTCTGAAATCCAATAACGTTTATGCTGGCTAGCAGAAAATTTTATTGTTTGTATTGTATAAAACAAAAAGTTTATATCTGCTTTGTCTTTTCTCACGTGTAATATTTTCATTGCTGATGATTTTACTTTAAACGGAAAATCAACAAATTTTGATGCAGTAGTAAAATCATCAAAAATAATTACCGGCAGTTTTACTTTTGGAAAAATACCACTATTTTCATTTGTATAGCCAAGTATAAAAGATTTGCCTGCAGTTAAAACGGGGATTAAGTACTTATCTTTATAATCGGTCGAACTAACAATATATTTTGTTGGCTGTTCGTACTCCAATACCTCTTCTAATTTTATAACCTCCCGGTTCTTCTTGTCCATCATGGCTTTAGTGGCGGAAGGGCCGGACGGATTTAACTCCTTGTACAAAAACGACTGAAAAAGTTCGTCAGTTTTTTGAATAAGCTCGCCATTAAACTTTTGCGCTTCGGCGATTTTGTCCATCCGGTCAACAATTTGTTTTTGGATTGCGAGAGGCGGAACTAGCACTTCAAAATTCCTTAAACTACTTCCTTTGATTGCGGAAAACGTGCTTCCAGTTGAAAGTCGAGACCAATTATTTTCATTCTTTTTCATAAAATAAAATAGGAACATTTGGCTTAAAATATTTTTCTTTGCACGAAGAGCCCCCAAGCCGCGGCCAACACAAGATTTCTCCTTTGCAATATTGATATTTCCTACCGGCGCGCGGACTGATATTAAAATATCATTTGCCTCTGCGATTCGGCTTGGAGATGAGCAATATTTGATCGGGATAGGATAAATTTCTCCAAACTCAGCTTTGCCTTGAAAAAACGGCAAGCCGTTACCTTGCTCGTTATAACTGGAAGATGGCGGCGATTGCCCCATTATCACCTCTGCAATTTCTCCTAATTTCTTTATTGGCCAAGTCATATAGTTTTAGTATTCTCTTCAAGATTATTTACAGTATTTTCAAGTCGATCAATAAGGTGATTATAGGTAAGTAACTCAATACCGTTTAAGCAAGGAGAAATGCGTTCAAAGTTTTCTTTCCAAACAGGGTCTTCTTTTCGTGCACCAAGGACTATCACGCATTTCGATATCGGTTTTTTTACTTTTACACCAAATTTCTGCAATTCTTCGCCTTGTGCGCTATCATACATTTTCTTATAGCCCAAAATTTCCGGTATCGCTCTACTTAACTGTGAAGATAAACAATATTCGGTAGAAACACCGCCGGCTACCGTTTTGGTTTCTACTACTTTGAATACATCATCTTTCGGAGACTTCAGCTCAAAAAAAACGTAATGTTCTAAATCATGCTCGGCAAGAAGGTCAAATTTTTTTCCTGCAACTTGCCCCTCCCTTTTTGGATCAACATATTCAAGCCCAAAGACAAGACACCTCTGTTTTCTAAATTTACCACCGTCCTCATCAATCCAGTTTTGTATGAAAGTCTCGTTCTTGTCCAAATTATTTCTTAAAAACGTTATGTGAGATTTCAAGATATCTATTTGAATTTTTGGAAGATTAGAATAAAAAGCACTCTGAACATCTTTATTGGTCAAAAACTTTGAAAAAGAGGAGATGAAATCCGTGCTATTTATTTCTGTATTAAGTGGATCTTTTATAGTGTCAACTACACTTAAGGAGTTGACGATATTTACTTGGGCTTCTTCTGAAAGAGTCTTGACGGCATCTAAAATATTTTTTTCGGTAGCATTCGCTTTTATAAAATCGGCTTTTTCCGTATCTGTTGCTGTAACTTTTAGTAAATCCACATTTTGTCCGAGAAAAGCTTTTAATCTACCACCGGTTCTACTCGCAATAGTCCGACAAAAATTTAAGTAAGCACACATGTTAAGCAAAAACCCATCATCAATCTGCTGAAATGTCTTTATCTCCTCATTCAAGGTGAAATAAATTTTTGTATTGGTATTTTCTTCAAGAAATTTTAGAATATTTCTATAAAATGGAAACTTTTTTGTTTTTTGTTTATGTTTAAAATATTCATGAAATCTATGGCTCTTATCGAAATAGAGTTTTGAATTATCATATTGTACCTCTCTGAAATTATTTGGATCAAAATTCATAGAATTTTCTTTATGTTTCTGAGAGTGTCCTCAAGTCTGCTTTCCATACTTTTAATCTCCTTTAAAATCTCCTTCGGATCGCGATGATTTATTTCTTCTTCGCCACTATATGGGCTATACGTATTAGCAGAGAGAATATAATGGTTATCTGCTATTTCTTTCACGGTAGTAAACCACGAATAAGGTTTCTCGATAGCTCGATCTTTATTCCAGAGTTCTAATAATTTCGGAATATCGTTTTTGTATTGTGGGCCAAATTTTTTAGACGCAGACAACGATGAACCATCCCCTTTCATGTTAAAAAACCAAATCTTTTCTTTTTCATCAAGTTTCTGAGTAAACTTCTTCTTGAAAATCAAAAAGTTTGTCTTTACCCCAGCATACGGTTGAAATACACCAGCCGGCATAGAAACAACGGCCTCAAGCTTTGTATTTTCCAAAAGATAACGACGAATCTCTTTATCATCTTTATTCGTACCGAATAATGATCCTTCCGGTAAAATTATACCAGCCCGTCCGCCCGGCTTAAGAGAATTAATCACATATCCCAAGAAAAGAACCTGAGTCTTATTAGATTTGACTGGAAGAGTCGGCTTAATTCGTTCTTTATCAATTTTTCCAGCAAACGGCGGATTGGTAAGCACAACATCGAACCGACGTAAGTCGTCTTCACTCTCTGTCCCGGCAACTGTATCTTTCCTACAAACATGAGCACCTTCAATGCCGTGCAAGACAAGATTCATAAGAGCAAGCCGCGTCATTTCCGGGTCTACATCAAAGCCACAAAAAGTTTCCTCAGTTAAAAACTTCCATTGCTCCTTATTAAGCTTGTCTCCGTACCCTAATCTTCTCCCATCGCGGTCTTCAATGTTTTTCGGATTACTGTTTTTCAATTTAAGCCACTCATAAGCAGTAATTAAGAAACCAGCAGAACCACAGGCAGGATCAAAAATCTTCTCACCAATCTTCGGATTTACCATTTCAATAATGGCACGAATAATATGTCTCGGCGTAAGAAACTGTCCCAATTCACCAGCCGACTCAATGCTTGCAAGAAGTGATTCGTAAAGATCGCCTTTAATGTCAGTGTCTAAGCTGGAAAAATCAATCGTATCTATAATTTCAACTGTTCTTTTAAGGGTTACCTCGTCTGGAATAAGAAGCTTTGCGCCATGAAAAATTTGACGGACATTACTATGACCATTATGAAGCTCATCAATAAATGGAAAAACGTAATCTCGAACAAATTTATATAAGGTTTCTCCCGTCTTCTCCCGCCATCGTGACCAGCGGAACTTCTCATCTTTCCCTCTAAAAATAGATTTATGGCTATGGCCGGTAAGCTTTTCTTCTTTTTCCATAGCAATATCCTGCTCCTCAAGCATTTTCAAAAAAAACAAGAAGCTGATTTGCTGAATACGAGTAACCGGATCCTTTAAACCTGCGCCCCAAAGATAATCATTAAGTCGTGCGACCTTATTCTTAAATTCTTCTCTTAATTGTTGTATATTCTGGGTCATTGACTTTTTATTTTTAACTTGCTATATTAAACATATCACGCCCCTCGGAGAAATCCTTGGGGATATTTTTTATTTAGAAATATGGGCCTTTAGCCGATTCGCAGAACATAAAAATAATCTATAATTTAAATCTTTTTCCTTTAATTGCTCAACGAGTTTTACGTACTCTTTCCCAATATGTCCTGGGGCAAAAACAACAACAACTTTCTTGTTTTTATTTATGATTAAATCTTCAACTAATGCCGCATAATCGCCATCCCCACTAAATAAAATGAAGTGCTCAAAATTATCTGAAAGATTAAAAGCATCGCGGGCAATTTCTACATCAAAATCGCACTTTCTCCTTTTGACTGGCTCGGCCATCTGTTTCTGTAACTCATCTATCCCACTATTTAGTTCTTTTAAATCAATATCGAGCTCCTCGATTAATTTATAGGCTGTTTTATATATATTTTCGTCTTCTTTCGGATATGGTGGATAAACACCCTGGACATTGCCTTCGCTATCAAAATCAGGCTCCCCATCAGACAAACGATTTTCTATTTTTTGCTGCAATTCATATAACCTCGTAGCAATTTTTGAATTTGTTATTTTAATACCATCTAAAACATCGAATAACTCTTTAACAACCTTTTTAAAATGCGACCTTTCCAGTGAAACTGGAACCCACTTAACCTCTTTTGATTGTAAATTAAAACCAATTGACTCAATCATTGCTTTGAATTTTTCCGACCACTCTTCTCCATCTTCGACTCCAAAATAAAACCGCTTATCAAAAATTTCTTTATGTCCGAAAAGATAATCAAAAAGTTTTTGAGGATCGACCTCCCATCCTAAGTATTTTTTACTTTTCCTATCAGAAAACCAACCATAAACATTTGCCCAATCGATAACAACTAATGCCCTACTTAATAGTCTAAGCCTAAATTGTTCTATATTTGGATTATTCATATAATTTCTATTGGATAACGAGGAGCATAGATTTCCGAAGATATTTCCGCTTGATTAATTCTGTCTATTGAAAAACGTCGAATACCGTTTTTAGATATATCCCATGCAAATAGTCCCTGTTCACCATCGTCATTGCTAAGACTGTAAGGCTCCACACGTCGCCAGCCCTCACTTGTTCCATCTTTTTCAACATAAATAATGCGGAGAACCTTTCTTTCTCTGGCAGCCTGACTAATTATTTGTAATATTAAAAAGTTCATACAAATATCCTCTGATTTAAATCTTCAAGAGTTTCTTTTAAATCTTTTTCTGTAAAAATTTTTAAAACATGATTGAGCCCGCCCATCTGTCGGAAGATAGGTTCTTCAAAAATTGTAGCATCTATCGGTTGATGGCGAGCAATATATTGAGCTTTTATAAGACGAAGTATCTTTGATTGATCAACTATAAAGTTTTTATCTACAAGCCACGCTTCAAAGAGATCATTTATTCTATCTTCATAAAGTTGCTCTTCTGTCGGAAGTTTCTGAATACCTATAGCTGTTTTTATAAAATCATTTAATGTTCCCAAAGGGTAGCGATACGCTTCGCGCAAATTCGCTTCGTTAAAATAAAACTTCGGTGAATTAAGACGATCTGCAAGTATTAATGATTCATTATTTGTAAGCCCTTCGCCATATTTTATTTTTTTAACCAATGGTTCGGCCTGAGCAAGTTCCTGCACTTGCCTCTCCCATGCTATCTGATAATCATCAGCGTCTATCTTTTCTCCCTCAGCCCCAACTTCGACATAGGCCCTTCTTATTACCACATCGGCATTTTCCGGAGCGTTATCGGAGATTTGAATAAAGCCAGCTGGCATTTCAATATTTTCTTCAACAAAATCTTTGCCTTCCGTCCCCCACGGAATACCGGATTTCGCACGAGTGGTTTCCGAATACGGATTATAGCTTTCGTCATTAAAATATTTAGTAACGCCGGCAAAGTCATAAATTCTGAATGATTTTTTATTAATGCGATGGTCAAGACGACTGCCACGTCCGCGCATTTGTTGGTATAAAATTGGCGATCGGGTTGGCCGGACCATTATTATATTTTCAACCATTGGCGCATCAATGCCGGTATCCATCATGCCAACCGAGACAGCAATCATCGGCATCTCTTCCAGTTTAAACCGACGAATAGCTCCACGAGGATCCTCAACGTCCGAGGTAATAACTTCAGCAAAACGGCCTTTGTATTCAGGCTTAGATTGATTAAAATAATATGCGAGCTGAGCAGCGTGTCTTTTGGTAACAGCATATACAATGGCCTTACGCACTTTCTTCAATTTCCGTTTTTCTTCTTCAGCAAAATAAGACTGGACAACCTGTTCATTTCTGGCTGGCACATTTATTTTTCTTTCCAAATCTTCTGAGTTGTAATCTTCTCCTTCAAAATTTACTCCTTTAAGCGAGACTTTGGTATCAATTTGAACAATATCGTAGCCAGCAAGAAAACCATCTTTAATGCCCCGACGAATACTGTAAATAAAAGTTGGCTTACCTTTTTGCTCTGTTTCATCCCAACATCCAAAAAGCTTATATGTATTTCTATCAACATACGCGCTCGGTGTTGCAGTAAGTCCAATACGAATAGCGTCAAAATGAGAAAGGACACTATTATAGATTCCGAAAATTGAACGATGGGCTTCATCAGAAACAATCACATCAAAATATCCGCTAGTGAATAAAGAAAGTTGAGAATAAAGAGTCGGTAAAGTTGAAATGATAATTGATGACTCGTCTCGCTGTTTACCACCATAGAGCAGTTTTGACGGATAATCTTTGAGAATTTCATCAAATACTTCTTTAGTCTGAACCCCCAAATCAATGCGATCCACCAGAAAGAGAGCGCGATTAATGAATCCGGCCTCAAAAAGCCGCTTGAGGTAAAGCGCGATTGTGTCGGTTTTACCAGTACCAGTTGCCATGACTAAGAGTATTTTACGCTTGCTACCCTCAAGTGCTTTGTCCATAATCTGCATGGCTTCTTTCTGAAAAGGCCGAGGCGCACGCCATTCACCACCTTTAAAATATTTTTCTGGGATTGGGATAACTGATAATGGCTTTTGTTCTATTCGAAGCGTTTGTATCTTTTCAAGATCCCTCTGCGAAAAAAAAGTGACAACCTTTTGCTCTGGCCGATGTTTATAATCCCAAAAATATATTTCTTCACCATTTGATAAAAAAATAAAACTTACGTCAATTGATTCTGCGTAAATAAGAGCTTGCTGTTTAGCAGAGGCCGGATCAACAGAAAAACGCTTTGCTTCTACGACGGCCATTGCCCGACCTCTCGAATCTCTAAGAATATAATCAGTACGACCATTTTCCGCAGCATCTTCAGTAGAAACCTGATTTTTATTTTCAACGTCCCAATCTGCCTCCCGAAGCTTGCGATCAATCAGAATACGCGCGTCAGTCTCGCGCATAAACTTCTTTCCTGTTGTATCTTGTGTGGCCATAATTAAATTGATTGATGCTCAGCAAAACTGAAAAAGTTACTCTTACTAACAATTACATGATCTTTAATCTCAATTCCGAGAATTTTACCAGCCTCAACCAGCTGCTGGGTTGTATCTAAATCTTCCTTTGATGGCGAAGGGTCTCCAGTCGGATGATTATGAGCAACAACAACCTGGGCGGCTAAATGTCTGATTGCTGGCTCAAAAACTTCTCGGGGGTGGACTAAATTAGCATTCAAGGAACCAACAGAAATAATTTCTCTTTTAATTTCCTGGTTTCGTGCGTCTAAAAAGAAAATAACGAAATGCTCTTTTTTATTATCGCGAATATCTTTTAATTGTTCCCAAACATCTTGTGGTGAAAGTAATAAAACTGACTGTTTATTTTGTAAAAATCTACGACCCAGCTCAAAACAAGCAATGATCTCGCATGCTTTTGCACTACCCAGCCCAAAAGTATTTTTTAATTCTTTAAATGAGGCTTTGGCTAAATCAGAACCGTTAAATTTTCTTAAAATTTTCCCTGCAAGCTCTACAACATTAATGCCCTCACTACCTGTTCGTAAAAGAACAGCTAATAGCTCTGAATTAGAAAGGCGCTCTGGTCCATACTTTTCGAGCTTTTCCCTTGGTCTATCAACTTTTGGTATGTCCTTTATTTTAATCATAATTTATTCAAATTTTTTCATAAACTCATTAACTGCGTCGGCAATTGCTTTACGACGATAATTTAAAAATTCTTGATAACTATTAATTTCCCACATTTTTTTATCAAGCGGAATTAATTGCGAGGTTAATGCTTCCTCTCCACGTTTTGCTACAACTTCCTTGTCGAGATAATTTATAGGCTCTTTATTTGTAATTTGCCGATTTGTTTTTCCACCAATGAAAGCAAGGTTTGCAATTTCGTTAATTTCTTTTTTATCAAACTTATCTTTCAATAATGATTTTGGAAAAATGTGATGAAATTGAATTGTATGCGCATTGCCAGTGTGCCTTTCTGAAAGTTTAAGTCCGGACCACCAATCTTTTGCTCCATTTTGCTTTAAAACAAAGTAAAGCATTGTAAAAAATGGGCTTCTGATACCACGCCCAAAAAGGTCATCTGAATCAACGGTAAATTTCTTAACATGTAAAAGCAATTGCTGGATTAAATCATCAAGCGTTTTACCCCTAAAAAGCATACCCAAATCAGCTTCGAGAATTGATTCGGATGAACCCATGCTGTAGTGTCCTCGCATGTGAGCAAGATAAAACCAGCGTAAAAGTTTATTTTCTTCTTCTGGTGTTAAAACTTCGTTTTTCTTTTCAATCCAATAGACCGCAATAGGAATAAGTAAAAACGGAGAAGAAAGATAGGACAAATTATCAATTTTTGCATTTTCTCGCAAAAAATTTATCGCATAATCTAAGCCGTCTATAGCAATCTTCCATGATTCCTCTAGCTTTTCTTTGTTAATTTTTCCAACGGTTTTAAATCGGCTTTGATGAGTAGCAAAAACAACCAACATACGAACAGGAAGACCAGTTTCAAGAATATAATTCTCATTATTATTGAACTTACCAGCAAAATCTTCAATTAAATTTATAAAACCCTTCCAACGTGAAGTTATTTGCGCAAGTGCTAGGTCAGAGCCACGTAATTTTATACCAAGAGAATTCACACGTATAAATATATCTGTTACTTCCTCGTAGGACATGTTCTTTTCAAGAACCTCCATCACATACAAATAGTCAGCAATTTTTTTAACTTTTTGGAGACGCCCTGAATATTTGTCCCATCTATCATCTTCCGAAGAAACCCCGATTGCTTTAAGAATTTGACTATCTGTCTTTTTAAAAATATCTGAAACTGGAACCCAAACAGGATCATTCTTAAGTGCTCGACTTGCCACGACAAAAGTGCGCTTACGCATTTCTTCTTGAATATCGCGCTCTGCCACTTCTTCATCTTCCACCTCTTCTACATCAGTCGTAAATTCATTGTCATATATTTCGGTAACATCTGTCGGGGGGCCGTCAGGATGTTCGAGATTGAAAAGAATATCAATTGGCCTCTTGCGACTGCGCACACGAACTGGCTCACCGCTCAAAATTGCAGAAAGTGAAGTTACTCGTTGTTGTCCATCAAGCAATAATAATTTTTGGGAAGTTGTAGGCATCCTTGTTGATTCAACGGCTAATTCTCTTGTTGGCATTTCTTCGTCTGTTTCCCAAACTAAAATTGTGCCAGATGGATATCCACGATAGAGTGAATCCAAGAGATCTCGAACACGAGTAGCTGGCCAAATATAGCGCCTTTGCATTTCCGGCAAAACCAATTCACCACGCTGAACTTTATTTACCAACTCACTAACTTTTATATTTGTCTGTGCCATATTTTAACTTAATCAAATTATCCACCTTTTCCCTATATCCTGCAAATCAAACCAAAACTATCTCCCCCTGCACCCCACTCGTCACAACCAGCTTGTAATCGGGAGTATTTGAATAAAACGGAATGTTTTTGTCTGTCTCCATATGTATATAATAGCCCTTTTTATCGAAAAAACAATAAAAAAAGGAGAGCTAACCTTTCGCCGAAATATTCGTCGAAGGCTTAGCTCCCGCCACTGGGATCCTCTCATTGCCGAAAATGATAAGAAAAAACATTTCGGCCAAAAGGCAAAGGAGAAGACAGATTAAAGCCATAAATAAGGAAAATACGGCTTCACGTAGCATCGCAGAAAAAATACCCGCGTAAATGCTCACCGCCACAATAACGGTGGTTAAAAGGTCCTCCGTGAAAGTCTTCCCTGCGAAAATGTCGAGGAGAACCTTGGTCGCCATGCAAGCCATAACAAATGTCACTGTCCCGGCAAGAATACTCGCTTCAAGGTTGCCGAGACCGGCAATCAGGCCAGCGATAATGCTGATAATGAATGCGAAAACCCAATACCTTTTTTCCATAAAACCTACACCTCTAAAATGTAATCGTCATCGCCCATGCATCAAACACAAGACGAATATTCAAAAGACCTTTAATCTGCTGAATATTCGCCTTGTACTAAATAGTAAAAGAACTTAATGATAGTATAAAACATTTATATTAAAATGTCAAACCTTTATACCTTCTTTTAAAGAATAATAAAAGCTGTAAAAAAATACGGACTATTTAATGTCCTGTACTTCTGCGCCCCGACTCTTTTTCAAAAAGTCTTTAAGGCTTTGCTGTTTGATGTACTGTTTGCCTCCGACAAGCACCGCTTCAACCTTGAATCCCGAAATAAAAGATTGGATAACGGAAATGTGGTTGTTCAGGGCAACCGCCACATCATTGACCTCGTACCCGAACTGGCCGGGAGAATACTCAATGGGCTTGATAGATATTATACCTCTTGGATGTGAATTCTCTTTCGGCGGAGGATTTGGATTGAAAGGACGATTTCTGATAATGAACGGTTTGGACTGGACATCCTTTCCAGTCTTTTCCTTTCCCTTAGGAAGAAGTGTCTTTTTGTATTCATCGATTGACCTCAGGCTGACAAACAAGCCCCCCTGATGAATAGCCGGCTCCAGCTTCTTATCTTCAATCAGAGAAATTACATCTTCGCGAGAAATTCCCAAAATCTAAGCGGCTTTCACATCCCTCACCCAGTCGCTCCGAGTAGTTTTTTTCTTTTGTCTGGGAGGATCTAATTTCTCCTTAAAGAGCCACCCGGCCACCAAAAGTCTTCCCTCAACGGCACATGCTGGGACCCCCAGCGCAATCAGCATCTCTTTAACAATAACCATAACAGACCTCAATTTGAAATGTACGTTCAAAGAACGATTAATTGAAGTATATGATGAATCAGACAATTGTCAACATAATCGTGAAAAATGGCTCAAAAACACAGATTTTCACGATTTTGACTATAAATTACCTACTATGCTGCTTTGTATAATCTAATCATACAAAAACCCAAACTCTCCCCTCTTTTATCTACATCTTCTCCGGCGCCGAAATCCCCATCAAATCCAAAGTATTCTTGAGGGCAATCTTCGCTGCCGCAACCAATCCCAGTCTAGCTTCTCTCAGTTTTAAATCATCGATTAAAACATGGCACTCGGCATAGAACTTGTGGAAGGAATGGGCCAAATCAAGAGCGTACTGCGGAATCCTCTGTATTTCGTAGTCATTGGCCGTGTCTTCAACTATCTCCGGGAATTTGAGAATCTGCTTCATCAATTCAATCTCTTTGCTGTTTTGAAGCAATTCAACATTCTTTATCTTCCCTATCCTCAATATCTTCTTTGAATTCTTTAAAATGCTTGAAATTCTCGCATGGGCGTATTGAATGTAAAAAACGGGGTTCTTTTCCGACTGCTCTTTGGCCAAATCAAAATTAAAGTTCAAATGGGTATCAGCCGATTTCATTAAAAAGAAGAAGCGAATGACATCGGGAGATAATTCATCCAATAAATCATCCATGGTAATGGCCGTTCCCAATCTCTTTGACATTCGTACGGTCTTTCCGTCCTTAACCACGGTAACGAACTGCAAGAGAATGACTTTGAGCTTTCCGCCGTGTCCCATTGCTTCGACTCCGGCCATTAATCCGGGAACGTCTCCGAAATGGTCCGCTCCCCAGATATTAATCACCTTATTGAATCTCTTTTTCTCAAACTTGTATTTGTGATAGGCAATATCGCCCAATAAATATGTCTTTTCTCCATCGCTTTTGACAATCACCCTGTCCCTCTCGTCCCCGAAAGACATGGAATTGAACCACTCGGCTCCCTCCTGCTCGTAAACCAACCCATCTTTCTTTAACTTCTCTATAATCCTATCAACTTCTTTCCTCTCGTACAAAACACTTTCCGAAAACCACTCGTCAAACTTAATGTTCAATTTCTTAATTGTCTTTTTGATCATCTCCTGCATGATAATCTTGGCCGCTATTTTCCCGACCGTGTAAGGGTCTTTCTTCCTTATCCTCTTATTCAGCTTATCAATATACTCCCCGATGTATTTGGCTTCTTCGTCTTTTAGAACCGAATGGCCCAGAGCCAAAATCTGCTTTCCCTGGTCATTGATATAATATGCTTTTTTAACTTCAAAACCGAATCTTTTTAAAACATTGGCCAAAACATCTCCGAACGGACCGCCTCTTCCATTGCCCACGGTTAAAGGACCGGTCGGATTGGCGGAAATGAATTCAACCTGCACTTTTTGTTTTTTAAAAGGAAACTGCCCGAACTTCTTTCCCTTTTTCAATGCTTCGTTGATTTCGTTAAAAAAGTATTCCCGGGAAATGAAAAAATTGATGAAACCGGGATTCACAACCTCGATCTTCTCAAAGTATTTCCCTTTTATATTCTCCTTTATCTTCTCTGCTATCTCCATGGAATTCTTCCTTTCCTTTTTTCCTATTTCCATAGCCACGCTCACCGAATAGTCTCCGAATGAGGCCTTTTGCGAACGCAAAACCTTTATTGAAAAATCCCCTTCATAGCCAAGAGCTTTTAATGATTTTAAAACGCTGTTTTTGATTTCTTCTCTGATATTTACACTCCTTGACATAAATTTACATACATATTAATATATAACTGTGCTTGTGGGGCGTCAGCCCTATTCGGCTAAATACATAAGCCGAAGGCAGGCACTGCAAAGACCCGCTTATGGCGGTTTTTTGTTAATCTTTTTCAGGATTTCCCTTCATTGTTGTAAAAAATTTAATATCCCTGTACTTATTAGTCACCCATGCAGGCACCACGCTCCAAAAATGCATTGTGCCATTATCGCCTATTTTTCTGATTATTACTTTAATTTTTCTTCCATCGATTATAGCTATAATCCCCCAATATCTTACCGGCTTAGATATTCTAATTTTCTTTTTGTGCTTTTTAACTTCAAATTCTTTTATAGTTTCCTCAAACTCTTGATGGGTTGTAGATAATTTTACTAACTTATGGGCTAACGACAACAATTTAAATCTTAAAATCTGAGAGGGTTTTTCTCTTTCTGAATTAGGGGTATTAAAAACAATATGATTAAATCCCTCTGAACTAAAAACCACTTTTTGATTTAAAGCGGGAGAAAAAACGCTTCCTATTGTTTTATAATAGTTAGCCGTATCTTCTCTTATTTTCTGATAATTTGATATATCTTCCATTGGCTATATTATCCCTATTTCTTTCATTTTAGCAAAAAATCATATAAAATGAAACCATGAGCATGATTAAGAATAAAAAAGCATATTTTGACTATGAAATCCTGGAAAAGTTCGAGGCCGGTTTGGTCTTGAACGGACAGGAAACAAAGGCCCTGAGAACGAGAGGAATCAGCTTGTCAGGCACGTATATCCTCGTCAGACAGGATAAAACGGGCTCAGCCGAGGCATTCTGGATCGGAGCTAATATTCCTCCCTACCAGCCCCAAAACGCAGATAAAAGCTACGATGCCCGAAGGGACAGAAAGCTCCTTTTGAACAAGGAGGAGATAAGGTATTTGCTCGGTAAATCAAAGGAAAAGGGCTTGACTTTAGTGCCACTTTCGGTTTATACTAAGAGACGCAAAATAAAGCTGGAATTTGGCTTAGCCAAAGGAAAGAAGAAGTTTGACAAAAGAGAATCTATCAAGAAAAGAGAAATTGATAGAAAGATAAGAGACGAGTTAAAAACAAGGGGGTGAATTCGCTTCGACAAAGGTTCGAAACTCATATGCAAGCCGAGTATTCTCTAATCTCGCAAAACTTGGAGAAATCAATTAAGTGCCAACTTATTTGAACAACCCGCATTAGCTTACGCTTAATGCTGTCCTTCCCGATGATTCTCGCTATCCGGGACAGGGCATAAAATCAGCGAGAAAAGACATTGTTAAATAATCCGGGAACAGTGCCTTATTTACGGATTCGAGTTTAAAGCATTCTTTCCGGCCTTAAACTTTAAACTTGTAAAAGAGACCGGAATAAGCTTGTAGAATTATCAGTGAACAACTTTTGGACGCGAGCTCATTACTCGCCACCTCCACCAATGATCAAACCGTTATACAACAACCAAATAAGGGCAAGTGAAGTGCGACTGGTTGCCGAAGACGGCCAGCAAATGGGCGTTTTTACATTGTCCCAGGCATTGGATGTTGCCAAAGAAAAAGGAATCGACCTGATTCTGGTCACCGACAAGGTCAGTCCCCCCATCTGCAAATTGGGCGACTACGGCAAATACCTTTACTCCCTCCAGAAGAAAGAAAAGAAGCAAATTGCCGGCAGCCATCATTCGGAAACCAAAAATCTCCAATTAAGCTTCAATATTTCCGACAACGACATCGGAACCAGAGTCAACGCCGCCGAAAAATTCCTCAACAAGGGTGATAAGATAAGTGTCGAGCTGAGATTAAGGGGAAGGGAGAACCAATTGTCCGAAATAGGATACAAAAAAATGAACAAATTCCTGGAAATGCTGAAAACCAGGGTAGAGATTAAAATGGACCAGGAGATAAAAAAAGAAGTGAAGAAATTAACAATGACTATTTCAAAAAAATAACATGAAAGCAAAAACAAGAAAATCTTTGAGCAAAAGGTTTAAAATAACAAAAACGGGAAAGGTCATGAGAAGGGTCGTGGGACAAGACCACCTCTTGTCAAAGAAATCTTCCAAAAAGAAGAGGGCTTTGAAAAAGCTGATCGAAATGTCGCCGTCGGAATCCAAAAAGATTAGAAAATTAATGGGAAAACAATAACATGGTAAGAGTCAAAAGAGGTGTCGCCGCGCACAAAAGAAGAAAGAAAGTCATTAAAGCGGCCAAAGGATACAAATGGAGCAGAAAGTCCAAATTCGTCGCCGCCAAGCAGGCCTTAATGAAGGCATGGTCATACGCCTACCGGGACAGAAAAGTTAAGAAGAGAGACAAAAGGTCTTTGTGGATAGTGAAATTGAATGCCGTATTGAGGGAAAACGGAATGACTTACAGCAAGTTCATCACCGCTTTGAAGAAAAACAACATTGAACTGGACAGAAAGATACTCTCCCAATTAGCCGAAGAAAACCCCGAAATCTTCGTTAAGATTTTGGAGAAGGTAAAAGCTTAAGGATAAAATCATCGGGAACGTTCTTGGAATATTGATAAACATATTCAATCGCACAATCAATCATCTTATTACGGGGTGATTTTTTGTATCTTCTGACTAAAACCGTCGGACCGGAAAAGTTGTGCGGCTCCAGAACCACATCCCTCTTCTTTCTTAATTTGGTTAATTCATTGCATTCCTTTTCATCCCTCGCCACGACAATTAATAAGTCGCTTTTAAAGAAAATCCGTCCGAACTTTAAAAGCAAACAGTCGTTTCCGTCGGCTTTTTCTTTCAATTTGAAAAGCTTGAATAAATTATTGGAATAATTCTTGTCGGTTAAGATACACCCTCCGGCCGGAGCGGGATATTCTTTGATTTTAAACCTCTTGGCCAGTGCAATCTGCTTGTTCCTTCCCCTGCCCGAAATTCCATAGAAATTTTCCCTTTTAAACATTCCTTTTTTCTCGGGAATAGTTTCCTTTAAAACCTTGAGGGACAAGGGACGGACAATCAAACCCTCCAACCCCGACTTTCTTTCTATTAAATTCAACGACTGCATATTTTGGGACATCGGCCTCTGGCCCAAAACCTCTCCCGTAGCTATAAAATCAAACCCTTCCTTTTTCATTATCTTCCCCGCTGTTTTAATCATCAATAAATGGCAATCAATGCAGGGATTGATACCGCTCCCTCTCCCGTATTCGGGATTTTTCAGCATCTTTAAATGCTCTTTGCCGAAATCAACAATTCTCAGTTTTAATCCTATCTGCTTCGCTCCCTTTTCCGCAGACCCGCAGGAAAAGAAAAAACTCTTAAAGCAAATAGGAGTCACTTCTATCCCTTCGTCTTTTAAAATCTTCACCGCGAGCATTGAATCAAGACCGCCGGACATTAAAGACAAGCATTTGTATTTAGTCATTTTGGGCAATCGCATTATTTATTCTTTGAAGGTATTCGTTGACTGGAATGCTTCCATTCATCAACATATTATTTAATCCTGAATAATATTGTTCTTTGATTTGAGAGGTTGGGACAGCCGCATTATAAATACGAACATCATCTATTAAGCCATTCATATAATTAGCTGTTCCACCATTCCATTTCATGGCTCCAATTGCCCAATTATCGCGATTGCTAGTATCTGAAAGCCAATCACCATTATTGACGCCTGTCTGAACAGACAATGATTGTTCTACTCCATTTATATAAATTTTATATATTAAACCATCGGAAGTAATAACTACGTAATACCAAGTGTTGGAAGACAAGACTGTACCACCATATATATGAGTATCACTTCCGCCATCTGCATTCCATTGTGCAAGGCCGATTTTCCCATCGTTACGGAAAAAAAGTTCAATATATCTATTAGATGAAGCAAAATCAGCACTACTAAAAATTATTTGCCAACTAGAAGCACTATTGCTTTTTACCCAAGAAGATATTGTTCCTTGA